>Ga0207797_1001660_pt1 | contig 16012 bp, 11 predicted proteins | sample PRCRCaboRojoPR_6_FD_187275 | JGI IMG/M metagenome (GOLD analysis project Ga0207797, IMG submission 187275) | Marine sediment microbial community from Cabo Rojo, Puerto Rico - PR CR 10% Liquid 1 (SPAdes) | ecosystem: Environmental > Aquatic > Marine > Coastal > Sediment | place: Cabo Rojo, Puerto...
GGTGAGACATTATTAAATCCAAAGCACCAACTCGACGGGTAAATTTATGCAGATTATAAAACCGGATGTAAATATAGACTTTATCGGCAAGCGAAGGATCGCTTATGTCGCCTCGGCGATTTTGATAGCGATATCCATCATTTCCTTGGTCGTCAAAGGGGGACCTTCCTACGGAATCGATTTTGCGGGGGGCACACTGGTTCAGGTGCGGTTTTCCGAGCCCGTCCCTCCCGGAGATATTCGAGATGCCTTGCGGTCCCTCGAGATGGACATTACCTCCGTCCAAGAGTTCGGCCAAGAGAAAGAAGCCGAATACCTCATTCGTGCATCCACGTCGACCGCGGCCATGGAGAGTCTTGCAGACACCATTACCGAGACATTGTCCGGGGTCTTTCCCGACAATCCGGTGGAGGTGCGTCGGGTGGAAATGGTCGGGCCGAAGGTGGGAAAGGACCTTCGGGAAAAGGCGCTGCTCGCCATGTTTTCCGCGATCTTGTTCATCGTTGTGTACATATCAGGGCGGTTTGAGCTCAAATGGATGCTCAGCATCGTTATGGCCGCCTGCTTGTTCGTCGTGTTGTTTTTCTTGAAGGGGCTTGGCGTCAGCATACCTTTCCTTATTCTGATGGCCGTAGTCGTAACACTTGCCCTCTCCTTCTACCTGAAACTCCGATACGCCGCCGGGGCCATCATCGCCCTAATCCACGACATCATGGTAACGGTGGGGGTCTTTTCGCTGACGAACAAGGAATTTACCTTGCCGATCATTGCGGCGCTACTCACCATCATCGGTTATTCGCTGAACGACACCATCATCGTCTTTGATCGTATCCGGGAAAACCTCCGGAAACATCACAGACAACCCTATGACAAGGTCATCAATCAGAGCATCAACGAAACCCTCAGTCGTACCCTTTTAACCTCGCTCACCACCCTTGTCGTCGTGATCAGCCTCTTCGTACTGGGAGGGGGCATCATTCACGACTTCGCCTTCGCACTGATCATCGGGGTAATTATCGGAACCTATTCCTCGGTTTACGTCGCCAGCCCGGTTCTCCTCGCCTGGCATAAAGCGGCTGCGAAACCAAGGGCGACGGCGAAGGCTCGCGGAAAGGCGAAGGCGAGCAGGTGAGCAGGGGAGAAAGTGTGCAGGTGTGGAGGAGCAGGTGCGAAAGTGGGAAAGTGTCCAGGTGGGAAACGGGGTTGCTCGCCCCTGCGGTCGTCATTCCGGCGAACGCCGGAATCTAGGAGGATACTGCGCGGAGAAAGTGAGAAAGTGAGCAGGTGAGAGAGTTATCCGTTATTGGTTATTCGTTGCCTGTATCCAGTATCCAGCATCTAGGATCCAGCATCCAGAATCGAGTATCCAGTAACAGCATCTCAGATCTGTGACAACCAACAACCAAATAACAAATAACCAATAACCAAAAACGAAACAATCCAACAAAAACCAACCAACCGTCTCATACATAAACTCATAGTCCAGGGGGGCACTATGACATATCTCGGGCCAATTGAAATCCGAAAGGTGTTGCTGTTTTGTTCCCTTTTCATCCTGTTGCCGGGGTGTGGAGGATTCGGGGGTAAACCCGGTCCCGGACAGGACCCTCAGATTGCTGCACTTCAAAGGGAAACCCGGCGGGTTTCCAGATCCAATGCTGCGACACAGGATGCGGTGAAAGAACTCTATAACAAGATTGCCGCCATGGAAACGCAGTTGGCCCAGTTGGATGGACGGGTTGAAGAAATTGCGGACCGAGAACCGATCCTGATTACGCCGCAAGGCAAACCGTCCGCCGGCGACGCGGCAGAAGAACAGAAAACAACTGAAAAGAAAAAGGCCTCGCCGGAACCTTCGAAGAAGCACGCACCACCGGAGGAGTTACCCAAAAAACGAGCGGATATACAAAAAACACCGTCTCCCCCTCCGCCGAAAGAAGCGGAGCCCGCGCCGCCGGAGCCAAAGACACGGAAGGAATATGAACGGGCCTATTCGGCCTACCAAGATGGACGCTATGACGAAGCCCTTGCACTTTTTAAGGCCTTCCTCGAGACTCATCCCAATGATGACTTGTCCGACAACGCCCAGTATTGGATTGGAGAAATCTACTATGACATCGATAACTTTCCGGAAGCCATTCTGGCATTCAAGGAGGTCGTCACCCGGTATCCCCAGGGAAACAAGGCCCCTCATGCGCTATTAAAAATCGGATATGCCTACAGCGCCCTCGACAATCCCGCCAACGCCCGTACTTTTTTGAAGCGCGTCATCAAAAACTACCCGTTCAGCGAAGCCGAGGCCATGGCGAGAGAAAAACTCAAGGAACTGGAAAACGTCGCCAGGTAGGTGGTACGAAAACGGATGGATTCGTTGGCTGCGTGGCTCGCGTTAAAAGAAGTGAGGGGGGTGGGAAACCGGCTGTTCCTACAATTGATCGACCATTTCGGGACTCCTGAAAACGTCTTGCAGGCGAGCGTACCGGAACTACTTCAGGTGCCGGGGATCAGGGGGCCGGTCGCATCCCAGATTGCCAAACAGCGACGGGCCGTCCCCGACAGGGTTAAACAAGAACTTGAAAGAGTTCGCACAAGCAACTGCAAAATAGTCACTTTTGCCGATAATTCATACCCAAGCCTGTTGCGGCGCATCCCGGATCCCCCACCCTATTTGTATGTCCAGGGCACCCTTTTCGGTGACACTGCCAATGTTGCCGTCGTCGGCTCTCGAAACGCCACGACCTATGGCATGGCCACTACGGAACGACTCTGCACTGCACTGGCTGCTCGGGGAATCACGGTGGTCAGTGGCATGGCCAAGGGGATCGATACGGCGGCACACCAGGGGGCACTTGGTGGCGGCGGGGCGACCCTTGCGGTGTTGGGATGTGGCCTGGGAACCGTTTATCCGGCGGAAAACCGAAAGTTGTTTCAACAAATTGCCGAACATGGGGCCGTGATTTCGGAATTTCCCTTTTCCGCAGGCCCGGACGCCCACCATTTTCCGATTCGAAATCGGATCATCAGCGGGATTTCTGTGGGAACCGTTATCGTGGAAGCCACCCGGAAAAGCGGAAGCCTGATTACGGCGAGGCTCGCCGCCGACCAAGGGCGGGAAGTATTCGCCGTTCCCGGCAGTGTCGCCTCCTTCAAAAGTATGGGTACCCACAAATTGATCAAGGAAGGCGCCAAGCTGGTGGAACATGTCGACGACATCCTGGAGGAGTTGAATATTGAGCCGGAAAGATCTTCGGTAGAGTTGGACGGTGGACACAATCCTGTCCCCGTCACGTGGGAGGAACAAAAAATACTGGACGAATTGACACCCTATCCGATTCACATCGACTCTTTGGCCCGTCAGGTCCCTCTGCCCCCCGGCAAGGTGTCCAGCCTATTGCTTCAACTCGAATTGAAAGGCCTGGTACAGCAAAGCCCCGGAAAGCGATTTGCCAAAAGTGATCGATAAAGAGTGGCCGTGAGGGCTTGTTTACATTTTGACAATTCGATCCGGGGTTCTTACATTAGAAACTCAAATGAAAACGAGATGGATGAAATGATTGCCTGGAAGCATGGAAACTGTAAACGCTTTACCCTCGTATAAAACTAAAAAGCTGATGGAACCGTGGAAAGTCAGCTTTCCTGCCTTTTCGTCATTCCGGCGAAAGCCTGAATCTGTGCATTTAGGTACTTGTGGATGCCGGATCGAGCCCGGCATGACGGTTGCCAGACTTTTACAGTTCCATCAAAGTTTCTTTTATGATCAAACTGGGCGCTTCGCCGGCCAGCGGCGGGGCTGAGAAAGGATTCGATTTGAGTAAATCACTGGTTATCGTTGAATCACCAACCAAAACCCGAACACTGAAAAAATACTTGGGCCCCGACTTTGAAATTGCGTCCACAGTCGGACATATCAAGGACCTTCCGGTCAAGGAACTCGGCATTTCCATCGAAGAGGATTTCAGGCCCACGTATGACGTCATTCACGGGAAGGAAAAAGTCATTCGATCACTGAAAAAGGCGGCTTCCAACCTGGAACATATCTATTTGGCTCCCGACCCGGACAGAGAGGGAGAGGCCATTGCATGGCACACCGCCGATATCCTCAAAAAGAAGGGGCGAAAGTTCCACCGGGTGCTTTTCCACGAGTTGACGAAAGACGCCATCCATCACGCAATGGAATCGCCGACCGAACTGGACAGGAACAAGTTTGAATCCCAACAAACCCGTCGGATCCTGGACCGGCTTGTCGGGTACCAGATTTCCCCGGTCCTTTGGAAAAAGGTTCGACGCGGACTGAGTGCCGGTCGTGTTCAATCCGTAGCGCTGCGCATCATCTGTGAGCGGGAAAGGGAAATCCAGACCTTCGAGCCCCAGGAATACTGGACCATCGAAGCCCGGCTGGAAGGTGACAACCCACCTGCATTTACGGCCAAACTGGCCAAGAAGGACAACAAGAAACTCCACATCGCCAACGAAACGGAGACCCGGCAGATTCTGGACGATCTCCAATCCGCCGGATTTACAGTAGACAAAGTTCGGAAGAAAACGCAGCGCAGAAACCCCCTTCCGCCCTTTACGACCAGTAAGCTTCAGCAGGATGCAATTCGCAAACTCCGGTTTTCCGCCCGAAAAACCATGACCGTGGCCCAACAGCTCTATGAGGGTCTCGAGTTGGGACCGGGCGAGCCGGTCGGCCTGATCACCTATATGAGAACGGACTCGACGCGGATTGCCCAAGAGGCGCTGGAGCAGTCCCGTCAGTTGGTCGAAGAAGATTTCGGCCCGGACTATTTGCCCAAAAAGCCCAACGTCTTCAAGAACAAGAAGGGCTCTCAGGATGCACACGAAGCCATCCGGCCGACCTCCGTGTTTCGTCGTCCCCAAGAAATTGCCCGGTTTCTCTCAGCTGACCAACTGGCACTTTATGAACTGATCTGGAAGCGTTTCGTTGCTTCCCAGATGAAACCGGCCCTGTTCGATCAAACCTCGGTGACCATTTCGGCCGGGAAATACACATTTCAGGCATCCGGGTCGATCCTGCGCTTTCCCGGATTCATGTCCCTTTACATTGTCGCCAACGGAGAAAAGGGGCGGGCCGGTACGGGGGAGACGTTGCCGGAACTTGCTGAAGGAACGCAATTGACCTGCCACGGCCTGGATCCGAACCAGCACTTTACACAACCTCCACCGAGATTTTCCGAAGCTTCGCTGGTTAAGGAACTGGAGGAAAACGGCATCGGCCGCCCCAGCACGTACGCTTCTATTCTGTCCACGATCCGAGACAAGAATTATGTGGAGCTCCTCAAGGGTTATTTTCGGCCCACCGAACTGGGGTTCATCGTCAATGACCTGCTGACCCGAGGATTTCCGAACATCGTCGATGTCGATTTCACCGCACAACTGGAGGAAAACCTCGATGAAATCGAGCGAGGCGCTGCAGATTCAAAGGCCGTACTGCAGAAATTCTATGACTCGTTCAGCAAGAGCCTCGATCAGGCGGAAAAGGAACTGGAAAGTGTCAAGGGAATCGGCTTGCCGGTGGACCTCAAGTGTCCGGAATGCCAACGGCCGATGAAATTGAAGGTGGGCAAAAACGGCCCCTTTCTCGCGTGTTCCGGTTATCCGGAATGTACCTTTACCCAGAATTATATCCGGAACGAAAAGGGAGAGATAGAGCCAAGCCGGCCGCAGCCGGACGAACCGACCGACGAGGTTTGCGAGAAGTGCGGAAGCCCGATGACCAAAAAGGAAGGACGATACGGACCTTTTCTGGCCTGCTCGGCCTACCCGGACTGTAAAAACACGAAATCCCTGAGCGGCAAGGACAAGGCCAAAGCGGAATCTACCGGTGTTTCCTGTCCCCATGAGGGATGCGACGGAGAATTGGTCTTGCGCCGTACGAAACGGGGAAAGATCTTTTACGGCTGTAGCCGATATCCCGATTGTACATTCGCCTTATGGAAAAAACCGGTCCCAAATGCCTGTCCCAAATGCGGCGCACCCTTTGTCGTCGAGGCCAGAACCAAACGGGACGGGCTCCACCTGAGATGTCACGACAAGAATTGCGATTATAAGGAGCCTTTGGAGGAAGCCTCCTCTGCGTAGCCGGAAACTGATGCTCAAAGGGCCTCTTTGTGGTATGTAGGAAACGAGATGAGCATACGAATTCTTCTCGCAGATGACCACACCATTATGCAGGCCGGTCTTCGTGCCCTCCTGGAAAAGGAATCGGACATGGAGGTGGTCGCCGAAGCCAAGAACGGTTGGGAAGCGGTCAGAATGGCAACCCAGCTTCGACCGGACGTGGTGATTATCGACATCAGCATGCCCGATCTCAACGGCATGGATGCCACCCATGAGATCATCGTCGAGGTACCGGGGATCCGGGTGCTGGGATTGTCCATGCACAGTGATGAACAATTTGTGTCCGGGATGCTTCGGGCGGGAGCGGCGGGTTACCTTCTCAAGGATTGTGCTGCGGAAGAGCTTGTCTACGCCATTCGAGCGGTATACAACAACCAGACCTACCTCAGCCCCCCGATTGCCTCTATCGTCACCGGTCAATACGTGCGGGATCTGTGCGAGAGAGGCGATTCCGAAGCGGTGTCTCTCACCCATCGGGAGCGGGAAGTGATTCAGATGCTGGCGGAGGGAAAGACCTCGAAAGAGGTGGCCCTTGGGCTCAACCTGAGTGTGCGAACGGTAGAAGCCCATCGGAGGCAAATCATGAACAAGTTAGGGGTCAACTCAATCGCCCAGCTCACCAAATTCGCCATCCGCCACGGTCTCACCTCGGTGGATTATTGAGGTTTGTTGTTGGTTATTGGTTACTGGTTACTGGATTCTGGATACTAGATGCTGGATACCGGCAACGAATAACCAATAACGGATAACTCTCTCTCACCTGCTCACTTTCTCACTTTCACACTTTCTCCCTTTCACCTTTTTTTTCACCAGCCTTCCCTCCCTGATTCGTAATCCCCGAACGAAGGGCTCCAGGGGTCATTCAATTTCCATGGTGCTGAAACTCGCCCCTAAGAGTCCCTAAGCCCCGTTGAAGCCTTCTTTTGTCTAATATGGATCAAGATTTTTCCAACGTATGAACCATCCGCCATATGCGAGTCGGCAACGGGTCTAAGCGACTCTAAGGGCCTCAGACAGTCAGCCCCAAGGAAATCGAACAACCCTTCCGCCCTGATCAACCCAGCTTTCTCACCTGCACACTTTCCCACTTTCACACTTTCTCACTTTCACCCCCGCCCACCTCCTCACTTTCTCCCCTGCTCACTTTCTCTTGACAGATGTGCGGAGTTTTCATATACTTACAATGATTTACCCAAAAACATGAAAGGAATCCGGTTGAATCCTTCCCGGTGGGAAGGTGCGTCGCGGATCTGTACTTCTATCATGCCCATCGATTTCAAGGGGAAGCGAGTCCTCTCATTTGAGACCCGTCAGGCGAAAGAAATGGAAACCCTTATCACCGGAAGCGGCGGCATCCCGTGGGTCGTGCCGAGTATGCGCGAGGTCCCCGTCGACCCGAACGAAGAGGTGGTCCGTTTCGCGGACATGCTCTTCGCCGGCTGGATCGACGCGCTCATCGTAACCACCGGCGTGGGAACCAAGTTGTTGGTAAAGAGCGTGTCCACCAAATACGATCCGGATCAATTCGTTTCAAAGCTCAAGCAGGTCGAAATCATCGCCCTTGGCCCCAAGCCGATCGCCGTGCTCAAGGAACTCGGCATCTCACCGACAATAACGGTTCCCGAGCCCTACACCTCGGGCGACCTTTTGCTGTTACTCGATGACGTGTATCCCCCGTCTGCACGGCGAATCGCCGTACAGGAATACGGACAAAAGAATCCTGAGCTCGTTGAAGGGCTCCAAAGCCGTGGCGCCGAGGTGTTAAGTGTTCCCCTGTATCGATGGGAATTGCCGGATGACATCGGCCCGTTGCAGAATGTGGTTCAAGAACTGACTTCCGGGGATCCGGATCCCGTCGATTTTTGTCTCTTTACGAGTGCAGCCCAAGTACGGCACCTTTTTCAGGTGGCGCGGATGGAGCAAAAGGAAGAGGCACTCAGGGAGACATTTCAAAGCATATGCGTCGGGAGCGTGGGGCCTATTGCCAGCCGAGCCGTGAGAGAGCATGGTTTCTCCGTCGATTTTGAGCCGGACCGGACCAAAATGAGCCACCTGGTTCGCGAGATGGCGCGCCGCGGACACGACCTGCTGTTAAAGAAACGGGTCGCCGTCACGAACGGCGTCAACACCAACGAATGGCGACGAACCGACATGGTCTGGAATTCGCCGCCACTTGAAATCACCGATCCGAAGCAGTCTGTTTTCGTCCAGGCATGTCGGCGCCGGGCGACCCCCTACACTCCCATCTGGATTATGCGCCAAGCGGGGCGTTATCAACGGGAGTATCTGAGGATTCGAAAGAACGTAACCATGCTGGAGCTGTGTGAAACCCCGGATCTGGCCGCCGAGGTGACATTGATGGCGGTGGATCGACTCGGTGTCGATGCGGCCATTATCTTTGCCGATATCCTGCTCATCACCCAACCCATGGGTTGCGACCTCGACTTTGTCAAAGGGAAAGGACCGGTGATCGCCAATCCCCTTCGAACCCGTGAAGATGTGGAAAGACTCAGAGAACCGGATGCCGGAGAGTTTACGTATCTACTCGAGGCCCTTCAGATCACCCGAAAGGCGCTGCGACCCGATATCGGATTGATCGGTTTTGCCGGTGCACCGTTTACGGTTGCCTCCTATATGGTGGAAGGCGGCAAGTCTTCCAATTACGTGAAGACGAAAACCATGATGTACCAGGATGAACAGTGCTGGCACCGATTGATGGAAAAACTCACAAATGTGCTCATCGGATACTTGAACGCTCAGATTGCTTCAGGCGCAGATGTGGTTCAGGTGTTCGACAGCTGGGTGGGCTCACTTTCTCCGGATGATTATCGCCGCTACGTACTGCCCCATGTAAAGCGTCTCTTTGACGGGCTGGACAAGTCCGCCCCGGTGATCAATTTCAGCACCGGCAACCCCATGCTGCTGCCTTTGATGAAAGAAGCGGGCGGAGACGTTATCGGTCTCGATTGGCGTTCCGACTTGGCCGAGGCCTGGTCTCTCCTCGGTGAAGAAGACGTCGCCGTCATGGGGAATCTGGATCCCGTGGTCCTCTATGCCTCCCCGGACCGGATCCGGGCTGCCGTAAAACGCATCCTCGACAAGGCCCAAGGACGACCCGGCCACATCTTCAACCTGGGACACGGTGTGCTCCCGGACATGCCGCCGGAAAACGTCGCCGAACTCGTCGATGCCGTCCACGAACTCTCCATTCGGTGACCGCTCGAATGAAATCCCGAAAGGATATGCAGACGTCACAGGACCGTACCGATCAGGCCGTGCTGCTCATTGCCTTTGGAGGTCCGGAGTGTCGCGAGGATGTTCGGCCGTTCCTGACTCGCGTGACGAAAGGTCGGGTCCCCCAGGAACGGCTTGAAGGCGTGGCCTGCCATTATGATCTTTTCGGCGGAAAATCTCCCGTCAACGAAGTGACGTTCGCCCAAGCCGATGGATTGCGGCAGGCGCTGGAATCCGGTGGACGACCCATGCCCGTCTATGTGGGCATGCGGAACTGGCATCCGTTGTTGGTGGACACCTTGAAGCAAATGGCCGAAGACGGTATCCGTTCCGCAGTGGGAATGATTATGTCCGTATTCCAGAGTACCTCGAGCTGGGACCAATACCAGGTGGAAGTCTCCAGTGCCCTCAGCTCGGCAGGTATCGATTTGAGATTGACGTATACAACCCCTTTCTTTGACCGACCCGGCTTTATCCGCACCATGGCGGAGCATATTCTCGATTGTCGGAAAGAGATCCCCGAGTCACATCGAGAAAACGTCTACATCGTCTTTACCGCCCACAGTCTGCCTCTTTCCGATCCTCAGGTGACTCTCTACGAAGAACAGGCCCTATACTCCGCCACCCGAATCGCTCATCGCCTGGGTTGTGAACGCTGGCGGATCGCCTATCAAAGTCGAAGCGGGCGGCCGCAAGATCCGTGGCTGGAACCGGATGTAAACGACGTCTTACGAGAGTTGGCCCAGGACGGCGTGACAGACGTTACCATTGCCCCCATCGGCTTTGTGTGCGACAATGTCGAAGTCCTGTACGACCTCGATGTGGAAGCGCGACAGACCGCCCAAGATGAAGGAATCAGACTGACCCGGGCCACAACCGTCGGCACCGACCCGGAGTTCATGGAGACGATGGCGGAGATGGTGCGGGAAAGCGAGCAGGTGAGCGGGGGGGAAAGTGTGAAAGTGTGAAAGTGTGCGGGTGAGCAGATTATTCCCTCCGTCGTCATCCCGGCGAACGCCGGGATCCAGGCACGGCAGGGAGAAACTGGGAAAGTGTGCGGGTGAGAAAGCTGAGCGATCAGGGCGGAAGGGGTGGTTCGATTTCAGTGCAGCTGACTGTTTGAGGCCCTTAGAGTCGCTTAGGCCCGTTGCCGACTCGCATATGGTAGACTGCTCACACCTTGAAAACACCTTGATCTATATTAGATAAAAGACATCCTCAACGGGGCTTAGCGACTCTTAGGGGCGAGTTTCAGCAGCGCTGAAATCGAACCACCCCTGGAGCCCTTCCTTCGGGGATTAGGGACCAGGATGGGAGAATGTGCAGGTGAGCAGGTGGGAAAAGGAGAAAGTGGGCAGGTGAGAAAGTGTGAAAGTGTGAAAGTGAGCAGATTATTCCCTCCGTCGTCATCCCGGCGAACGCCAGGATCCAGGGATTTTTTTACTTTGGTAGAACACTCTGCACTTGCATTTTTAAGCGTCGTTGAAAAAATCGCGGAATCCTTATTCCAGTATTCCAATATTCCAAATCTTAGGTATGCCCTATGTATGCCGCAATAGTTGAAAGTGCATCATACGAATCATGAATAATAGGAACACTTCCCAATCTTCCAAACATGTCACCGTTGTCGGCGGAGGGATCTCCGGGTTGAGCGCGGCCTACAGACTTCGGGAAATTTCAAATGAAACGAATACCCCGATAGAGATCACACTCATTGAGGGCCGCAGTCGTCTGGGGGGCGTGATTCATACCATCAAGCGCGACGGTTTTTTGATCGATTCGGGTCCCGACAACTTTGTTACCATCAAACCGTGGGCGATGGCCTTGATTCGCCGGCTGGGGATCGAATCGGAGCTGATATCCACGAACGAGGCCCATCGGTCAGCCTTGGTGGTGAGAAAGGGAAAACTCCAGCCGATTCCGGAAGGATTCCTCCTGATGGCGCCGACAAAGGTCATGCCGGTACTGGCCAGTCCGATCTTTTCCATTCCCGGCAAACTCCGCATGGGAATGGAGTTCTTCATCCCGGCCCGAACGGAAAATGGTGATGAATCCCTGGCGTCATTTGTCACCCGGCGCTTCGGCCGAGAGGCGCTGGACCGCGTGGTACAGCCCTTGATCAGCGGCATCTACACCGCCAGACCGGAGCGGTTGAGTCTCCGCGCGACCATGCCCCGATTTCTGGATTTGGAACAAAAGCACGGCAGCGTCATCCGGGGGATGAGAAAAGAGCAGAAGGCACGAAAGACCAAGGGAAGCGGCGCCCGGTACGGCATGTTCGTGACCTTCCGGGACGGTTTGCACACGTTGATCACTGCCTTGGAAAACCGCTTGAGCGAGGCGGACTTCCGTCTGAACCAACGGGTCGTTCGGGTCAGGAAGAAAGAGCAAAACGCCCTGCCCCTCTGGAACGTCGACCTGGAAGACGAGGGGACCATCGAATCCAACGGCGTCATTCTCACCGGCCCCTCGAAACACGCAGCCCGTCTGGTCACCGATCTGGATCCGGAATTGGCCGGAGGACTGTCGAAAGTGGAATACGCTTCCTCGGCGGTCGTCCATCTTGCCTATGAACGAAGACAAATCGGTCATCCCCTCGATGCTTTCGGGTGTGTGGTACCGACCATCGAAAACCGACACATCATTGCCGCCTCGTTCAGCAGCGTGAAATACGAAGGTCGAGCCCCCCGAGACGCTGTGCTGCTCAGGGCCTTTATGGGCGGCGCCTTGCATCCTCACATGGCCGCTCGCGAAGACGACGAATTGACTCGGTTGGCCCAAACGGATGTCGCCGATCTACTGAACATCACCGGAGCGCCCCTGTTCAGCCTGGTCAGCCGATGGCCCGATTCCATGGCCCAATATGATGTGGGTCATCTGGAGCGAATCGCCGCATTGCGGGCGCAAGCTGAGCGCCATTCCGCGTTCGCCCTTGCAGGCAACGGATTCGAAGGCGTAGGCATCCCCGATTGCGTCCGCGCCGGAGAAGCCGCCGCCGAATCCGTCGCCCGGGATCTGGGGATCAGTTGGTAAGGCGTGAAAGTGAGAAAGTGTGAAAGTGTGCAGGTGTGAAAGGGAGCAAGGGAGCAGGTGAGAAAGTGAGATCGTTCACAGTGGGAAGGGGTTGCTCGAGTTCCGTGCGGCTGGCTGTTTGAGACCGATTTCACTTCCAACATGTTTTTCGTAGGGTCGATCACCGTATCGACCCTCTATCGGTCGAACATTTGGCGGGCACAGACTTCGGCGAGCTCAGTCGAGTCCTGATCCGCTCTACGAATCTCATCGCGAGAACTCTGCTTCCTTTCTGTTCGCGTGTCTGAGTGCATTCACTTTTCAATAGAGTGATCGAACAATCTCTCCCCTGCACACTTTCTCACTTTCACACTTTCCCCCCTGCTCTTCTTTAATACCGATTATCCCCGTCCAGGAGGTTTCCCAGTCCCCCGAGAATAGAGCCCTCTCCGCGATTTCCGCCTCGTTGGGGTGCGGCCTGAAGCATACGCCCGGCAAGCCGGGAAAACGGTAAGGACTGCATCCATACCTTTCCAGGGCCGTGAAGTGTGGCAAAGAAAAGACCTTCACCGCCGAACAGGGCGGTCTTGATATTGCCGGCCTGTTCGATTTCGAACCGGACGGTCTGTTCAAGGGCCATCAAACAGCCGGTGTCTACATGGAGACGCTCTTCCGGCGCCAACACCCTTTCCGTCACCGTGCCGCCCGCATGCATGAAGACCAGCCCATCTCCCTCCAGCTTTTGCATGATAAATCCTTCCCCACCAAAAAGCCCGGTGAGAATCTTCTTCTGAAAATAGATGCCGATGGACACACCCTTTGCGGCACAGAGAAAACTGTCCTTCTGACAAATCAAACAACCATCCACATTGCCCAACGTGACCGGAATGATGTTGCCCGGATAGGGCGCCCCGAACGCCACATGGGCTTTGCCTCCGCCCTTGTGCGTAAACACCGTCATGAAAAGACTCTCCCCGGTCAGCAACCGTTTGCCGGCCCCGAGGAGCTTGTCCATGAAACCACCTCCACCGGACGAAGATCCATCGCCGAAGATGGTTTCCATCTCAACGGCCGGATTCTTGTACATCATGGCCCCCGCTTCCGCTATTGCACTTTCGCCCGGATCCAGTTCGACCTCGACGAATTGCATTTCAGACCCAACGATCTTGAAATCGATAACGTCCGAAGAGCGGGTTACCGGAGGGGGCGGCACCGCAGCACTCTCCATCGATCGGCTCAACTCCGCTACCTGGGAAATGGGTAACCATTCCGCAAATCCCGGGCGCCACGCAAGCCCTTGCCTGTCGGCTCTTGCCTTGGCCGCAGCCTCGCTTTGGTCCATGGGCCCTTCCTGTTTCCCCCCATAATTCAAATACCACTGTGGCATCGTTTATACCTCCTCGTATCGACGTCTCGGTCGGAAATAGGATCCGCAAGTTACATTACGAAATTGGGGAAAGATCGGCTTGAGGTGGGGTTTTCAAAAAATCGCCATGTCTTTGCCATAACAAAATGCGCTCCGGCGGCGAAGAACCGTTACCACGTCTCTCTCGACATGCCGGACGGCAATTCGTACCGGATGTGCCCGTCCCGAACACTTTGCACCGCATCCGTCGGGGTTTTCTTGTATCGATTCGGGCACTTCGAACAACTCCAAGATTCCCATTTCGACGCCACGGCATAATCCAGGCAATCTCCGTAATGGACGCACTGAAAATTTCTCCGCCCGGGCTTCTTGACAGGGTTGGCCTTCGACCTCATGACAGCCCCTCCGATAGGGATTTCCCTCGCTATCGGCACGTTTACGAAAAAACTCAAGGAGCTGAACCGGTCCCCCCTTATTCTCGAATGCGTTATGCAGAATGTTCCAGTTGATACCAAACAAAAGTCGGATCGATCCCCGTCCGGCCGACTGAAACAGAGACTTGAACTTTACATAATCGCATTGTCGAATAGCTGCGACAATTCCTCGCGGCGTTATCCGGTACCGGAGACACCCAATCGGGCGCTCACGACGTCGACAATTTCCTGACAAGATCGGTTTACCTCCGCCTCGCTGGGGCCTTCCACCATGACCCGGCACATCGGCTGCGTACCGGAATAACGGATCAATACCCGCCCCTTGTCTCCCAGCCGTTCTTCCACCTCCTTCACCTTGAACATGATTTCGGGGATGTCTTCGATCGGCATTTTTTCTTTCACCTCGACATTGCACAATTGCTGGGGGAAGATATCCATCACCTTTGCCAGAGTGGAAAGCGGTTTTCCCGTCCGCACCATGATCCGGGCGATCTTGAGCGCCGCCAGAATTCCGTCTCCGGTGGTGTGGTGCTTCAAGAATATCATGTGCCCCGAGTCCTCTCCGCCGAGGTCTGCCCTTTGGGCCAACATCTCCTGCAGAACGTATCGATCCCCCACGCGAGTGGTCACATGTCGAATGTCGAAGCGTTTCAGCGCAAGACCCAGTCCGATATTGCTCATTACGGTGCTCACCACCAGGTTCCCGGCCAGTTGACCGGCCTGCTTCATGTCTTTGGCACAGATGGCGAGCATCCGGTCTCCGGCCACCGTTCGTCCCCGTTCGTCGACGGCGATGACGCGATCCCCGTCGCCGTCAAAGGCAAACCCGACATCATATCCCTGCTGAACAACCAGGTCGGCGAGACGATCCCTGTACTCCGATCCGCACTGTGAATTGATATTGATTCCATCCGGCTCGGCGCAGACCGTTTTCACCCGCGCGCCAAGCCTTTCAAAGACCACCGGAGCCACCTGAAACGTTGCCCCGTTGGCACAATCCAAGGCGACCTTGAGTCCCTTCAGCGACTCGCGATCCGCTGTTTGGCCGGTCAGAAACTCGACATAACCATCATCCACGCGTTCACAGGAATGCACCCGGCCGATCGCCGCTGCTTCCGCAAACCCGTCTCCGTGGTCCTCCAGAATCCGTCTTTCCAGATCATCTTCCATTTCATCGGAAAGCTTGAAACCATCTCGTCTGAAAATCTTGATCCCGTTGTCCTGAAACGGGTTGTGAGAGGCCGAAATCATGACACCGGCGTCAAACGCCATTGTGCGGGTCAAAAAGGCAAGCCCCGGAGTCGGTAGCACCCCGGCCAGGTGGGTTTCCACACCGGCCCGACAAATTCCCGCAGCAAGGGCGTGCTCCAGCATGTCTCCCGAGATCCGGGTATCTTTGGCCACCACGATACGCGGCGTACCGGAAGGGTCACGCAACCCCTCTTTCACCTCGTCCCCAAGGGCTCTGCCTATCCGCACCGCCATCTCAGGCGTCACGGGATATTCCCCGGCAACCCCCCTGATCCCATCCGTTCCAAAAAGTCTTCCCATTTGCTATTTTCCAAAACTTTCAAGCCCAGCCCTGCAAGGCTGTCCCAAGCTTCTTTTCTTGTAACTCTTGACCCAACGCACTTCCAACAAGCCCCGTGAAAAGGCAAGGTTTGGCTTCTTGTACGTCTCTTTCTCCAAATGCACTCGAACAAAGCTCTGTGAAAAGGCAAGGTTTGGGGCAAGACAAGGCCGCACAAGGACTTTTCACCGCAGTCGCAGCAGCGCTGCGTCGAGGATAAAAGTCCGCGGAGAACGCCGTAGGCCAAGTCTATCG
>Ga0207797_1001661_pt1 | contig 16007 bp, 12 predicted proteins | sample PRCRCaboRojoPR_6_FD_187275 | JGI IMG/M metagenome (GOLD analysis project Ga0207797, IMG submission 187275) | Marine sediment microbial community from Cabo Rojo, Puerto Rico - PR CR 10% Liquid 1 (SPAdes) | ecosystem: Environmental > Aquatic > Marine > Coastal > Sediment | place: Cabo Rojo, Puerto...
AGAAGGACGGCCATGGCAGCGACACCCTGGACGACTCCCAACTGGCCGGCTGGTATTCCCAAGGAGATCAGCGGCTTCGACAAGCCGGTTTTTTCTCTTTTGAACGAGTCGGCCCGCAGGTTCCCGGATAAGCCTTACACCATCTTCAACGGCGCCGTAAGAACCTTTCGGCAGGTTCAGGACACCGCCGACCGGCTGGCCAGCTTCCTGGCCTCCCGTAATATCGGCAAAGGCGACCGGGTGGCCATCTTCCTGCCCAACATCCCGCACTATCCTGAGATCTACTTCGGCATTCTCCAGGCCGGTGCCGTCTGCGTTACCTGCAATCCGCTGTATACGCCGTCCGAGCTGAGCTACCAGCTCCAGGACTCAGGGGCCAAGGCCGTCTTCTGCATGGACCATCCGCAGTTCTATCCTACGGCAGTGGAAGCCATACAGAACACCGAGGTCGAGACCGTCGTGGTCTGCAACATCGCCTCCTATCTGCCCAAAGGCAAGGCCATGCTCGGGAGGCTGCTGGGCAAGATCCCCAAGGCCAAACACCATGAGCCCGACCATTTCATGTTTGACCAGGCCGTAGTCGGCTCAGATCCCAAGCCGCCCCAAGTCCACATCGATCCCATAAACGATCCAGCCCTGATCATATACACCGGCGGCACCACCGGCGTCCCCAAGGGAGCTGTGCTGACCCACGCCAACTTCGTCTACGACGCCCTGGCCATCGAGCAATGGGAACGCATGCCCCACGAAGCGGGCGCCCAGCCGGAAACACCGAGACGCGGCGGGTACCATTGCTTCCTCGGGGTCCTGCCCTGGTATCACAGCTTCGGCATGACCGCCTGCCTGCTCCTTTCAGCAGCAACCGGCAGCCGGCTCATCTGCATCCCCGACCCCAGAGCAGGCAATCCACCCTTCACCGAGGTCCTGAAGGCGGTGCAAACCTACCGGCCCACCCAGCTCATCGCCGTGCCGACAATCTTCTCGGCCTTTACCAACCACCCCCTGCTGGACAAGTTCGACCTCAGCTCAATCATGCTCTGCGTCTCCGGAGGCTCGCCGCTGCCGGTTGAGGTGGCCCAAAAGTTCGAGCAGAAGACCGGCTCAACCATCTACGAAGGCTATGGGCTCAGCGAAACGGCGCCTGTGGTGGCCTGCAACCCCCCGGAAAAGGGACGCAGGCGGTTCGGCTCGGTGGGCATTCCCTTCCCCAATACCGAAATTCGCATCATGGACACGGAAACCGGAGAGATGGAGCTGGAGCAGGGCCAGGACGGGGAGATCGCTGTCTCTGGACCGCAGGTCATGCAGGGGTATTGGCGCAAGCCCCAAGCCAACGCCGAGGTCCTGCGCGACATTGATGACCAGCGCTTCTTCCTCACCGGGGACATCGGGCATATCGACCAGGACGGCTATATCGTCATCACCGACCGCAAGAAGGACGTCATCCTGGTCGGCGGCTTCAACTGCTATCCCAGAGAGGTGGAGGAGGTTCTCTATCAGCACCCCGCCGTAGCCCAGGCGGCTGTCATCGGCGTACCCCATCCGAAAAGCGGCGAGGAGGTCAAGGCCTTCATCCAGCTGACAGCCGGTGCCGAGGCCTCGGAAGAGGACATCTTGAGCTTCTGCCGGGAGCGTTTGGCTGGGTATAAGCGGCCCAGAACGGTAGAGTTCAGGGATGAGCTGCCCACATCTCCGGTGGGCAAGGTCCTGAGGCGGGTCCTGAAGGATGAGGAGCAACAACGCAGAAAGGCCGCTTAAGACGGCCATTCTGGGTTACACTAAACCCAAGGCCCAGGCTGGACGATTGTATCCTCCAGCCTGGGGAAGACGAAGTGTGTGTGGCCATCGTCCATGTTGGTCCCACTCTTCTCCATGCTCCATGCCCCAGGCCTCTTCTGTCCTCTGACTTCTGTTTTCTGTCCTCTGCCTACTCCCCCTCCCCGAGACGAGACAGGACCTTCTCGGCCGCGGCATAGTTTGGCTTGAGCTCGAGGGCTTGCCGCATAAATGCGCTCGCCTGCTCCTTGTCCCTGTTGTGAAAGAAAACCATGCCGATGTTGTAGGCTACCACAGCGCTGCCCTCGCCCAGCTTGGGGTTGATCTCCAAGGCCTTGCGCACCGCCCTGAGGGCCAGATCCTGATCACCTGCCTCCATGTGGGCCATACACAGGTTGTAATGCAGATTCTCGTCCTCCGGGGCGATGGTCAACGCGCGCTTGTACTCCTCAACCGCCTCCTTGGGCTTCTTCTGCTTGCGCAAGGCGATGCCCAGGCGATTGAAGGTGTTCACATCCTTGCTCTCCAGGAGATCGTCCTTGGCCTCGAGGGCTTTGCGATAATAGCCTTCGGCCGCCTCAGGCGAATGCGGCAGCAGCTTCTCGGCTATCTCCACGTTCAAGCTGCTCACCCGGTCCTTCATCTCCCGCCTGGCCAGCTTGACCGAGGCCTCGAAGTACTCCCGGGCTGCTTCCATCTCTCCGCGGCTCAGCTCCAGATCGCCGATGGCCAGCTTGCGCTCTATGTTCAGGGGGCTCAGCTTATCCAGCTTCTTGAGGTGCTCCAGCTCCTTGTCCGGCTCGCCGCGGTCCCGGTAATGCTGAGCCAGCTTCTTTATCGGCTCCAAATACATCCTCTCGCTGGCGTGGGCCTTCTCATAAGCCTCCAGGGCCTTGGGGGCGTTCTCCAGGCGGCTGTACACGTCTCCCAAAAGCATGAGCCCGGCCGGGCTGTCCGGTTTAATCTCCAGTATCTCTTGGCAGCAGCTCATGGCCAGCTCATACTTGCCCTCGGACATGGCTTCCTTGGCCTGATCGATCTTTTGAGCCAACTTCCCTGGAGGCCGCACAGTAAAGACAACCTTTTCTATAATGGTATTGATGCTCAAAGGCTTGGTAATAAAGTTATCCACGCCGAGCTCATAGAGAAAGATCATTTCCTCCTTGCGTATCTCATTCGTTAAGACAATGAGATAGAGATTATTAAATCTTTGTTTAATTCCTGGAATAAACTCAGAAATCTTCCTCCCGGCCATTTCACGCTCAAGAAAAAGCACAACTGGTTGATTCTTTTCTTTTCTGATCTTCAATAAGTTCATGACCTCAGAGCTGTTCAATGTCGAGTACATACAGTTGAACGTGATAGATAAATGCTTATATAAGACTCTTTGCATGAGCTTAACAAAGTTATTGTCATGTGAGAAAATCAGAAAGCTTCCTTGATCTGCTACAAAATCTAAAATAATCTGCTCATACTGTTGAGATCTCATTTTAACACGGGCATTCTGAACCATGATCCTTTCACCTCTCTCGAGATATGCATCTGTCGGGGATTTCACTCTGCCCCGGCCAGACGGGTATTGTCAATGCCGGGCCGCAGGCTTTCCCTGGCTTGAGCTCCGGTCCGGGGCTTCCGCGCAGCCAGTGACTTCCATCAGCTCTCCCTGTCTGCTTGACTGCTGCCGGCGAGCCTCCTAGTATACATACTGCGTCAGTTTTCTCGAAATGAAGGCATGTCCGATCATTCGGCTGCGGCCGTGCGCCGGATGCCGGGGGAAAAGCATTCCCGGGAAGAAGCGCATCCTGAGCGAGCCCATAGGGAAAAGTCCGGGAAACACCTCCGGCATCCCTTGAAGTCTGTCGCGGGAATCGCTTTTCCAGAAAACTATGGAGGGAATCATGAGCGTTCTCGCCGAGCTGTCCATTTTCCCCCTGGGCCAGGGTCTCAGCTTGAGCCCGTATGTGGCCCGCGCTGTCGAGGTCATCAAGGGCAGCGGTCTTAACTACACCCTCGGGGCCATGGGCACGAGCTTCGAGGGGGACTGGGAAACCGTCATGTCCGTGGTCGATCGCTGTTACCAGGAGCTCAGCCGGGACTGCGACCGGATCTATCTGGTTCTCAAGATCGATGCCGCCAAGGGCCGTGACGATCTTTTGGATACCAAGGTCGAATCGGTTCGCCAAAAGCTGCCCTGAATCAGCTATGAGCGAGGAAACCGCTCATAGAGTGGATTCAAACAAAAAAGGAGGGCAAGAGTATGAGCCTCTATCTCGTCCAGCACGGAAGGAACCTGCCCAAGGACCAGGATCCTGAGCAGCCTCTCTCAGATGAAGGCCGGAACGAGGTTGAGAACATCGCCGAAGTGGCCGCAGGCTATGGCGTCTCTGTGGCCGTGATCGAGCACAGCCCGAAGCTCAGGGCCCAGCAGACAGCTGAGATTTTCAGCACCTTCCTGAAGCCTGATCAAGGGCCGCGGGAACGCGAGGGCATCAAGGCCCTGGACGATGTCACCGCCATTGCCGGAAAGCTCCGGGCCGGCGACAACCGGATGCTCGTCGGCCACCTGCCCTTTATGGAGCGGCTGGCCGCCTACCTGATCGCCGGTCGTCAGGACCCCCGGGTTATCAAGTTTCAGAACGGCGGCATTGTCTGCCTCGACTGCGAGGAAGAGGGTGGCTGGTTCGTCAAGTGGGCCTTGATGCCCCATATCGGCTAACCTACCTCCCTGTGCTTCGGCTTGCGTCATCTCGCTGGAAATGAATTGTAACCCTTCACAAGGCCGTTAAGGCCGGCAAGAACCTTCGGACTCTGCCGGCCTGCCGAGTTTACGATGCAGCAGCCTCAGGTCTCCTATCCCCTAAAAAACATTGAACACCATATTGACACACACTCCTAATACGGGTATAAACTGACCAAAATAGAAGCTTCTTCAAGCGGAATTTCCCGGGCCTGCACTCTCGAGCCGCACTTTGAAACGATCGTTGCCAACTGAAATGATCATGCCCGACCGTCTCCCGCATTCAGCTGACTCCATTGGCCTTCGGGCCCTCAGCTACGCCTCGGAAAGCCTCTTGCCGACCGGTAGACGTCACCTCATGCACCATTCCCTGACGAATGAACGCCTTCAAGCTTCCCCTTACCCCAGCCTTGCCGATATGGCTTCTTCGGCTGGTTCGCCGAACGGCCGGTCGGGAAAGAGCCACCGGACTCGAAGGACTGGAGTCAGGCACATAGAGCCATGGAAGCTGCCAGGCCTTATGTTTCATAAACACTGTTAGGACTGAGGAACATTTTTCGGCCAACGCAACTGTTTCGGAAACCGACCCGACTCGACCCAAGCTGCCAAGGGAGAGCCTATGGTGCATGCGACGCCCGATCCAGGGAACTCTTTGCTCAAGCTGGACAATATCCAGATGGTCTTCGGCAAGGTGACCGCCCTTACAGACATCAGCCTGGAGGTCCGCAAGGGTCAGATCTACTCGATTATCGGCCCCAACGGGGCCGGCAAGACCGTTATGATGAACTGCATCAGCGGCCTGTACAGGCCCCAAAAAGGTGACATCTACTACAAAGGTCAGAGGATCAATCATCTTCGGCCTTACAAACGAGCCTCGCTGGGCATCGCCAGAACCTTCCAGAAGATCGAGCTCTTCGGCGGCATGACCGTTTTGGATAACATCCGCCTCGGCCGACACATCCATCTCAAGAGCGGTATCCTGAGCGGTTCCCTGTACCTCGGTCCCACGAAAAAGGAAGAGGTGGCCAACCGCGAGTTCATCGAGCAGGACATCATCGACCTCTTGGAGATTGAGCACATCCGTGACAAGACCGTACATATGCTTCCCTACGGCTTGCAAAAACGCGTTGAGCTCGGGCGCGCCCTGGCCCTGAACCCAGAGCTGATCCTCCTTGACGAGCCCCTGGCCGGCTTAAACCTGGAGGAAGTCGAAGATATGGCCCGTTTCATCCAGGACATCAACAAGGAGGAGCGCTGGCAGGTGACCTGCATCCTGGTGGAGCACGACATGGGCGTGGTCATGGACATCTCCGACCGAGTCTTCGCCATGAGCTTTGGCCATCCCATCAGCGAAGGAACACCCGAGGAGGTGCAGAACGACCCGGAGGTGATCAAGGCCTATCTGGGAGAGGAGGACATCTATGCCACACGGAGATGAGCTCATGCAGCATTCCCAGAGCCTGGAGCCTATTAGCAAAGAACTGACCATCCCCAAGCTCTTCTCCCAGAGATGTCGGCAGTACGGCAAAGACAAGGTGGCCATGCGGGAGAAGGAGTTCGGTATATGGCGCCCTTTCACCTGGCAGGACTATTACGACAATGTAAAGTACATCTCCCTCGGCTTCATCAGCCTCGGGTTACAACGGGGCGACAAGGTCGCCTTGATGGGAGCCAACCGCCCTGAAGGCCTCTGGACGGAAATGGGGGCCATGTGCGCTGGAGGCATCTGCGTCTGGCTCTTTCAGGAGTCCATGCACGAGGAGGTCAAGTACATTATCGACCATTCCGACGCCCGCTTCTTTGTCGGAGAAACTCAGGAAGAAGTGGATAAGGCCCTTGGCGTCGTTGACGAGTGCCCCAAGCTGGAAAAAATCGTCTGGGATGATCCCAAAGGAATGCGAACCTACTCGCAAGACTTTCTCTTAAGCATCCGTCAGCTGCAGGAGTTCGGCAAAGAGCTCGATGCCAAGGACCCGGAGCTGTTCGAGAGAATGATCCAGGAAGGACACGGCGACGAGGTCTGCCTCCTGTTTTACACCTCAGGCACCACCGGCCTCCCCAAAGGCGTCCTGCTCAGCCACTGGAACATGCTGACCATGGGCAAAAACCTCATGTCCATCGATCCTTGCCAGCCCACGGATGACTTTGTCTCCTACCTGCCCTTTGCCTGGATCGGTGAGCAAATGATGTCTATTTCCTGCGGCCTGCAGGTCGGCTACGCCATAAACTTTCCGGAAGAGCCGGAGACGGCCATGGAGAACATCCGAGAGATCGGCCCGCACGTCATGTTCGCCCCTCCCCGGATGTGGGAGGGCATGACCCGGAGGGTCCAGGTCAAGTACATGGACTCCGCCTGGCTGAAGAGAAAGATGTACGAGATGGGCACAGCCATCGGCTACAAGGTGGCCGACCTGAAGCTCGACAAGCAGCAGGTGCCCTGGCACCTGAAGCTCCTTAACAGCCTGGCTCACCTCCTCCTCCAGAAGAAGCTCAAGGATCATCTCGGCCTCAGCCGCATCAGGAGAGCCTACACCGGTGGAGCCGCTTTGGGGCCAGACCATTTCCGCTTCTTCCACGCCCTCGGAGTCAACCTGAAGCAGATCTACGGCCAGACCGAGATTGCCGGGATTGCCTTTGTGCACCGCGATGGAGACATCAAGTTCGATACAGTAGGCACCCCCATACCGGAAACGCAGGTGTCCATCGCCGAGGACGGCGAGATCCTCTGCTCCAGCCCGTCCGTTTTCCTTGGCTATTACAAGAACCCTGAGGCGACGGAAAAGAACCTGGATGACGGCTGGCTGCTGACCGGGGATAAGGGCTTCATCGATGAAGACAACCATCTCGTTGTCTTCGACCGATCCAAGGACGTCATGACCCTGCGCGACGGAAGGCCTTTCTCCCCGCAGTACCTGGAGACCCGGCTCAAGTTTAGCCCCTATATTCAGGAGGCCTGGGTTATCGGACATGAACGGGACTTTATCACCGCAGTCATCTGCATCGACTACTCGGTGGTGGGCAAGTGGGCCGATGAGCAGAAGATCAACTACACCAGCTACCGCGAGCTCTCACAGAAGCAGCAGGTCTATGATCTCATTCAAAAGCAGGTCGAGCATGTCAACCGCTTCCTGCCTGAGCCGGCCCGCATTCACAAGTTCATCAACCTCTTCAAGGTCTTTGACGCAGACGACGAGGAGCTGACCCGGACCAACAAGCTGAAGCGGGCCGTGGTGGGCGAGCGATACAAAGATATCGTCGAGGCCCTCTACTCTGACAGGGATTCGGTGCATCTGGACATTACCATCACCTACGAGGATGGACGGGAGCAACACATCAAGACCGATCTGCGCATTCAAAAAGCAATTTAACCTCAGCTGAGCGGTTGCATCGATCATCATGAGGCCCTGAGTTTTCCGCAGCAACGAAGCAATGAGGCCTTTTCCTATAGCCAGATAAGGGGGCATATCATGGAAACCCTGCTATCCACCTTGACGACCGGAATACTCATCGGCGGGATCTACGCTCTGGTCGCCCTCGGCTGGGTGATCATCTACAAATGCTCCGGTGTGCTCAATCTAGCCATGGGAGAGATGACCCTGATCGGCGCCTACCTGAGCTGGTCCCTCTATCAGGCAGGAGTCCCCTTTGTTTTAGCCATCGTCCTAACGATTATCGCCGGCATCGTCCTCGGCATTCTGACCGAGCGAATCTTCCTGGACAAGCTCATCGGCCAGCCGCTCCTGGCGGTCATCATGGTCACGGTGGGCATGGCCTTCTTCTTCCGAGGCACAATCTGCTTCATCTGGGGCACTGACACCAGGGTCTTCGAGCCTGCGGTCTTCTCCATAGAGCCCATGCACATCGGCTTCTTGCGGGTCACCCCGGTCTTCTTGTGGTCTTTTATCGTTGCCATCGCCTTGCTCGTCGCCCTGGTGCTCTTTTTCAAGTACACGCGCTGGGGGCTGTCCATGCAGGCCACGGCAGATGACGAAACAGCCGCCTTGTCCCTGGGGGTCAGCGTTCGCTTCGTCTACTCCGCCGCCTGGGCCATCGCCTTCATCACCTCTGGCATCGGAGGAGCCCTTTTGGCCAACATTAATGGCTTGAACATATCCATCAGCTATCTCGGGCTGCTCGTCTTGCCGGCGGTCATTTTCGGAGGGCTCAACTCCGTTCCCGGGGCCGTGGTCGGCGGAGTCGTCATCGGCATCTTGGAGAACCTTACCGGCACCTATCTCAACCAGTTCGTCCCCGGAGGCATCAAGCAGATTGCCCCGTTTATCTTCCTGGTCGTCTTTCTCTTGTTCAAACCGTACGGCCTATGGGGCTGGGAACGCATTGAGCGCGTCTAGCAAGACAGCGCCTTCGGGAAGACGCTGTCTTCATGAAGACAGCAGAACGTGCAAGACACTCAGATAGAGGGAGGGACTATGTCCACGGTCTGGCTACCCTGCGGGCATTATCATCAGAACTACGAGAAGGATCAGGGCTGGTGGCAGACTCCCCTGATCAAGATCAAGATGGTCCTTCTGCTGCTTGTGGTCTTTGTGGCCATACCGCTTGTCCTCCCCGGATACTGGATCGGGGTCTGCACCATGGTCGGCTATACCATCATGGGGGCCCTAGGAGTCCAGCTGCTCATCGGCTATACCGAGCTCATCACCTTGGGGCATGGAGCCTTCATCGCCGTCGGCTCATACACAGCAACCATCCTGGTGCTCCATTTCCCCTGGCCGGAGTTCATTGTCGACTGGGGCCTGGCCTACCCGATCAGCATTGTGGCCGCCGCCCTGACTGCCGGCATCTGGAGTGTCATCTTCGGGCTCCCCTGCGCCCGAGTCAAAGGCTTCTATCTCATTCTCACCACTATCGCGGCCCAGTTCATTACCGTAGACTTCATCCTGACCCAGTATGTCAGCAAAATAGGCGGCCGGGCCCAGTCTTTCTCCCTCCCTCCGGGAACGATTCAGATAGGGCCTTGGGAAATGACCGGCGACGTCAAGCCGTACCTGTTCATGGCCGTTCTGGTCAGCCTGATGATCATGGTGCTGAGCAATCTCCTCCGCTCACGGGTGGGCCGTGCCTGGATGGCCATTCGAGACAATGACATTGCCGCCTCGACCATGGGCATCAATGTCTATCTCTACAAGATCTTGGCCTTTTTTGTGGCCGGGGCCATGGCCGGCGTGGCCGGAGCCTTCTGGCTGAGCAACACTGCAGCCATCAGCCCGGAGCATTTCCCTTGGTTCTGGTCCCTGTGGCTGGTTGGGGTCATCCTGATCGGTGGAGTGGGCTCCATTCACGGGGCCGTCTTCGGCTCCTTGTTCATGGTCCTGATTATGGAGTTCCTGCAAATGGGCGTCATACCCCTTTCGGAGTACTATCCCAAGCTTCTGTTCAGCTTTGCCTTTCTGAAAAAGGCGGTTTTCGGCCTGGCCATCTGTGCGTTCCTGATCTTCGAGCCTCACGGATTGGCCTATCGCTGGTGGCAGATCAAGAACTACTTCAACCTTTGGCCCTTTTCCTACTAAATCGGCAAACTTGGGCAGGCAAGCCAGCCCGAACCTGTCGACATACTGGGAAAAGCAATGAACGCTGTCTCTTTGACCAAAAATGCTGGCAACCATAAGGAGGCAACAGCTATGAAGAAAGGAATGCTTCGTTTCTTGACGGTGGTATTGGCAACGGCCTTGCTTCTGGGCCTGTCCATGACGGCCTCGGCTGAAAAGATCAAGATCGGCGGCATCATGGACACCTCCGGGGCGACCTCGGACGTTGGCAAAGACTATGCCTTGGGCATGGTGGAAGCCTTCAACTGGATCAACGACAACGGGGGCGTCAACGGCAAGGAGATCAAGTACACCTGGTTCGACTACGGCTATCGCGTGCCTGAGGCCATTACCAAGTACAAGCTCCTGAAAAGACTTGGCGTGGTCACCATCATGGGCTGGGGGACCGCGGACACCGAGGCCCTCTCGCCAACGGTGATGCAGGACAAGATCCCTTACGTTTCTGCATCTTACTCCGCCCATCTGACCGATCCTGAAGAGGCCAAGTACAACCTCTTCTTTTCCGCCGACTACTCTACAGCCGCCAGAGCAGCCTTGACCGCCTGGTACGATGAGAAATGGCCCGAGCACCCGGATCATGGACAAAGGAAGCCACGTCTGGCCTGCTTCTACATGTTCGCTTCTCCATATTGCTCGGCCCCGATCAAAGCCATCAAGGACCAGGCCAAGCTGCTGGGCTTCGAGGTCGGACCTGACCAAGACGTCTCCCTCTTCGCCCTGGATGCCAAAAGCCAAGTCAACTCGGCCAAGCAGTTCAAGCCGGATGTCTGCTGGCACGGCAACACGGTCATGTCCGCCGCTGCCACCATGAAAGACGCCTACGCCTCGGATCTGGGGGCCGACTGGATCTTGAATGTCTGGGCCTTCAACGAGAAGCTGCCCAAGCTGGCCGGCAAGGCTGCTGAAGGGGCCATGGGCGCAGCACCCTGTGCTGCCTTCGGCCAGGATTATCCCAACATGGACAAGGTCGTGGCCTCAGCCAAGAAGTACCATCCAGGAACGCCGCTTGAGGATCGATTCAAGCCCACTATCCAGGCCTGGGGCGACGCCCTGATCGTCTGGGAGGCCTTGAAGCGGGCGGATGAAGCCGGAGAGATCACCGGCGAGACCATCATGCAGGAAGGCTTCGAGACCATGCGTGGCTTTGAGATCGGCTTAGGTGCCGCCCCGGTCTCCTACACCGCTGAGGACCACAGACCCACCAGCGAGTGCATGGTCCAGGAGTGGAAGGACGGAAAGTTCCACGAAGTGGAAAGCGTCGATCTCGAGAAGCGTTGGCCTGACAAATGGGAAGCCGAGTGGCACGGCTGGTAATGCCGATCCGCCTGACGAACCCCTTCGGGGCACTTCCCTGAAGGGTCGGCTGGACAGCCTGCTGGGAGGCCTGCTGTGTCATGCCTAGCTCCCAAAAGGAGGTTTTCCGCTTGGATCAGAACAATCTCATACTTCAGATGAAAAACATCGAAGTCCGCTACCATGAAGTCATTCTGGTGCTCAAAGGGGTTTCCATTACCCTTTCCAAAGGGAGCATCGTCGCTCTGCTCGGGGCAAACGGGGCCGGAAAAAGCACGACCCTGAAGGCCATCTCCGGGCTTTTGATGACCGAGAACGGGAAGGTCACTGACGGCGCTATCGAGTACCGGGGGAAAACGATCCACAACTCGCACGCCGCCGATATCTCCAAAATGGGGATCATTCAGGTCATCGAAGGGAGAAAGGTCTTCGAGCACCTCAATGTGGAGGAGAACCTCAAGGTGGGGGCGCACCTGCGCAAAAGCGGCTCGGTCAAAGAGGGGCTTGATCTCGTCTTCCACTACTTTCCCCGTCTGTATGACAAACGCGGCGAGACTGCCGGCTTCATCAGCGGCGGGGAGCAGCAGATGCTGGTCGTGGGACGGGCCCTGATGACCGAGCCGACGCTCCTGCTGTTGGATGAGCCTTCCATGGGGCTCGCTCCAATGCTGATCCAAGAGATCTTCGATATCATTACCAAGCTGAATCGGGAGCAAGGCATATCCATTCTCCTGGTCGAGCAAAACGCCAAGCTGGCCTTGAGCGTAGCCTCGTACGCCTATGTCATGGAGACCGGCAGGATCGTTATGGACGATACCTCTGAGAGGCTCTGGGATAATGAAGATATCAAGGACTTCTATCTTGGATTGGGAGAAAAGGGGAAACGCAAGAGCTTCAAGGACATCAAACACTATCGGCGCCGCAAGAGATGGCTGACCTAAAGGATTTTCAGACCGTCTCCGAACAGGACGCTCTGTAAACCCTTCTTTCTGTGTAACGCTGAATGGGGAGATCCGCATCCATGGAGAGCCGAATCGGACATTTCGGCAGCCCAAAGAGCTTGGTTCTCCCGTTCTAGCTGAAATGCCAGCAAACGCATTCATAGACAACGAAAACAGCAAGGAGGCCATCATGCATCGAAAATACATTGTCACAGTCTGTGCCATCCTCGGCTTGGTCTTTCTCTTTTCCTCCTGCGCAACCATGAAGAGCAAGCCGTCGGCCTCGAGCTTTAAAAAACCCGAGCTGGAGCTGGAGTCCTTCCAAGTTACTCAGTACGACGAATATTGGTATTACTCCAAGAAGGTAGAGCCGACCAAGGGCAAGGCCGGGGACCGCGGAGCCCCCCTGCCCATGAAGTTCCTCTTGGCCATAAACAACCCCAACCCATACCCCGTCAAGCTGGAAAGGTTTCAGTTCACAGTATCCTTTGAAGGCTTCGACCTCATGACGGTCAACGACGACAACACTTACTGGATCCCGGCCAAGACGACCGACCATGTCTCGGCCCACACCCTGATCACAGTTCGCCAGGCCTTGCTCAGCCTTTTGGTGACCGGCGGCTTCCAGCTCAAGGAAAAGGGCTGGTCCCCGTGGGAGGCCTTGGAGCGTTGGTGGAACAAGGTCCCCACCCTGGAGGTTCCGGTCACCGTCAAAGGAGGCTCGGCCACCTTTGCCGCTGATGATGTCACAGAGGTCGTTCCTTTCGAGTTTGTCTATCCAGAAGAGGAGTAAGCAGGCCTGGCAGACAGTCAGGAGCGGGAAGGCTCGTGCTCAGGGAAGAGGAGCAGCCAGACGTTCCTTCCCGCTCCTCTGTTGCCATGTAATGAGATCCAATGCGGCCCATCCAATCGCAGCAAGCAAGGAACTCCATTCAAGCTTCTGCACATGAGGAGGCCTCTATGAGCCTGCGCAGCTTCACGCTGTTCGATCTGTACCGCAGGAATGCCAGCTGCATTCCTGAAAGAACCGCTGTCGTCTCCGAACAAGGAGCCTTAAGCTACTCCGAGCTCGAGGGCAAAGCCCGTTCCCTGGCCGGGGGGCTCACGGCCAGGGGTGTCGGAAAAGGGGATCGAGTCGCCGTTCTGGCCCGCAACAACGACCACTTCCTGCCGCTCTTCGGAGCCGCCTCGGCCCTCGGCGCCATTCTCGTGCTCATCAACCGGAGGCTCTCCCTTGACGAGATCGAGCACATCATTGGAGACACCGACCCAAAGCTGCTCCTGCTGGAGTCTGAGCTCCGGGATCAAGCCGACCGTCTTATGAGGTGCTCGCCGGATATGGACAAGCACTACCTCATGGATGACCTCTCCAAGTCCGAGTCCTCCATGCTGGCCCTGGAGCAGGAGCCGATCCACGAGGAGCCAGTCTTCATCTCCGGAGACGACCCCCTTATGATCATTCATACGGCCGCCATGCAGGGCAAGCCCAGAGGCGCCGTGCTCAGCCAGCACAACCTGATCCTGGCCAACCTGCAGATCATCACCGCCCTTGGCTTGGACCGAGAGTCCTGCTACTTGAACATCCTGCCCCTGTTTCACATCATGGGCATCAATCTGGCCCTGGCCGTTATGCAGGCCGGGGGCAAAAACGTCCTCATGCCGGCCTTTGATGCCCACCAAGCCATTCAGCTGATCCGTCAGGAAGAGGTCAGCCTCCTGGGCACCTTCCCGCCCATCCTGAGCAACCTCCTCGAGGCCCGGCAGGAAGCTCAAGAGGAGCTGGCCAGCCTCAAGCAGGTCCTTGGCCTGGAAAGCCAGGAGACCATCGAGAAGCTGCAGAGCACCACCCCGAGCCGGTTCTGGTGCATGTACGGGCAGACCGAGACTTCCGGGCTGATCACCTTCGCACCCTATCAGGAAGGACCCGGCTCGGCCGGGCAGCCAGGACACCTGACCGAGCTGCGCATCAAGGACGACCAGGACCGGGATGTCCCCATCGGCCAGAAAGGCGAGATCGTTGTCCGCGGGCCGCTGGTCTTCCAGGGTTACTGGAATGCGGAGGACCTGACTGCGGTGACCTTCAGGGAGCAGTGGCATCACACCGGTGACCTCGGTACGCTTGACGAGTCGGGCTTCCTCTTTTTTTCCGGCCGCAAGGCGGAGAAGGAGCTGATCAAGTCTGGCGGCGAAAACGTCTTTCCCGTGGAGGTGGAAAAGGCTATCCTGGAGCACCCCGAGGTCGCCGCGGTCTCGGTCTTCGGCGTCCCTGATCCGACCTTCGGGGAGGGCATCAAGGCCGTCTGTGTTCTGGGTCGGGACAGCAGCCTGTCCAAAGAGGAGCTCATCCGCTACGTGGCCAGCAAGATCGCCAGCTACAAGAAGCCCCGCTACGTTGAGTTCGTCGCCTCGCTCCCGCTCAAGGAGGACGGCTCGGTTGACCGCGAGGCAGTGAAAGCGCAGTATGGTGGGCAATGAGACCATCACTCCCATGGTGCGCTGGCATTCGGCCCGGGGATCCTCTCAGGCGGGAAGGCCACCCCCAGCCGCAGTGCATCTCCTGGTTCCAGGAATGATGCTCTGTTTCTAGCACACAAGAGCACTGGCGACATCCTGAAACAGCCCCGTGCTCAAGGAAAATCGTATGCAGGATAGGTACCAGGCGGTCCAGTTTCTAGCCAACGTGCCCCCCTTTGACATCCTGTCCGAAGCGGAGCTGGAAAGAGTCGCGGCCTCCCTGTCCAAAAGCCATCACTATCGGGACATGACCCTGTTCGTTCAGAACAAGACCGTGCTCAATCATCTCTTCATCGTTTTCCAGGGCCGGCTGGAGCAGTTCATTCGAGAGAACGACGAGAAGCTTCTGCGCTCCTACCTTGAGGAAGGCGACGTCTACGGCGGCATCTCCATCCTCTTCAACCGCGGCATTTCCATTCGGACGGTCCGCAGCATCGACGACGTCATCTTCTTCCGCCTGCCCAAGGATGTCTTCATCGATCTGTGCTCAAACAACTCGCAGTTCACCAACCACTTCACCGAGAGCTTCGGCCAGAAGATCCAGGAGAAGCCCTATGTTGAGTTCATTGCCAAAAGCGCCCGCCAAGACGACGACGACATTCCCGCTGGCTTCCTGAACAAGACCCTGAGCGAGCTCTTTGCCAGGGAGGTGGTCACCTGCAGCGCGGATTCCTCGGTTCAGGAGGTGGCCCGGCTGATGAATGAGAAGAACCGCAGCTCGGTTGTGGTGCGCGACTCCGATGGCGAATACATCGGCCTGCTCACCGATCACGACCTGCGCCAGAAGGTCATCGCCCAAGGCCTCGCCCTGGAGCGACCAGTCCGAGAAATCATGTCCTCGCCCTTGGTTTCGGCCTCTTCGGACTCCCAGATATACGAGGCCATCCTGCTCATGATGCAGCACAACATCAAGCATCTGGCCGTTCTCGACGAGTCCTCCAAACTGCTGGGCATCGCTACTGAGCAGGACCTGCTGCTGGCCCAGGGCCGCTCACCAGTCTTTCTCATGCACGAGATCCAGCAGGCCGGTTCAGTCCAGGACATGGCCGTGCGTCAGGCCCAGACCCCGGACCTGATCAAATCCCTCATGGACGGTGGTGCCAAGGCCAAGCACATCAACCGAATCATTACGGCCATATCCGACGCCATCCTGAAGAACGTCCTTCGGCTGGCCCA
>Ga0207797_1001662_pt1 | contig 16007 bp, 17 predicted proteins | sample PRCRCaboRojoPR_6_FD_187275 | JGI IMG/M metagenome (GOLD analysis project Ga0207797, IMG submission 187275) | Marine sediment microbial community from Cabo Rojo, Puerto Rico - PR CR 10% Liquid 1 (SPAdes) | ecosystem: Environmental > Aquatic > Marine > Coastal > Sediment | place: Cabo Rojo, Puerto...
CGCGACCAAGGAGAAGTGGGACGAGCTGTACCGCATCGTCAACGAGAACTTCGACTCGGCGGTGTTCGTGCTGGACGAGCTGGACATGCTGGTGGGGCGCCGCGACAAGAAAGACCCCGCGTTCTCGCGGCTGCTGTACCAGCTCTCGCGGGCCGGCGCCAACGACGAGCTGACGGCCCACATCTCGGTGGTGGCGATCTCCAACGACACGAAGATGATGGAGTCGGTGGGGAGCCGTGCGCTCAGCTCGTTCACCCCCGAGGACGTCCACTTCGACGACTACGACGCCAACCAGCTCCAGGCGATTTTGCGCCGCCGGAAGGACGCGTTCTACGACGACGTGCTCGACGAGGACGTCATCCCGCTGGCGGCGGCGTTCGCGGCCCAGACCCACGGCGACGCCCGGAAGGCGATCGACCTGATGCGTGTCGCCGGCGAGCTCGCCGAGCGGGAGGGTGACGACTGCGTCCGCGAGGACCACGTCCGGGCGGCCCAGGACAAGGTCGAGAAGAACCGGGTGCTGGAGGTGGTCCGGGGGATCAGCACCCAGAAGAAGCTGTGTCTGTACGCGACCGCCGCCGTCGCCCGCGAGACGGAGGACGGCACCGCCCGGTCGACGACGGGCTATCAGGTGTACTGTTACCTGACGGAGACGATCGACTCCGACCAGTACCACCAGGAGACGTACGTGAACAAGATGAAGGAGCTGACCACCTACTCGCTGGTGGAGTTCGAGCGCCGGAGCCACGGGCCCAGCTCGGGGATGTTCCTGGAGTTCCGGTTCGCCGAGCGGCCCGAGACCATCCTCGAGACGCTGCGGGAGGACTCGCGGTTCGACATGGTGGGTCACGAGGAGGTCGAGACCGTCGTCCGGGCGCAGCTGCGCAACCAGTCGTAGCCGAGCGGCCCGCACGGTTCGCGGGTGACGGGAATCCGGGGCGGGGTTTTGCGGACGGCGGTCGAACCCACCGGCGATGCCGTTCCCGATCCGCGTCAGCGACGTGATGAGCCACCCCGTCCGGACGGTCACCCCCGAGACGACGGCCGCCCAGGCGGCCGAGCGCTGCACGACCGAGTCGATCGGCTCGCTGGTGGTCGTCGAGGACGACACCCCCGTCGGGGTGGTGACGAGTTCGGACCTGGTGGACGTGCTCGGCTCGGCGAGCGAGCCGGCCGGTCGCCCGGCCCGGTCGTTCATGTCCTCGCCGGTGGAGACGATCGCCCCCGGGGCGCCGGTGACGGAGGCGGTCGAGCGGATGACAGAGGCGGGGATCGACCGGCTGGTGGTCCTCGAGGACGGCACGGCCGTCGGGCTGGTGAGCATCGACGACGTCCGTCACTGCGCCCCGCAGGTGGTCCACCGCCGCGAGTTCGACGTGCCGGGCGCCGAGCACGCGTTCCGCGCGCGCCAGGAGACGGCCTACGAGGAGCCCGACTGGGAGTTCGAGTGTGCGTGTGTCTCCGAGGAGTCGGTCAGCGTGGGCGACCGCGTGACGTTCGCGAAGACGGTGACCGACGAGGACGTCCGGGCGTTCGCGGCGGCCAGCGGCGACACGAACCGGCTCCACCTCGACACCGAGTACGCCGGCGAGACCCGGTTCGGGCGACGCATCGTCCACGGGACGCTGGTCGGCGGGCTGATCAGCGCCGCGCTGGCGCGGGTTCCCGGGGTGACGATCTACCTCTCGCAGGACCTCTCCTTTCTGGCGCCGGTCGACGTCGGCGACCGCGTGACGGCGGTGTGTACGGTGGTGGAGTCGCTCGGCCCGGAGAAGTTCGAGCTGACGACGGACGTGTTCGGTCCGGAGGGGGAGCGCGTCCTCGAGGGGGAGGCGACGGTGCTGATCGACGAGCCGCCGGCGGCCGGGCGGGTGTCCTTCGAGGCGGTGGCGCCGGGCAACTAACCGGTCGTTACCCGGCCGGGACACACCCCTCTATCGATGTGTTAGCCGGGCGCGCCGGCGCCGCCGGTCGGATGTGGCGTGTCGGGGTGGCGTCAGACGGGCGTCACACCCCTCTATCGATGTGTAATCGGGCGGTAGCGGACGTTAGGGACCGGTTAATCGCAGTCCGTCCGAGAGGTGGGGCCGACGGCGCCCCCGGACAGCCCCTGCGAGAAGAGCCAGTCCTCCCCGGCGCCGGCTCAGCCGAACGCCCGGAGCGCGACGCCGAGAAGCAGGACGGCCCCACCGAGCAGGAACGTCCCCGGGACCGGCAGGGCGAACACGAGCAGACCGAACGCGAGTACGGCGGTCGAGAGTCGCACGTCCCCGTCGAGGCGCCGCCCGGCCGTGGGGGTGGCGCCTGCGCGTGCGTGGCGCCCGCCGGAGAGGGGTCGCCCGGGCACCGTCCCCGGGGTCGTCCGGCGAGCGGCCGTGGCGCCCACGCGGGTGCAAGCTCAGGCGTTACCGGTCCGGGGGGCGGCGACACACGTATGGAAGGCGTTGCAACCATCGACAGCGACGACGAGGGAAAGCCAGTGTACGACACCGACGGTAACCGCGTGGGCATGGTGATCCGCGTCGAGGGCGACCAGGTCCACATCGAGCCGGACCCGGCCCTGACGGAGAACGTCGCCGCCAGGCTGGGCTGGACGTTCATGCTCCACGGCAGCGAGGACAGCTACGCCGTCGACGCCGCCACGGTCGAGTCGGTCCGCGAGGACCAGGTGGTCGTCCAGGTGGTCGAGCCGTGATTCCGGCAGCCGCGGGCGCCGGCCTGTTGCAGCTCGGCCTCTCGGGCGAGTTCCTGTGGCTGGCGGTCGTGTTCGTCGTGATCGCGATCCTGGCCGGCCTGGCGGGGTTCGGCGGCGTCGCCGGCATCTCGATGAGCGCGGCCCGGCTGTTCGTCCTGGTGTTCCTGGTGCTGGCCGTGCTCGCGTTGCTGTTGTAGCCACGGCGACTGCGGGCGGTGCCGTCGGGCGGGTGACCGGCCTGCAGCGAGGCCGGGTCGCCACTCGAGGCTCCGGCGGGTCGGAGACAAGCGTATGTGTCTCCACCGTCTCGCCGGGGCATGGCCACGGTCGTCCGCGGAGCGGTGCCGGCGAGCGAGTTCGCGCTGAGCCGGACCCTCGAGTCCGTCCCCGGGCTGGAGTTCGAGATCGAGCGGGTCGTCGACAGCGGCGACGGGACGGTGATGCCGTTGTTGTGGGTCCGCGGCGCCGACGAGCCCCGCGTCAACGAGGCTCTCGGGGCGGACCCCTCGGTCGACGCGGTGGAGCTGTTGGCCGCGTTCGACGGGGAGTGGCTGTACCGGATGGAGTGGGTCGACCGCGTGGACCTGCTGGTGCGGATGATCACCAACCACGACGCCACCGTGCTCGACGCCTACGGGAGGCGCGACCGCTGGCAGCTGAGGGTGATCTACCCCGACCGCGACGACGCCTCGGCGATGGGGGAGTTCTGCAACAGCCACGGGCTCTCGTTCGACGTCGAGAGCGTCCGCGAGATGGACGGCGAGCCGGCGGGGCGGTACGGGCTGACCGCCGAGCAGTTCGACGCGCTGACCACCGCTGCCGAGCGGGGGTTGTTCGAGGTGCCGCGGCGGGTGACCGTCGAGGAGCTGGCCGAGGAGTTCGACGTCTCCCACCAGGCGCTCTCCGAGCGGATCAGGCGCGCGACCGACGCGCTCGTCGAGGACACCCTCCTGATCGGGATGCCCGAGCGGAACTGACCGGCCCCGTGCACGTGCAGGCCGGGGTCGTATCCGTCCCGGGCACGGGGAGCCGGTGTGTCCGACCGAGAGCGCCGGCCACGTACGACAGCCACACGACCGACCACGAGGAGACCCGCGGGTGGGTCACCGAGCGCGGCGGGCAGCCGGTCGCGCTGCAACACCCCGACGCCGAGGAGTTCGGTATCGCCGTCGACGGTCTCGACCGGGCGATCGGGTCACCGGGGGGCCAACGGCCGGCGGCGGTCGGCGGGCGAGCGCCGGCCGACACACCCCTCTATCGATGTGTTCGGGGGTCCGAGGGGCTCGCCGGGGCGTCGTTGTGCGCCCGTGGGCGTGGCTCGTCCGGCTGCTGTGGGTGGTCCGGGCGTGAGTTACCCCACAGTTCGGACGACTCCCGGGTCGTGGGGTAACTGTCGTCCGGAAGCGACCCGGACCGTCCGGGTAAGGCTGCCGTTCGGTCCGGGGCCCGTCGGTGTGGCCGCGGGTACTCCCTCCCTGGGCGAACGCCGGAGCCGGGGCCACCCCGGTAGTCGCCTGTTGGGACGGCGCCGGCCCCGCGCGGCGGCCCGGCCGGGCGGGAGGTACGACCGCCTTACCGGCGGTCGCGCCGACAGCCGCTCGGGTCGGCCACCGGCGGGCGGGTTACCCCGAGGACAACCCCTGCGGAACGAGCGTAATCCGGAACTGTCCGAACGAGGGTGAGCCGAAGGCATGAAATTACAATACGGGTATCCCCTGTCAGGACGACCTGCCCCGAGGGACACGGAGCTTCGCCCGGGGTACGGTAAACTATGTCACAACAGAACCCGATGAGCGGACAACAGCAGGTACAGCAGCCGGTCCAGCAACCGACACAGCCGGTCGGGAGTGCCGTCCAGTCCCAACAGCCGGTGACCGGCGGCCAGCCGGTCGGTGGCCAGGGAACGATGGCCCCGACGGGACAGGCAGCGACAGGCGGGATGGCCGGCGCGGCCGGACAGGTCGGCGGCGTCGGCGGCCCGCAGGTGAGCCGCGAGGAGCTGCTCCAGGCGGTGCGGTCGCTGCACAACTTCGAGACGGTCCTGGAGATAGCCAGGGTCCGGGCCATCGAGAGCGGTCGGCTCCGCATCGCGCGAGTGTGTGGTGACCTGATCGCCATCACGGAGGCCGAGAAGAAGCTCGTCATCCGGCAGTCGTCGTTCGCGGCGCCGATCGGCGAGGCGGTCAAGAACACCATCCAGCAGGGGGTTCAGCAGCTCCAGAGCGCCACGGAGATACCGGAGGTCCAGGAGGCGCTGCAGGAGGCCCAGCAGGCCACCAACGCCATCGACCGGGCCCGGTCGCTGGTGCAGGCCCAGGAGGCCGCGGTGGCGGCGGGCTACCAGCCGATGTACGGCCAGGTCGGGCAGTTCGCCTCGATGACGCCGGAGGCCCAGGCGGAGTACCGCACGAACGTGCGCCAGACGGCGCTGCGGCTCCACCGCTTCGAGACGGTGCTACAGCTCGCCGAGATGCGGGCCTTCGAGCGCGGGCGGCTGAACGCCGCGCGCGTGGCGGGTGACCTGGCGATCATCGCCAACCTGGAGAAGCGGCTGGTGATCCGGGCGTCACCGTTCGCCGAGCCGATCGGGCAGGCGGTGAGAGACACCGTCCAGCAGGGCGTCCAGCAGCTCCAGCAACGGGCCGCTGACGACCCGGACATCCAGGCGGCGCTGTCGGAGGCGTACCCGACGCTGTCGGCGCTGGGGTCGGCGGTCCAGGCGACCGGCGGCTTCCAGGAGGGCGGGCTCCAGCAGCAGGGCCAGGCCCTCGGCGCGGGCGTCCAGGCGCAGGCGGGGCAGCCCGCCGTCCAGCCCCAGGCCGGCGGTGGGTCGGTGACCCAGCCCCAGCCCCAGACCCAACCCCAGCAACAGACTCAGCCACAGCTACAGACCCAACCCCAGCAACAGCCACAGACCCAGCCCCAGCAACAGACGCCGGGGCCGTACTGATCCCCGAGCCACCGGCGACCGGCGCCGGCCCACCGACCACACCGACCACGACACAATGACAATCAACCCGTACGACCAGCCGGGATTCGAACAGCAGACACAGCAACCCACCTGGGAGCAGCAGCCGCCACAGCCGCAGGTCCAGCCGACGACCCCGGCGGGAGGCCCGCCGGTCGACATCGTGAGCAACGCGATGGACCTGTGGGTGTTCGTGGACCTTCCCGGGTTCCAGCCCGACGAGATCCACGTCCGCGGCGACGAGACGACGCTGATGATCACCGCCGAGCGGCCGGACGAGCTGGAGGAGGGCCGGCAGGTGCTCGTCAAGGAGCGCCCCGAGCGCGTCGAGCGCACGATCCAGCTGCCGGCGACGGTGGACATCTCGGAGGCCGACCTCCACTACGAGGACGGCGTCTGCAAGATCATCCTGCCGAAGGCGAGTTCGGACCGCTACATCGAGCTGGAGTTCGACTGAGCCCCGCTCGGGTGCCGTCCGGCGGACGTCGCCACGGCGGCTCGTGAGCGAGCTACCGTCCGGTCAGCAGCGGGCCGCGCGGTGCGGCCGGAGCGGCGCCTCCGGGCGGGCCGTGGTCGGTGTTTCTCTCTGCTCGTCACACTGCCAGTGACGCTGTCGCGACAGCCCGTGACGGTCACGGGTGGTTGACGGGGGACGGACGCCTCGCGCCGGCGGGGCCGACGGTCAGGCGTTCTGTTGGGCGGCCTTCCCCTCCATCAACTCGCCGAGCGGGGCACAGTCCGGGCAGGCGAACACCTCGCCGCCGTTCGTTCCGAACACGCGGACGAACCGGGGCGTGACGAACGACCCGCAGTTCTGGCAGGTTGGCACTCCTGTCACCTCGTGGAGTAGCCTTTCCCGGCCGCGTGTTGGAGCTATCCCAGCGATGTCGAAACCCCTTATGCCGGCCCGCCGCCGGTGTCGAGCCGTTCGACCTGGACCAGCGCGGCCGGCTCCCGCCAGTCGTACACCGCCGGTGGGAGGTCGCCGTCCCCCTGGATGGCGGGGTGGGGGCGGACGACGCCGTCCTCTGCGAGCGCGGGGTCGGTGTCGGTGGTACCCTCCGGCTCGCCGCCGAGGATCAGCGTCTTCGCCGGCGGCACGAGGTCCTGGAACAGCTCCGTGTTCTGTTCGGTGCCGACGTCGTAGCCGTTGGCGTAGTACGTGACCGACTGGTTCACCGCCGCCGGCAGGCGGACGGTGTCCAGCCCGACGACGCCGTCGTTGGTGGCGATCAGCATGCTCGCGAACGAGAGGAAGCCGGCGGCGCCGTCCGTCGAGACGGTCAGCTCCGCGTAGTAGGGGTTGCCGGTGTCCGCGGGGTCGGCCTCCGGGACCAGCGGCGCGTCGCCGACGACGGCGCCCCGGACGGCGTTGCTCCCCTCGGCGAGCTCGACCAGCGGCGCCAGGTCGCCGTTCTCGGCGAGCTGCTGGAGCTGTGGCGTCGCCGGGTCGCCGACGGCGAACAGCTCCACCGACGGCCGGTGGACCGCGACCAGCGGCGGCGTGAACGGCTGGCCGCGGGTGAGGTTGGCGACGGTCACCCGGTAGCTCCGGCTCCCGTCCTGCTGTGCGCCGGCGAGGCTGGTGGCGCCGACCCCGAGCGCGGCCAGGGTCGCCCCGCTGGCCAGCAGCGCGCCCCGCCGGGTCAGCCGCGGTCCGCCGTTCTCGCCGCCCGTGTCCCCGTGTGTGCTCATGGCTGTGGCCTCGTCCGCGGGCTAGCTGCGAGCGGGCTTTGTTATTGTGAGCGGTACCGCCGGCCCGTGGTGCCTACCGGGGGTACGGTCCGGTTTCCGGCCCGGTGTGGCGCCTCGGCGGGCCGGCGCCGTCGAGCGGCCGCGACGGCTCCCGGACGGGACAGCCCCCGGTGGTGGCCGACGTGGCGGGCGGCGCGTTGATAAGCGGTGTATTACGATGAACCACCGCTCGTACTCCCACCACGATGGAACGAACGGGCAACGGCCGGCGGGGCGTGCGACCGGTACGGGGTGACCGCGGGTGAGCGTCACCGCGACCGTCGTGGTCGGGCCGGGGGCGCTCGGGCTGGGCGAGACGCTGCGGGCCAACCCGGAGCTGCGGGTCGAGCTCGAGCGGGTGGTGCCGCTGGGCGACCGGGCGGTGCCACAGCTCCGGGTGAGCGGACCGGACCCGGAGGCCGCCGAGGCGGCGCTCCGGGCGGACGACGACGTGGCCCGGGTGGAGGTGATCGACCGTCGCGGGGAGAGCCTGCTGTCCCGCGTCGAGTGGGAGTGCCCCGACGGGGGGTTGCTGGGGACGCTGGTGGCGACGGAGGCGACCTGTCTGGAGGCGGTCGGCACCCACGAGGGGTGGCATCTCACCCTGCGGTTCCCGGCCCACGAGCGGCTGGCGGCCTGCTACCGGCGCTGCACCGCGGCCGGGACGGAGATGGTCGTCGGGAGCATCCGCCGGTCGGACCGGCCGGACAGCGACTACCTCGCCTCGGTGCTCACCCGGCCCCAGCAGGAGACTCTCGAGGCGGCTCTGGCGGCGGGCTACTTCGCGGTGCCCCGGGAGACCACGCTGCGCGAGCTGGCCGACGAGCTCGGGGTGTCGGACACGGCGGCCTCACAGCGGCTCCGGCGCGGGCTGCGGACTCTCCTCGGGGAGTGTCTGACGGTCGAGTCGGGGCCGCTCGCGACGGCCGGCGGGGGATAGAAACCGGCGGCCCCCGTGGCCGGGGTATGGAGACCGAGATACGGACCCACGAGCGCGTCGAGGTGCTGGACGTCACCGACGCCGTCGAGAGCGCGCTGCCGGCGGACGCGGCCGGCAGCCACACCGTCTTCGTCGAGCACACCACCTGCGGCGTGACCGTCAACGAGGCCGAACGGCGGCTGCTGGGCGACATCGAGCGCGCGCTGGAGCGGCTCGTGCCGGAGGACGGCTACGCCCACGACGAGATCGACGACAACGCCGCCGCCCACCTGCGCGCGATGCTGCTGGGGCCGGGGGTGACGGTGCCGGTCGAGGACGGCCGGCTCGCGCTGGGCACCTGGCAGTCGGTGCTGCTGGTCGAGTGTGACGGCCCCCGGACCCGCCGGCTGCGGGTCATCTAGACAACGTCTCGCCGAGCGTCGCCAGCTCCTCGCGGCCGACGCCGTCGGTCGCCAGCTCCGGCAGCGTCACCACCCGCTGGTCGGGGAACGTCTCGCGTATCTCCCGGAGGTTGGCCGCCTGGCGCTCCCGGCGTGCGCGACAGCGGTCACAGCTCTCGTCGACGTCCTCCAGCACGCGGTTGACGACGACCGTGCCGACGGGCACCTCGAACGTCCGGAGCTGCTCGACCAGCCGGCGTGACTCCTCGATGGCCAGCCGCTCGGGCACGAGCACGACCCGGAACTCCGTCCGGTCGGGGTTCCGCAACAGCCGGCCGACCGTCTCCATCCGCTCGCGCAGCTCGTCGAGCTCGTCGGGCTCGTCGCGGCCGAGGTAGGCGGCCGGCCCGAGGATGAAGCTCCGCGCGGAGGCGACCAGGTTCCGGAGCTCCTGGCGGAGGCTGCCGGCGACGGACAACGACTCCGCGAGCACCTCCGGCAGGGTGAGCAGCCGTAGCGTGTGGCCGGTCGGGGCGGTGTCGAACACCAGCCGGTCCCAGCCGTCGGCCGTGAACTCCCCGAGCAGCTCCAGGGCGGCGAGCTCGTCGCTGCCGGGCACCAGCCCGGCGGTGAACAGCCGCTCGATCTGCTCCGCCTCGAGGCGGACGCCCGCCGACCGCAGCTCCGCGGCCAGCCCGGCGACGATGGCGCGGTACGCCTCCTGGCCGGTCTCGGGGTCCGGCTCGACGGCGGACAGCCCGGGCTCGACCGCCGTCGGCTCGCTCCCGAGCCCCGTCCCGAGCACGTCACCCAGCGAGTGGGCGGGGTCGGTGGAGACGACCAGCACCTCCTCGCCGGCCCGGGCGCGCTCGACGCCGGTGGCGGCCGCGCAGGTGGTCTTGCCGACGCCGCCTTTCCCGCCGTAAAGGACGAACTCCTCCATGTCACGGGAACGGCGGCCGGGCGCTAAGGGGTTGTGGCGCGCGTGCTCGGGGTATCGTTACGACCGTACGTCCGTAACGAAACCCGTGCCACGGCCGTGCCGTCCGGTGGCAGCCGCCGTGGCTGCTGTCCCGCCCGGCCCCCCGTGACCGGCCGCGAGCGGGACGACACCCCGGTCCGCCGTGGAAGCTACCGGTGTTCGAGCAGGTCGCAGACCACGTCCGTGGTCGCGACGACGAACGCGTTGTCCTTCAGCAGCGCCTCGTCCGTCGGGAGGAACATCAGGCAGTCGCTCTCGGCGGTGCGGGCCTCGATGGCCTCCCACTCGTCGAGGTCGTACCCCAGGTCGCTGGCCTCCGGGTCGGCGCTCGCCCGCTCCCACTCCACCGGCTGTTCGCCGCTCATCGGTGCCTTCCCTCGGGTAGGCCGGGAGTACCCCGTTCCCCCGTGGCGTCTCGGTCGTCCCCCTCTCGCGCGCCGCCGTGGTCCCCTCGTCTCCGTCTCACGTCCGGGTAACACCGCCCTACCGCTAATAAGCGAACTGGCAGTGTACCGACCCGTTCCGGCAGCGAACAGTCCAGGTTACTGCGGGATACGTACCGGACCGGCACCGCGGCCGTCGGCGGGGTGGCGCGGCGCCCAGCGCCCTCGTGCCGTCTCGCGGGCCGGGTAGAGAGTCCTTTCCGGGGAAGGGCGGCCGTACTACAGGTCGATGACGACGCTGCGGTCGGTGACGTGCTTGCTGAACTCCAGGGTGAGCACCCCCTCGTCGAAGCCCACGGTCGGGTCGTCGACGACGACGGCCGCGGGGAGGCTGACCGTGCGTTGCACCTCGGTGGGGCGCTCGCTGCGGACGGTGTCGTCCTCGCTGGCCTCGTGTGGGGGGCGGCTGGCGGCGATCGAGAGGCTACGCTCCTCGGCCTCGATCTGGACGTCCGAGCGGTCGAACCCGGGGAGGTCGGCGACGACAGTCACCGTGGCGGCGCTCTCGAAGACGTCCACCGGCACCCAGTTGTGCGAGCCGTCGAACTCCAGGTGCGGGAGCAGCTCGGCGGCGGCGTCGGTGAGCGTCACCGTCCGCTCGTCGCGGTCGTAGTCGATGACGCCCACGGAGTCGAGCTTCGGCAGGTGGGTCTGCAGCGAGGCGACGTGGACCCGCTTGTAGTGGTCCTGGGAGACGGTCTCCGGGGTCGTCCCCTCCTCGTCGGCGGCGACGTCTGTCACCAGCTCCCGGACGGACACCGGGCCGTCCGCGCTGTCCAGGTACCGCAGCATCCGTCGGCGCCGGCTGTTGCCGAGTATCTCGAACACGTCGTCCCGGGAGAGGGTCCCGGGGCCAGCAGTGCCCTGTTCGGCGGCGGTTGCGTTCGTTGTCATAGTCGCTCTGTCCACGGGGAACCCCCGGGGAATAGGGTACCGTAGTGTACGGTGCGGTTAAGTTATTCACCGTCTACGGCCGGTACCGACGGTGTTACCGCCGGGACGGGGCGTCCGTGCCTCCCGTGGCCCGTCCGGGTCGCGGCCGGTGTAACGAGTGGCTAACGGGCGCGACGGCGCGGCCGTCGGCCGGCGGTGTCGAGCCTCAGTCGGTCGGTTTCCCGGCGACAGGGCCGGGCGTACCGGTCGCTGGGCGTGGCTTACCGCCCCCGGCGCGGCTCCGTTGGGCCGGTCCTACCGGCACCGTGGTCTCCAATCCGGACGGCTTACCGGGGCGAGACCGCCGGAAACGGCACGTATAACGAAATACACCACGCGCGTCCACGCGACTGCATGAGTAACAGACTGCTCGTGGCACTGGCGAGTGTCGTGCTCGTCGGTGCCGCGCTGGCCGGCTCGGCGGCCACGGCGCCGACCGAGACGACCGCCGACCCGGTCGCCCAACAGCAACAGCCCGGCAACGTGACACAGACGACCGCCTACCTGCGGCTGGTCCACGCCTCGCCGGACGCGTCGGCGGTGGACGTCCGGCTGAACAACGACACCGTCGTCGAGAACCTCTCGTTCGGCGAGACGACGGGGTATCTCGTCGTCGAGGGTGACGACTACAACGTCACCGTCACGCCGGCGGGCGGCAACGTGACGCTGCTCGAACAGCCACTCGAGGTGGACGGCCGTGTGGCGACGACCGTCGCCGTCGCCGGTCAGGTCGACGCGGACGGCAACGCCACGCTCGAGCTGGCGACCTACCGCGACGACGCGCTCGCCCCGGCGGCGGGGGAGGCGGCGTTGAGCTTCGCCCACCTGTCGCCGGACGCCCCGCCGGTGGACCTGACGACGACCGTCGACAACGAGACGGTCGTGCTCGCGGAGAACGAGAGCTACCTCGGCGAGGAGGGGTACGCCACGGTTCCGGCCGGTGACTACACGGTCGAGGTCCGCCAGGCGGCCCCCGACAACGACGGCGAGGTCGTGACGACGGTGAACGTCAGCCTCGACAGCGGGTCGGCGTACACCGCCGTCGCGCTCGGCCAGCTGGTGCCGGCTGCGGACGCCGAGTCGTTCCAGGTCGCGCTGTTGGAGGACGCGACGACGACCATCCAGCTCCCCGAGGAGGAGACGGCCGGCAACGAGACGGCGACGACCGAGCCTTAGATGTCCGTGACGGTGGCGTGGTCGCCCTCGATGGCGGCGGCGTCCTCGGGGAGCAGCGCCACCACCAGGTAGTCGGCGTAGCCGGAGAAGTACTCCACCAGGCGGGCGATGCGGTCGGCGTCAATCGCCTCCAGGGAGTCCAGCAGCATGAACGGCAGCTGCTCGTGGACGTCGTGGACGAGGTAGCCGGCCAGCGCCACCACCAGCCCGAGCACCTCCCGTTCGGACTCGCTGAGCGTCTCGACGGTGTCCTCGTAGGCCGCCCCCGTGGCGGTCGAGCGCACCACGTTCAGGTCGAAGGCGGCCTCGTCCGGGCGCCGCTCCAGCCAGATCCGTTCGAGGTTGTCGTACTCCAGCAGCCCCAGCACCGTCTCCATCTGCTCGTTGAACGCCTCGATGGCCTCCCGTTCGAGCCGCTGGATGCGGGTGCGCAGCTCCTCGATCTCCTCGTCCAGCGCGTCGCGGCGCTCCTGGAGGCGCTCCCGGCGGTCGCGGTCGGCCTCCAGCTCCTCGACCCGGTCGCGGAGCTCCTCGCGCTCGGCCTCGAGGCGACCGATCTCGACCTCGAGGTCGCTGGCGCTCTCGCGGAGCTCCTTCAGCTCCTCGCGCTCTGCGGCCTGGAGCCGCTCGACGGCCGCCTCCGCCTCGGCGACCCGCTCGACGGCCGCCTCGCGGTCGGTCTCGATGCGCTCGAGGCGCCCCTCACGCTCGCCGATCTCCTCGCGGGTGTCCGCGAGCTCACCCTCGATGCGCTCCCGGCGGCTCCCGGCCGAGCGCAGCGACCGCAGCCGTTCTTTCAGCTCCTCGAGCTGCTCGTCGAGCTCGCGGCGGCGGGCGAACTTCTCGGCGCGCAGCTCGGTCAGCCGGTCGACCGTCTGCTCGATCTGGGCGGTCTCGACCTCCGAGCCGCAGGTCCAGCAGACGGTCGTCTCCGCCTCGACCAGGCCGTCGGTCACCGAGCCGTCGTCCTCGAGGGCGCCGGCGACGCCGGGGCCCTCCTCGAGGCGCTCCTCGTTGAAGCTGATCAGCCCCTGGAGCTGTTTGATGTCGTCGTCGAGCCCGCGGCGCCGCTCGCGGAGCCGCTCGACGCGCGCCTCCAGGTCCGCCAGCTCCTCGTCGTCGGCGCCGGAGAGCCCGTCGAGCTCGCCCTCCAGCTCCCCCCGGCGCTCGCGGAGCCGCTCGAGGCTCTCGCGCTCGGAGTCCGCCCGGAACCGCAGCTCCTCCAGCCGCGAGCGCGCCTCGCGCAGCTCCGCGCGGCGCTGTTCCAGCTCCGAGGCCTCGGCGTGGTCCCCGTCGGCGGCCTCGATGTCGGCACGCAGCTCCGCCAGCCGGTCGCGCCGCTCCTCGAGGGTCGCCTCGAGCTCCGCCAGCTCCGAGCGGGCCTCCGTCAGCGCCTCGCTCGTCCCGTCGAGGCGGCCGAGCTCCGTCTCGACGGAGCGGCGCTCGGCCTGGCGGTCGGCCACCCGGTCGCGGATCGCCTCCGTGTCCACCGGCCGCAGGATCAGCTCGCGGAGGTCGCCGTCCCGGCGGACGGTACGGCGTGCCTCGTTGAACTCGTGGAGGAACGCGAACAGCTCCGCCAGCTCCGGGCTGTCGAGGTAGGGGTCGCCGTCGAAGGCCACGCCGTCACCGTTCCGGCGGAGCCGGCGGGTGTAGCGCTCGCCGGCGACCGCCAGCTCCACGGCCCCCTCCTCGGCGTCGCTCTTGAGCGACACCTCCGAGCCGCCCGCCGCCGCCATGATCGCCTGCAGCAACGAGCTCCGGTTTGTGGCGTTCCGGCCGGCCAGCACCGTCACCCCCGGTTCCAGCGTCACCTCGGCCTCGTCGATACCCCCGACGTTCCGTACGCTGACCACCGTCCGGTCGGCAGTCGCCTGCGACGAGTTCACGACGGAGTAGTGGTCTGCCCAGCATTTACGTCTTACTTACCGGCCGACGGCCCCGGAACGGCCCGCCGGTCCCCGCTCCGGGCGGCGAGCTGCTAGCTGCCTGCTACGACCCCCGAGCCCGCGGCTGTGCCGGGTAGGAGCCGTCTACGGCCGTGAACTGTCGTCGGGGTTCATATGCAACCACGTCGAAGCAGGGGATGCCACGCGCCGAACACCCCCCCCGTTCGGCGGTGGAAGCGCCACAACGGCCCGGTGTACCCATACGCCGCGTGACACCCCCCACCCCCACCCCACCCCCCCTACCCCCCTTTCGTCTCGCTTTTTGACGGCTCAGTAGTAGAGCTGTGCACACGACAGCACGGCGAACAGCGCCAGCACCAGCCCCGCCACTGCCGCCGACAGCGTCGGCGTCACCAGTCCCGCGACCAGCAGCCCCGCGAGGGTCGTGATCCCGCCGACCGACAGCGCCAGGTAGTACACCGGCCAGTTGGGGCCGTCGTCGGCGTCGACTCCCAGGTACGGGTCCAGCAGCGCCGCGTTCGCCCCGAGCGCCACCTCGCCGGCCTCCTTGTCGAACTCGACGACGTCGAGTCCGTCCATCTTCGGGAGGTGACACTGGTACAGGCCGACGTACGCCCGCTTGCGCTCGCGGGAGCTGAGCTGTGCGGGTGTCGTGTCGTTCTCGACGGCCGCGACGTGCTCGGTCACGCGGTCGAGCGGGACCGGCTCCTCCGCGCTGTGGAGCAGGCCGAGGACGCGACGACGGCGGCTGTTCTTCAGGACCTCGAACACGCTGTCGAGGCCGATGTCGTTCGACTGCTGCTCGGAGGACGCCCCGGCGGCCGGAGCCGGGGACGGGCCGTTGTCCGCGGGAGTAGTGCTGGAACTCATTGAGGGGTGGTTGCTGCCGGTTGGTTACCCGTACCTCTCGGTTGGTTCTGCCTTCGCCCGGTGTGTCAACGGTACACAGTCGTCGGGGCTACATGTGTGTTGCGGTGGCGGTAGAGACCTGTTAACTGCCGTTTAATTGGGGTCATACCCCGTTAACCCCGGCGTGAACGGCCACAAGACGGATATATCAGCACTCCCTGACATCGGATGACTCACATGAGTTCGCGCCACGAAGCCGGGGAGGTCCCCCGGCGAGCCCGGCTCCCGGAGGAGCCCCTGGAGGTCGAGGGGTCGCCGGTCGCCCCGGCGAGCGCGCTCGTCCTCGAGGCGCTCGGGGAGGCGACAGGGCTCGACCCGACCCGGCGGCCCATCCCGCTGGCCGAGTACGTCGACCCGGACGCCCTGGACGCGCTGTTCGACGGCGCGGACGCGCGGCTCGTGTTCGCCATGTGGGGGATGGAGGTGGCTGTTCACAGCGACGGCCGGGTGGTCGTCACTCCGCCGGAGTGACGGGAGAGATTTACGCCCGGAGGGCGTAATGAACGTGTGTCACAGCCGACCGACGCGGGGAGGCACACCTGATGTGGCCCTGGGAGCACGCGGCGCTCGGCTACCTGCTGTGGTCGCTCCTCTCGAGGGGTGCCCTCGGGCGGCCGCCCGGCGAGGCGGCCGTGGCGGGAGTGCTCTTGGGGACACAGCTCCCCGACCTGATCGACAAGCCGCTGTCCTGGGGGCTGGGGGTGTTCCCGACCGGCCACGGGGCCGGCCACTCCGTGTTCGCGGGCGTCGCCGTCGTCCTGGTCGCCTGGCGGTCGCGCCGCTATCGCGAGCCGGCGCTGGCGCTGGCGGTCGGCTACTGGTCGCATCTCGCCGGCGACGCGCTCGACCCGCTCCGCAACGGGGGTGGGGTCGCCCTCGACCGCCTGCTGTGGCCGGTCGTCCAGGGCGAGCCGTACGCCCGCGACTACGGGCTCGC
>Ga0207797_1001663_pt1 | contig 16000 bp, 17 predicted proteins | sample PRCRCaboRojoPR_6_FD_187275 | JGI IMG/M metagenome (GOLD analysis project Ga0207797, IMG submission 187275) | Marine sediment microbial community from Cabo Rojo, Puerto Rico - PR CR 10% Liquid 1 (SPAdes) | ecosystem: Environmental > Aquatic > Marine > Coastal > Sediment | place: Cabo Rojo, Puerto...
CCCTCGCCGGTGGTCTTGGTCTTGTAGTACGGACAGCCCGAGCAGTAGTCGCTCATCCGGTCGACGTAGTTCGCCGAGGAGGCGTACGGCTTGGTGGCGAACACCCCCATCCCGTACATCCCCATCTCGACGACGTTGGGCGTGGTCACCCAGTGGTAGGCGTCGACGTAGGCGGCGTGGAACCACTCGTTGAGCGCAGCGGGCTCGACGCCGTAGATCAGCGCGAAGTTCGACAGGATCATCAGCCGCTCGATGTGGTGGCTGTACCCCCTCGCACGGACCTTGTTCACCACGTCCGACAGGCAGGCCATGTCGGTGTCGCCCGTCCAGTAGGCGTCGGGCAGGGGCTCGCTCGCGCCGAGCTGGTTCGCCTCGGCCAGCTCCGGCATCGACTCCCGGTAGACGTGGCGCATGAACTCCCGCCAGCCGATCAGCTGCCGGACGAACCCCTCCAGGGAGTTCAACGGGACGTCCGGGTCGGCCTTGGCGGCGTCGATGACCCGCTCGACCACCTCGCCCGGGTGGAGCAGGCCGAGGTTGATCGCCGGCGACAGCAGGGCGTGGTTCATCGTCGCCTCGCCGTCGAGCATCGCGTCCTGGTAGGGGCCGAACTCCTCCAGGCGGTCCTCGCAGAACCGCTCCAGCGCGTCCAGGGCGTCCGCGCGGGTCACCGGCCAGACGAACGCCTCCGGGTCCGCCCAGGCACCACCCTTGGGGTCGGTGTCGTAGGAGCCGTCGAACGTCTCCTCGACCCACGCGGCCACCTCGCGGGTGAGCTCGTCCGGCTCGTAGCGGGGCGGCTCGGGCGGGTCGTACGCCGAGCCGGGGAACTGCTGGTTGTCGTCGTCGTAGTTCCAGTCCCCGCCCATCGGCTCGCCGTCGACCATCAGGTAGCCCGTCTCCCGTCGCACGAACCGGTAGAAGTTCTCGTGGCGGTACGGCGGCTCCGTCCCCTCGGCCCAGGCGTCGAACTGCTCGCGCGAGCAGAGAAACAGCTCGTTGGGGCGCACCGCGAGCTCCCCGCCGTGGTCGGCGACGATCTCGCGCATCCGGTCGGCCGCACCGTGGCTCGGCGGGCGCATCGTCACGAGGTCGTTACCGGGGTGGTCCTCGAGGTGGGCGCCGATGCCGGCCGGGAAGCTCTCGGCGCGGCGGTAGTCCACCTCGTAGCCGTCCTCGCGGAGCCGGTCCCGGAAGTGCCGCATCGCCGAGAACACCAGCGTCAGCTTGTGGGGGTGGTAGGCGTGTCTGCGGGCGAACCCCTCGGACTCGACCATCAGGACGTCCGGGGTGTCGCCACCGGGCTCGCGGTCGGCCAGCGGGCCGTGCTCGCGGGTGAGCTGGTCGCCCAGCACCAGAACGGTCATCACCGGAGGGAGGGGCGCCGGTCCCTTAACACCGCCGGGCGGTCGCAGCCCGGCGGTTCTCCGGCCCGGCCCCCGCGTGCGACGGTCGGCCGACGCCCGGCGGACGGTGGCGGGAAAGCACTTAGCGGTTCCGCCGCTGGGGAGGGTAATGAGCGACGGGCCGGCGGAGCTACAGGTCACCGAGGACGGGGTGACGATGCCAGCGACGGAGCTGCTCGCCGGGCGCGGGTTCGTCACCGGGAAGTCCGGGAGCGGCAAGAGCATCCTCGAGGGGACGCCGGTGTACACCGAGAGCGGCCGGAAGCTGATCGAGGAAGTAGAGGAGGGGGAGCGGGTGCTCTCGCTGAACCGCCGCAGCTACGAGCAGGAGTTCCGGGAGGTGCAGGCGACCATCGAGCACACCGACGACCGGCTGCTGCGTGTCACACTGGAGGACGGGACGGAGCTGGTGGGGACGGCCGACCACAGCTTCCTCACCGTCGACGGGCTGGAGATCGTCCCTGTCAGGGGTGAGGATCTCGAGGAGGGGACGTGGATGCCGCTCTCCCGGGAGCTTCCGTCAGCGGGGTCGGTAACGGGGATCGATCTCGCCGAGTACGTCGGGGACGCGAACGACGTCGGTGTCACCGACGGCGGCGACCGGATCCGCAGCGGCCGACGCACGGAGGACCGCTACCTGCCGCTTGACTTCGGGACGGGCGTCGAGGTGGGGCTGTACCTCGCCGAGGGGTCGTTCGACTCCGGGACGGCCGTCCGGATCTCCAACCTCGCCGACGGCGTCCGGGAGTTCCTGGACGAGAGGGGGTACAACGTCTACGAGCGGACCTGCAACGAGGGGTTCCGGCCGTACGCCGCCTTCCTGGCCGAGGAGTTCGGACGGGGCTCAGGCGATAAGCGGCTGCCGGGCTGGGTGTTCGACGCGCCCGCGGGCTTCCGGGCCGGCCTGCTGTCGGGGTACGTCGACGGTGACGGGACCGTCGAGGAGCGCACGGTCACGGCGATGTCCAGGTCCGAGGAGCTGCTGGAGGGGCTGGCAGAGCTGCTCCGGCAGTTCGGCGTCTCGACGACGCTGCGCGAGACGTTCGTTCTCTACGACGACCAGCGCCCGCGCTACCGCCGGCTCAGCGTCGACTCGTTCTGCGTCGAGCGGTTCGCGGAGCTGGTCGATCTCCACGTCGAGCGGAAAGCCGCCGAGCTGGACCGCCTGCTCGGTCGGCTGGAGGAGGGCGACGGCTACGACTCTGAGGACCAGATTCCGGGCTTCGGGCCGGTGTTGAACGTCGCGGCCAGGGAGGCCGGCTGGACCAACCGCGAGAGCGACCGCCGGCTGGACGGCGCCTCCGTCCACCACCTCACGCGCAAGCAGGAGGCCGGCCGGGAGACGTACAACCGGCTCGTCGAGGAGCTCGGGGTCGGGGGTCGCGCGAGGGCGTTCGGCCGCTCGGACGTCCAGTGGAAGCGGGTCGTCTCCGTCGAACCGCTCGACGACGAGCGGACGGTGTACGACCTCGACGTCGCGGTCAACGACAACTTCGTCGCCGACGGTGTGTTCGTCCACAACTCCAACACCACCAGCGTCATCGCCGAGGAACTGCTCGACCGTGACCTGCCGTTGTTGCTGGTGGACACGGACGGTGAGTACTTCGGCCTGAAGGAGGAGTACGAGATACTCCACGTCGGCCGCACGGAGGACTGTGACGCGGTGGTCGGCCCGGAGCACGCCGACCGGCTGGCGCGGCTGGCGCTGGAGGAACACGTCCCCATCGTCCTCGACGTGTCGGGCTACCTGGACGCGGAGGCGGCCGACGAGCTGATCGCGGAGGTGGCGACGGCGCTGTTCCGCCGCGAGCGACAGGCCCAGCAGCCGTTTCTCCTGCTGGTCGAGGAGATGCACGAGTACCTCCCGGAGGGGCGGGGCCGCAGCGACGCGGGCGACGCGCTGGTCCAGATCGCGAAACGCGGCCGCAAGCGCGGGCTGGGGCTGTGTGGCGTCTCCCAGCGGCCGGCCGCAGTGGCAAAGGAGTTCATCACCCAGTGTGACTGGCTCTGCTGGCACCGGCTCACCTGGGACAACGACACCAAGGTCGCCAGGCGCATCCTCGGGGAGGACGCCGCCGAGGCCGTCCAGGAGCTCGACGACGGGGAGGCGCTGCTGATGGCCGACTGGGACGAACAGGTCCGGCAGGTGCAGTTCCGGCGCAAGCGCACCTTCGACGCCGGCGCCACGCCCGGCCTGGAGGGGATGGACCGCCCGCAGCTGAACTCCGTCAGCAGCGACCTCGTCGCGGAGCTGTCCGCCGTCGACGGCGGCCACGAGCAGGCGGAGCTCGGGACGGCCCCGGCCGGAGGTAGCGAGCGGGCGGACTCGGTCACCGTCGAGGACGGCGACCCGGCCGACGCCGACGCCGATGAGCTGCGCGAGCGGCTGCGCCGGAAGGACGCCCGCATCGCCGAGCTGGAGGGGCGGGTCGAGGAGCTTCGAGCTGAGCGGCGGCGCGCCAGGCGCCGCGAGCGGAGCGAGGGCGGCCCGCTGTGGGAGCTGGGCCAGCTGACGGCGTACCTGTTCCGGGCCGCGGGGCGGTCGCTCCGGTCGGCCGGACGGCGGCTCACGGGCGCGGAAACGAGCGACGCCGAGCCCGTGCGCCGCGAGGACTAGCCCAGGTCCCGGAGCGCGTAGTAGAACCGCTGGAGGGCGGTGACGTGCCCGACGACGGCGAACACCACGAGCAGCCAGCCGACAGCCGTCAGCCCGTACAGCGAGCCGCCGACGAACGCCGCCACGGTCGCCGTGACGGCGACCAGCACCAGCCGGTCGGCACGGCCGACCAGCCCGCCGTACACGCGGTCCAGGCCGACCGCCTGGGCCTGGGTGCCGAGATACGACGTCATCAGCACGCCCGTCACGGCCGCCAGGCCGAGGGCGTACTGGCCGACGCCGGCCGCCAACCCCGCGATGACCGCGATGTCGGCGTAGCGGTCGAGCACGTGGTCCAGCAGGTCGCCGAACGCCGAGGCCGTGCCGAGCCGGCGGGCCAGCTCCCCGTCGAGCACGTCCAGCGAGCCGTTGAGAAACACACACACCGCCCCGACCAGGTACAACAGCGGCCACCGGCCGGCCAGCGCGAACGCGGCGCCGGCAAGCAGCGCCAGCCCCATCGCGGCGACGCTGACGGCGTTGGGGGTGAGACCGACCCGCTCGGCGGCGTCGACCATCGGTTCGACGGCGCCGGACACCGCCGAGCGGTACTGGTCGAGGGTCACAGGTAGTCGGTGTAGTCCACGCCGCCGGCGCCGGGCTCGCGCTCGCCGCGGAGCACCGCCTCGATGGCGTCGGCGGTGGCCGCCGGCGTCAGGTCGGTCGTCTCGACCTCGTACACGTTCTCGCGGCCGTGGCGCCTGACGGCCTCCGCGAGCACAACGTCCAGCGCCTCCGCCTCGGCGTTCTCGACGGCCGAGTCCGCGGCCTCCCCCCGCTCGCGGAGCCGTTGCTCCACCGTCTCCGGGCGGCAGCGCAACACCACCACCCGGTCGACGTCGAGGTGGTGGGCGAGGTGGGACTCGAACACCCCCTCGCGGCCGGCCGCCCACTCCCGGAGGCCGTCGATGTCGGCGACGAGGCTCCCCCGGTCGGGGTCCTCGGCGTCGTACAGCCCCTGTTCGCGGATCACCTCGTTGAGGTGGTGGACCTGGCGGCCCTCCAGCAGCGCCGTCGCGGTGGTCTTGCCCGTCCCGGGGGTGCCGGTGACCGCGATTCTCATGTCGGGTCCGGGCCGCGGGCGGCGAGCACGCCGTTCAGCGTCTCGACGGCCCGCCGGGTCTCCGCGCGGGTGCCACAGGTGATCCGCACGCAGTCCGGCAGGCCGAACGACGTGCAGTCGCGGATCACAACCCCCTCGCGCCGGCAGGCGTCCGCGACCGCGGCCGCGTCGCCCACCTCCGCGAGCACGAAGTTCGCGGCGCTCTCCCAGGTGGGGGCGTCCAGGTTGTCGTACATGTACTCCCGCGCCCAGCGGGCGGTGTCGACGGTCTCCTCGACGAACTCCTCGTCGTCCAGCGCGGCGAGCGCGCCCCGGCAGGCCAGCTCGTTCACCGCGAAGGGGGTGTTCACCTTCGCGTAGGCGTCGGCCCACGGCTCCGGGGCGAGCACGTACCCCACCCGCAGCCCGGCCAGACCGTACGCCTTCGAGAAGGTCCGCAGCACCGCCACGTCGTCCCGACCGTCCATCAGCCCCGCCGCCGAGGGGGTGTCGGTGTACTCCCCGTACGCCTCGTCGACCAGCAGCAGGGTGTCCTCGGCCAGCGCGTCGGCGAGCCGGTCCAGCTCCCCGCGGGGCATCTCGGTGCCCGTCGGCGAGTGGGGGCTGATGACGTAGACGACCCGCTCGCCGTCGTAGGACTCGAGCACGGCGTCGGCGGTCTGTGCGAACCCCTCGGCCTTCTCCAGGGGGTAGGTCGCGACGGAGCCGTTGTGGTAGCGCGCGCTCATCGCGTAGTAGGCGAAGCCGGGGTCGGGCACGAGAATCTCGTCGCCCGGCTCCAGCACCGCCCGGTGGAGACAGTCCAGCGCCCCGTCGCCGCCGGCGCCGAGCCACACCTGCTCGGTGGCGACGTCCCACTCCTCGGCCACCCGCTCGCGGAGGTCGGCGTGGGCGGCCTTCGGGTAGCCGTTGACCCCCGGGGCGTGCTCGCGGACGGCCTCGACGGCCGCCGGCGAGGCGCCCAGCGGGTTCTCGTTCGAGGACAGCGTCACGAGGTCGCCCGGCTCCATCCCGAGCTCGCGAGCGACCTCCTCGACCCCGCGCCCGGCGACGTACTCGCCGTGCGCCGTGAGGTCCCGTGGTTCCATACGCCCAGAAGCGGGCGCCCCGGCATAAGCGTGCTCACCCGCGGACGCCGTCGTCTCGGAACCGTGGCCCTTCTTAACGAGGCCGGCCGTCGACGCGGTATGTACCTGGCCGACCACACGTGGGAGGAGCTGGGGCCCCACCTGGAGGAGAACTCGCTGGCGCTGGTGCCGCTGGGCTCGACCGAGCAGCACGGCCCGGCGCTGCCCGAGAGCACGGACCACGTCATCGCGGAGTCGCTGGCCCGCGAGGCCGCCGACCGGACGGGGTATCTCTGCACGCCGACGGTGAACGTCGGCGTCAGCCCCCACCACCGCCAGTTCCCGGGGACGATGTGGGTCGACGCCCCGCAGTTCCGGGAGTACGTCGAGTCGCTGGCGCGCAACCTCACCTACCACGGTATCGACCGGCTGGTGTTCGTCAACGCCCACGGCGGCAACGTCGAGCACCTCCGGGAGGTGGGCCGGCGGCTGCGCGACGACCGGGCCTGCTACGCCATCGAGTGGATGTGGAACGACTCCATCCCGGAGCTGGTCGAGGAGCTGTTCGAGACGCCCGGCCCCCACGGCGGCCCGAAGGAGACCTCGATGATGCTGCACCTGGACCGCGACAACGTCGCTGAGGACCGCATCCAGGCGGCCCGGGACGGCGGCCTCCAGGAGTTCGAGAACTACCGCGTCCACGGCGCGCGCACCTTCTACGACGCCATCGACAACACCGCCAACGGGGTGCTCGGCGACCAGACCGACGCCAGCGCCGAGAAGGGCGAGCGGCTGTTCGAGGCCGCCGTCGACCAGCTCTGCCAGCTCTGTGGGTGGCTCGACGACCAGCCCTACGAGGACCTGATGCCCAAGCCCCGCGTGACGACCGGCGACTGACTCCGCTATGGCCCGGACACTGCCGACCCTCACCCGCTCTGCTCGCTACGGGCTGGCCGTCGCGTGGGCGGCCGCGGTGCTCGTGGCGTCGCTCGTCGACCCGCCGGGCGCCGGGCCGACGCCGCTGGGTCCGCTCGGGCTTGTCGGCCTAGACAAGTACCTCCACTTCCTCGCGTACGCGGGGCTCGCCGGGCTGGTCGGCTACGCCGGCCTCGCACGGGACGCCCGGGCGCTGGCGCTGGCGGTGGTCGTCGCCGCCGGCTACGGGGTGGGGATGGAACTACTCCAGTGGCCGCTGGTGGCGCGCTCGGCGGACCCGGTGGACGCGACGGTCAACGCCGTCGGCGCGCTCGCCGGGGTCGCGGTCTGGCGGCTCGCGAGCCCGCTGTTCGGCGCCGCGTCGGCGCCGGCGAGCGCTGACTGAGGGGGACGTACCGGGGGCGTTTTAGGCTGACCGGCCGTATCAGGCACATGGGAGTTTACGAGCGCGAGACGCGGGTGCGGGCCCCGTTCGAGCGCGTCTGGGAGTTCCACTCCCGCATCGAGGGGCTGGAGGCGCTGACGCCCGGATTCCTCAACCTCGAGGTGGACCGGGTCGTCGGCCCGGACGGCGAGGAGGACCCCGGTATCATGGAGGCCGGCTCGAAGGCGTACAGTTCGGTCCGGCCGTTCGGCGTCGGGCCGCGCCAGTCCTGGGTGTCGGTGATCGTCGAGCGCGAGGAGGGACAGGGGAGCGCCTACTTCGTCGACGAGATGGAGGAGGGGCCGTTCCCGGAGTGGCGCCACACCCACACGTTCCACGCCGACGGCGACGAGACGATCGTCAACGACCGTGTGGAGTACCGCCTCCCCCTGGGGCCGCTGGGCCGGGTCGCCGAGCCGTTCGGCACCGTCGGCTTCGAGCCGATGTTCCGCTACCGCCACCGCAAGACCCGCGAGCGCCTCGAAGGCTAGTCGAGGTGTGACTCCAGCAGGTCGACGTTGCGGCGGTTGGCCTTCCAGACGGCGTCGAACAGGGTCCCCAGCACCGGCACGGAGCCGACGGTGAGGTCCAGCCCCACGTTCGCGGCCATGCGGAACAGCGTGGTCCGGGGGGCGCCGAACCGGTAGGCCTCCGCGAGGACGTACAGCCCGGGCAGCGCCATCGCGGCGTCGCCGGCAACCGGGAGCAGTCCCACCAGCGGGTCCGCCCCCACGCGGAACGAGGTGCCCGGCACCCGGACCGCGTCGTCGAGCAGCGTCGCGGCCGTCCGGCACCGCTCCAGGGCGGCCCGCTCCGCCGGGGTGAGGCTCTCGGGCGGTGAGTGTGTCATGCCTGTCCCTCCGCGCCGAGCGGGCGTAAGCTTCTCCCCCGGCCGTCGCCCGCTGAAACTATTTGTGCGACCGTCCACAGCGTGGAACATGGAACAGGGATCGAGGGTCGAGGACTGGCCGACCCGCCGGTTCGACGGCGGCTACGCGGGGCTGCACCGTCTCGCCGGCGAGGAGTTCTCCGGGGTGGTACGGGCCGGTGGCGCGCGCCTGCTGATGGCGGCCGGCCGGGTGGTCGGCACTCCCGAGGGGGGTATCGAGGCGTTCGATGACGCAACCGGCACCGCCCACGCGGCGCCGGAGCCGTCGCTCGCGCTGCTGTTCGCGATGCAGGACGCCGGCGGCGAGACCCGGGGGGAGTACTACACGGAGAACACGCCGCTGCAGGAGGTCGACGACACGCTCCGTGGCGGCGGGTTCACCGGCTACGTGGAGCTGTCCGAGAACGTCCTCAGCGGCGACTACTACCTGGTGTACCACGGCGGCGAGCGCAGCGCGGTCGCGTTCATCGGCAACGCCCGCCGGCTGAAAACCGGCGCGGAGGCGTTCGAGCGCGCGGCCGACGAGGTCGGTATCTACACCGTCACTGCCGTGGACGTGACGGTGACCGAGATACCGGGCGACCCGCCCGGAGGAGCCGCGGCGGCCACCGCCGACGCCGGCGACGGGGCAGACGAAACCACCCGAACCGAGGACGCCGACGACGGGGCGAGCGCGGAGGCGACCACCGGGACCGAGGACGTCACCGACCCTGGAACGGCCACGCCCGCGGCCGACCCCACGGCGACCGAGGGGACCGCCGAGGTGGACGACCCGGAGCCCGCGAGCGTGTCGGGCGACGGCCAGCCCGCGGCCGCTGGCGAGGACGCGGCCGGCAACGGTGAGACCACGGGGAGGGCGGTCGCGGACACGGGGACGGCAGACCCCGCCGACGGCTCCGACGACGGCGCCCCCGAGCCCGGCACCGCCGTGACGGCGGATGTACCGACCGATACCACCCCGGAGGACCGCTCGGGGGCGGACGGGACGGCGGTCTCGCCCCACGACGACGACCTCACGCCCGCGGTCCACCGTGTCGGGGGCGAGCCGGCGGTCGACGGCGAGAGCGCCGAGGGCGCGACCGCGGAGGCGGCCGGCCGGCTCCGCAAGCGGGTTGGCGAGCTCCAGCGTGAACGCGACGAGCTCCGCGAGCGCCTGGAGTCGGTGGCTGCCGAGCGCGACCAGCTGGCAGCGGCGAACGCCGACCTGGAGGCGACCGCCGAGCGGCTCCGCGCCCGCGTGGACGAACTGGAGGCCGAACTGGAGGCGCTGGCGCCCGAGGAGGAGGGCGACCGGCGGCCGATCCCCCCCGAGGAGGCGCTGGCGGGGACGAACCTGTTCGTGCGCTACGAGTCGAAGAGCGACGCCACCCTGGAGGACGCCCGCGAGGGCGGGCTCAACCACGAGTCCGTCAGCGTCAACCTCGGGTTAGAGCACCACACCGCCTTCGAGGCCGGCGGGGTGAGCGTCGCTGGCGAGCCGTACGAGGTGTTCCTGGAGGCGTCGGTGGAGTACACGTTCGTCCGGTGGGTGCTGACGGAGCTGCTGTACGAGATCCGGGACACCGACAACGTCCAGGAGATGCAGGAGCTGTACGACGCGCTGCCGGAGATTGACCGAGCGGAGCTGCACGCCACCGTCGAGGCGGGCGGCGCGGAGCCGGAGTTCGATGTCGTGTTCCGGGACCGGACGGGGAGCCTGCTCGCGGTCGCGGACCTGACGGACTCGCGGGAGCCGACGACCGGCGCGGACCTGGAGGAGCTACTCGACGGCGCAGGCGAGGCGGCCGCGGCCGACACGTTCGTAGGGGCGTTCCTCGTCACGTCGAGCTACTTCGAGCCCGACGCCGTCGAGAGCGCCGAGGCCGCGGCCGACACGGGCGGGCTGTTGAGCCGGTCCAAGCGGGCCAGCTACGTCAAGCCCGGCGGTAACGGGTTCCACCTGTGTCTCGTCGAGGGACGGGACCGGCGCTTCCACGTCGTCGTACCGGAGCTGTGAGAACTAGCTCTCGATCTCCGCGATACCCTCGATCTTCATCCCCTCGAGCTTCTCGATGATCTCGTCGATCTTGCCGTCGAGGTCGTTGACGAACTCGGCGGTTTCCTCGGTGGTAATGGCCCCCTGACTCGACGGCTCGATCAGGTCCTCCTCCTCGAGGACGCGCAGGGAGTAGCGCACCTTGTGGTGGGGGTATCCGGTCTCGTTGGACATCTTCACGATGCCGATCGGCTCGTTGCTGATGACCATTCGGAGCACCTGGAGATGGCGCTCGAGCATATCGACTTCCTTTTCAAGCCTGTCTATCATGACACATGCTAACTCGTGGTAACGGGGTTTAAACGTTACTCTACGTCCCCGCCCCCTCGACGGATACTCGGTTCTCCGTGTGAGAGATTAACCTTTCCGGCCTGTCGGCCTTCGTGTACCGTAACGGGTTTGTTCGGGTTGGCCGGAGTGAGCGTGATGACCGTAACCATCGTCGGGGCACAGCTCGGCGACGAGGGGAAGGGCGGCATCGTCGACCTGTACGGCGAGGGCGTCGACGTCGTCGCTCGCTACCAGGGAGGCGACAACGCCGGCCACACCGTCGTCCACGACGGCGAGGAGTACAAGCTCTCGCTGGTGCCCAGCGGCGCCGTCCGGGGCACGGTCGGCGTGCTCGGCAACGGCTGTGTCGTCAACCCGGCGGTGCTGTTCGAGGAGCTCGACGGCCTCCGCGAGCGCGGGCTCGACCCGGACGTCCGGGTGGCCGAGCGCGCCCACGTCGTGTTCCCGTACCACCGGGTGCTCGACGGCATCGAGGAGACCGAGAAGGACGACCTCGCCGCCGGCACCACCGGCCGCGGCATCGGCCCCACCTACGAGGACAAGGCCGGCCGCCGCGGGGTCCGGGTCGGCGACCTGCTCGACCCGGAGGTGCTCCGGACCCGCCTTGAGTACGCCGTCCCGCAGAAGCGGGCGCTGCTGGAGGGGGCCTACGACGCCGATCCGGACGCCGACCGCTTCGAGGGGGCGTTCGACGTCGAGGCGCTGTTCGAGGAGTACCGCGAGTACGGCCGCCGGCTCGCCGAGGAGGGGATGACCGTCAACTGCGGGCAGTTCCTCGCGAGCCGGCTCGACGACGGCGACGAGGTGATGCTGGAGGGTGCCCAGGGCACCTCCATCGACATCGACCACGGGGTGTACCCGTACGTCACCTCCTCGAACCCGACCGCCGGCGGCGCGGCGACCGGCACCGGCCTCCCCCCCTCGGTGGTCGGCGGCGAGGTGGTCGGCATCGTGAAGGCGTACCTCTCGCGGGTCGGCACCGGACCCCTGCCGACGGAGCTGGGCGCCGTCGAGGGCCAGACCCCCGAGGACGGCGGCCGCCGGGACCCCGACTCCCGGGAGACGGCCGAGTACATCCGCGAGGAGGGCGGGGAGTACGGCACCGTCACCGGCCGGCCCCGGCGTGTGGGCTGGCTGGACGTGCCGATGCTGCGCCACGCCGCCCGGGTCAGCGGGTTCACCGGGCTCGCGGTGAACCACCTCGACGTGCTCGCGGGGCTGGAGGAGGTGAAGGTGGGCCACGCCTACGAGCTCGACGGCGAGGAGCTGCTGACGATGCCCCCGACCACCGAGCGGTGGGGGGAGTGCGAGGCCGTGTTCAGGAGCTTCGACGGCTGGCCGGACGTCGACTGGTCGGCCGTCGTGGAGGAGGAGTACGACGCGGTCCCGGCGAACGCCCGGACCTACCTGGAGTATCTCAGCGACGAGCTCGGGGCGCCGGTGTACGCCGTCGGCGTCGGCCCGGGCCGCGAGGACACGCTCGTGCTGCGCGAGCCCTGACTCAGAGCTTGCTCTCGGCGTCCTCCGCGAGTTCCTTCATCCGCTTGCCGATGCGGCCGGCGTCGGAGAACTCGTCCTCGCTCATCGCCGTCGCCAGCGCGTTGCCGAGGACGAACACGGCGTGTTTGTGCTCGCTCTTTGACTTGTGGACGTCGTCCGGCGACACGTCCAGCCGCTCGTACGGCTCGAACAGGGACGCGTCCGTGTCCTCGCGGGAGCGGAAGTAGTCCATTATCGTCACCATCTGCGCGTGTAGCTCCAGCAGCTCGTCCTTGTGCATACCGGATGGAGTCGCGGCAGGGGATTAAGCGTTATTGCGAACGGTTCACGGTGCGTCTCAGAAGACGTACTCGTCCTCGTGGCCCATCATACCGTCGTCCTCGAGGGGTTCCTCGTCGTCCATCGGGCCGCTGGTCTTGTAGGCCCGCACCCCGGCCGAGAGGAGGTCCTCGATGGCCTCCTCCCGGTTCAGGAACTCACCCTGCTCCACGAGCTGGGTGATCTGCATCTCGATGTGCTCCGGGATGGTGATTTCGACCTTCGGCATCCTACCCCCGGCTTTGACACTGGGCTATATAACTCCTGTGGGCTGGCTTAACGGGACGGCAACTCCGCGGTGGCCGACTACGAAATCGTGTTTGCGTTCCCGGAGGCTATCTTTCCGTCGCACCGTATTTCCTTGTCGCTCCGGTAGCCCGCGCGCTCCGGACGCGACGGGCTGACTGCCCACGAGCGGCGGTCTCGGCGCTGCTCCGCCAGACATACGGCGGCCGACCCCGTAGCCGTGGTATGACGGTCATCGACGTGACGGACCTCCACGAGGAGTTCGACGGGGACCGGCTCCCGCCGGGCCAGCGCGAGACAAGCGAGTTCCCGGTCCTCTCGAAGGGCGCCACGCCCTCCTGGACGCCCGAGGAGTGGACATTCGAGGTGTGGGGGGCGGTCGAGGAGCCGCTGTCGCTCGACCTCGACGAGTTCCGGGGGCTGCAGAGCGAGACACAGCGCCAGGACTTCCACTGCGTGACGGGGTGGTCGCGCTTCGACAACGAGTTCACCGGCATCCCGTTCCCGGCGCTGGCCGAGCGCGCCGGGGTCACCGACGACGCGGTCCACGTGATGTTCCACGCGATGGACGGGTACACGACGAGCCTGCCGCTGTCGGAATGTGACCGCCGCGAGGTGCTGTTCGCCTGGGAGCTGGACGGCGAGCCGCTGCCGGCCGACCACGGCGGCCCGGTCCGGGTGGTGACGCCCCACCGGTACGCGTACAAGGGCGCGAAGTGGGTGGACGGCGTAGAGTTCCTCACCGAGCCCGAGCGGGGGTTCTGGGAGAAGCGGGGCTACTCCAACACGGCCAACCCGTGGGCCGAGGAGCGGTACAGTTAGAGCACGCGCTTGCCGAGCGCGCTGGCGGCCAGCTCCACCGCCAGCTCCGCGGTCGCGTTGTGGTCGTCGAGTATCGGGTTCACCTCGACCAGCTCCAGCGAGCGCAGCGCCCGCTCGGCGACCATCTCCATTGCGGCGTGGGCCTCGCGGTAGGTGACGCCGCCCCGCACCGGCGTCCCGACCCCAGGTGCCTCAGCCGGGTCGAGCCAGTCCATGTCGAGGCTGACGTGGAGCCCCTCTGTCCCCGCGCAGGCCCGGTCGAGGGCGTCCGCGACCACGCTGCTCACCCCGCGGCGGTCGATGTCGCTCATCGTGAACACGGTCACCCTGCTCTCCCGGAGGGCGTCGACCTCCGCGTCGTCGAGGCTCCGCGCGCCGACGACGGCGACGTTGCCGGGGTCGACACCCGCGTCCGCCCAGTCGCTGTCCCCGAAGCGCCCGATCCCCAGCAGGGCGGCCAGCGACATCCCGTGGACGTTGCCGCTGGGCGTGGTCTCGGGGGTGTTGTAGTCGCCGTGGGCGTCGAACCACACGAGGCCGACATCGGCGTCGAGGGCGGTCCCGCGGGCTGTGCCCACGGCGATAGAGTGGTCGCCGCCGAGCACGAGCGGGAACGCCCCCTCCGCGAGCGTCTCCGCGACGGACGCCTCCAGGTCCAGACACACCTCCCGGGTCTGTTCGAGGTACTTCGCGCGGCCGCCGGAGGGGAGCCGGCCGTCGCCGTTGCCGACCGTCTCCGGGCGCGCGACCGGGAGATCGCCGGCGTCGGCACAGTCGTGGCCGACCGCCTCGACGGCGGCGGCCAGCCCGGCGTAGCGGATGGCCGAGGGGCCCATGTCCACCCCGCGGCGGTCCGCCCCGAGGTCCATCGGGACGCCGATCAGTCGGACCCGCATCAGAGCTCGATGCGCTCGACGATCTCCGTGTCGTCGTCATGGGTGTTGAGCGCGACGATGCGGACGTGCTCCTCGATCATCGAGTCGCGGAGCTTCGCCTTCAACAGCTCGTCGACCTGGAAAACGCCCGCGGCGTCGCGCATCGTTATCTCCACGAGCACCGGCGAGTCCTCGCCCTCGGCGAGGCTGACACCGGTGATGGCCTGGCTGGAGAGGGTGTTGATGCCGCGCCCGCCCTGCTCGTAGGGGATGCGCGAGCGGCCACGCTCCATGTCCAGCGCGTCGGCCACCCGGACGACGCCGGCCTCGCGGGTGAGCGGCTCCTCCTCGGTGTGGTGACAGAGGATGGCGTGCAGCACCTCCCCCTTTACGCGGACGGCGTCGGCAGTGTCGTAGAACTCGGGCAGCAGCCGGTCGAGGATGTCCGCCGCCAGCGGCAGCGAGTAGTAGGGGTGTTCGTCGCGGTGGACGACGTGGCCGATGTCGTGGAGCACGGCCGCCAGGCCGACGATGACCGCCTCGTCGGCCTCGTCGAGGCCCTGCTGGCTGGCGCCGTTGAACGCGACGCCGCCGGCCTTCAGCAGGTCGTACAGGCACAGCGCCCGGTTGCGGACGATGCTGATGTGCTTGCGGCCGTGGTCGTTGTACCCCTTGCGCTGGACGGGGTTGACGTTCTGGGCGTCGAGGTAGGCGTCAATCTCCTCGTCGCCGTCGACCCGCTGGAGGACGGCGTTGACCCGGTCGTCCGGGAACGCGTGGGCGGCGTCGGGGTCGTACACACGTCCCCCGTTGCCGCGACTGTCGGTTGCCATACTGCCGACCTTGACACCCCGGCGGGAAAGCTCCTTTCGCTCCGCCCACCCGAGCAAAAGGCCTATAATCGGTTGCAAGCAATAGCCGGTGAAGATGACAGCGTTCATATTGCAGATCCCGGGCGTGCCGGGCGGGCTCGAGCTCGCGGTGATCCTGTTGATCGCCGTGCTGCTGTTCGGCGCTAACAAGATCCCGAAGCTCGCCCGGTCGACGGGGCAGGCAATGGGGGAGTTCCAGAAGGGTCGGACGGAGGTCGAGAAGGAACTGGAGGAGATGCAGGACCCCAACGCCGACGCGATGGACATGGACTCGGACACCGACACGGTCGACGCCGACGCCGACACGGGCACGACCAGCCAGGTCGAGTCCGAGACCACCAGCGAAGTCGAGCGCGAGAGCTAACCCCGTTCGTAACGGTTTTTCTCCCCCCGGGCGACCGCCTGGTAGGGCGTGTGGCCTAGCGGATAGGGCGAGAGGTTCCTAACCTCTCGATCGCGGGTTCGAATCCCGCCACGCCCGTGCAGTGAGACGGTGAGCGAAGCGAGCCGTCGAACGAACCGGAACGGGATTCGAACCCTGCCAGTCGCAGCGTCCGAGCGAAGCGAGGGCGACCGTCTGGCTCAGGTTCGAATCCCGCC
>Ga0207797_1001664_pt1 | contig 15999 bp, 16 predicted proteins | sample PRCRCaboRojoPR_6_FD_187275 | JGI IMG/M metagenome (GOLD analysis project Ga0207797, IMG submission 187275) | Marine sediment microbial community from Cabo Rojo, Puerto Rico - PR CR 10% Liquid 1 (SPAdes) | ecosystem: Environmental > Aquatic > Marine > Coastal > Sediment | place: Cabo Rojo, Puerto...
CTTCGGCTCGTGCCCCGGCGATCCCGGCTACCACGTCGAGGTTCGGACCGACGCCTACCTGGCTTCGCCCCTCTTCGAGGTGCTGGAGCGGCGCGGCATCGGGCAGGTGCTCAGCCACTGGACGTGGCTGCCGCCGCTTCGGGCCCAGCTCCAAAAGGCGGGCGGGCGGTTCTTCAACCGGGGCGACCAGTGCGTGGTTCGTCTGATGACGCCGCGGGGCGTCCGTTACGAGGAGGCCTACAGGCGGGCCTTCCCCTTCGACCGCCTGGTGGAGGGGATGACGAGCCCGGGCATGATCGAGGATGCGGTCCGGGTCACCGCCCGGGCCCTCAGTGAGGAGGTGCGGGTGAACATGGTGGTGAACAACCGGGCGGGCGGAAACGCCCCCCTCATCGCGCGCAGGTTCGCCCGAAGCTTTCTCCGGAGGGTCGCCGGGGCCGGCCCTTGAGCTGCCTGCCCACGCTCCGGCAGCCGCCCCGCTCCCGCCCCAGGGACCAGCAGTTCTTGCCGGCCGAGTCGAAGGGGAGCGGCGCGAGCTGGGCCGCGTCCACCTGGCCGTCCGTCGGAGCGGAATCGGGCGCGTGGGTCTCCCGGATCTCCCCCACGAAGAGATCGTGGTCCCGAACATCCACGGGCATTCTGCCTGCAGCTTCAAAGGAGGGACCGGGGCGGGTCGCCTGTGGAGGCAGATTCGGCGATCCCCGCCCCGGCATCAGGGAATGGGTCTGGAAGCTCGGCGGCCGACCGGCGCTGCGCCCGAGGCCGGACACTTCCGCCGATTTGGGGGGATGGGGGAAGGCCGTTCGAGGAGAAGGCCTTCCGTCCTGGGGCCGCAGGCGCCCCCGACGCGCCTACGGTCGCATGTAGCCTCGGTTGTCGTACAGCGCGTGGCTCGACCGGTCCTCGAAGAGGGACCGGATGCGCTGCTTCTGTCGTTTCAAGAATGCCTTCATGGGGCCCGTCCATGCTCCCGGTTGAATGGGGTTGTGTCGTCGAGAGTGCAACGCGGTTCTTCGTTCCATGGCTTGTTCCTGGTTGCGATGTGCTCCCTGAACAAAGCAACGGATGTGCCATTTCGGGCCGGGTTCCGGAAAAAACCGTTAACTGATTGATATTACATATAACGTCTGCGAACGGCTCGATGCAGCCTTTGATCGGCTCGATCCTTGAGTTGTATGCTTTTGTATAGAATGGGGTATGCATTTGTGCACTCGTGGCTTTTCGAGCACGCCCTCGGAGGCCTTTTGAGTTCCGGGGCGGTTTCTGGTAACATCCATGCCGGGCGTTGCGGGGCGGAGCCCTTTGAACCCTCCCGCATGCCGGAGCCGTGGATCTGGACGCACCGGGAACGGAGGAACGGATCATGCTGCAGGCATCGGAAGATCGCTTCTGGAGGCGGTTTGCGCGCTACAGTGCACTCTCCCTTTGCGCCGCCCTTCTCTGGGTCCAGGGGGGGGAGGCCCGGTCCCCGGACACCGGGCCTCCGGCTCGCACCCTGAAGCTCGTCTTCGTTCACCACTCCTGCGGCGAGAACTGGCTGGCGGACGGGCACGGCGGGCTGGGAAAGGCCCTGGCGGCCGAGAACTACTTCGTGAGCGACACCAACTACGGGTGGGGACCGGACGGCATCGGGGACCGGACGGACATCACGGACTGGCCGGACTGGTTCACGGGACCGGAGAGCCCCCGCTACCTGCAGGCGCTCTTCCGGGAGTCCGGGCAGCACGCCCCGTACAGCCGAAGCAGGCCCGATCCCGGCGGGGAGAACCGGGTGATCCTGTTCAAGTCCTGCTTCCCCAACTCCGACCTCGCCGGCCGGCCCGCGGACCCGCCCCGCCGGGGAAACGGCCTCACCGTGGGAAATGCCAAGGCCGTCTACAACGAGCTTCTCCGGTTCTTCGCCTCGCGGCCCGACAAGCTGTTCATCGCCGTCACGGCGCCCCCGCTCCAGGATTCCTCGAACGCGGCCAACGCCCGGGCCTTCAACACCTGGCTCGTGAAGGATTGGCTCGCAGACTACACCGGGAGCAACGTGGCGGTCTTTGACTTCTACAACGTGCTCACCGGCCCGGACAATCACCACCGGGTGGGCCCGTCGGGGATCGAGCACGTGATCCGCAACAGCCGGGACACCCTCTACTACCCGACGAACGGGGACGACCATCCCTCGCCCGCAGGAAACCGGAAGGCCACCCGGGAGTTCGTTCCCCTGCTCAACGCCTGCGCCAACCGGTGGCTGGCCGGTGGTCCTCCCGAGCCTCCGCCCGTCGCGGAGCGCGAACCGGCTCGGCCGGCGAAGGCGCGGATCGAGCCCGTACAGGAAAAAGCAGGGACCGGGGAGCCGGCACCCCCGGCGGTCGCAGGGCCGGGGTTGATCGACGGCTTCGAGGGGGACGCATCGGACTGGTCGGCCTTCGTGGACCGGGAGAGGCCGACGCGTCTGGAGTTCTTGCGGGACACGGAGGCGGCCTTCAACGGGACGGCCTCCCTGAAGATCACCTACCGCGTGGCGCCCGAGAGCTGGGCCACCTGCAGCCTGGTCTACGACGGACCGCGGGACTGGTCCGCCGCCGGGGGCGTCCGGGTCCATGTCCGCACCCGGAGAGCGGGGACCCCCGTGGTCGTGGTGGCCTACCAGGGGACGTCCCCGGACGCCCTCGGCCACTTCGAGTACCGGGTGGTGTCCGAGGGGACGGGCTGGAAGCGCGTGGACATACCGTGGGACCGGTTCAAGAGGCCGGCCTGGGAGGGGGATCCCGACGCCCGGTTCGACCCGTCGAGGGCCATGGGGGTGGCCCTGGCCTTCGAGGGAGGGGAAGGGACGATCTGGGTGGACGACGTGTCGCTGCTGGCCCCGGGGGAGTGAAGAAAGGGCGCTCAGCGCCTCTTTCTTCGGCCTCGCCGCCCGGACCGACGGAGGTCGTCGGGGTGGACGTCCCCCCCGGGCAGGACGCGGTCCCGCACGGAGATGCCGGCCTCGTGCACCGTCCTCGGGTTTCCGGAGACCAGCGGGTGCCACCAGGGCAGATCGCGGCCTTCGGCCAGGAGCCGGTAGGCGCAGGTCTCGGGAAGCCAGTCGATCTCCCGAAGGGCCTCGGGGGTGAGGTCGATGCAGTCGCTGCTGACCCGGGTCCGGTCGGTGTAGACCAGGCAGCGGGCCGTGGCGGTGTCGAGGTACTCGCACGCCACGGGGATCACCCGGACCTCCCCGCTCTCCTCGTCCTCGAACTTCTCCAGGCAGCAGTTTCCGCACCGGTCGCAGACGGACTCCCACTCCTCGGGGGTCATCTCCCCCAAGGGCTTGGTCTTCCAGAAGGGCGGGCGCTTTTGTTCCATGCATCCTCGCGTGGGACGGGGCGGCCTCCGACGGCCTGCCCGCAGCATAAACCAAACCGGGCGTCGTGAAAAGGCCGCACTCCCCTCCCGCCGAGGAAGGAAAACCCCTTGCCGCGATGAGCGGCAACCGCCATGATGTGCGTAGAACCCCCTTCATCGAGGGAGACCGATCATGAACCTCCCGACCTTGTCGCCCCTGGGAAAGAAGCTCCTGCTGAGCGGGCTCGCCGTCGCCGTCGCCGCTCTTTCGGTCACGGCCGCACTGGACGGCCTGGCCGAGCGAACGCCCCTCTCGCGCCTGGAGGGGGACGCGTCGGCATACTATGACGGGGCGGTGAAAAAGGCCCTGGCCACGTACGCCGTCGCCCGCATGCTCAATGCGGCCATCTCGGCGGTCCAGGGCACGGAGCTCGCGGTGTCCCCGGCCGGCATGGGGCTGCGCCTCTCCGTGGGCGAGGTGCTCGACCCCATCAACGACCTGATCGAGCGCTTTTCGTGGGTCATGCTGCTCAGCACGGTGTCCCTGGGCATCCAGAGCGTCCTCATGGAGATCGGGGCGTGGATCGGCTTCCGGGTGCTGGTCTCCGCCGCCATGCTCCTGCTCCTCCTGGGGCTGTGGATCCCTCGGGCCGGAGGGGCGGGGATGGGCTCCCCGGCCGTACGGCTTCTCGCCGTGGCCGTGGTGGTCCGGTTCTGCATTCCCGTTGTCGGCGTGACCAGCGGGGCGCTCTACGACACGTTTCTGGCCGAGAGGTACACGCGGTCCACCGAGAACCTGGAGGTGATCCGGGGCAAGGTCCGCATGCCGATCGTCCGGCCCGGGGGGGAGGAAGGCCGGGACGGGGGCCTGCTGGATGAGCTGCGCAGGAAGTACGAAGGCACCCGCGAGGCCCTGAACGTCCAGGCCAGGCTGGAGGCGCTGCGGGACACGGTGGAGGAGGGGATCGATCACATCACGAGCCTGATGATCGTGTTCCTGCTCCAGACGATCGTCCTCCCGCTGGTGGTGCTCTGGGGGCTGGTCAAGCTCGCAAAGGCCCTGTTTCGACTCCCCGCCCGTCCGACAGGCGGCCGCGAACCCGCTCCGGCCTGATCGGGTCGGGCTCCTGAGACCTCCGGAGAGGATGCGTTGACGAAAAAGCGAAACGTGCGGATCGTCCCGAGGGAGCAGGCCGTGTTCGGCCTGGACGCCCACGGCCACTGGCAGCACGCGGAGCAGGGCCGGTTCGAGAACCCCCGCATCATCGCCTACTTCCACTCCTGCATTCGAAAGGACGAGCTGGGGTACCACCTGGTCCAGGACCACGCCGGCGTGCGCGAGAAGGTCTACTTCCCCTACGAGGACACGGCCCTGTTCGTTTTCGACGTGCTCAAGGACGACGACGTGATCCTGGTACTGAACACGGGACGCCGCGTGCGGCTCGGACCGCGCAAGCTGTTCATTCGGGACGACGTTCTCTACACGCGGGTGGGCGAGCACCGCGTGCGGTTCACGGAGAACGCCCTGGTGCGGATGGCCGACCTCCTGGAGTTCGACGAGGAGGGGCAGGCGTTCGTGCGGGTGCGCGGAAGGCGCTACCGCATCCCCGAGGAGCCTCGAACGACCCCTTGAGGGGCCGGACACCCTCCACCTCTCCACGCCCGAACGTCCATGACCGGCGTTCGGCTCCCGGTCACCCCCGCTGATGAAAACCGGCTTTTCGTCATTCATGTTCTGCGGCCTTTGGACCGATAACGAGAGGGTGAATCTCGAAACGCTTTGTCCCGGAGACACCCCGTTGTTCGACCGGAGCGGCCCTCCAAGCTGTTGACCTTTCTGTCTTTCATCCCGATACGACTGTGGAGGGCGAGCCGGCTCCGGGGAGTGCGGGCGGCTGAATGCGGTTTCGAAAGGGAAGATCCGAATGTTCATGAACCCCTACGCGTGGTCTCTCGTGGCGGCGGCCCTGGTCTCGGCGGCCCTGGGAGGATACGTCTGGAAACACCGGGCCTCCGCGAGGGCGCGCGCCTTTCCCCTGCTCATGCTCTCCCTGAGCTGGTGGTCCCTGGCCTACGGGATGGAGGTGGCGAGCACGGACCCGGACATCGCGATGTTCTGGGCGATCGCCGAGTACCCCGGGATCGCCTCCTCTCCGGTGCTCTGGCTGCTCTTCACCCTCGGGTACGCCGGGAAGACCCGGCGGCTTTCCCGCCCCTTGCCGGGCGCCCTGTTCCTGGTGCCCCTGACCACGGTGACCCTCGTGGTGACCAACCCGTGGCACCATCTCTACTATCGCGGCGCGGCCATGGACTCGAGCGGCGCCTTCCCCCTCCTGGCGCTGACGCCCGGCCCGGGCTACTGGCTTCACGTGGTCTACTCGTACCTCTGCCTGCTGGCCGGCACCGTGGTCCTCTTCTCCGTCTGGCTGCGCTCGTCCCGGCTCTACCGGCGTCAGGCCGGGATCATGCTGCTGGGAGCGTCGGTCCCCTTCGCGAGCAATCTGCTGTACCTCGCAGGGATCCGGCCCTTCGGTCACCTGGACCTGACGCCCTTCGCCTTCACCGCGACCGGCGCGGCCGTGGCCTTCGGCCTGTTCCGCTACGGGCTTTTCGACCTCGTGCCGCTTGCGCACGGCGTGCTGCTGAAGAACCTGAGGGAGGGGATCGCGGTGCTGGACGGGGAGCGAAGGGTGGTGGAGATGAACCCGGCCGCGCGGCGGATGATCGGCACGGACGGGCGGCCGCTCGTCGGGTCATGGGCGAGCCGGGTCTTTGCCGGTCATCCGGCGCTGGTGGCTCTGATCCGCGACGGGGTCGAGGCCGAGCGGGAGCTGGAGCTGCAGGATCCCGCCCGGGTTCTCGAGGCCCGTTACTCCCCGCTGGTCGGCGAGGGCGAGGCGCCCTTGGGGGGGCTTCTGGTCCTGCGGGACGTGACGGCGGCCAAGCAGGCCGAGCGGGTGTTGAGAAAGGGCCACGAGCGGCTGGAGCTCCTCCTTCACGCCTTGCCCCAGGCCATCCTGGTGATCGACGCGAAGAGCCATCGGATCGTGGACGCCAACCCCCAAGCCTGTCTTCTCATCGGGCTGCCGCCGGACCGGATCGTGGGAAGGCGATGTCACTCCTTCGTCTGTCGGTTCAGGGAAGGGGACTGCCCGATCACGGACGCCGGCAAGCACCTGGACCGATCCGAGGGCGTCGTCGTGACCGCCGAAGGGGAGGAGGTCCCCGTCTTGAAAACGGTTCTGCCCATCGACGTGGACGGCGAGGAGTGGCTCATCGAGAGCATCTCCGACATCACCGAGCTCAAACGGGCCGAGAAGGAGCGTGTGGAGAAGGAAAAGCTCCAGGCACTCGTCGAGACGGCCGGTGCGGTCTGCCACGAGATGAATCAACCCCTGATGGCGGTCTCCGGGTACGGCGAGCTGGCGCTCATGGGGCTCGAAGCGGACCATCCCGTCCGGCCCGAGGTCCAGAAGGCCCTCGAGCAGGTCGAACGGATGGTGGAGATCACGCGCAAGCTTGCGCGGATCACCGGTTACCGGACGAAGGACTACCTGAGCGGGAAGATCCTGGACATCGACTCGTCCACCCGGACGGAGGAGAGCGATGCCGCGTTTTAGGAAGCGTGCCCGGGGCCCGGGGAGGCGAGACGGTAAGGGGCGGGACAGGCGATGACACAAACCATCCTGGTGGTGGACGACGAGGCCCCCATTCGAGACGTTCTCGAAAAGACCCTGACCCGGGCGGGGTGCGAGGTTCGGGTCGCAGCGTCGGCCGAGGAGGCCCTCGAGATCCTCCGGCGCGAGAGCATCATGGTCATGCTCCTGGACCTCCACCTCTCCGGGATGGACGGCGTGGCGCTGTGCGAGCGGATCCGCCTCGACAACCCGGTGGCCGTGATCTACGCCCTGACGGGTTACACGGACCTGTTCGGGCTCCTGGAGTGCCGGAGGGCCGGTTTCGACGACTTCTTCACAAAGCCCGTGTCCCTGGACACCCTGCGCGAGGCTGCCGAGGATGCATTCGAGAAGCTCGAGCGGTGGGGCGTGGCGGGGTATGAGCTCGTGTGAGGCCCGTGGCGTGCTTCACCCGATGGGCTTGTGCGTGAAGCGGCGCGCCCCCTCCCCCGAGTAGTCGGCCACGACCTGCCCCTCCCCGAAGAGGCGCCACTTGTAGATCACGAGGCCTTCCAGGCCCACGGGACCCCGGGCGTGGATCTTGTTCGTGCTGATTCCCACCTCCGCGCCCAGTCCGTACCGGAAGCCGTCGCTGAACCGGGTGCTGCAGTTGACGAACACGTCGGCCGAGTCCACGTGGTCCATGAACCGGACCCCTCGCTCCCGGTCGGAGGTGACCACCGCGTCCGTGTGCCCGGACCCGTACCGGTTGATGTGACCGACGGCCTGGTCCAGGCTGTCCACCACCCGGACCGACAGGATCAGGTCCAGGTACTCGGTGCGCCAGTCCTCTTCGGTGGCGGGCACCGCGTCGATGATCTCCCGGGTCCGCTCGCAGCCCCGGATCTCCACCCCGTTCGCCTCGAGCGCCTCCTTGGCCGCGGGAAGGAAGTCGGCCGCGATCCCCGCGTGCACCAGGAGGGTCTCGGCCGCGTTGCAGACCGCCACGTACTGGCATTTGCTGTCCACGGCGATCCGGAGGGCCTGGTCCGCATCGGCCTCCCGGTCCACGTAGACGTGACAGATCCCGTCCGCGTGCCCGAGCACGGGGATGTTCGTGTTCGACATGATGTGACGGACGAACGCGTTGCTGCCCCTGGGAACGATCAGGTCGAGCTGCTCGTCCATGGAGAGCATGTCGCCGACGTCCTCACGGGTTTCCAGGAGCCCCACCCACCCTTCGGGGATGCCCGCCTCGAGGCTTGCATCGGCGATGAGCCCGGCCAGGACCCGGTTGGTCTCGGCCGCTTCGCTTCCCCCCTTGAGGAGGACCGCGTTCCCGCTCTTGAGGCAGAGCGAGGAGATCTGAACGAGAGCGTCGGGCCGGGACTCGAAGATGACCCCGATGACCCCGATGGGGCAGGTCACCTGGTAGAGCTCCAGGCCCGCGTCCAGCTCCAGGGCCCGGAGGGTCCGGCCCACCGGGTCGTCCAGGTCGGCCAGGCTCTCCAGGCCCCGGCGGGCCTCGGCGATCTTGTCCCGGTCGAAGCGGAGCCGCTTGAGGAGCGGCGCCGCCAGCCGATCCCGTTCGGATCGTTCGAGATCCGAGCGGTTGGCCTCCACGATCCTTTCGGTGTTCTGCTCCAGGGACCGGGCGATCTCCGCGAGCGCCCGATCCTTCACCTCGCCCTTGAGCGCCGCCAGGCGAATGGACGCCTCCTTGGCCCTGGCAGCCGTTTCGCGCATGCCCACGAGAAACCTCCTCCATGATGTTCGAGATGGTCCGGGACCTCCCCGGGGGGGCGATCAGCCTCTCGCTCACCCTACAACGGCGCCGTTCCCGAGAAAAGAGAAAACCGAGGGAGCCGAGAAGACAGCGAACCCGGAGACCTCTTCCAGCCATTCCCACTCGACGGGCCTGTGAGGCGGCGGCCGAACGGTCCATTGCGAAGCCGTCAGGCCCCGGAACCGGGCGGCCGACGAAACCGGCTTGACGCCTGTGGAAAACCTCGCTACATTTTCGAAACCGACCCCGCGTAACCTCAGTGACACGAAGCAGTACAGGAGCGCTCTCCAACAGGTAGGATCTGTGGCTTTTCGAGGGTGATCCGATTTCGGCAGAGGACGGGGGCATCCAGAGACGCTGAATGTTCTCGTCACCGTTTCAACCTCAAGAAGGGAGGAGTTCGCGATGAAAAAGGCCGTGATGTCTGCATTCCTGTCGATGTTTCTCCTGCTCGCAGGGTCGCCCGTCGTCCAGGCCGGCGGCAGCGGTGCCGGGCTCTGGGAGGTCTACGAGGACGTGTTCAGAAATGCCCGGTACATCGATCTCACCCACGCCTTCGAGCCGGTGCAGGCGGTCTGGCCCGGCTTCGGCAACGCCGTGTTCAAGCCGGCGAAGGCCGGCAAACGGATCGAGGGATACATCGAGAAGGGGCAGGAGTTCACCTACGAGGAGCACGGGTTCGTGGCCACCGCCTACGAGATCCCCACGGATCAGTACGGCACCCAGCTCGACCCGCCCGCCCACTGGGACCAGCGGGGAGCCACCATCAGCGACATCCCGCCCACCTACGCGATTCGTCCCCTGGTGGTGATCGACGTCCACGACAAGGTGGCCCGGGACGAGGGGTACCACCTCCAGGTTGCGGACGTCGAGGCGTGGGAGGCCGAGCACGGGAGGATCCCCGAAGGGGCGGTGGTCATGGTCCGTTCGGACTGGCACAAGCGCTGGGCCGAGGTGGAGCGCTTCAACCAGAAGCCCTTCCCGGGGGTCGGCCTGGAGGCGCTCAAGTTCCTCCACCTGGAGCGAAAGATCCTCTTCCACGGCCACGAGCCCCTGGACACGGACACCACACCGAACCTGGAGGGCGAGTACTGGCTCATGCACAACCACTTCGCCCAGGCCGAGGGTGTCGCCAACCTGGACCTGGTCCCGGAATCGGGCGCCCTGATCCTCATCGGGTTCGCCAAGCCCAAGGGCGGGACGGGCGGTTACGCGCGCTACATCGCCGTGGCCCCCGAGGACTGGCCCCACGGGGTGTCCGTCTCGGAGGTGCCGGGAGCGCCCCTGCCGATTCAGCCCCATCCCCTCGCGAGGGACGCCCACGGGGTGATGCGGCCGACACCGGAGCCGTGAGCAGGCCTCTGCTGCGGCTCTCCTTTCCGGCCGGCCCGGAACGGAGAGCCGCGCCCGCTACTCCGCCCTTCCGGCGTCGTAGAAGCGATCCTCCACGTGCATGTAGCCCAGGATGGCCTTGACGGTCAGGTGGCGCAGGGGCTGCGGGGGCCACGGGAAGGTTCTGCGGTTGACGAAGAAGACGTCCGTCAGGTCGGTTCGGCGCTCCAGGGCGAGGTCGGCCACGGTGCGGCCGTTCAGGTGGGTCATGCTCACCCCGTGTCCCACGCACCCCAGGCTGTAGATGATCTGCTTGTCCCCGCCGTACCCGATGGCCGGGGCCATGTCCAGGGGGACCGAAACGGGCCCGCCCCACTCGTGGGTCATGCGGACGTCCTTCAGGGCGGGGAACAGCTCCCGGATGTCCTCCTTCAGCCCTGCGAAGATCCCCGGGTTCACGTCCCGCTCCATGTCCTTGCCGAAGGTCAGGGAGACGTCCCGGCCCCCCATCACGAGCCGGTTGTCCGCCGTCAGCCGGTAGTAGTGGACCAGGTTGCGGGCGTCCTCGATTCCCTGGCGGTTGCGCCAGCCGATCTCCTCGAAGTGGGACGCCTTCAGGGGTTCGGTCAGGACGATGTGGGTCCAGACGGGGATCTGCTTGCTCCGGGTCTGCCTGAAGAAGAGGGACCAGGCGTTCGTGGCCAGCACCGCCTTGTCGGCCTGCACGGTCCCGCCCGGGGTCGTCAGCCGGACCCGGCCGTTGTCCCGCGCGATCTCCTGGACCGGGCTGTTTTCGTACACCGCCACCCCCATGGGCTCGATGGTCTCCTTCCAGGCCCAGGCCAGCTTGGCCGGGTTGAGGATGCCGCAACGGGGCTCCCACCAGGCGCCCAGGTAGACGGGGCTTCTCACCTGCTCCCGGACCTGTTCCCGGTCGAGCCACTCGATGCCCTCCAGGCCGAGCCCGTGGGCCAGGTCCATCTCGTGGAGGATCCGCTTCTTGTACTTCTCCGAGGTGGCCACCCGCAGAAAACCCGGGTGCTCGTAGTCGCAGTCGAGGTTCAGCTCGCTCACCAGGTCGCGCAGGTAGTCCACCGCCCGCTCCATGTAGTGGTGGGCCTCCCTGGCCTTGGCCCGGCCGAACCGGAGAGCGGTGATCCCCAGGGTGAGACCGAACAGGGTCATGTTGAACCCCCCGTTCCGGCCGCTGGCCCCGAAGCCGATGATCTCGCTCTCCAGGAGGGCGACCCGCAGCCCGGGCTCCGCCTTCTTGAGGTGATAGGCCGTGGAAAGCCCCGTGAACCCGCCCCCCACCACGGCCACGTCCACCCGAACATCCTCTTCGAGCGGGGGCCCGGGCGCGTAGTCGCGGGTGGTCATCCAGTAGCTCTTCTCCTCGAATCGCCGCTCGCCCATCTCGAGCCTCCTGTTCCCGGTTCGACGGGTCCCTGCCTCCCGCGGGCCTGTCTCAAGGGCCCAGGCCGGCGAAGCGCGGACCTCTTCGCGGTTCAGCGCGACCCTCATTGTCAAACGGAATCCGTCTGTTCATCCGTCGAGTCGGCCTCCGCCGGCCCGCAGGGTGATGCGGGCGATCTCTCCGGGCGCCCACAGCCTCATGCGCGGTCCCCAGGAGCCGGCGCTCCTGCTGACGATCGCGGTCATCCCTTCCACCTCGTAGCGCCCCTCCAGGAGTGGGTACCAGCGCCGAACCAGGTAGTCGAACGGCCAGACCTGTCCCCCGTGGGTGTGGCCGGCCAGCATCAGGCCCTCGCCGGCCCGGGCGGCCCGGTCGACCTCCAGGGGGCTGTGGGAGAGGAGCACGGTCGCACCGGACGGACGGCCTTCGAGGGCCTCGGAGAGGGGATCGCCCCTCGACGGCGAGGAGAGGCACGAGCATCGGGAACAGGGCGGCCATCCAGTTCATGCCGAGGAACTCGAGCACCGCGGCCCCCGTCCCGGTACCGCCGTGCCCGACGATGCGGCCCAGGACGAAGACCGCCCACAGAACGGCTCCCGTTGCGACGAGCGCCCCAGGGCCACGCGTTGCCGGACCAGGGGCACCGATGCGGCCCGCCAGAAGACATAGAGGTGCACGACGGTGCAAACGGAAATCAGGACGGTTCCGAACACGGCGCTTCAACCTCTCACCCGGCCGTGCACCCCTGCATCAGTCGTAGGCGGCGCGGGTCGCCTCGTCCGAGAGGGTGGGTGCGATCAGGGCCTCCCACCTCTCCCCTTGCCAGGTCCCGAGACGGGTGTGCATCTCCAGGTACTTCTTCGGGATCGGGTGGGTTCCGACGACCACCCGAACGCCGTATCGCTCTTCCAGAAAGACCTTGAAGGTGTCGATGGAGGGGCAGGGCGGGTAGCCCACGACCAGTCCGGTGGCCAGGTGGACGACCTCGGCGCCGTTCTTGACCATCTCTTCCCCGGCATACTCGATGTTGCCTCCCGGGCAGCCGTCGCAGGTGGTGTACCCCACCAGCTCCACCTCGCCGTCCGCGTAGATGCTGAAGGCGCCTTCCCGCTGCTTCAAGGACCGAAGGCACTTGCCGCCGGCGCACCGCCGATAGCGGTCGCAGATGATGATGCCGATCCTGGTGTTCCGTCCCATGTCCATTCCTTTCCGTTGCCGCATGCGTGCGGTGGCGTTCCCCGGTTCGGGGAGGGGGGCGCGAGGGGGCTTCAGACGCCGGCCGCGCTCTTGCGGGCCTCGTCCAGGCGGGCCTCGATGTACGCGATCAGTGCCTCGTCCCAGGCATCCAGGTCAAAGCACATGGCGTCTTCACCGAGCAGCCCCTCCGGCACAAAGTCCGCCCGTTCCTCCGGATCGTTGATCATCTCGCCGTAGAAACAGACCGAGAGCCAACGGGGGTCGTCCTCGATCACATCCACCATGACGAAGAGCTCCCTGTCCTTCTGGTTCTCGTGAACCGCCCGGAGGGAGTAGGTGAGACCGGGTCTGGGCACGAAATTCAGCACGACGCCTTCCTGCCGTTCCAGGACCGATTTGAATCGCAGGAACATTTCGCGGTTTCGCTCCGGCGTGTCCTGCCATGCCTCCAGAAATGCATTCAGTTCCTGTTCCGCCTCGGGTTTCATGGACAGCTCCTTTCATCTCCTCCAGCGGGATCCCTGTTCAGAGAGAGATACTAGGACAGAGGGGTTTCAAAAATCAAAGGTTTTTCCACGTATTCCGCCGGATTGACAGTCCTCCGGCATGGACGGAGGATGACACGCTGAAGCTTTGAAGAAGAAGGAACCCCAAAGAAACCGTTTGGAGGACACGACACATGGCTGATTCGAGACAGACCCTTCTGGTGAGGGCCAACGTGGAGCTGAGGCCCGAGACCCTTCAGGCCATCGTGCAGAACGCCAAGGAGATCACCGGGCCCGATGAAAAGGGGGTCTACCGGGTGGACACCGCCAACGACCCGAGTTGACGCCCGTTCAATCGCCCGCCCTCCATGCCCTTGGAACGCTTCCCGACCGATCCCGGCCGCGACGCCCGGTCGATTCGCTCCAATCGCTGATGCGCCGCTGCCGGCGGCGAGAGCGGCGTGGTCCGTTCCTGTGAAACGTTTTCGACCGTGGCTCCTCTTAAGGTTCGAAGCCGGATTTCCCGTTCGTGCTGGTTCTTCTCACTCTCGAACCGACGGAGGACGACATGATCGTTCGAACCCTGACCTTTGTGCGCAATCATCTTCTTTGGCTCATCCTGGCCTCCATGGGACTGGGGCTCCTCAGCGGGTACGCCGGAAGCGGCCCCGCCCTCAAACCGCTGGTCCTGCCCATCCTCCTCCTCATGGTCTACCCCATGATGATCAACATCAAGATGGAGGAGGTGGCCGGGGCCTTCCGGGACTGGAAACCCGTCCTCCTGAGCCTCGTGATCAACTTCGTGCTGATGCCGCTCCTGGCCTACGGCATCGCCCTGGTTTTCTTCAGGGACAATCCGATCTTCGCCGTCGGCATCTACCTGATCGCCCTTCTTCCCACCAGCGGCATGACCGCGGCCTGGACGGGCATGGCCCGGGGGAACCTGAACACGGCCCTGGTGATCATCGCGGTCAACCTGCTCCTCTCCATCTTCATCCTTCCCGTCTACCTGAAGGCGATGGTGGGGCAGGCCGTCCCGTTCGACCCCATGCACATCTTCCACCAGCTGCTCTACATCGTGGTGGCCCCGATGGTCGCGGGGGACATCACCCGGAGGGCCATCATCCGCAAGGCGGGCGTTGTCACCTTCAAGCGCATCAAGCCCCACCTGTCGGGCGTGAGCTCCCTGGGGGTCGTGATGATCATCTTCGTGGCCATGTCCTTGAAGGCAGGTCAGATCCTGGGCCGCCTGGACGCCGCGCTGCTCACACTGATCCCCCTGGTCCTGTTCTACGCCGTCTCCATCGTCATGGGGCTGGCCCTGGGCCGGTTCCTGCTGTCGAGGGAGAGGATGATCGCGCTGGTCTACGGCACGGCCATGAGGGATCTCTCCATCGCCGTGGCCATCGCCATGCTCAGCTTCCCGGGGGCCGTGCTCCCCATCGCCATGGCCTATGCGATTCAGGTGCCCTCCGCGGCGGTGATCATGAAGACCCTGCTCTGGTTCGAGCAGCGCAAGGAGCGTCTCGGCGCGCCGATGGTTGCGGAAAAGACGGCCTGAGCCCCTCCTGGAGGCTCTCCCCCGCACGGCCGCGAAGCCCCGCTTCTACAAGGGAAGCATCGCGGCCGTTCTGTTCCGGGCGGCCTCCCGCCCGCCGGTTCACGTTGAACCGGCTCCGCCCCCAAGGCGGCCGGCAGGATCGTCAAAAAGGTCTTTCAATGAGGCGGCGGGTGTGTCAGCGTGGTTCCCTTCACTCGGGCGAAGAGCGCTCATCCCGAAGGAACGGACCACACATGCCCCGCAACATCCTCTTCACGCTGCTGGCCTCGATCTTCATCGCCCTCCTGGGCATCGGCATCATCGCCCCGCTCATGCCCATCTACGCCACCCGCCTCGGCGCGAGCGGCATCGGGCTGGGTCTGATGGTGGCCGGGTTCTCCGTCAGCCGGGGCGTGCTCCAGCCTTTTGTGGGCGGGCTTTCGGACCGCCACGGCCGGAAACGGTTCCTGGTGGCCGGTCTGATCATCTACGCGCTGGCCGGGGTCACCTACACCCTGGCGGGATCCGTGGAGCACCTGGTCCTGATCCGCATCTTTCACGGCGTGGGGTCGGCCATGGTCATTCCCATCGCCATGGCCTACATCGGCGACCTGGCCCCGGTCGGGGAGGAGGGCCGGTACATGGGCATGTTGAACATCGCCCTGTTCTCGGGCATCGGCGGAGGACCCGTCATCGGGGGGCTGTTCCTGGACACGCTCGGGATGAACTCGGCCTTCTATGCCATGGCCGGGTTCAGCGGTTTGTCCGTGCTCCTGGTGGGCGCGTTTCTCCCGCCGCGGGACCCGGACTCGGAGCAACCGGTCAGCCCCCGCATCCTGTCGGCACTGGGACGGATGGCCCGGGACGCCCGGATCGTGGGTCTGCTGCTCTCGAGGATGGCCTCCATGGTCGTCCTCGTGCCAACCATGGCGTTTCTGCCGATCCTCATGACCCGGTTCATGGACGCCACGGGGATCGAGGTCGGGGTGGTGGTGGCCAGCCGGACGCTGGTGAACGCCGCCCTCCAGCACCCCTTCGGAAGGGCGGTGGACCGGTACAACCGGATTGCGCTCCTGCTGGCGGGGAGCACCGTGGTGAGCGGGGCCATCTTTGCCACCCCTTTTGCAGACCGCCTCGTCACGCTGATCACACTCTTCGTCCTGATGGGGGCGGGCGAGGCCGTCGTCTGGCCCACCCTGGGGGCGCTGGCCGTGGAAGGAGGGCGCAGCTACGGTCAGGGGACCGTCATGGGTGTCTTCAACATGGCCATGAGCGCAGGGGTGCTCCTCGGCTCCATCGGCTCGGGCGCG
>Ga0207797_1001665_pt1 | contig 15996 bp, 15 predicted proteins | sample PRCRCaboRojoPR_6_FD_187275 | JGI IMG/M metagenome (GOLD analysis project Ga0207797, IMG submission 187275) | Marine sediment microbial community from Cabo Rojo, Puerto Rico - PR CR 10% Liquid 1 (SPAdes) | ecosystem: Environmental > Aquatic > Marine > Coastal > Sediment | place: Cabo Rojo, Puerto...
TTGTCCGCGGGGAGCAGTTCGGCGCGGTATTCGTCGATCCCGACCGCGTCGGCGACGGCCCCGGCCGTCCGCCCGTTGTCGCCGGTGAGCATCGCCGTCTCGACGCCGGCCTCCTCGAGCTGGTCGACGACGGCGGGTGCGGCCTCCCGCAACTCGTCCTGAATGGCGATCACGCCGACGACGTCGCCGTCGCGGACGACGTGGACCGCCGTCTCGCCACGGGCCTCCCGGGCCCTGACGTATTCGGCAACCTCGCTCGAGGGTTCGACGCCGCGCTCGGCCAGCAGCGCACGGTTCCCGACCGCGAGGTCGCGGCCGTCGTGGCGAGCGACCACGCCCCGTCCAGGGCGGACGTCGAACTCGTCGGGGTCCGGGATCGGGGCGGTTCCGGCCGTCCCAGGTGAGGCGCGTCCGTCGCCCGCCGCCGAGAGCGTCCCACCGCCGTCGGTGGCGGCCGCCGGTCGGTCCCGGGCCGCCGCGAGGATGGCGTCCGCGAGGTGGTGCTCGCTTTTCTTCTCCGCGATCGCCGCGAGTGCCAGCACCGTCCCGTCCTCGCCCCCGACCCCCTCGACGTCGGCGACGGTCGGCTCGCCCGTCGTGAGCGTCCCCGTCTTGTCGAACGCGACGAGGTCGATCTTGCCGGCGGTCTCGAGGTGTTCGCCGCCCTTCAGCAGGACGCCCGACCGGGCGGCGTTTCCGATGGCCGAGACGACGCTGACCGGCGGGCCGATGACCAGCGCGCCCGGGCAGCCGATCACCAGCAGCGTCAGCGACAGCATGGCGTCCCGCGTGACGGCAAAGGCGAGGACGGACAGCCCGATCACGCCGGGCGTGTAGTACCTGGCGAACCGGTCGATGAGTCGTGCCGTCGGGGACTGGGCCTCCTGGGCGTCCTCGACGCGGCGGATGATCCGTTCGAGCGTGGTGTCGGCGCCCGCGCCGGTCGTCCGGACCTCGAGGGCGCCCGCCTGGTTGACCGTCCCGGCGTAGACCTCGTCACCCGCGGTCTTGTGGACGGGGGCACTCTCGCCGGTGACCGGCGCCTGGTCGACCGCGCTTTCGCCCTCGACTACCTCCCCGTCGACCGGGAGTTTCTCCCCGGGCTTCACGAGGACGATCTCGCCCACCTCGACCGCCCGGGCGGGGACTGTCTGCACGTCGCCGTCGCGGCGCACGGTGGCCGTCTCGGGCGCCAGTTCCAGCAGTTCCTCGAGGGCGGCGCGGGTCTTGCGCATCGTCCGTCCCTCGAGGTACGTCCCGAGGCTGAACAGGAAGACGACCGCCGCGGCTTCCCAGTAGGCGCCGATGGCGATCGCCCCGACGGCCGCCAGCGTCACGAGCGTCTTGATGCCGAGCGTGCGACTGCGGACCTCGTGGACCGCGGTTTTGGCGATGTCGTAACCGCCGACGACCGCCGCGAGGACGATGATCCCGGCACTCGCCGTCTCGAGTCCCGTGAGGGAGCCGAGTGTCCAGCCACCAACGTAGAGCAGGCCGCTCGCAGCCGTGACGACGGCCCTGCGGCGTTTCCGGTAGGCGCGCGCGATCGATCCCCAGTCCATCGCGATTCAGGCGGGCCGGGGCGTGTAGCCCTGGTTCTCGATGATCCGGCCGAACCTCTCGGGGTCGGCGGCGTCGTCGTCGTAGGCGATCTCGACGCGGCCCGTCGTGTAGTGGACCTCGACCGTCTCGACGCCGGAGACGTTGGCGAGTGCGCGTTCGACGGTACTGGCACAGGCCGGACAGTCGAAGTCCATGACGCGGAACTGGGTCGTTTCGCTCATTCCGTCTCGACGTTGGGCCGGTGGCGCCATAAGTATTATTTATATGATAGGTTTGTGTGTCTTGATGGGCCGTCGAACCGTTCAAACCGGTCGTCTCGGGCTTCGGCCGGCGTGGGTCCCGCTGGTCGCTGCGGGGGAGGTTGTCGACCCCGTCGTGGCACCCACCTTTTCCGTGTGTGCTGCCTCACTGGGACCATGACCCCAGCCGACGCCGACGGTCACCTCGCGGACATCGCCGTTCGGGACACCCGCGTCTCCGACGCGGTCGACGAACCCATGCGGGCGATGATCCTTGACGTCCTCGCCGACGAGGAGTTGCGCGCGAGCGAGGTCCACCAGCGACTCGCCGAGCGCGGGATCGATCGCACGGAAAACACCGTCCGGCACCACATCAACGAGCTCCGGGACGCCGGGCTCGTCGACGTCGTCCGGTTCGAGGAGGGCCGTGGCGGCACGAGGAAGTACTACGCGGCGAACACGATCGTCCTCTCCTACTCCCTCCCGGCGGACGCAGGGCCGGCCCTCGAGGAGATGACCGACGCCGTCCAGCCCCAGATCGCCGCCGCGCTCGACACGCTGCGCGCGGACTTCGGGGACGCCCTCGCGGACATCGTGGCCGACATGTCGCCCTGCGAGCACTGCGAGACACAGAAGTACGAGACGTACGTCCTGTTGACGGTCCTCCGGCGGGCGTTCGTCCGGGCCGAGCGAGCCCAGTAACGGGGCTCTCCACCGGGCTGGGAGGCAAAATCCGCGATAGACGTGGTCGGAGACTGCACGGGGACACGAGAATCGGGAGCCGCTCGGCTCCGCGTGGGTCAGTAAGCCGGTTGGAGGATGAAGACCGGGGATGCTGTCAGAGGCACGGTCCGGGTTACTCTCCCCCCAACGCGGCACTCTGATGCTCGGGGCGGATCCCTATAGACCTAACGCCTAGTTATACTACTCAGTGGACGAGTCGACGCGCTCGTGCTGGTAGTCCCCGTCGTAGGTGTCCTCGTGACGGGCCTCCGCGAGGACCAGCTGGGCGATGCGGGCGCCCCGTTCGAGCTCGATCGGGTGGTAGACCTCCAGCAGCCCTTCGCCCCGTCCCTCGTAGCCGGCGTCCCAGACGGCCGTATCGAGCATGCAGGAGTTCCGGAGGAGCGACGACCGGGGGTAGAGGAAGCCCACGTGGCCGTCGGGAATCCGGATCAGGTCGGCGTAGGCGACGACGTACCCGCCGGGATCGAGGTGGTAGGTCCCGTCCTCGGCTGCCAGCTCGCGGCGGGATCCGACGGTCTTCCCCTCGCGGCCGACGCGGCCGGGTTCGGTCTGCTCGAAGACCGCCTCGAGGGTGAGGTCGACGCCGTTGGGCTGGACCTGCTCGGGTCGCAGGTCGCCGAGGTGGTCGGCGAGGAACTGCCCGCTCCTGAACATGGGGCCTCTGTGTCCACCGGGACCAAAGAGCTACCGGCCTGAGGCCGGCAGCACACACCTCGAAATCGCACGATAGCGGCCGTCTCCGACCCGACCTGGTATCGGTGCGATTACCCATGATTTATGTCTCCGGATGGCCCAGCTTGGGACGCTATGGGACAGACGCTCACCGAGAAAATCCTCGACGAGCACCTCGTCGAAGGCGAACTCGAACCCGGCGAGGAGATCGGGATCGAGATCGACCAGGTCCTCACACAGGACACGACGGGGACGCTCGTCTGGCTGCAGTTCGAGGCCCTCGGCCTCGACGAGGTCCAGACCGAGCTGGCGGCACAGTACTGCGACCACCAGACCTACCAGTTCGACTTCAAGAACACCGACGACCACCGCTTCCTGCGCTCTGCGGCCGGCACCTTCGGCGCCTACTTCTCCCGTCCCGGCAACGGGATCTGTCACAACGTCCACCGCGAGAACTTCGCGGCACCGGGCAAGACGATGCTCGGCTCGGACTCCCACACGCCGACCCCCGGCGGCCTCGGGGAACTCGCCATCGGCTCCGGCGGGCTCGACGTCGCCGTCGCCATGGGTGGCGGGGCCTACTACATCGACATGCCCGAGGTCGTCGAGGTCCGCCTCGAGGGCGAACTGCCCGCGTGGGCGACCGCCAAGGACGTCATCCTCGAGATGCTCCGTCGCCTCTCGGTCAAGGGCGGCGTCGGCAAGATCTTCGAGTACACCGGCCCCGGCGTCGAGACGCTCTCGGCGCCCGAGCGGATGACCATCACGAACATGGGGACGGAGCTCGGCGCGACCTCGAGCATCTTCCCGACCGACGAGCGCACGAAGGAGTACCTCGAACGGGTCGGCCGCGCCGAGGACTTCGAGGCGCTCGGGCCCGACGACGACGCCGAGTACCACGACCAGCTCACGATCGACCTCTCGGAGCTGGAGCCCCTGATCGCCCAGCCGTCGATGCCCGACAACGTCGTCCCGGTCCGCGAGGCCGCGGGCCAGGACGTCCAGCAGGTCATCGTCGGCTCCTGTACCAACGGCGGCTACGAGGACATCCTCCCGGCCGCGAAGATGCTCGAGGGCCGCTCGATCCAGCCCGACACCGAGATGATCGTCGCGCCCGGGTCGAAGAAGGCCAGCGAGATGCTCGCCCGCCAGGGCTGGACGGCCGAGATGATGGCCGCCGGCGTCAACTACTCGGAGTCGACCTGTGGCGCCTGCATCGGCATCGGCCACGTGCCCGGGAGCGACTCGGTCTCCCTGCGGACCTTCAACCGCAACTTCGAGGGCCGCTCGGGCATCGAGGACGACAACGTCTACCTCTGCTCGCCCGAGGTCGCCACGGCGGCGGCCATCGCCGGCGAGATCGTCGACCCGCGGGACCTCGCCGACGACCTCGGCGACCTCGAGGACCCCGGCTTCGAGCTTCCCGACGCCTACGCCGGCGCCGAGAACGACATCATCACGCCCGACGACCCCGTCGACGACGCCCTCGTCAAGGGGCCGAACATCGGCGACGTTCCCCTGAAGGACCCCCTCGAGTCCCACCTCGAGGGCCCGGCCCTGCTGAAGATGGCCGACAACATCACGACCGACCACATCATCCCCGCGACCCAGGACATCCTGATGTACCGGTCGAACATCCCGAAGCTCTCCGAGTTCACCCTCTCGCGGGTCGACGAGGGCTTCGCCGACCGCGCCCTCGAGAGCGACGGCGGCTTCCTCGTCGCCGGCGAGAACTACGGCCAGGGCTCCTCCCGCGAGCACGCCGCCCTCTGCCCGATGTACCTCGGCGTCCAGGGCGTCCTCGCCCAGAGCTTCGCCCGCATCCACAAGGCCAACCTGTTCAACTTCGGCATCGTCCCCCTGGAGATCGACGCCGACGACTACGAGCGCATCGAGCAGGGCGACGCCATCGAGATCGTCGACGACGTCGCCGAGGCCGTTCGCTCGGGCCAGGCGGAGTTCACCGTCCGGGTCGACGACGACTGGGAACTCACCGCGACGCTCGACGCCTCCGCCCGCGAGCGCGAGATCCTCGCGGACGGCGGCAAGCTGCCCCACGTGAAGGCCCAGCACGAGGGCGGCGCGGCGCCGGCCGACGACTAACGGGCGAAAACGGCCGAACGCGCGACGGCGCCGCGCGTTCGGGGACCCACCTTGCGCCTGCCGGCGCTCGGCGGACGCCGGTGACCCCCTTGTTTGCCGTTGGGGCGTAGAACGACTTTTTCCCGCGCCCGACGTTTGGTGACCCATGGATCCACGCGTCACCGAACACGCCGAGACGCTGGTCGACTGGAGCGCCCGCATCGAGCGCGGCGACGACGTCGTCCTCCAGGTCGGCGAGGGCGCCCACGACCTCGCGGTGGCCGTCGCCGCTGTCCTGGGGGAGCGGGGCGCAAACCTGCTCGCCACCTACGATTCCGCGGAGATTCGGCGGGCCTACCTCCGCGCCCACGACGGCGACTTCGATTCGGACCCGGCCTTCGAGCTGGCGCTGTACGAGCGGGCGGACAGCGTCCTCGCGCTCGGCGGCAGCCGGAACGTCGCCGGGACGGCCGACGTCCCCGGCGAGCGCCGGCAGGCCTTCTCGCGCGCACGCGAGGCGATCCGCGAGGCACGCCTCGACACCGACTGGGTGAAGACCGTCCACCCGACGCGGGCACTCGCCCAGCGCGCGGACATGGCCTCCGCGGCCTACCGGGACTTCGTCTACGGGGCGGTGCTGCGGGACTGGGAGACCCTCGCCGCGGAGATGGGACGCCTGAAGGACGTCCTCGACGCGGGGAGCGAGGTCCGCCTCCTGAAGGAGGGCGACGGCACCGACCTCACGATGGGCATCGAGGGTCGGACGGCGATCAACAGCGCCGCCTCCGTCGCCTACGACTCCCACAACCTCCCCAGCGGCGAGGTCTTCACGGCGCCGACCGGGACCGAGGGGACCGTCCACTTCGACGTGCCGATGACCATCCGCGGGCGCACCGTCCGGGACGTGACCCTGGAGTTCGACGACGGCGAAGTGGTCGACTGGGCGGCAGCCGCCGGCGAGGCGGCCATCGCCGAGGTGCTCGACACCGACGACGGGGCCCGCCGGCTGGGCGAACTCGGCGTCGGCATGAACCGCGGCATCGACCGCCCGACGGACTCGATCCTCTTCGACGAGAAGATGGCCGGGACCGTCCACCTCGCCCTGGGTCGCGCCTACGCCGACTGCCTGCCCGAGGGCGAGGGAGGCAACCGGAGCGCCGTCCACGTCGACCTCATCACGGACATGCGGGCGGCGGACACCGCGCTCCTCGTCGACGGCGAGCCGATCCAGCGCGACGGGCTCTTCCGGTGGGAGGACGGGTTCGAGTGATGGCGGGGTGATCGGCCGGCCCACCGGGCCAGCGACCCGCTCCCGTCACTTGCCGAGATAGAGGTCCCGCACCCGGTCGGAGTCCCGGAGGGCTCCCGCGCCCCCCTCGAAGCGGTTGCGGCCCTGGTCGAGGACGTAGCCCCGGTCGGCGACCGAAAGCGCCGCGGTGACGTTCTGTTCGACCATCAGCACCGCGGTCCCGGCGTCCCGCACGCGCTCGACGTGCTCGAAGGTCCGATCGATGAGCCGGGGCGCCAGCCCCGCGGAGGGCTCGTCGACGAGGAGCAGGTCCGGGTCGGGCATCAGCGCCCGGGCCATCGCGAGCATCTGTCGCTCGCCGCCCGACAGCGTCGAGGCGTCCTGGTTGCGGCGCTCGGCCAGTCGCGGAAAGAGCTCGAACATCGCCGCCCGGCGCTCGTCGGGCTTTGCGGCGTGGATCGTCCCGACGTCGAGGTTCTCGTCGACCGTGAGGTTCGGGAAGACGTTCTCGGTCTGGGGGACGTAGGCCACGCCGTGGGGCACCATCTCGTTCGATTCGAGTCCCGAGAGGTCCGCCCCGCCCATCGTGACGGTGCCGGCCCAGAGCGGGAGCTGGCCGAACAGCGCCCGCATCAGCGTCGACTTGCCGGCCCCGTTGGGCCCGAAGACCAGGACGATCTCGTCGTCTCGGACGTCGACGTCCACGCCGTAGAGGACCTGGAGGTCGCCGTAGCCCGTCTCGACCTCGCGCGCCGAGAAGAGGGCGTCCGCGTACCGCCGGACGGTCTCGATGTCGCCCTCGCTCATGGCTCGGCCCCGCCGAGATAGGCGTCGATGACGCGCTCGTCCGCCTGGACGATGTCGGGCGGCCCGACCGCCAGCGTCTGGCCGTTGTGCAACACGACGACGCGGTCGGAGTACTCCATCACCACGTCCATGTCGTGTTCGATGAACAGGATCGTCCGGCCGCGGTCGTTGAGCTCCACCAGCCGGGCGAGGAGCTCCTCGCTCAGCGAGGGGTTGACGCCGGCGATGGGCTCGTCGAGCAGGATGATCTGGGGATCCATCATCAGGACGCGGCCCAGTTCCAGCAGTTTCCGCTGGCCGCCCGAGAGGCCGCTGGCGTACTCCTCGGCCAGGTGCTCCAGCTCGAGGAACTCGAGGGTCTCGTCGACCGTGGCCTGGATCTCCCGCTCCTCCGCGCGGACCCGCCCCCCGCGGAACAGGGCGCCGAGGGCCCGCTCGCCCGTCTGGCCCCTGGCGGCGAAGGCGAGGTTCTCGCGGACGCTCATCCCGCGGAACGTCTTTGGCGTCTGGAACGTCCGGCCGAGGCCGCGAGCCGCGATCGCGTTCGGCGAAAGCCCCTGGATCGGCTCGCCGTCCAGGCGGATCTCGCCCTCGTCCGGCCGGTAGACGCCCGTGATGCAGTCGAACAGCGTCGACTTGCCCGCGCCGTTGGGGCCGATCAGTCCCGTGATCGACCCCGCCGGGACCCCGAGGCTCACCCCGTCCAGGGCGACGAGGCCGCCGAACCGCTTGACGACGTCCTCGACGACGAGCAAGTCGTCCTCGGCCGCGCCGGTCGCCGTCGCGTCGGCGCTCACCGCTCAGTCCTCCTCCCCCATGGCCTCGATCTCGCTCGGGTCGCCGAACAGGCCCGACGGGCGATACCGGATGACCAGGACGAACAGCAGGCCGATGACCACGAAGCGGACGCTGGGGATGAACGAGGGGTGGTCCGGCAGGGGCGCGAAGAGGGCGGGGAGGACCCCCGAGAGCGCCTCGGGGAGCACGGACTGGATCCAGCCGTAGGCCGTCGTGATGAACCGCGTCGACTCCTGGAAGCCCACGAGCATGAACGCGCCGGCGATCGCGCCGAGACTCGAGGCCGCGCCGCCGAGCAGCATCGCCGCCCAGACGGTGAAGGTCAGCGCCGGGACGAACTGGGCCGTCACGACGCTGCCGAGGTAGTGGGCGTAGACGCCGCCCGCGAAGCCCGCGATCGCCCCGCCGATGACGAAGGACTTCAGCTTCGTGACGTTGGTGTCCTTGCCGAGCATGCTCGCCGCCGCCTCGCTCTCGCGGACGCCCTTGAGCAGTCGGCCGAAGGGGGCGTCCATCAGGCGTTCGACCAGCAGGTAGACGACGAACAGGCTGACGAGGGCAAAGCCGAGGTAGGCGAGTTGCCAGCCGTCCGCGCCCAGCGTCGCCCGCAGGGGCTTGGGGACGCTGTTCATGCCGAAGGCGCCGTTGGTCAGCCAGGCCTCGTTCACGAGGACGTCCCCGAAGACGCCGGCCAGCGCGAACGTCGCGATCGCGAGGTAGTGGGTGCCCAGCCGGACGCTCGTCAGCCCGATCAGGGCGGCGAGGACGCCCCCGGCGATCGTAGCCAGGGCGAGGCTCAGTGGAAAGCCGGCTGGCATCGGCAGGTTCAACCCGAGGACGTAGCTCGCGTTCGTCACCTGCTCCGGCGGGGGCATCGTCGCGATGGCCGAGGCGTAGGCGCCCGCGGCGAAGAAGGCGACGTGGCCGAAGTTGAGCAGGCCGGTGTAGCCGTAGTGCACGTTCAGCCCGACGGTGAGCAACCCGTAGATGGCCGCGATGGTGCCGACGGTCACCAGGAAGGACGCCCAGCCGGTCAGGATCGCCATCAGAACTCACCTCCCCGGATGCCCTCCGGCCGCGCGAGCAGGACGGCGACGAGGATGAGGAAGGCGTAGGCGCGCGTGTAGTTCGCCGAGAGGTACGTCGACCCGAAGTTCATCGCCAGCCCGATCAGGAACGCGCCGAGCATGGCCCCGTAGGGTCGGCCGATCCCCCCGAGGAGCGTCGCCGCGAAGACCACGATGAGGTACCCGAAGCCGACGTGGGGCCGGAACGGCGAGAACAGGGCCGCATAGAGGATCCCCGCCAGCCCGCCGGCCGCCGCCGAGATGAACCAGGTCTGGCGCACGACCCGTGTCGTGTCGATGCCCGCGGTCTCCGCCAGCGACCGGTTCCCGCTGGTCGCCCGCATCCGCTTCCCGAGCATCGTCCGCTGGAGGAGCAGGTGGATCGCCGCCATCGTGGCGAGTGCGGCCAGGAAGACCCCGAGTTCGATCAGGGTGAACCGGATCCCGGCGATCTCCAGCGGCCGCAACAGTGGGACGGGGAGTTGCTGGGCGTCGACGCCGACCCAGGCCGAGAGCGCGTTCCGGAGGATGAACGAGAGGCCGATCGACGTGATCAGGAGCGGCAGTGCCCCCCGGTCGGAGATCGGCTCGAAGAACACCCGCGACACCGCCACGCCGAGGCCCCCCACCAGGACGATCGCGATCACGGCGGCCACGGGCAGGGGGAGGGACATGCCCAGGAGCCCGCCGGCGATGAACACCGCCAGGTAGGCTCCGTAGGTGAGAAACTCCCCGTAGGCGAAGTTGATGAACCGCGTGACGCCGTAGGACAGCGTCAGGCCGACCGAGCCGACGGCGATGACGCTCCCCTCGACGAGGCCGAAGACGACTGTCTGCAAGAACTGCCCACTGTCGAGGACCATGCGCCGGGACGGGTTACTGGAGCGCCTCCGGCGGCAGTCGCGCGGCCTCCGTCCAGGCGCCGTCCTGGGCCTGCTTGATCGAGAAGGGCGCGACGATGTCGCCGTACTCGTTGAAGTTGATCGGGCCGACGAGCCCCTCGTAGTCGACGTCGGTCCCGGCCTCGATGGCCTGGGCCCCCTCCGTGTAGCTGGTCACGGTCTGCTCCGGGGGTTTCGCGACCGTCGGGATGGCCTCCGCGATGGCGGCGCCCGTCACCTCGTTGCCGTCGGCGACGGCCTGCTTCATGGCCAGGCCGAGGACGTTCATCGCGTCGTAGGTGTTCGTGTCGAAGGTCTTCGACTCCTCCCAGCCCGCCGCGTTCTGCATGCGGTTCCGGAAGGCCTCGATCCGGCCGGCCTCCTGGGCGGCCTGGTAGGGGGCGGCCGTGAGGCCGAGCATCCCGTTCGTGACCTGGTTGTCGTTCTGGGCGAGGAACTCCTGGTTCGTCTGGTCCTGGGTCGCGAACCAGTTGCCCTCGTAGCCGGCCTGGAAGCCGGCCTGCGTGATCTTGACGCTGTCCTCGACCGAGGCGATGAGCGTCGTGATCTGGGGGTCCGAGTCCATCATCGACTGGACCTCCGACTGGTAGGAGGCCTTCCCCGTCCGGATGTCCATCGCGGTCGTCACCGTGCCGCCGAACTCCTCGAAGGCAGTCTGGACGGGCTCCTTGAAGGACTGGAAGACCTCCTTGTCGCCCACCATCAGGGCCATCCGGTCGTAGTCCTGGACGGAGTTGTACTGCTGGTCGCGGGCGGCCCGGGCGATCGCCCGGCCGCCGAGGGAGTCCGAGGACACCGTCCGGAAGACCCACTCGCCGCCCCGCGTGTCCAGGGAGGTCGTCCCCGCCGTCGGCGTGACGATGGGCACCTCGTTCTCGGCGAACTGGTCGAAGACCGCGGACATCGTGATGCTCGTCGGGCCGACGATGGCGCTGACGCCCTCGACGTTGATCAGCCGCTGGGTCGCCGACAGCGACGCGTCCGGGGACCCCTCCGTGTCGCCCTGGACGATCCGCACGTCGGCGCCGTCGATGCCGCCCTCGTCGTTGATCTCCTCGACGATGGTCTGGACGACCGGCAAGACGTTCGCGCCCACCCACGCGTAGTCGCCCGAGAACGGCAGGAGCACGCCGATGGTGATCTCGCCGCCGTCGGTGTCGGTCGACCCGCCGGGGGTCGCCGTGGGGGTGTCGCCGTCCCCATCGCCGTTGCCGTCGCTACCGTCGCCATCGCCGTCGCCGCCGTCACCGCTACAGCCTGCGAGAAGCGTTACGGTCGCGACGCCACCACTGCGAGTCAGGAACGTTCGACGATCCATGTGGGCGCGGATTAAAAACGGCCGAATAAATACCTTCCGAGGTGCGTGTAGCGGGTTCCGGGCGTCGGCGGCTCAGATGTCCCGGCCGCCGTCGACCTCGAGGGCGGTGCCGGTGATCATCTCGGCGTTGCTCGACGCGAGAAAGACCGCCGCCTGGGCGATGTCGTCGGGCGCCGCCAGCCGCCCGAGCGGGATCGTCTCGGCCATGTCCGCGACCGAGAGCCCGTCGCTCGCGAAGTCGGGGAGCATGTCCGTGTCCGTCGCCACGGGACAGATGGCGTTGACCCGGACGCCGTCCTCGGCGAGTTCGTAGGCGAGTTGCTTCGTGAGGGCGATCATGCCGCCCTTGGACGCGCTGTAGGCCGAGAGGCCGGTCCGCGGGCGGATCCCCGCCGTCGACGCGGTGTTCAGGATGACGCCCTCGTGCTCCCGGAGGTGGGGCACGGCGTACTTCGCCCCGAGGAAGGCGCTCTTCAGGTTGACGTCCTGGATGCGGTCCCAGGTCGCCTCCTCGACGTCCTCGACCGGGGTCGACGCCTGCGGGATGCCGGCGTTGTTGTGGAGGACGTCGAGTCGGCCGAAGGCCTCGACCGCGCGGTCGACGAACCCCTGGACGTCCTCGGCGCTCGAGACGTCCGCCGTGACGGCGATGGCGGTCCCGCCGTCGGCCTCGATGCGCTCGGCGGTCCCGCTCGCCGCCTCGCCGTCGACGTCGACGACCACGACGCGGGCCCCGTGGGCCGCGAACAGTTCCGCAGTGGCTGCACCCATGCCGGCGCCGGCGCCGGTGACCGCGACGACGCGCTCGCTGTAGTCCATGTTCCAGCCAGGACGTGGGCCACCTTGAAGCCCGGTGGGGCGTCCCCGCCGGCGATCGGACCCTCAGGCGCCGGGCAGGTCGCCGCCTTCGCCCGACTCGAGGTTCACGGCGACGTTCTTGGTCTGTAAATAGGAATCGAGCGCCGCGAGTCCCTTCTCCCGGCCGATGCCCGAGTGCTTGTACCCGCCGAAGGGGGTCTGGTTGGTGTCGCCGAACCACTTGTTGACGTAGACGTTGCCGGCCTCGAGGCGGCCGGCCGCGCGGTGGGCCCGGCGGACGTCGTCGGTGAAGACGCCCGCGACGAGGCCGAACGGGACGTCGTTCCCGATGGCGACCGGGTCCTCGTCGTCACCGTAGGGGATGACGGCGAGGACCGGCCCGAAGATCTCCTCCTGGGCGATGCGCATGTCGTTGTCGACGTCCGTGAAGACGGTCGGCTCGAGGAAGTACCCCGGCCGGTCGAGCGCCTCGCCGCCGGTGGCCAGCGTCGCCCCCTCGGTCCGGCCGACCTCGACGTAGTCCTGGACGCGCTCGAAGTGGGCCTCGCTGTTCAGCGGGCCCATGTCCGGGTCCTCCTCGCCCGGCCCGAGGTCGTAGGCTTCCGCCCGGGCGACGATCCGGTCGACGAAGGCCTCGTAGACGTCCTCGTGGACGATGGCCCGGTCGGCCGCCGAGCAGACCTGCCCGGCGTTCGTGAAGATGCCCGTCTCGATCCAGGCGGCGGCCTCCTCGAGGTCGGCGTCCGGATAGACGATGGCGGGGTTCTTGCCGCCGAGTTCCAGCGTGACGGGGGTGACGTTCCCCGCGGCGGCCTCCATCACCCGCTGGCCGGTCGCCACGCTGCCCGTGAAGGTGATCGTGTCCACGCCCGCGTGGCCCGTCAGGGCGGCACCCGTCTCGCCGGCCCCCGAGACGACGTTGACGGCCCCCTCGGGGACGCCCGCCTCGTGGCAGAGCTCCGCCAGTCGGTAGGCCGACAGCGGCGTCGTCGGCGCGGGCTTGACCACGGCCGTGTTCCCCGCCGCGAGCGCCGGCGCGACGCCGCGACAGAACAGGTTGCCGGGGAAGTTCCAGGGGACGATCTGGGCGGAGACGCCGTAGGGCTCGCGGACGGTGTAGTCCACCTGGCCGGTGCCGACGGGCACGGTGGTCCCCTCCAGCTTGTCGGCGGCCCCCGCGTAGTACTCGAAGTACCGCGCGCCGCTCAGGACGTCCGAGCGCGCCTGTGAGCGTGGCTTCCCCTGGTCGCGCGTCTCGAGGGCGGCCAGTTCGTCGGCGTGCTCCCGGATCAGTTCGGCGACCCGGTAGAGGGTCCGGCCCCGCTCGACGGGGTCGGTGGCCGCCCAGTCCGGGGCGCTCGCCGACGCCGCCGCGACGGCCGCGTCGACGTCGGCCGACCCCCCGACGGCGACGGTCGCGACCGCCTCGCCACTCGCCGGGTCCACGGTGTCGGTGTACTCGCCGTCGGCCGGCTCGACCCGTTTGCCGTCGATCAGCAGGTCGTGTCGCCCGGTGGCTCGCTGTCGACTCATACGCCGCCCTACGAGCGCCCGGGTACTTGGTCCCTTCTCACGCGGGGCGGGCCGGCCTGCGCCTCGAGGAACACGCCCGCGTCTCCACCGAGGCGGCCTGAAAAGGGTGGGCTTTTGAGGCCTGACTGGCTTCGGTAGGACAATGGCAGAGTTCACCGTGGCGGTCTCGGACCCCGAGTCGGGCGAGACCCACCAGATCGACGTGGCAGACCAGGACGCCAACCGCTTCGTGGGCCGGGACCTCGGCGAGGAGGTCGACGGCAGCGCCGTCGGCCTCGACGGCTACACCCTCGAGTTGACGGGCGGCTCCGACGACGCCGGCCGGCCGATGCGCGACGACGTCGCGGGCGCGGACCTCGCGGAACTCCTCCTCGAGGGCGGCACCGGCTACCACCCGAGCCGTGACGGCGAGCGCAAGCGCGTCACCGTCCGCGGGCGCGAGGTCGGCGAGGCGACCCGGCAGATCAACGCCGCCATCGTCGAGCGCGGCGACGAGGCCGTCGCCGACCTCCTCGAGGCGGAGTGACCGAGCGCCTGCCCTCCGACCACGACGTCGTCGACAGCCACCGCGTCCACCTCGAGCGGGTCGGCCGGACGAGTCGGCCGCGGGTGCCCCTTCCGGCCGGGCTGTCCGTCTCGGCCGGCGACGTCGTCTGGGTCTCGCTCGAGGGCGAGGCGACCCGCGCCCGGGTCGAGACCTCCCTCGCCGGCGAGCCGGTTTTCGAGGGTGCCTTCGACAACGCGCGGTTGGCCCGGGCGGGCGAGGGCGAGGACCGCCTCCGGGAGTGGACGGCGCGCCACGATCTGGCTCCCGGCGCGCCGGTGGCCCTCGACGTGCTCACGCGCGGGTACGCCTTCGGCCTCCGCCGGCCAGGCGAGCGGGTGATCTACGCGCCGCCGGACGCCCCCGCCGACTCGCTGGCCGACATCGCCGCCGACCTCGAGGAGTGACCCCGGAATCGCGACTGAAACCGATTTTTCGAACTGATACTGGCGCGAAACCCTCAATATCCGTCCGCCGATAGGTCACGCCACCGGATGTCGGAGTCTGTCATCGCCGACTTCGTCGGCACCTTCAACGCGGAGATCACGCCCCGCGGCGAGCCGGTCAAGGGGCGGATCGTCTGCAGCGAGAAGCGGCTGGTCCTCGCCGCCGACTCCGACAACAGCCTCCACATCCCCCTCTCGTCCATCTACGACGTCGGGGTCGGCCACGTGCCCCCGGAGCTCGGTGACTTCTTCGACTCGACGGTCACGGTCGTGTTCAGGCGCGACGACAGAGCCTACGTCGCCGTCGTCGAGGCCGACGACGAGACCATCCGGAAGTTCTCGACGGTCCTGTTCAAGGCCCTCGTGAACGGGACGGCCGCGACCCTGAAGCACCCGGCACGGCGGGGCGGCCGGGTCACCGACGAGTCCTTCGAGACCGCCACCCTCACGCTCCAGCCCCGGGCCGTCCAGTTCGAGAGCGACCGGCGGTCGATCACCATCGACCTCACCCGCGTGACGTCCTTCGGCCGGGACACCCGGGCGATCGGCGAGCAGGAGCGAAACGTCCTGGTCGTCAGCCACATGCACCACGGCGAGGCGATGACGACGCTCGTGGCCGCCCGCCCCGCGCGGAAACTCTCGATTCTCGGCCGCTACCTCCGCCGGGAGTACGCCGAGCTGCGGCGGGACCTCGAGGACGTCGAACTCACCGACGACAAGGTCGACCTGCTGGTCGCGCTCTACTCGGGTGCCGGCGGCCCGGACATCTCGCTCGCGAGCGTCCTCGACGTCGACCCCGCCCAGGTGACGATGCTCCTCAACGAGCTGGAGGAGGACGGCCTGGTCGAGAGCACGGACGACGGGACCGACCTCACGCCGATGGGGCAGGTCGTCGTCGCCAACAACGTAGAGGAGTGACTACTCCTCGGCCATCTCCTCGCTGGCGATCGACCGGCCCCGGGCCTTCAGGGAGACGTCCCGCCGGACGCGGACCTCCTCGAGCAGGCCCGCCTCGACGAGTTCGTCGTAGGTCGCCTCGACCCGGTCGACGTCCATGCCGACGAACTCCGGGATCTGGAAGGGCGAGACGCCGGAGTACAGCGCCATCAGCACCTCCGTCGCCGCGTCGGGCAGGTCGATGTCGGCCGTGTTTTGCTCCTCGCCCTTCCGGAGGAGCGAACCCAGGATCGTGACGTAGCGGCGGGGACCC
>Ga0207797_1001666_pt1 | contig 15991 bp, 13 predicted proteins | sample PRCRCaboRojoPR_6_FD_187275 | JGI IMG/M metagenome (GOLD analysis project Ga0207797, IMG submission 187275) | Marine sediment microbial community from Cabo Rojo, Puerto Rico - PR CR 10% Liquid 1 (SPAdes) | ecosystem: Environmental > Aquatic > Marine > Coastal > Sediment | place: Cabo Rojo, Puerto...
CCCCCAGCTTCGAAGCAGTCGAAACCGTCACCGAGGAAGCGACCCGCCAGGACGCGGGCTTCCTGCTCGGGGTTGGTGGGGGGAAGGCGATCGATATCGCGAAGATGGCGGCAGACGAGCTGGGCGTGGGCTTCATCTCGGTCCCGACCGCGGCCAGCCACGACGGCATCGTGAGCGGCCGGGGGTCGGTTCCGGAGGGCGACTCGCGGCACAGCGTGGCGGCTGACCCGCCCCTCGCAGTCGTCGCGGACACGGGGATCATCGCCGACGCCCCGTGGGAATTGACCACCGCGGGCTGTGCGGACATCATCAGCAACTACACCGCGGTCAAGGACTGGCGGCTCGCCAACCGCCTCAAGAACGTCGAGTACTCCGAATACGCGGGGGCGCTCTCCCAGATGACCGCCGAGATGCTCCGGGATAACGCCGATTCGATCAAGCAGGGTCTGGAGGAATCGGCCTGGATCGTGGTCAAGGCGCTCGTCTCGTCGGGTGTCGCCATGAGTATCGCAGGCTCCTCCCGTCCGGCGAGCGGCGCCGAGCACCTTTTCAGCCACCAGCTCGACCGCATCGCACCGGGACAGGCCCTCCACGGCCACCAGGTCGGCGTCGGATCGATCCTCGTCGAGTACCTCCACAGTGGGGCCGACGGGGAGTGGCAGGCCGTGAAACGCGCCCTCGCCAGCATCGATGCGCCGACGACGGCCTCGGAACTCGGCGTCTCACCGGAAACCGTCCTCGACGCCCTCACCTCGGCCCACGAGATCCGCGACCGCTACACCATCCTCGGTGATGGCATCAGCCGGGACGCGGCCCGTGAAGCCGCGACGCGAACCGGCGTCATCTGAGCTGGGGTGCCGGTGCCCGATTTCGGGCGCCCGCTTTCCGCGTTCGTGCGTTCCTGTTACAATTCCGAATAATAACGGGATGCGACCGCCAGAACCGACGAGTGGCCCGGAGAATAATGGGGCGGTTGCCAATAGTTATATGTACAGGGTCCACTGACTACTTTTTGTATCATGGTAGCTCGTGACAGTTCGGGACAACGGCGGCGCCGGTTCCTGCAGGCAACCGGGGCCTCGCTTCTGGCAGGATTGGCAGGTTGTACAGGTGGCGGTGGCGGCGACGGCGAGGACACGACGACCACCACGACCGAGAGCGGCGAGGACACCACCACCTCCACAACGACGACCGAGGACAGCGGCGGGATGGAGTACACCATCGGGATGATCAACTCCGAGACGGGCTCGCTGTCCGCGTTCGGCGAACGCAACCAGCGCGGGAAGGACATGGCCATCGCGGAGGTCAACGAGTATGGTGTAAAGGGTGGAACGCTCAACATACAGGTCGAGGACTCCGAGAGTAAGTCCCAACCGGGCGTCTCCGCGGCACAGAAGCTCGTCAATCAGGCGGGCGTCCCATTCATCATCGGCGCGGTCGGGTCCGGCGTCTCGCTTTCGATCTACGAGAGCGTGATCCAGGGCACTGATGTAGTGCAGCTGAGCCAGAACTCCACGGGGTTGGGGCTCACCGAGTTCCCCGGCTTGCTGCGCATCTCGCCGTCGGGGCGCTCGCAGTCGGTGGCGCTGACCGACATCATCGCCGATGATGGCTACGATTCGGTCGCGGTGACCTGGGTCAACAACAACTACGGGCAGAGCCTCGCCGACGCGTTCCTCAACAACTGGGACGGCGACGTCGCCTTCCAGAACCCGCACAACCAGGAACAGAACTCCTACTCCAACCTCGTCTCCCAGATGGCCGATTCGGGGGCCGACGCGTGGGTATTCATCGCCTACCAGCAGGGGTTCACCACGATGGTAAACGACATCTTCTCGGGCGGCTACGAGCCCGCGCTTTACGGCGCGGACTCCGTCCGTGGGGACGTCGTACTGGAGAACACCCCCGAGGGTAGCATGGAGGGCATGAAGATCGTGACGCCCTCTGCCCCGGTCAACCAGGACAACTACAAGGAGTTTGCCTCGGCGTTCAAGGAGGAGTACGACAAGGAGCCCACCAGCTGGGCCGCCTTCGCGTACGACGCCGTGATCACGGCAGCGCTGTCTATCCAGGCCGCCGACGAGTTCACCGGCGCCGCCCTGGGTGAGGTGGTCCGGGACGTCACCAGACCGGAGGGCCAGCAGGTCACCTCCTACGCCGAAGCGGCAGAGATCCTGGCGGACGGCGGCGGACCGAGCGACGTGGATTACCAGGGCGTGAGCGGCCCGATCGACCTGGACGACAACGGGGATCCCAAGGGGTTCCTCCAGGTCCTCGAGGTCCAGGATCACGCCTACGAGGGTATCGACTTCATCTCAGGGTAACACCCTCGCATGGCCGCTCTCGACTTCCTCGCCACGCCGTTACTGGACTATCTCGCCAACGGGCTGGTGTTGAGCAGCATCATCGTCCTCGGGGGCATCGGACTCTCGCTGGTCTACTCGATCGCGGGCTTCGCGAACTTCGCCCACGGGGACACGATGACGGTCGGCGCGTACACGGCCTTCGTGGCCTTCGGGGCGATCGGAGCGGTCGGCTCGGGCGTTCTCGGGCTCCCGATCGGGTTCTTCGTCGCGCTCGTCATCGGGGTGGCGGTCGCCGCACTGGTCGCGGTGATCACCGAGTACGTGATCTACAAACCCCTCGACACCGACCGGATCGGCTTGCTCATCACCTCGATCGGGGTCGCTTTCGTCTATCGGGCGATCATCCGGATGGAGTTCGGCGCCGATTTCAGGCGCTACGACATCCAGGCGATGCGACCCATCGAGGCACTGCTTCCCTACGAGGTGAGGATCACGCCACACGACATCGCTATCGTGGGGACGGCGGTGCTCCTGGTTGGCGGGTTACACGTATTATTACAATATACGGACCTCGGCCGGAAGATGCGTGCCATGGCGGATAACCCCGACCTCGCTCGCGTGAGCGGCATCCGGACCGAGCGAATCACCCTCTGGACCTGGATCATCGGGGCAGGGCTCGCGGGGGCCGGCGGTGTCTTCCTCGGGCTCTACAACCAGCTCTCGCCGCGAATGGGCTTCAGCCTCCTGTTGCTAATCTTCGCGGCGGTCATCCTGGGCGGGATCGGTTCGGTGTACGGCGCCATGCTCGGTGGGCTCCTGATCGGCATGACCAACCAGTTCATGCCGGCACTGCCAAACCTCGGACAACTCTTCCCGTTGGTGCCGGAGTCCTTCGGGATTCCCATCGGCATCCAGTACGCGAACGCCGTCGCCTTCATCATCATGGTCCTGGTCTTGCTGGTTCGCCCGACCGGGATCGCCGGGGAGGTGAGCTGATGGTCGATTTCGAGGACTATCGCGAGAACTGGGCCTCGATGTCGCGCACCGAGCAGGGGACCACGGTGGGACTGGTCCTGATCGGGGTCTTCCTCGTCGTGGCGCTCCTGTCCGGGGCGCTTGCCCCGGCGTACCTCGCCTTCCTGGTGGGGCTGGGAGCGATGTACGCCCTCCTCTCGCTGGGACTGAACGCCCAGTGGGGCTTCACCGGGCTCATCAATTTCAGCGTCGCCGCGTTCTTCGGCATCGGCGCCTACGGCACGGCACTGATGACGGCCGATTCATCGCCCATCGCCGGCGGATTCAATCCGCTGGTTGGGCTCGTCATCGCGCTGGTGTTGACCGCGATCCTGGCCATCCTCATCGGCGTCCCGACGCTCCGACTCCGGGCGGACTACCTCGCGATCGCGTCCCTGGGCCTGGCCGAGGTGGTCCGATTGATCGCCCTGAACGAGCGCCAGTGGACCAACGGCAGCGCGGGCGTCCGCGGGGTTCCCACGTTCTTCGAAGGATGGCCGGTCCTCGAGACACTTCCGTCAACGTTGCCAAGCGTGCGTGTCGCCGTGGTGCCGGGATCGCCGATCGTGCTGGAGGCGCCGTTCTACGGGGCCTTCCTCGATCTGGTGGTCGTGGCTGTCTTCCTCGCGGTGAGCTACTGGGTGCTCCGCCGCGTCCACCGGTCGCCGTGGGGACGGGTGCTCCGTACCATCAGGTCGGACGAGGACCTCGCGGAAGCGCTCGGGAAGAACACCTACTCGTACAAGATGCAGTCGTTCGTCTTCGGGAGCCTCATCATGGCCCTGGCAGGGGTGTTCGCCGCGCATCTCACGCGGTTCGTCGCGCCGGGTACTCTGGATCCGATCACGACGTTCTACGTGTGGGTCGCGGTGATGCTGGGCGGCAGCGGCTCGAACCGCGGGGCACTCCTGGGCGGATTCGTCATCGTGGCGATCAGAGAAGGTTCCCGCTTCGTCAACGACGTGGGGGCCTTGCCCGTCGATCCCGCCTCGCTCCGGCTGCTCGTCATCGGCATCCTGATCATCGTCGTCATGCGGTTCCGCCCGCAGGGCCTGCTCCCGCCCCAGAAGGAACTGATCTGGCCCGGGACCGTCGACGAGACCCCCACGACCATCGACCGGGGCGTTCGGGACGCTCGCGTGGGTGATACCGATGAGTGAGAGCAGCGCTGCGGCTTCGACTACGTTCGAGACGGACAGAAGCGAGGACGGGAGTGATGGGACTGAGCCCGAGGACCGGGACCTCGTCCTCCGGGTCGAGGACATGACAAAGCGCTTCGGCGGGTTGGTCGCAAACGACGGGGCCACCTTCGAGGTCGAGCGCGGGACCATCACCGGCATGATCGGCCCGAACGGGGCCGGCAAATCGACGCTTTTCAACCTCGTCTCGGGCTTTTACGAGCCCGATGCGGGTCGGGTCGAGGTCAACGGCACCGACGTGACGGGGATGGAGCCGCACAAGATCACCGAACACGGCTTGGTGCGGACCTTCCAGACCCCGCGAAAGCTCGAAGGGATGACGGTCCGCGAGGCGATGCTCGTCGGGCCCCAGGACCAGCCCGGCGAGTCGTTCCTGAAGCTGTTTACGGATCCAGGAGCGGTCGGCCGGGCAGAGGAGGAAAACATGGCCGAGGCCCAGCGCATCCTCGAGGAGTTCGAGATCGACCACCTCGCGACCCAGCCGGCCACGAGCCTCTCCGGGGGCCAAATGAAACTGGTGGAACTCGCCCGGGCGATGCTCGCCGAGCCTGACATCCTCCTGCTCGACGAGCCGGTCGCGGGCGTGAATCCGACGCTGACGAAGGACCTGGCGACCCAGATCGAACGACTCAACGACCAGGGGACCACCTTCCTCATCATCGAACACGAGATGGACTTCATCATGGATATCGCCGATCCCATCGTGGTCCTGAACCAGGGCTCGGTCCTGACCCAGGGGCCGCCGGACGAGGTCCGGACGGACGACCGCGTCGTCGACGCCTACCTGGGGGGTGGCGGATGACGGGCGAAACCATCCTCGAACTCACGGGGATCGACAGTGGCTACGGCGACGTCCAGGTGCTCGATGACCTCTCGATGCATCTGGAGGAGGGCGAGATCGCGTGCCTCATCGGCCCCAACGGCGCCGGCAAGTCGACGGTACTCAGGACCGTCTTCGGGCTGCTGGAGCCCTGGACCGGCTCGGTGCAGTACCACGGCGCCGAGATCGGTGGGATGGCCCCCGAAGATGTCGTTCGCGAGGGAATCGGGTACGTGCCACAGACCGAGAACGTCTTCGGGTCGCTTTCCGTCGAGGAGAACCTCCGGATGGGTGGGGTCACCAGATCGGGCGGCCTGAGCGAGACGATAGAGCGGCTGTACGACCGCTTCGACATCCTGGACGAGAAGCGGGGCGCGAAAGCGCGGACCCTTTCGGGTGGTCAGCGCCAGGTACTTGCGTTTGCGCGGGCGCTCATGACCGAGCCCGACGTGCTGCTCATCGACGAGCCGAGCGCGGGTCTCGCTCCGAACACGGCCGAGGAGGTCTTCGGCCACGTGGAAGCGGTCAACGACCTCGGCACGAGTATCCTGATGGTGGAGCAGAACGCCAAACAGGGATTGTCGATCTCCGATCGCGGGTTCGTCCTCGACCAGGGCCAGGTTCGCTTCGAGGACGACGCCCGGGCGCTCCTGGAGAACCCCGAAGTCGGCGAACTCTACCTGGGTGGGTAGGAATCCCCGACCCCTCGGTGTGTAGTCCGGCGGCCCGAATTTTGGCAAGCCTAGAAACCCGCAGAAACCGCCCGTTCTCCAAGGGGTATATTCGGGCCGCCGGATACACTCGGATAGAGAAATGCAAGTCGAACCCTATCAGGAGTGTCAGTCCTGTGGTCGCCCGCTGGAACGAGAGACCGTGTATCGCCGCCACGCTACCTGCCCAGAGTGTGGACCGTAGTCCGGCCGGGATACCCGTTTCTGGCGTCCTCCCTTGCTCCCGATGCCTGGGAGGGACACACGACTACTGGCTCCCGATTATCCGACGTGAGATTCGGCCCCCAATATTAAGATGCCCGGCGGGACCGACTGCAGGTGTGTCAGTCTCCGCTCGCATCGGCGAGTTCATGAAGGTCTACTCGCTGGTCATCGTGATGTATCTCATGTACTCGGGGATCGTCACCTTCTCGGCGGACCGCGGGCACGGCAGTTCCGAGATCCTGATCTGGGTCGTGCTGGCGGTCGTCGGGGTCTACGGCATCCTCACCTTCGTCATCGTCGAGGGCCTCGAGTTCTAACCCAAAGTGTTATCCCAGCCCGTCCCGGACACGGAGCGGGATGGATTCGATTCGTACTGGACTTTCGTACGGCGACGTACTCCTGGTTCCCCACCGTTCGCCGGTGGACAGCCGACGCGAGGTGGACCTCTCGACGTCGCTGACGTCGGGCATCGAACTCGACACGCCGCTTCTCAGCGCGCCTATGGACACGGTCACCGAATCCGACACTGCCATCGCGCTCTCGCGGATGGGTGGTTTCGGGACGATCCACCGGTTCCTCTCGGTCGAGGAACAGGCCGCGGAACTCGAGGCAGTTGTTGAGGCGGGAGAACGTGCGGGGGCGGCCATCGGAATCAGCGAGGATTACCTCGCGCGCGCAGAGCGGGCACTCGAGGCCGGCAGTGCAGCCCTCGTAGTCGACGTGGCCCATGGGCACCTGGAGAAGGCGCTGTCGGCGGTGGACCGATTGGCCGGGGAGTTCCCAGACGTGGAGATCGTGGCTGGGAACGTCGCGACGCCGCAAGCTGTTCGGGACCTGTACGAGGCCGGTGCCGACGGCGTCAAGGTGGGTATCGGCCCCGGGTCACATTGTACGACCAGGAAGGTCGCGGGTGCAGGCGTCCCCCAGGTGACCGCCATCGCCGATACGTCCGAAGTGGCTCACGACCTCGGGATCACGATCATCGCGGACGGCGGTATCCGGAGTTCCGGCGATGCCGTAAAGGCGCTCATGGCGGGCGCGGATACGGTCATGATGGGCCGTCTCTTCGCGGGTACTGAGGAGTCCCCGGGCGAGATCATCGTACGGGACGGCGACCGGTACAAGCGCTCCCGCGGGATGGCGACGACCGCCGCGAACGACGACCGGACGGACAAATCGGGCGACGGCCCCGCCGCCGACGAAGGGGTCGAGGCGCTGACTCCGTACGCCGGGCCGCTATCGGAGGTGGCCGGCGAGTTCCTTGCAGGCATCCAGTCGGGACTGAGCTACGTGGGCGCGGGCGACATCGAGACCGCCCGCACCGAGGCCGAGTTCATGCGGGCCGCGCCCAGCGCGCAGGCCCTCGAGGGTGCGCACTTCGACCACGACTGGGAATCGCCCTCGGCAGACTGAGCCGGTAGACCCGGCCCGCTGTCTCCAGGTTTCACGGACAGCCGGTGGCTCACTCGAGGGCGCGGATCCGGATCCCGAGACCCAGCACCACCAGTCCACTCACGAGCAGCCCCCACCAGTAGGTGGCGGTGCGGAAGACGAGCACCGCAGCACCCACCGTGTCGAACGGTTGCTGCGTGAGCGAAAGCAGGAGCGCGACCAGAGTCGCATCGATGCTTCCGAGGCCGCCCGGCAGGGGGATGATACCGGCCAGGCCGGCGATCTGCGGGACCAACAGCGCCACCCCGATTGGCAGCCCTGACCCGAGCGCGGCGAAGCTCACCAGCAGCGCGAGCCCCAGGGCGGTCCACGCCAGAACCAGGGTCGCGATGGTCCGGCCGAGCACCCGCGGTCTGTCGGTCAGGGCTCCGAACCCGGCTGCGAACCGCCGGCCACGGGCAGCGAGTAACGCGGGGGCAAGGTGTCCGGAGTGTGCGGGTGCGACCCTGTCGACGAACGCGTACACCGTATTCGCAGCATACCAGGAGAGCATCGTGACCCAGCGGCGACGGAAGCGGATCAGGGCCGCCGTCACGACGGCGATCGTTGCGAGCATGCCCAACACCGACAGTACCGCCGGCTCCACGCGCCCCCCGGGCAGCAACACGACGAGGACCCCGACCAGGGCAACGCCGACGGAGGCGATGACGTTCAACACCTCCCAGGCCGAGAGGACCCCGACGGCGGCGCTCCCTGTCGTCTGTACCTGCTCCCGGAGGACGTACGCCGCCGAAACGACGCCACCGACGTTGCCCACTGGCAGGACACTCGCGACGAACACTCCGGAGAGAAACGCGGTCGCACACCCGGTGCGGGTCGCCTCGGGCAGTGAGACCCGGACGGTCTGGTACATGGCCTCCGCGCGGAGCACCAGCCAGACCGTCGCCAGGGCGAGGACCAACAGTGCCTCGATCGGACGAACCCCCCGAAGCAACTCGACCACGGTCCGGGGCCCGAATACGGCGAGTAGAGCAGCCAGGACCAGGAGTGCCACCACGAACCTGGCGACCAGGCCCCGTCTTACCATACAGGGAACCGGTCGGTCCCACGGATAATCAATCGGTCGGCATCTCGCAAGCTTGTGTTAGCTGTGCTGGCTGCGCCATTGCGGCGCCGTGTCAGAGGGCGGGCGCCGAGGCGGTGGGGGCTCCCGGGAACTGAAACACTTTTGAAAGCGCTGGTCGTGGCCCGCAATATGCGCGTGGCGCTCGTGTCGGCGAGGACTGCTCATTTCGTGCCGACCGACGCCGCCGAACGCCTTCGCCGCCTGGCGGAACTGCTGACCGCGCGCGGCCACGAGGTCGTCGTCCTCTCCGCGCAGTGGTGGGACGGCGACCGTCGCGAGTTCGAGCAAGAGGGTATCACCTACCGTGCTGTCGCCGAGACTCCCGACGATCCGCTGTTCGCCCCCCGGGTCGTCGAGGCAGTGCGCCGGCTGAACGCCGACGTGGTCCAGGCCGTCTGCCAACCCCCCTCACACATGGTCGGGGCGCGGATCGGGGCGCTGCTCGGCAGAACGCCATACATCGTGGAGTGCTACGATCCCCCTCGGGCCCACGGCACGCTTTCGGAGACGCTCTACCGGATGGGGGCGAAAGCGGCGGACGCGGTCGTCGCCCCGTCCCGGACGGTGAAGACCCGCGTGCGCGAGTTCGGGGTGCGCGCCGAGCGGATCCACGTCATCCCGAGCGGGATCGACATGGAGTCGATCCGGTCCATCGAACCGGGCGAGGGCGGGGACATCGTTTACTCCCGCTACCTCGACCACGAGGCCAACCTCGAGACGTTACTGCTGGCACTCGCGGAGTTTCGGGAGTACGACTGGAACGCTACCATCGTGGGCGATGGCCCGCGCCGGGCGGACTACGAGCGACAGGCCAGTGACCTGCGCATCGACGACCGCGTGCATTTCGTCGGCGAGAAGGAGGTCGCCGAGCGTATCGCCCTGTTCAAGAACGCACACGTGTACGTCCACACGGCCGAATACACTCCGTTCGCCATCGAACTCCTCCGGGCGCTCGCCTCGGGGTGTGTCGCTCTCGTCGAGTATCACGAGGATTCGAGCGCCCACGAATTGGTCGAACAGGAGGACCGGGGCTTTACCGCGACCAGTGCTCAGGAACTCACCGAACGACTGGCTTACGCGGGCGACCTGGACTCGCTTTCGGTCGACGAGCGCTTTGCCGCCTACGACGAGCGCCACTTCCTCGAACGCTACCTGGACGTGTATCGGGGCGTCCAGACGGACTGAAGGCTCGCGGAACCGTGACTGTCTCTCCCGGACCGTGGGGGAGAGCAAAACACCTTACTCGTGGCCGGGCCAACCCCGGCCAATGAAAGACCGCTTCCTCGCCGCCGCGCGCGGCGAAGCGACCGACCGACCCCCGGTCTGGCTCATGCGTCAGGCCGGTCGCTACCTCCCGGAGTACCGCGAGATTCGGGCCGATTACACCTTCCGGGAGGCGATATCGACGCCCGACGTCGCGGCGGAGATCACCTTACAACCCTTCGAACGGTTCCGGCCGGACGGAGTCGTGATGTACTCGGACATTCTCGTGGCCCTGGAGCCGCTCGGGCTCGATTACCGCATCGAATCGGGTGTCGGTCCCGTCGTCATGGACCCCATCGAGAAACCAGCTGACATCCCGGCGGACCGGTATCCTATCGAGGAAACCCTCGACTACGTCGGCTTGCTCCTCGAGCGGCTGACAGAGGAAGTCGGCGAGGCGGCGGCGATCCTGGGTTTCGCTGGCGGTCCGTTCACCCTCGCCTCCTACGCTGTGGCTGGCGAACCGTCGAGATCCCACGTCCCTGTCCGCGGGTTCCGGGCCGCCCATCCCGAGGCGTTCCAGCGGCTCCTCGATACCTTCGCCGATGTAGTGGCCGAGTACCTGCAGTTCCAGGTCGAGCACGGCGCGGACGCCGTCCAGCTCTTCGACACTTACGCCGGGCTCCTCGGCCCGGAGGATTACCGGGAGTACGTCCTGCCCCACCACCAGCAGATCCTCGAAGCCGTCGACGTCCCGACCATCGTCTTCGTCCGGAACATGGGCGGCCGGCTCGAGATGCTCGAGGAGACCGCCGCGGACGTGGTCGCGCTGGATTGGACCGTCGAGATGGAGGAGGCCCGCGAGATACTGGGCGAGCAGCCGGTGCAGGGCAACCTCGACCCGTCCTACCTGCTGGGCGACCCAGAGTTCGTCCGCAAGCAGACCCGCTCGGTCATCGAGGCTGCGGGACCCGAGGGCCACATATTGAATCTGGGCCATGGGCTCGACCGCCGGACGCCGGTCGAGAGCGTCTCGGCGTTCGTGGAGACGGCCAAGGACTTCGAGTGGTGAGGAGAGCGCCGACCGTCCGGGGGAAGGACTACTCGAGCGGCGCGTTGAGACACCAGGTGCCGGGGCTGTTCCGGCACTGGCACTGCCGCAGTTGGTAATACCCCGGGTCGAACTCGGCGAGAAACGGCTCGACCACGTCGGCCATCACGGAGGGTAGTCGGGGGTCGTCGTGGGGGACCGGGACCCGATGCATCTCGAGGCCCAGTGCTTCGGCTTCCTCCCGGAGTTCGATGTCGAGTTCCGAGAGGGTCTCGGACTGTTCGTGGAGGAAGCTCATCGGCTCGACCACGATCCGATCGGCCTCCACGTCCTCGATCGCTTCTTCGATCTCCGGTTCGGTCCAGGGGATGTCGCGGTTGGCGTGATTCTGGAAGCCCAGGGTGTATTCCTCGATGCCGGCGAGATGGGTGATCATGTCGCAGAACTCCTCGACGTACAGGTCATAACGGCTCCCCTCCTCGAGGTAGTGAAGCGGCGTCCCATGTGCGGAGAATACCAGCTCGGTGTCCGGATCACCCAGATCCAGCCCCTCGGCCGCGACGAAGTCCCGCAGGTTCTCGTAGCGGAGTCGGATGTAGGTCGGGTGGCGATGCCAGCCCGTGACGGCGTTGAATGTCATCCCCGTTCCGTGTTCGTTGACCGCCGCCTCCAGGTCGTCCACCGCGAAGATGTTGGTCGAGGGGCCGGAGAGCGGATACACGGGGACGGCGATCAACCGGTCGAGCCCGTCTTCGGCGGCCGCGGCCGCGGCGTCCTCGATCAGCGGCGTGGTGTACTGCATGCCGACGTAGGTTTCGACCTCGTACCCGCGGGCGGCCAGTTCGTCGGCGAGGGCGTCCCGCTGGGCCCGGGCCTGTTCGTCGAGCGGTGACCCACCGATCTCCTCGTACTCCGCGATGAGGCCGGGGGCGCGCCGCTCGGCGAGTGTCCGGGCGCGCTCGCGAGCCTCCGCCTCGGTCTCGTAGTCCTCCAGATCGGCGTTGTCGAAGAAGATGCGCTCCAGGTACGGCACCACGTCCTCCCGGGCCGCCGAACTCGGCTCCCCGAAGTTCATCAATACGACGCCTGCGTCCATGTCCGCGTCGAGGCCCGCCCGCCGGGTATAGCTATTGATACCGGACAGGGGGACGTCACCGCTCGTTTGCAGGGCCCAATCGGCCCCTCGTTCGTAGGGGCCGGTCGACCTGTCGCTCAATCGTGCCGGAAGGCGCGGGTGCCAGTAAAGGCCATTGCCATCCCGTGCTCGTCGGCCGCCTCGATCACCGCGTCGTCGTTGACCGATCCCCCTGGCTGGACCACGGCCTCGATGCCGGCCGTGGCGGCCTCGTCGATACCGTCCCGGAACGGGAAGAACGCGTCGCTGGCCATGACGGCGCCCTCGGCGTCCTTGCCCTCCGCATCGTTCTCGGCCTTCATCGCCGCGAGACTCACGGCGTCGACGCGACTGACCTGGCCCATCCCGATGCCCACCGTCTCCGTGCCCGCGGCGAAAACGATTGCGTTGGACTTGACGTGCTTTATCGTCCGCCACGCGAAGGCCATGGTCTCGCGTTCCGCGGCGGTCGGCTCCCGTTCGGTCACGACCTCGAGCTCCTCGGGGTCTGGCGCGGTCACGTCCCGGTCCTGCACGAGGCGGCCCCCGGCGATGGGCTTCTCGACCAGCCCACCCGCTCGCGGGTCGATCTCGCCGACGTCCAGCACCCGCAGATCGTCCTCCTGCCGGAGCACCGCCAGAGCCGCAGCTGAGTACCCGGGGGCGACCACGGCCTCTTTGAATGTCTCGACGACTCGCTCGGCCGTCGCCCGGTCGCAGGGGCGGTTGAGCGAGACGACGCCGCCGAACGCGCTCTTTTCGTCCGTGGCGAGGGCCCGATCGTACGCGTCCGCCAGGGAATCCGCGACGGCACAGCCCGCGGGATTGGTGTGCTTGATGACCGCCGCTGCCGGCGCCGAGAACTCGGCGATGAGGTCGAGCGCCGCGGCCCCGTCATTGTAATTATTGTACGAGAGCGCCTTCGCCCCCGGATTCAGTTGGTCCGCGTGCACGACGCTGGCTTCTGTAGCAGTCGCGTCGACGTACAGGGCGGCGTCCTGGTGTGGGTTCTCGCCGTAACGAAGTGCGCGGCCGCGGTCCTCCGACAGCATTCGTCGGGCAGGGAATCGGCCCCCGTGGTCGCCCTCGATCGAGACGTCGGCGTGGCCCCCGTCGTCGCCCTCGTTCGAGACGTCGGCCTGGCCCGCGGCGTCGGTGACGGTGACTCGGCCTTCCGCAAGCAACCGAACCGCCCGCGAATACGCCTTCTGCTTGGCCTGGGTCCGAACCCGCTCCTGCAGCGATGCGTGGTCGTCGTCCGCGTAGACCGGGACCGCCTCTTGGGTGAGGATCGGAGGGATATCTCCGTTTTGATCGGCTCTGACCGATGCGGACGAAGCCCTCACCAGGTGAACCGTACTTCCCGTCACGGAGACCCCAGCCTCGAGGGCCGCACGAACTGGCTGGCTCACCGGGAAGGCCGGCAGCAATGAGGAGTGGGCGTCGATCGTCAGCGGGGCCTCTTCGAGAAACGTGGCGCTCGGCTCGGTATCGAAGCCGTCCAGGCCCACGAGGTCGACGTCGTACTCGGCGAGGGCCTGGAGCAGTCGACGGTCGTACTCCGCGGCCTCCATCCTGGCCGCGCGCTCGACGACGACGGTTTCGACACCGCGATCGGCTGCCCGCCCGAGGATCGCCGCGTCGGGGTCGTCGGTGACAACGACACCGAGGGCTGCGCCCCCGGGACGTCGATCCGCGAGGTGGAGCAGGGTCCGTCCGCTCCCGCTCGCCAGTCCGGCGATAGTAGTCATGCTCGGGAGGGCGGCGGCCGAGCGCAAAGCCGTTTTGGTCGGTCGAACGCGACGGGGGAGAGGGGCACAGGGGGGCCAGCGCCGGGCGACCCGTCGCCCCCGACGGGGTCGATACCCTTATTGGCGGACCGCCGCCAGGCCGAGGTATGACACGGGAACGGGGCCCACTCCACGCCGTCTCGCCGCTCGACGGCCGCTACGCCGAACGGACGGCACCGCTCGTCCCGTACGCGAGCGAGGCGGCGTTGATGCGGGCCCGGGTCGAAGTCGAAGTCGAGTACCTGCTGGCACTCGCGGCCCTGGAGCCGGTGGGACTGGTCCTCGACGAGGACGAGCGGCGGGATCTACGGTCGATCTACGAGGTCTTCGACGAGGACGACGCGAGGCTCGTCAAGCGGATCGAGACGACCGGTGCGGCCGGCTACGAGGCCACCAATCACGACGTCAAGGCGGTCGAATACTTCCTCCGGGAGCAGACCCCCGAGGGGATCCATCCATGGCTCCACTTCGGGCTCACCAGCGAGGACGTGACGAATCTCGCGTACCGGCTACTCGTCCGCGGTGCTGTCGAGGAGGTGCTCCTCCCAGCCCTTCGCTCGATCAGAAGCCAGCTGGTCGAGATGGCCCACGAGTACGCCGAGGTGCCCATGCTCGGTCACACGCACGGACAGCCCGCGACGCCAACCACGTTCGGCAAGGAGATGGCGGTGTTCGCGTCCCGGCTCGGTCGGACGATGGGCGAGGTCGAGGAGGCGGTCGCGTCGCTCAGCGGCAAATGCTCGGGCGCCACCGGCACCTTCGGCGCCCACCACGCGGCCTTCCCGGCGGTCGACTGGCCCGGCTTCGCCCGCGACTTCGTCGAGTCGCTCGGCTTCGAGTACGTCTCCCACGCGACCCAGGTCAACCCGGGAGACGACCTGGCCGCCCTCTTCGACGCGCTGGGACGGGTCAACCGGGTGCTGGTCGACCTGGACAGAGACGCCTGGGCGTACGTCAGCCGGCGGTATCTGGGACAACAAGTCGCCCCGGGCGAGACGGGCTCCTCGACGATGCCCCACAAGGTCAACCCGATCGACTTCGAGAACAGCGAGGGCAACCTCTCGAAGGCGACAGCGGATCTGGACTTCTTGGGTGAGTCGCTCGCTACCTCCCGGCTCCAGCGGGACCTCTCGGATTCGACGGTCAAGCGGAATATCGGGAGTGCCCTCGCGTACTGCCTGCTCGGGTACACCAAGCTGCAGGACGGGCTCGAGACGGTGGTTCCGAACGAGACGGTCATGGCCGAGGACCTCGCGGCGAACCCGGCCGTCGTCGGCGAGGCGATCCAGACCGTGCTCCGGCGCGAGGGGTACGAGGACGCCTACGAGCTCGTGAAAGACGCGACCCGGGGGGAAACCGTCAGGACCGAGGACATTCAGGACCTCGTTGCGGAGCTGGAGCTCCCCGAATCGGTGGCGGCGGAACTTCTGGCGATCGAGTCCGAGACGTATCTCGGCATCGCGGCGGATCTCGCGAGAGAGGTCGAGTGACCCACGGCGAACGGGCGAGAGCCCGATGGCCGCGGTCGGCGATGGCGAACAGGCGACTGGCTCCATCCGGACAGATCTCGTCGCACGACCGCGGCATCTGCCCGGCCGGCGGTCAGGTCATGGGCGCAGTTGGCCCGGTTCTGTCACTTGAACGTTCGGCCGCGGTATGGCGCCTCGATTCGCGGTAGAGCCGGCCCGTGAAATCGGAGTACGGGCGATCTACCCGAGAAGCGTCTCCACGGTCTGACCCAGGATTTCGGTCGCGCGCTCGACGTCCGCGGCCCGGACGTACTCTCGCTCGCCGTGTGCGACAGGCCCCTCCTCGTCGGCCAGGACCCCTGGCCCGAAGACGACAGTCGGGGCGTCGGCCGCGAAGTACGAGGCCTCGGTCGCGGCACCGAACGCCCTGGGTTCGCCTGCTCCCGCATCGGTAAGCGCTCTGACCACTGTTGTGTCCTCGTCGGTTTCGAACGCCTCGAGAAACGGCGTCTCGCGCTCGGCCGGCTCGACGGTCACCGCCAGCGTCTCCGGAACCATCCCGCGGAGGGGGC
>Ga0207797_1001667_pt1 | contig 15990 bp, 14 predicted proteins | sample PRCRCaboRojoPR_6_FD_187275 | JGI IMG/M metagenome (GOLD analysis project Ga0207797, IMG submission 187275) | Marine sediment microbial community from Cabo Rojo, Puerto Rico - PR CR 10% Liquid 1 (SPAdes) | ecosystem: Environmental > Aquatic > Marine > Coastal > Sediment | place: Cabo Rojo, Puerto...
GAGCCGGTCTATCGCTTCGGTGGCGTGGGATTCGGTGACGGTCGGTCGCCAGAGCGAATTGACCTCGGGCGGCGTCGGGTAGTGTTTCGTCGCCTCGTCGGTCAGTAGGTCGGGGAGGGCCGTCGGATCGGTCGCGCCGACGGCGACCGTCCCGCCGGCGGCGAGGCCGCCGAGACCGACGAGGAGACCGCGTCTGCCGAGTGAGTCGGGGACCATGTGGTCGAACGTTTCCGGGACCGTCACAAAAAACGCCGCGGTCGCGTCTGCGCGGTGCCGCGGCCGTACGTCGTTCCGGGCCGCTCGGCGCGTCGCGCTCGACGCGTCTCAGCAGGTACAAGGTCTTCAGCGACCGAGAGATATCCGAGATGTCTACGCACGCTGTCGGCGTCGACTGGTCGTCGGGCGCGTGGGTTGCGGTCGCCTACGGCACCGACGACGTGCCAGACGTCGCGGTCTTCGACACGATTCGCGAGGTCTGGGACGCGTACGGGGACGCCGCCCGCCGGGTGGTCGTCGACGTGCCCATCGGGCTCTGTGACTCGCTCGACGCGGCGTCGTGTTCGTGTACCGAGCGAGACGGCGAACTCTCCCGTCGCTGTGACGACGTGGCGCGAACCGTTCTCGGGCCGCGGTCGTCGTCGGTGTTCACGCCGCCGGCACGCGCGGCGGCGAAACTGGCCGCCGACGACCGTGAGTACGCCGAGGTGAACGCCGCGAACCGCGACCGCACCGGCAAGGGACTGATGCGCCAGTCCGCGAACATCGCCCCGGCGATAGTCGAGGTGGAGCGACTCCTGCTCGGAGCGGGCGACCCGGCGATCCTCGTCGAGGGCCATCCGGAGGTCTGTTTCCGGGCGTTCGCCGGCGCACCGCTCCGGCACAGCAAGAAGACCGCACCCGGTGCCGACGAGCGTCTCTCGGCGCTGGAGGGCGTCGAGGGCTACGAGGCCGGGGACTGGCGGACTCTGGCCGCCGAACTCCGCGACGAGGACCGGCGGGTGCAACTCGACGACCTGCTCGACGCGCTCGTGCTGGCGCTCACGGCGCGTGCTCCGCCAGACCAGTTCCGACGGCTCCCGCCGGACCCGCCGACCGACCCGGAAGGGCTACCGATGCAGATGGTGTATCGAGCCGAGCAGTCGCTCCCGACCGGCGGCGTCGACTGACTCTCGGAACGGGCTGGCAAACGCTCTTCGGACATTTGTTCGCGCGCGGGTGAGTGTCGCGGGAGGGCTCGCCGACAGCGCGTCAATTCGCGTTCGTCTGGTGCGGACGGTACGTACGTCCAAACGATACTAACTATCCGGAACAGTTCGTACATCAAAATGATACGAACCATCCGAAACAATTCGTACGTCTGATTGATCCGAACTATACGAAACAGTTCGGCGCACTCACTGGATCGAATCGATGACGGCGGTCGCGAGTCCGCTTCACTCCCCGACGAGAACCTCGTTCTCCACCGTGTTCACGTCGGTGATGCGGCCGTCCGGCGTCACGGTCACGAGGTCTCTCGCGGCGGCGACCGGGCCGTCGTACTCCCGCCGAATCCGGTCCATCTCGTCTCTGATGGCGTCGTCGTCGTGCTGGCTGATGTGTGAGAGGAGGAGCGCGCCGACGTCGGCCGTGTTCGCGCTCGCGCCGATGTCCGTGGCGTACGAGTGGAGCGCGGTCTTGGGCTCGTCGGGGTCGGCGTGGGCGTCGATGATCCGGTTGTGGACGAGGAGGTCCGTCCCGGACGCGAGGCGCTGGAGATTCCCGGTTTCGAGGGAGGTGTCCCCGCTGAAGGTGACCGAGGTTCCCTCGTAGTCGAACCGGTAGGCGAGCGTGGGTATCTCGCCGTGCGTCTCCGGAATCGCCTCGACGGTTACCTCCCCGTCGTAGACCTGCACGGCGTCGTCGTCCGCTTCGACGGTCGCGTCGACCGGGCGAGGGTCGAGCGCCAGTTCGCCACCCTTGTAGTGGTCGATGAACTCAGACAGGTAGCTGTACGCGCCCGATTCGGGGTCGAACAGCCGCGAGACGAACGTCTCGATGCCGGGGAAGTCGTCCGTTCCGGTCGGCCCGTAGACCGGAAACGGTCGGTCGCGGTCGCGCTGGTAGGACGCCTTGACGACTGCCGGGAGGTCCGCGGAGTGGTCGATGTGCAGGTGGCCGATAAACACGGCTTCGAGAGTCGGCAGGTCGACGCCGGCTTCGGCGAGTCTGGCACCGATTCCGCCTCCGACGTCGAGCAGGAATCGCGGCTCTCCGTCGACGTTGACGACGTGACCCGCGTTCGCGCGACCGTTTCCGAACGACGACGCTCCCGACCCGAGCACGGTGACCGAGAGCGACGCGGACTCGTCGATCCCGTTCGACCGTTCGAAGCCTGACTGCATCGCCGACTCGCCGGACGAAGAGTGACTGTCGTCTGACACCATGGGAGACGGATCATGATAGAATGCTATAAATTTACTCCCGGTGGAAGGTCGTCGTGCCCGCCGACGGGCGTTATCGTCCGTATCGAGCGATTCAACCATCGAGTGGGCTTCCACGGCGTCGTCGTCGCGGACGCCTCCCGTGGGCCTCAGTTCTCGCCGGAACGGATCTGTTCGCGGGCCACCGTCCCGAGCAGGACGAGGATCGGAACGAAGAGTACGCCGGCGACGACGAACGGCGACCAGTAGGCGACAGCGACGTACAGCAGTCCGGCTCCGGCCGGGCCGAACGTCCGGGCGAGGCTACCGGCCGACTGCGTGAGGCCGAACGCGCCGCCCTGCACGCCGGCGTCGGCGTTCAGCGACACCAGCGCGTTCAGCGAGACGTTCGTGAGCGCGTTGCCGAACGCGAGCGGCGTCGAGACGAGCGCCAGCGCCACCGCCCCCGATTCGACCGGTCCGAGCGACGGGACGAACGTCCAGGAGAGCGAGAACGGGACGAGCGCGAGGGCGACGGCCTGCACGGCCGCACCGGTCAGCGCGAGGCGATACTCGCCGAACCGTTCGGTCAGCGGGCCGATCAGTCGGCCCTGTACGACGGCGATGAGCACCCCGATGTACGTGAGCAGGACGGCGTTCTCCGCGGTTCCGTAGCCCAGCCGGTCGTTCGTGAGGAAGATGAACTGACTCTCGAACGCCGAGAACGCAAAGGAGGCGAGAAAGAAGGCGGCGACCAGCGAGCCGACGTCCGGCGACGTGATCGCGTCGTAGAGACGTCGAAGCCGGGACCCGGCACTCGCCTCGGTCGGAGCGGCGCGACGCTCGGGTTCCGGGAGGACGAAGAACGCGAGCGCGAGGTTGGCAGCAGAGAGCACCGCCGCCGTGAACGACGGCATGGTGAACTCGGAGACGGGCACGAACGCCGGGAGGAGACTCCGGAACAGCGCCAGTGCGGTCTCGCCCGACACCAGCCCCGCGATGGCCGGACCGAAGACGAAGCCGAGACCGAACGCCGCACCGAGGATGCCCAGTCCGCGTGCGCGGTCCTCCGGTGGCGTGATGTCGGCCATGTACGCGTTGGCGGTGGCGATGTTACCGCCCATGGCCCCAGCGAGCGCGCGGGCGACGAACAGCACCACGAGGCCGTTGACGGCACCGAGCATCGACCCCAGCTCGCCGGCGACGCCGAACAGCGTCCACGCGACGACGCTCCCGGTCAGCGAGAGCAGCAGGATCGGCCGTCGGCCGCGTTCGTCGGAGAGGCGACCGAGGATCGGTGCACCGACGAACTGGAACAGCGAGTAGGTCGCGATCAACAGGCTGCCGACGAACTCGTTGGCACCGAAGAACTTGGCGTACAGCGGTATCACCGGGATGAGGATGCCGAATCCGAGCAGGTCGATGAAGATGATCAGAAACAGCGTTCCGACGACCCGACGCCGGTTCGTCCCCGGTACTGGGTCGGCGTCGTCCGACTGTTCGCTCTCGGATCCGTCTGTCACATCTGCCGATTGCGGTGACCCGCACATAACCGCTCTGTTTCGAGCACGTCGCGGTCGGGTCGTCTCGTCCGCTGCAGTCTCTCTCTCTTACCTGCAGTATTGTGGGAGACGGCCGAACGCGCTCGCAGTATTGTGGGAGAAGCTAGATTCTCACCGGGGCGGAGTCGGCGTTCTCTCTCCTCTCTCCTGCAGGTCTGACTTCGACTGGCGCTGACGTGTGGCCGAAATCGGGGTCAAGATGGCTCTATGAGCCGGTACGCGAGGTAGTGGATAGTATCTCGTGTAACTCGTCTCGTGTGGGACTCCGAAGCGCTTTACCTAGCGTACCGGATAGAATTTTCCAGCTTCCACAATATTCCGAACGAAGAAATGACAGGAAATGTGATAAAGCGTTCGTGGCTGCATCGCGTCGTCGAGTTCTTCGGACCGCAGTGGTTCGGGTCGACGATGGGCATCGGCGCACTCGGCGTCGCGCTCTCGTTGCTCGCGTCCCAGCTGGAGCTGCCGGTCGTCAGGGACGCCGCCCTGCTGGTCGTCCTGTTCACGATCGGTCTGACGGGGCTCTACACGGTCCCGTGGCTCCTGCGGTTCTGGCTCTACCCCGACCGAGTCCGGCACGACCTGACCCATCCGATCCGCAGTCAGTTCTTCCCGACGATGCCGATCACGCTGCTCGTCATCGGCATCGGGGTGAAACAGACGATGGGAGGCGTTCTCCCCGCGTCGGTGCTCGACGCCCTCGTGCTCGGCCTGTTCGGGGTCGGCAGTCTCGGCATCGTCCTGTTCGGTTTTCTCGTCGTCTCGATCATGTTCACGAACGACGAGATAGAGGCCAAGCACGGCGTCTTCGCGTGGTACATCCCGCCGGTCTCGCATCTCATCATCCCGCTGCTCGGCTTCCTTCTGATCGAATCCGCGTACGCGGGCACCGCGACCGGCCGCCTGCTGTTCGTCGTCTCGATGATCGGACTGGGCGTGGGGCTGTTCATGTTCCTCTTTTTCGGGGCGATCGTCCTGTATCGCTACGCCTACGAGACGCTCCCGCGCGCCAAACTCGCCCCGACGTTCGTCATCGGTCTCGCGCCGACGTCGGTGCTGGTCATCGACATCGGACGTCTCGTGCGCGCCCTGAAGGCCGGCGTCGGATTCGACATCGCGCTCGCCCCGCTCCTGCCGGCGCTGAAACTCCTCGCCACGTTGCTCTGGGGCTTTTCGGCGTGGTGGTTCGTGCTGACGGCGGCCATCGTCCTCTACTACGTGCGCAAACACGAACACCCGTTTTTCTTCACATGGTGGGCGTACACGTTCCCGGTCGGCGCGTTCGCCATCTCGACCGGCGTCCTGAGCCACCTGCTCTCCCTGCACGCGCTGACGTACGTCTTCGCGGCCGTGACCGCGGTGCTGGTGGTGGCCTGTACCGTCACCACGCTCCTCACCGGTCGGATGGTGATTCGAGGCCACGCGTTCGCGCCCGAGTGACGCGCCGAACGTCGACGCGGCGTCCCGTCCTGTGCTCGCCGCGCGAGGTCCGTTCGACTCACTGACTCGGCGTGGACTGGCGGTTCGCCAGCCCGCTCACCCGGTATATCGTGAGCGCGACGGTCGCGACGCTGACGACGACCAGATACCCCGCGACGGGGATCGCCGAAAACGGAAACACGTCGGGGATCGCGAGCGCGACGGCCAGCAGTCCGAGCACGGCGACCGAGAGGTGGACGTGGTCCCACCGGCGGTCGATCGTCTCGTTCGTGTCGAGATACGGCTCGACTGGCGAGACGTCGGCCAGTTCGATCGTGTTCGTTCCTTCGTTCCAGTCGATGACGCCGCGCTCGAAGAGAAGCTGCAGGTGCGTCTGGTAGAGAGAGATGTAGACCCGTCGACGCTCCTCGTTGTCGAGCTCCGACCGGGGTTTCTCGTTCTCTCGGGACGCGATGTGCGCCGCGGCGTCGGTCAACTGGACCGGCGCGTCCTGTTCGTGGAGATATTCGAGCAGGTAGAGACGTCGCGCGTTACACAGCAGGTCGAAGGGTTCGTCCTCCGAGCTGGAATCGTCGACGTCGTCTGTCATCTCCCCGTAATCTGTCGGATCCGGTGCAGGACGCGATTCGACATGCTCCCTGCAACGCTACGGAGTCACTTTACTAATCGCCGGTTATCGCTGGATATGGACCGCCTTCTTCACTGTATCCGGGCTTTTCTTCGGACCGTTCGTTCCGCCACACGCGCGGGAAATGTCGGACTGCTCTCGCTACAGGGGGTGACTAACGAGGCAGGCCCGGGGCTCTCGAACGCCGGGTAGGCCCGTGCGGTCGGTCACCAGGTCAACCCCTCGTACTCGATGCCGTCGCGGCGCTCGACGACGTGTCGGCCGTCGAGAACGAGCGGACGATCCATCGCGTCGAACTCTTCGTCGAGGTCGGCGAACTCCGGCCAGTCGGTCGCGACAAGCGCAGCGCGCGCTCCGGCGAGTGCCTCCGCCGCGCTCTCGGCGTACACCACGTCCGGGAACCGTTCGCGCATCTCCGCAGTCGCCACCGGATCGTACGCGACGACGTTCGCCCCGCGCTCTCTGAGACCCCGAAGCAGGGGGATCGCCCGCGAGTTCCTGACGTCGTCGGTCCCCGGTTTGAACGCGAGCCCGAGGACTGCGACGCGGTCGCCGTCGACGGGGCCACGCTCGTCGAGCAGCGAGAGCAGGCGACGGGGCTGTCGCTCGTTCACGGCCACGGCCGCCTCCAGCAGTTCGGGGTCGTAGCCGCGCTCTCTCGCCGCGGCGACCAGCGCCGCCACGTCTTTCGGGAAACACGACCCGCCCCAGCCGAGGCCGCTGTCGAGGAAGCGATCGCCGATGCGGTCGTCGAGGCCGATGGCGTCGGCGACCTCGTAGGCGTCGATGTCGTACTCCTTGCCGATGTTCCCGAGTTCGTTGATGAGGGATATCTTCGTCGCCAGAAAGGCGTTGTTGGCGTACTTTATCATCTCGGCCTCGCGGACCCCGGTTCTGACGACCGGGGCGTCGGTGCGGTCGAGCAGCGGTTCGTACAGCGAGGCGAGCCGGTCGAGCGGGGCCTCGCGGGCCGCGCCCAGCACTATCTTGTCCGGGTCGAGGAAGTCCGCCACGGCGTGGCCCTCGCGGAGGAACTCCGGATTGACGGCGACGTCGAGGTCGTCACCGAGCGTGCGGCCGGCCGCTTCGGTGAGCGCCGGTGTGACCACCTCGTCAGTCGTCCCCGGGACGACGGTGCTCTTGACGACGACCAGATGCGGCCCCGACGCCTCGCCGAGCGCCTCGCCGAGCGCGCGGGTGCCGGCTTCGAGCGTCGACGTGTCGATGCTCCCGTCGGACTGCGAGGGCGTCGGGAGCGCGAGAAACGTCACGTCCGTGTCGCAGACTGCGCCGTAGTCGGTCGTCGCGCGGAGTCGGTCGCCACTCAGCGACCGGACGCGCTCTTCCAGTCCCGGTTCGTAGATCGGTGCCTCCCCCGCGTTGATCTGTGCGACGACGTCGTCGTCGACGTCGACGGCGACCACTTCGTGTCCGAGGTCTGCGAGACACGTCGCGAGCGTCGTTCCGACGTAACCCGTTCCGACGATGCTGACGTTCACTACCTCTACGTGTCGGTCGACGTAGTTGATTATACGTCGCTTACTAGGTGAGACGACCGGCGACTGCGCCGCCGAAGCCCGGGGTGACCGATCCGAAACGGGGGCTCCGGGAGATGGCGACGTCGGAACGGCGACGACGCCGGGATGACGACGCCGAGAGCGGTCGGCCGATCAGAGGTCGAGGTCCCTGAAAGCCTCGACGCCGGGGAGTTCGCTGACCGCGCGGTTCTCGCCCGCGTACGTCGCCGCTTCGACGTCGCGCGTGAACGATTCGACGTCGGGGTACTCCCGGAACGTGAGTACGCGACCGTCGGCGACCGCGAAGACGACTTCGATCGATCCGTCCGCGCGCTCGTACTGGTGACCCTTCTGGGGTGTCGCTGGCTCGTCGGACTCCATGTGTGCTGGCACTCCCGATACCCACTTGAGTGTTCGTCCGACAACACGTTTCTCGGCCCGCGGGGCGTCACGTCTCCGACGGTGATATTTCGGCGCTTAACTAAGCCCGTCGTCACCGAAGTGGACGCCGACAGATGGATACGGATACTCGTCAGCGAAACGGAGCCGGGAACGACGCCCGAACGGTGTGGTGGTTCTGAGTGTGGCCGTGGGAGCATCTCGCGGTCGGATACGTCGCCTTCACGCTCCTCGCCCGGGCGTTCGACCGACCGGTCGACGGCGCGTCGGCGCTCGCAGTCGCGCTCGGCACGCAGTTTCCCGACCTCGTGGACAAGCCGCTCGCGTGGTCGTTTTCGGTGCTGCCAACGGGAAAGACGCTCGCGCACTCGGTTTTCGTCGCTGTCCCGACCGCCGCCGCCGTCGCCTACGTCGCCCGGCGACGCGGGTACGGCACGCTCGGCGCTGCCTTCGCGGTCGGCTATCTCAGCCACCTCCCGGCGGACGTCCTGTACGGTCCGCTCACCGACGGTGGCCCCGTCTCGGTCGATTCCTTGCTCTGGCCGGTCGTCGCCCAGACCCCCTCGAACGGTGAGGGTCTGCTCACGACAGTGCTGTACTACGTCAGCGAGTACCGCTCGTTCCTCGCGACGCCGCGTGCGCCGTACTATCTGCTCTTCGAGGCGACGCTTGTCGGACTCGCCGTCGCGCTGTGGGTGGCCGACGGCGTGCCCGGCGTCAGACTCCTGCGACGCGTCACGGGCCGCTGGCGGTCCGTCTGACCCGATATATCGGTTAGTCGGCCTATAACGCTGGTATACGGCTCATTACAATGGACCGGCCGCGACTGCGTTCGAGCAGTTATGAAGGCGGTCGTGCTCGCCGCGGGAGAGGGGACGCGCCTGCGGCCACTCACCGAGGACAAGCCCAAGGGGATGGTCGAGGTCGACGGTCGGCCCATCCTCACGCACTGCTTCGAGACGCTCGCGGAGCTCGGAGCCACCGAGTTCGTCGTCGTCGTCGGATACGAGCGCGAGCAGATTCGCGAGCACTACGGGGACGCGTTCCGAGACGTTCCGATCACCTACACTCACCAGCGCGAACAGAACGGGTTGGCACACGCGCTCCTCACCGCGAGAGAGCACGTCGACGACGACTTCATGCTGATGCTCGGCGACAACGTCTTCGAGGCGAATCTGGAGGACGTCGTCCGGCGACACAGCGAGGAGCGCGCCGACGCCGCCTTCCTCGTCGAGGAAGTGCCGTGGGAGGAGGCCAGTCGCTACGGCGTCTGCAACACGAACAAGTACGGCGAGATAGTCGAAGTCGTCGAGAAACCCGACGACCCGCCCTCGAATCTGGTGATGACCGGCTTCTACACGTTCACGCCGGCCATCTTCCCCGCGTGCGAACTCGTCCAGCCCTCCAACCGCGGCGAGTACGAGTTGAGCGAGGCGGTCGACCTGCTCATCCAGTCCGGTCGGACCATCGACGCCATCCGACTCGACGGCTGGCGAATCGACGTCGGCTATCCCGAGGACCGGGAGGAGGCAGAAAAGCGGTTACAGGACGGCATCGAAGCGGTCGAGTGACGGCTGCCACGACGCGCGTCCTCCGTCACGCGTCGATTAGTCGGTGATTAGCTTAGTACCGACGGACGGACGTACGGACCGAGAGATGACTTACAGCGTCGCGGTGATCGGAACGGGGGCGAATCCGGACGACCCGGATACGGACGGCTTCGCGATGGCGTACAGACACGCGAGCGGCTACCGGCGGCTCGACTCGTGTCGACTCGTCGCGTGCGCCGACATCGTCCCGGAGAACGCAGCGCAATTTGCGGAGCGGTTCGACGTCCCGGCCGAGCACACGTACGAGGACTACCAGACGATGCTGGAGGCGGCCGACCCCGACGTAGTCAGCGTCTGCACGCCGCCCGCGACTCACGCCGACATCGTCGTCGACTGCGCCGAGAGCGGCGTCGTCGACGCCATCCACTGCGAGAAACCGATGGCGCTCACGTGGGGCGGCGCGCGCGAGATGGCCGCGGCCGCGGACGCGAACGACGTCCAGCTAACGTTCAACCACCAGCGTCGATTCGGCGGACCGTTCAGAGCGGCCAGGCGCGTGCTCGAACGCGGCGACCTCGGTGAGCTCCGACGCGTCGAACTCGGCGGCGAGAACCTCTACGACTACGGCTCGCACCTCTTCGACCTGGCGGGCTACTACACCGACCAGACGCCGGCGGAGTGGATACTCACACAGATAGACTACCGGGACGAGGACGTGCGGTTCGGCGCGCACAACGAGAATCAGGCGATCGCCCACTGGCGGTACGAGAACGGCGTTCACGGACTGGCGTCGACCGGCGAGGGCAGTCTGCTCGACTGTCAGATGCGGCTCGTCGGAACCGAGGGGGTCGCCGAGATCGGTCGCGACGACGGCCCGCCGCTCCGGATGACGACCGCGGACACCGACGGCTGGACCGCCGTCGACACCGACGGCGACGGCCTCCACGGCCCGGTCCCGGGTCGTGCGGTGACCGTCGCCCGGGCTATCTCCCGTCGCGTCCCCGGACTCTCGGCCGACCGGTTCGGCTCCGACGAACCGACCTACGTGCAGCGCGCGATAGCGGAGGTGATCGAGTCGCTCGACCAGTCTCGCACGTCGGAACTCGACGTCGAGAACGCGCTCCGGGCGACCGAACTGATATTCGCCGGCTGGGAGTCGGCACGCAGGCGACGACGCATCGACCTGCCGCTCGACGTCGAGACCAACCCGCTCGAAGAGATGGTCGACGCCGGACAGCTTCCGGTGACCGGCGACTGACGCTCCGGCGACGACGAACGCGACCGGAGTCTCCTCCGGGAGGTCCTGCTATGAGGGGCCGCCTCGACTGCACCCGCTTCCGTCGATTCGCACTTTTGACCCTCTTGTGCTGTCCCGCCCTCGTCAGCCAGCGCTTTGTCCCTCTTGTGCTGTCCCGCCCTCGTCGGTTCGCGCCGTCCCCACGCCGCCGGTCACGGACGGTAACTCGGGCATAACAAAGGGTTACAACCGCCGGATCGACCGTATGAGCGCAGCAGCCTCCACGGCACCCGACCGAGCCAGACGACAGTCGCGAAGACCGCACAGCCACGCCGGGACGCGAGTACGGTTCGAACGATGACGTCGATACCGATCGCGGACCCGCGCGTCGGTGCGGCGGAGAAAGAGGCCGTCCTCGACGTCCTCGAGAGCGGTCAGCTCGCCGACGGGCCCGTAGTACGGGAGTTCGAGACGGCGTTCGCGGAGGTCGTGGACGCCGACCACGGGGTCGCGACCGCCAACGGGACGACGGCGCTGCACGCCGCACTCGAAGCCCTCGAAATCGGGGCGGGCGACCGGGTGGTCACGACGCCGTTCACCTACGTCGCGACCGCCAACGCCGTCACGCTCGCCGGGGCGGAGGTGGCGTTCGTCGACGTCGACCCGGAGACGTACAACCTCGATCCGGACGCACTGGAGGCGCACCTCCGCGACGGGGCGCAGGTGGACGCCGTGGTCGCCGTTCACCTCTACGGGCTCCCGGCGGACCTGACGCGACTGCGCGAGCTCGCCGACGAGTACGACTTCGCGCTGGTCGAGGACGCCGCGCAGGCACACGGCGCGACGGTCGAGGGCGAACCCGTCGGCGCGGTCGGCGACGTGGGCTGTTTCTCCTTCTACCCGACCAAGAACATGACCACCGGCGAGGGCGGGATGATCACCACCGACCGCGACGACGTGGCCGAGCGGGCCGCCCGGTTCGTCGACCACGGACGGCGGTCGGGCTACACCCACGACGCCGTCGGACACAACTTCCGCATGACGAGCATCGCAGCGGCGATAGGTCTCGAACAACTCGACCGACTCGACGCCTTCACCGAGCGGCGACGGGCGAACGCGGCGGCGCTCACCGACCGCCTCGCCGACGTCCCGGGCGTCGAGACACCGACGGTTCCCGACGGCCGGACGCACGTCTTTCACCAGTACACGGTCCGGGCGGACGACCGGGACGGCCTGCAGGACCACCTCGCGGCGCGCGACGTCGGGAGCGCGGTCTACTACCCCCGCCCGGTTCACCGACAGCCCGCCTACGACCACGTGGACGCGACGGCCCCGGTGGCCGAGGCGGCCGCGGCGGAGGTGCTCTCGCTCCCCGTTCACCCCTCGCTCTCGGATGCGGACCTCGAACGGGTCGCGCGAGCAGTCGAAGAACACGCCGGGGTGGAACAGTGACCGACGGCGAACGGCGGGAGACGGCTGCGCCGCTCTACGGGGCGACTCGCCCCGCGTCGGCCCAGCGTCGCGACTTCCGTGACGGGCGACTACCGGTCGCAGTCTACGGACTCGGGAAGATGGGGCTGCCGCTCGCGGCGGTCTACGCCGAGACGACCGGCAACGTGGTCGGCGTCGACGTCGACGAGAGCGTCGTCGAACGGATCGAACGGGGGGAGTCCCACGTCGACGGCGAACCCGGACTGTCGGAGCTCGTCTCCCGACTCGTGGCGGACGGCTCCCTCCGGGCGACCACGAACGCGGACGCGGCGGCGGCGTCGGCGACCCTCCACGTCGTCATCGTCCCGACGCTGCTGACGGCGTCGTCGGAACCGGACCTCTCGGCGCTGGAGGCCGCGGTGCGTGCCGCCGCGTCCGGACTCGACCCCGGCGACCAGATCGTCGTCGAGTCGACCGTCCCGCCGGGGACCTGTCACGAGACTATCGTCCCGCTGGTGGCCGCCGAGACCGGTCTCGACCCCGACCAGTTCGGCGTCGCGTTCTGCCCGGAGCGAACGTCGAGCGGACGTGCGCTGCGCGACATCAGGGGCGCGTACCCGAAGATCGTCGGCGGCGTCGACGACGAGAGCACGCGCGTCGCGGAACTCGTCTACGGCGAACTGACCGACAACGACGTGGTCCCGATGGCCGACGCGACCGTCGCCGAGGCGGTCAAGGTGTTCGAGGGCGTCTACCGCGACGTCAACATCGCCCTCGCGAACGAGCTCGCGCGCGTCGCCGACGACCTCGGCTTCGACGGGAACGCCGCCATCGAGGCGGCCAACACGCAGCCATACTGCGACATCCACGACCCGGGGCCGGGCGTCGGCGGCCACTGCATCCCCTACTACCCGTACTTCCTCACGACACGGACGAGCGTGGACACGCCGCTCCTGCGGACCGCACGCGAGGTGAACGACGGGATGCCCTCGTTCGTCGTCTCGAAACTCGACGACCGGCTCGCGGAGCGCGGCCGCGATGTCGCAGACGCCCGTGTTCTCGTCCTCGGACTGACCTACCGACCGGGCGTCGCTGAGACGCGAGCGACGCCGGCCAGACCCATCGTGAACTCGCTGGCAGAACGTGGGACCGAGGTGCTGGTCGCCGACCCGATGCTGGCGGACTTCTCCGAGTTCGACGCCACGGTCGTCGACGTCTCGGCGGTCGAAACAACCGACCCGGACGGCGTCGTCCTCGTCACGCCCCACGAGGCCTTCGACGACGTCGACTGGTCGGCCTTCGACGACGCCGTGGTCGTCGACGGCCGGGACGCGCTCGACCTGGAAAGCCGCCCCGACCGTCCCGTCTACACCGTCGGCGGTGGCTGAGCCGCGATACGTCGCTCGCGGCGTCTCCGCCCGTGAACGTCCCGTCTCAGGCCCGGTACCACGCGTCGACGTTCCGGCTGTCGTAGCCCTTGCCGACGACGTCGAGGCGGCCGTCGCCGTCCAGGTCGACGAGTTTGGCCTCGTGGGTCGGGACGCCCGTGGCGACCACCTCCGGTTCGAAGCGGCCGTCGCCCCGGTTCCAGAAGACGAACTGTCGCGGCTCGTGACCGTCTTCGAGACCCATCTCCGCGACGTAGAGGTCGAGGCGGCCGTCGCCGTCCAGATCCGCGACCTGAAGCGAGTGCGGGTTCGAGAGGTCGTCGTGGAGCACCGTCCCCTCCCACGACGGCGGGTCGTAGACGCCGAGTCGCGCCCGCCTGTCGCTCTGATAGGGCAGGTCGCCCTCCGTCAGAACGACCTCGTCGTCGCCGTCGCCGTCGACGTCGGCGGCGACGACCCGGGTCCACGGCCAGCCCTCGGCGACGACCTCGCGCTCCCACGTGCCGTCGTCGGTCCGGTGAAAGAGGTTCGGTCCGGCGAGGATTTCTGACTTCCCGTCGTCGTCGAAATCCCCGACCTGAACGCCTTCGACGTCGAGGTTTCCGGCGACGACGTGTCTGTTCGCCTCCGGCCACGGTTCTCGTTTCGGGTCGGCGGGGACGTCGTAGTAGAACACGGTCTCGCTCTCCTGTGAGAGCGCGAGCACCTCGACGTCGCCGTCGTCGTCGACGTCGGCCACGGCGACGTCGTGATACTTCTCGAAATCGTCGGTGATCACCCGTCGTGTCCAGCGCCCCCGCGGGTCCGACGGCTGCTCGAACCAGTAGAGGTCCTGCTGACCGAGGTTCTGGCCGGCGACGAGGTCGACGCGCCCGTTGCCGGTCAGGTCCCCGAGCGCGCCGCCGACCGACAGTTCCGGTGCGCGGGCCACCTCGTGGCGCTCCCAGCCCGGGTTCTCGTACCAGAAGACGTTCCACTCCCGGCGCTCGATGACGTCGCGGACGAACGGGAGCTTTCGCAGGTAGACCGTCTTCCCGAGAACCGGTATCGTGACGGGATAGCTTCCACCGACTGCACCGACGAGTACGTCCGGGCGACCGTTCCCGGTCAGGTCGCTCGTGAGACAGAAGCTCATCCGGCCGCTGGGCGGGCGGTCGTCGATGCGCTCGTGTACCAGATCCATACCCCCTCCGAGTGCCGACTCACTCATTGTAACGACGTGGATAACGCCCGCGGACCCGCTGACCGCGGCTCATCGATTCGTCTCGGCGGACTCGATCACGGCATCGTCGCCGCTGCGGACGCCGTCGGTCCCGGTCGCCGCCCGCTGGATGGTGTTCGCGAGCGCGACCGCACGCACGCCGTCGCGACCGGTCACTCGCGGGACGTCGCCGCTCTCGATGCTCTCGACGAAGGACTCCAGTTCGAGTTTGAGCGGTTCGCCGGCCGGGACGAGCGGTCGCTCGGTGACTCCCTCGTGTCGATACGAGAGGTTCCCCTCGCTCTCGAGATACTCCGGTCGCGACCGTCGGTGAATCTCGATAGACTGCTCGATGTAGTCGAGTTCGACGTAACACTCCTCGGTCGTCACCGCGAGTTCGCGTACCTTCTGCTGGGTAACGCGACTGGCGGTGAGAGTGGCGACTGTTCCGTCCCCGAACTGGAGCTGTGCGGTCGTGTACCGGCCGTTCGCGGCCTCGGCGGCGTTCACGTCCACGACGGGCTGGGACACCAGCGACTGCGCCACGTCGATGTCGTGTATCATCAGGTCGAGCACCACGTCGTCGAGGTCGCGGTCGGTGTCCGGCGGCGGCCCGAGCCGTCGCGCCTCGATAGCGATCGGCGTGAGGTTCTCCGCGATGCGTGACAGCTCCGTCACCGCCGGATTGAACCGCTCTACGTGCCCCACCTGGACGGTCACGTCCTCCGCTTGCGCGCGGGACAGGAGCGCGCGCCCCCGCTCGGGCGACGTGACGAACGGCTTCTCGACGAGGACGTCTACCCCGTGGTCGATACACGACTCCACGACCGAGGCGTGGTACTCGGTGGGCGTGACGACGGAGACGGCATCGACGCGAGCGAGCAGTTCGTCGGTGCGGAGCGCCTCGGTACCGACGCGTGCCGCGACCGACTCGGCGCGGTCGACGTCTGCGTCTGCGACGCCGACGAGGTTCGCTCGCCTGATCTGGTCGTAGACGCGGGCGTGGTTCAGGCCCATCGACCCGACGCCGACGACACCGACGTCGAGAGTCATGCGCTCACCTCGGCAGGTGTCGGTGTGTCGCGCGACGGTCGCGGCGCTATGTGGTCGTTCGCACGGTGCGGGACGTGACAGCGTCGGTCTGTGGACGAGAGGGACGTGAACATCGAGTGGAGTGGCTATCGGATCTGGTTCTCGCCGTCGAGTTCGGGCGGGAGCGGTCTGTGTTCTGCGGGAGT
>Ga0207797_1001668_pt1 | contig 15975 bp, 19 predicted proteins | sample PRCRCaboRojoPR_6_FD_187275 | JGI IMG/M metagenome (GOLD analysis project Ga0207797, IMG submission 187275) | Marine sediment microbial community from Cabo Rojo, Puerto Rico - PR CR 10% Liquid 1 (SPAdes) | ecosystem: Environmental > Aquatic > Marine > Coastal > Sediment | place: Cabo Rojo, Puerto...
CTCGGCGGCCGCCCGCGTCGCGATGGTGGCCATGTTCATCCCCATCGCGTCCTTGGTGTCGTACCGGAAGCGCAGGAAGACGGAGTCACCGACGACGTAGGGCGTCACGTCCAGCAGTTCGCCGTGGTTCGTCGTCGCCTCGGCGGCGTCACGAAGGGCGTCCTCGTTGTCCCGCACCCACGCCACCAGCGCCTCGGCCTCGGCCACGTCGCCGACGCGGAAGACGGGCGCGCGGGTCATCCCCGACTTCGTGACGCGGGCGGTGGCGCCGCCGGCGTCGTCGAGGACCGAACAGCCGCGGTTGACGCTGGCCAGCAGAGCGCCCTCCGTCGTCGCCATCGGGAGGTAGCGCTCGCCGTCGACGGCGCCGCCGTGGATCGTGACGGGGCCGGCGACCCCCATCGGAATCTGCGCGGCGCCGATCATGTTCTCGATGTTGGCGTCGGCGCGGTCGGCCGGGAAGCCGTACGTCCCCACGGCGTCTAACTCGACGCCGGTGTCCGCTTCGACGAGTCGCCGCCGCGCGGTCGCCGCCGCGTCGGCGTCGGCGTGGTCTTCGAGTTCGTGGAGTCGGAGGTCGCCGTCGCGGACGCGCCGGACGAGGGCGTCCGCGTCGGAGTCCGAGTCGTCGGTCATGTCCGACCGGTGGCGCCCCCGGCGCCTAAGCGTTGTCGATGCGCCCAAACAGTAAACTCGCCCGCCGACGACCATCCCGTATGGAGCTATCCAGCCCGACCTTCCGAGACGGCGACCCCATCCCCGAGGAGTACGGCTACACCGAGCGCAACGTCAACCCGCCGCTCGAACTTTCGGACGTGCCGTCGGACGCCGAGTCCCTCGTCCTCGTCGTCGACGACCCCGACGCGGTCGAACCGGCCGGGAAGATCTGGATTCACTGGCTAGTGTGGAACGTCAACCCGACGCGTAAGCGCATCCCCGAGGACTGGTCGACCGACACGGCCGCGGCCGTCGAGGGCGAGAACGACTACGGCGAGGTGGGCTACGGCGGCCCCAACCCCCCGGACCGCGAACACACCTACCGCTTCCGGCTGTTCGCCCTCGACGACGAACTCGACCTGCGGGCGGGCGCGTCGCTCGACGACCTGGAACGGGCGATGGAGGGGCACGTCCTCGACGAGGCGAGCTACGAAGGGACGTACGCGCCGTGATGGGTCTGCTGTAAGTCAGGGCCGGTGCGCCGCCGGAACGGGTGGCGGCGCACCGGCAACCAGTTACACCACTCCCTATGCGCTAGAACAGCGTCCGGTTACAGGAGCCACACAGCGTCTCCTCTTTCTTGTCCACCTCGCGGACCGTCGGGGAGAAACTCATGACACAGCGTTCGTTGTCGCAGTGTTCGAGGCCGACGGTGTGACCGATCTCGTGGACGATCTCCTTGCGCACGCGGTCGGCGAACACCTCGGACTGGGGTTTGGAGGTGATGCCGCCGTCGGAGGAGGTCTGGAGGCGGTAGGTCGAGACGACGGAGCCGTTGCCGTTGAGGTAGGCGAGGCCGAAGACGTAGTTTCGGCGCCGGTAGTAGAGGTCTTCGCCGGTGATGCCGATGTTCTTCTCGCCGGAGCCGATCCGACTGGCGAGTTCGATGAACTCCTCGGCCCGGTACTGGTTTCGGCTCCGGTCGAACGCGCCGTCGGGGATGGACTGGGCGTCGTGAATCGTCACCTCGCAGTCGTACACGGAGCGGAGACCGGCAGAAGCCTCGCGTTTCACCTGTGCCGGAACGTCCCCGATCGGCACGATGTCGACGAGCATGGCAGGAGTTAAGCGCGGCCCCGCTATAAATATCCCGACGTGCCCGCCTCGCGCACCGAACTCGCCGCCCGCCTCGCCGTCTACGACTGCCTCGTCGAGGTGGGGATCGGCCGCCGCCCGGAGGTGGCCACTGCCCTCGTCGACGCCGACTGCGAGGTGACCGCGACCGACGTGTTCGACGCCCCCGTTCCCGACGGCGTCCGGTTCGTCCGCGACGACGTGACGGCGCGCGCCGAGGCCCTCGACGGCGTTCCGGGCGACCCCTACGACGCCGACGCACTCTACGGCCTGAACCTCCCCGCCGAACTCCAGCGACCCGCCCGCGACGTGGCCCACGCCGCCGGCGCCGACTTCCTCTTTACCACGCTCGGGTTCGAGGAACCCGTGATCCCCGTCGACCGCGAGACGGTCGGCGGCGAGACGCTGTATATCGCCGAGCGCCGTCGATAGCAGGACGTGTCGGCGACGCGAGTTCAGTCGACCGTGACGGGGACGTCGGTGTGTCGGTCGTCCGCCGTCGCGGTCCACGAGTCGTCGAGGGCGACCCGGCCGTAGGGTCGGCCGCTCACGACTCCGAGCGCCGTGGCGCCGGCGAGTCCACAGCAGAGGGCCGTCCGACGGCCGCGTGCAGATACGTTCCCGCGGCCTGCCGCCGCCACGCCAATGGAAAGGCACTTGCCGCGACGCGCCGGCCACCGACTATGGACGTGGACGCGGTCGTACTCGACATCGACGGGGTGCTGGTGGACGTGGCGGACTCCTACCGCCGCGCCATCGTCGAGGCCGTCGACCGGGTGTACGGGCGGACCGTCGACGACGCGGCGGTCCAGCGGTTCAAGAACGCCGGCGGCTTCAACAACGACTGGGAACTCACGTACGCCGCGGCGCTGTTCGTCCTCGCACGCGACGCGGGCTACGACGTCGACGTGACGGCCTTCACCGACGCCATCGCCGAACGAGGTGGCGGCCTCGACGCCGCGGAGGCCGTCGTTCACGACGCCCCCGTCGACGACGACGCCGTCTTCGACCGCTGGGACCCCGACCGCCTCCGCGAGACGTTTCAGGCGCTCTACCTCGGCGCCGACCTGTATCGGGACCTGGAGGGCGACGACCCACCCTTCGAGACGCCGGGGTACATCAACGACGAACCCGTCCTCGCCGACGAGGCGACGGTCGACGCCCTCACCGACCGGTTCGCGGTCGGCGTGTTGACGGGGCGACCCGCCGCGGAGGCGACCATCGCCCTCTCGCGGGCCGGCCTCTCCGTCCCCGACGCCCACCGGTTCACGATGGACGACTGGGAAGAAGGGAAACCCCACCCCCGCGCGCTGGTGACGCTCGCCGAGCGACTGGACGCGACGCGCGTGGCCTTCGCGGGCGATACGCTGGACGACGTGAAGACGGCGGTGAACGCCGCCGCGGCCGACCCCGACCGGACGTACTACGGGATCGGCGTCCTCACCGGCGGCCTGACCGGTGATGCGGGACGACGGAAGTTCGAGGACGCCGGCGCCGCCGCAGTCGTCGAGACGGTGAACGACCTCCCCGATCTGCTGGAATCGTGACTCCCGACTGGTCACGCTTCCTCGGCGTCTTCCTCGGCCTCCTCGTCGTCGTGTTCGTCGTCGTCTTCCTGTCTTCGCCCCCCGACCCGTACACACAGCTCCGGGGCATCGTTCCCGGCGTCGTCGTCGCCGCCGTCGTCGCCTACCTCGTCGCTATCGGCGGCGGAGAATAGGGCCAGTCCCAACACGCTTACTTCCCGCGGGTCCACAGTGAGCCCATGCGAATCGCACTACTCGGCGGGACCGGCGACATCGGCGAAGGCCTCGCCCTCCGGTGGGCCTACGACACCGACCACGAGGTGGTGATCGGGTCGCGCGACCCGGACAAGGCCCGCGCGAAGGCCGAGGAGTACGAGACCGAACTCTCCAGTCGCGGCGTCGACCGCAAGATCAACGGCTTCGAGAACGCGATGGCCGCCGACCGGGCCCGGGTCGTCGTCCTCGCGGTCCCTGCGTACCACGCGACCGACACCGTCGAGGCGGTGGCCGACTCCCTCGACGACGAGACGATTCTCGTCACGCCCGCGACGGGCATGAAACGCGACGACGACGGCTTCCACTACAACCGCCCCGGCGCGGGGAGCGTCACCCAACTCGTCGCCGACGCCGCCCCCGACGACGTGCCCGTCGTCGGCGCCTTCCACAACCTCGCGGCGGGTCGCCTCGCCGACCTCGACGCCGACCTCGGCATCGACACCCTCCTCGTCGCCGACGACCCCGACGCCAAGGACCTCGTGCATCTCCTCGCCGACGCCATCGAGGGACTTCGACCGCTGGACGCCGGCGGCCTCACGAACGCCGCCGAGATAGAGGCGCTGACGCCGCTTTTGATCAACGTCGCCATGCACAACGACGGCCTCCACGACCTCGGCGTCCGGTTCGACTAAAATCTGGCTTCGAGTTCCGCCCGCAGGTCGTCGACCGTCGCCTCCTTCATCGCCAACAGGACGAGCAGGTGATAGACGAGGTCGGCCGACTCCGCCAACAGTTCCTCCCCGTCGTCGTCTTTCGCGGCGAGGATCACCTCGGTCGCCTCCTCGCCGATCTTCTCCAGCACCGCGTTCTCGCCTTTTTCGTGGGTGAACAGCGACGCCGTGTAGGAGCCCTCGGGGAGTTCGTCCCGGCGGTCCTCGATGGTGGCGAAGAGGGCGTCGAGGACGGCGTCCGTGTCGTCGCTCACGCCTCGACCTCCGGGTCGGCGTCGGCTCGGAGCGGGTCGAACAGCGCGAGGCGGTGGAGGCGGTCGTCGGCGGTGAGTTCGGGGTGGAACGCGGTGGCGACGACCGATCCCTGTCGCACGGCGACGGGGCGGTCCTCCCACGTCGCCAACACGTCCACGTCGGGCCCAACCTCGCTCACGACCGGCGCCCGGATGAACACGGCGTGGAAGGGGTCGTCGAGGCCCGCAACGTCGAGGCCGGCCTCGAAGCTGTCGACCTGCCGGCCGAAGGCGTTGCGGTCGACGCTCACGTCGAGCAAGTCGAGCGTCTCCACGCGGTCGTCGCGGGCGTCGCTGGCGGCGACGATCAGGCCGGCACAGGTCGCGAGAATCGGCTTCCCGGCGTCGGCGTGGGCGCGGATCTCGTCGTCGATGCCCTCCAGACCGAGGAGTCGAGAGATGGTCGTCGACTCGCCCCCGGGGAGCGCGAGGGCGTCGCAGTCGGGGACGACCCCCGCCTCGCGGATTTCGACCACCTCGACCGCGTGGCCCGTGGCGGCCGCTGCGCGTTCGACCGCGTCGACGTGTTCGCTCACGTTCCCCTGGACGGCGACGACGCCGATACGGATCATACTGACAGTTGTAACTGGTTCCAATCGGGTCGCCACGACGGTTCGGCGACCCGCCGGCGCCGACTTGCGACTCCCATTATCACAGCGAGACGACGTTCAGGATCTGGATCAGGACGCCGAAGAGGACGCCGAACGCCACGACGGTCTTCGGGTCGATCCGGATGGCGTTGCGGTCCTCGGCGTCGAAGTAGCGGACGAGGCCCGCACTCGACATCAGGCCGCCGCTCTGGCTCCCACTCATGGACGTGAGTGGGGTCCTCGCTCGCCTAAACGTTTCGGCTCGGCGAGGGCACCCGGTGAAATGGCAAACGCTTATGCGCGCCGGTCCGGAATCCGGGAGACGGATCATGACCGTTCGACTGCTCGATTTCTACGCCGACTGGTGCGGCCCGTGCGACGCCCAGGAGCCGATCCTGGAGGAACTGCTCGCGGACTACGAGGACGTCGAGCTGACGAAAATCGACGTGGATCAGGATCAGGACACCGCCAACGAGTATCAGGTTCAGTCCCTCCCGACGGTGGTCGTCGAGAACGACGACGGCATCGTCGACCGGTTCGTCGGCGTCACCCAGCGCCCCGACATCGAGGACGCCCTCCAGCGCGCCGGCGCGTAAGTCAGTCCCCTTCTGCCGCCCGGAATCCCCACCGTTATGCCGATCCAATCCCAACCGGGATTTAAATGGGCATCCTCGAAGACAAATCTCGGGCGCGGCTGTTCTACAAGTACCTCTCGAAGGTGTACGACCAGGTCAACCCGTTCATCTGGAACGAGGAGATGCGCGCCGAGGCGCTCGAACTCTTCGACCTCTCTCAGGGCGACAAGGTACTCGACGTGGGCTGTGGCACCGGCTTCGGCACCGAGGGTCTGCTCCAGTACACCGACGACGTGCACGGCCTCGACCAGAGTATCCACCAGATGGAGAAGGCCTTCCGGAAGTTCGGCCGGACGGATCGGGTGAACTTCTACCGCGGCGACGCCGAGCGCCTCCCGTTCAAAGACGACAGTTTCGACGCCCTCTGGTCGTCCGGCTCCATCGAGTACTGGCCCAATCCGGTCGACGCGCTCGAGGAGTTCCGCCGGATCGTCAAGCCCGGCGGCCCGGTCCTCGTCGTCGGCCCAAACTACCCCAGCAGTTCGGTCTTCCAGCGCCTCGCCGACGCCATCATGCTCTTTTACGACGAGGAGGAGGCCGACCGCATGTTCGCCGAAGCCGGGTTCGAGGACGTGGAACACGTCACGATGGGCCCGGCGTACAACCCCGAAATCGCGATCACGACGCTGGCGACGGTTCCGGAGAACTAGCGTCGCGTTCGAAACGGCTCCCCCACCCGACACACGCCGTCGGGTGTGCGACGACTTTCAGACGCTACGCTAAGCCCTCGCCGTCAGCGTCGTCAGGTGCCGCCCGTCGTACCGGAGTTCGACCGTCACCCGAGCGCCGGCCACGACCGGCGGATGGTTCGTCGACGCGAGGCGAATCGACGCCCGTTCGCCCACCGTCCACGTGGGATCGGCGGCGGCGTTGAACGGCCCCGTCGGTCCCGGTCGGAAGCCGCGGGCCGAAAAGAACGGGACCGGTGGCTGGTGACGAAGCGGGTCGCCGTCGACGCGAACGGTCACGTCGAGACGGCGCACGTCCACCGGGTCGCCCGCCCGATGGGTGAAGACGAGTCGGTCCCCGTCGACCGCGAGCGTCGCGCCGGCGACGGCCGGCGCCGCGGGAAGCGCCCCGAGGCCGACGGCCGCGACGCTGGTTCCGAGGACGACGGCGAGGACGACGCCGACGGCCGACTCGGTGGCGACGGCACGGCTTGCCATGGGGTCGGTGGCCTCCTCATCGCTGATAAAGGTCGGCGAGCATCGCGTCGTCGGTGGGCGTCGGTGTGGGCGTGGCCGTTGCCGTCGCGTTGTCGCCCGACCCCGATCCCGAGTCCGCTCTCGTGTCCACCCGCGGTGGCGCGCCGGGATCGACGACCGCCTCGACGGACTCGCCCTGCGCCTCGACGGTGATCGTGTAGCGGCGGTACGGCGAGAGCGTCCAGAGGACGCCGTCGTCGCCGGTGGTGCCGAGCCGAGTCGCGTCACCCGTTTCGATGGCTATCGAGACGGACGCGTCGATTGGGTCGCCGGTCACGTCGTCGACGACGCGGATCTGTGCCGGGCCGCCGGGGTACGTCTGATTCACGACGAGTCGAACCCCCTCGCCGGCCCCCTGGACCTGCTGGTCCGCGACCATCGACGCGAGCGGGCGGCTCTGGTGTTCGGCGTAGACGGCGCGCGCGTCGCTATCGACGAACGCCGTCAGGTCGCCGCGGCTGTGTGCGATGCGGACGGGATAGGTCTCTCCGCCACCGAACACCTGCGTCTGCTCGCGCGTCGTGTTCCAGATGACGGGGTAGCTCGCGGCGACGATGTCGAGCGCGACTTCGAGTTCGATGGCGTCGCCGGCGCCGTTCCGGAGGTCACCACGGTACGCCTCGCGGAGGTACGTGTCGTCGAGGATGGTGGAGACGGTGACGCTCTGGGGGCCGGTCGAGAGGTAGAAGCGGTGGGGGTCGGCCTCGCCCTGGAGGACGGCTTCGGCGTGCGCTCGCACCGGGCCACGGAAGGCCGAGAGTCGGTTGCCGATGGACGCCAGCCGACCGCGGTTGATGTCGAAGCCGCGGGTGTCGGCGGCCAGTGCCTCGATGCGACCCCGCCGGTCGTTGAGTTCCTCGGCGGCGATGCTGACGCGGACGAGCGTGACGAGCAGTTCACGCGAGGTAATCTCGCCGCGACCGTACGCCTCGACGGCGGTCGTCTGTCGCTCGTCGAGTTCGTCGACGCGCCGTTCGAGGTCGGACAGCGCCTCTCGAAGCCGCTCCCGGCGTTCGTCGGTCGTGTTCGACGACTCGACGCGTTCGACCGTCGCGAGCGTCCGGAGGCGGTCGGTCGTCGCGTTCGTCGACAGGCCGAGCGCCGGTCCGAGGTCGACGTACTGTTGCTCGACGGCCCAGCGCTCGACCGACGTGGGCGGCGTGTCGAGGACGTTGATCTGTTGAAGGGGGGCGTCGCCGTCGGTCTGGGCGACGCGTGGCGACGGCGCGAGGGCCGCCGGTGCGGGGCCGGTGCCGCTGAGGGAGGACGCGGCGCCGGCATCGCTCGCCGGCGACTCGGCGAGGCCGCCGGTCGCTCCGACGACGGCGGAGCAGACGAGGAGGGCGGCCGCGATGGCGGGGAGGGCTCTCATCGGCCGACGGTACATCCGCCGGCTACTAATAACATCTGTTGTGAATCAGTACGGGGCCTCGTCGGCGCGGTCGGCGACGGCCTACCGCGTAGGCACGACGGCTATTAAAAACCCCCCGACCCCTGTCGCGTGTCTGACGCCCGCTCTCCCCCTGACAGCGTCTCTCCCCTGATGGAAAGCGTTTTCCCGTCACATCGAGACGCACGAAGTAATGCGGATCGCCGCGACCCTCCTCGCCCTCCTCGTCCTCTGCTCCGGGACGATTCCCGCGGTGGCGTTCGCCGACGGCGGGACCGAATCCGCCCCCGGTGCGGCCACAGCCGACCGGCCGGCGCTCGTGGGACCCCCGCTCGCCCGCATCGACGACCCCGAGGTCACGGAACTCTACGTCGCACCCGACCCCGAGGGGAACGCGCGCTGGACCGTCTCCGTCCGGTACAACCTCTCGACGGCCCCCGACCGCGCCGCGTTCGAGGCGTACGGCCGCGAGTTCGAGGCTGGAGACGCCGACGTGGGTCTCGACGCCGCGTTCTTTCGGACCCTCGCCGACGCCGCCAGCCGTGAGACCGGCCGTGAGATGACGATTCGAAACGAGAGCCGCAGTTCGACCGTGCGGAACGGCACCGGCGTCCTCAACCTCTCGTTCACGTGGACGAACTTCGTGACCGACACCGACGCCGGCTTCGTGATTCGGGATGCGGTGTTGATGCCCGGCAACCGAACCTGGCTCGCATCCATCGGCCCGTCCCAGCGACTGGTCGTCGAGACACCGGAGGGCTATCAGGTGACGGATACGCGGTTCGGCCTCGACAACGGCTCGGTCGTCGTCGAGGGGCCGCACACGTTCCGGGAACCGCTCTCCATCTCCTATCAGCAGACGGCCGTCGAGGAGCCGGAACCGGACTCCGGCCCGCCGTGGTCGCTGATCGGCGGTGCCCTGCTCCTCGGACTGCTCGTCGTCGCCGTCGCGTACGTCCGCCTGCGGGGCGACGACGAAGCGCCGTCGCCGCCGGCGACGGGACCGGACACCGGCGGTGAACCGCCCGGCGCACCGCCGCCGGCCGAGGAGGCGTCGGGCGAGGACGCCGGAGCGGCCGACGACGCCGCGGACGAGGCCGACGACGCGGGAATCGATCCCGCGCTCCTCTCCGACGAGGAGCGGGTCGAACACCTCCTCGATCAGAACGGCGGCCGGATGAAGCAGGCCCGGATCGTCAAGGAGACAGGCTGGTCCGACGCCAAGGTCTCGCAGTTGCTCTCGACGATGGCCGACGAGGGGCGCGTCGAGAAACTCCGTCTCGGGCGCGAGAACCTCATCTCCCTGCCCGACGAGGAGCCGTAATCGGGGGCCGCTGTCCGTCGGTCCTCCGATTCCGATAACTCGCTTCGAAAACCGTTTACCCCCCGCACCGGAAGGTGACGGGCATGAAGGTTCTCGTGACCGTCAAGGAGGTCGCCGAAGTCGCCGACGACTTCGAGATCGAGGGGCTCGAAATCCCCGAAACGTACCTCGAATACGACCTCAACGAGTGGGACGACTACGCCGTCGAGGCGGCAGTTCGCATCGCGGAGGATCGCGACGACGTGGAGGTCGTAGCCGTCACCATCGGCCCCGAGCGAAGCGAGGAGACGATCCGGATGGCGCTGGCGAAAGGCGCGGACCGCGCGATCCGCGTCTGGGACGACGCCCTCGCCGAGGCGGACCTGCTCGATCCGACGACGACCGCGCGGATTCTCGCCGCCGTCGCCGAGGACGAGGACCCCGACCTCGTGCTCTCGGGCGTCCAGGCCGCGGACGTCGGCTTCGGCGCGACCGGCGTCGCCCTCGCCGACCTGCTCGATATGGGGTGGGCGGCGGTCGTCAACGATATGAGACTCGAAGACGGGGACGCATCGGTCCGCCGCGAACTCGAAGGCGGCGTCGAGGAACTGACGACCGTCTCCCTGCCGGCCGTCCTGACGATCCAGACCGGCATCAACGAGCCACGCTACGCCAGTCTCCGCGGGATTCGACAGGCTCAGCGCAAGGAACTCGCCGTCCACACGCTCGCCGACCTCGACCTCGATCCGTCGCTCGTCGACGACGACCTGGTGCTCGCCGGGATGGCGAAACCCGAGAGCGAGTCGGACGCCACCATCTTCGAGGGGGGCGCCGAGGAGACGGCCGCCGAACTCGAGACGGTCCTGCGGGACGCGGGGGTGGGTGCGGAATGAGCGACGTGCTCGTCGTCGCCGACCACCGACGCGGCGAACTCCGGGACGTGAGCTACGAACTCCTGAGCGCGGGCCGAGACCTGGCCGACGCGACGGGCGGGGACCTCCACGCCGCCGTCGTCGGCGGCGACGTCGAACGCTTCGCCGACAAACTCGACTGCGAGGGCGTCGAAGCCGTCCACACCGTCGCGGAGGGCGACGAGTTCAACCACGACGTGACCGTCGCCGCGGTGACGGCGCTGTTCGAGGCGCTCGGCCCGGGTGCGGTCGTGATGCCGAACAGCGTCAACGGCCTGGACTACGCCCCGGCGGTCGCGACGCGCCTGTCGCTCCCGCTGGTCACCGACGCCGTCGCCATCGACTACGACGACGGCCCGACCGTCACCCGCGAGATGTACGGCTCGAAAGTCGAGACGGCGGTCGACGTGGCGAGCGAACCGGTCGCGCTGACGATCCGTGGCGGCGAGTGGCCGGCCGCCGAGGGGGCCGGCGACGCCGAGATCGACGCCTTCGACGTCGATATCGACGAGTCGGCGATTCGGTCCACGGTCCGCGGCTTCGAGGAGGTCGGCGCGGGCGACGTGGACATCAGCGAGGCGGAGTTCATCGTCTCGGTCGGTCGCGGCATCGAGGAGGAGGAGAACCTCGAACTGATCGAGGACCTGGTCGAGGCGCTGGACGCGACGCTCGCGGCCTCGCGGCCCATCGTCGACAACGGGTGGCTCCCGAAGAACCGGCAGGTCGGCCAGTCCGGGAAGGTCGTCACGCCGGAGGTGTACCTCGCCATCGGCATCTCGGGCGCGGTTCAGCACGTCGCGGGGATGAAAGGCGCCGAGACGATCATCGCGATCAACACCGACCCCGACGCCCCCATCTTCGACATCGCGGACTACGGCATCGTCGACGACCTGTTCGAAGTCGTTCCCGAACTGATCGAGCGATTCGAGTAGTCGCGTTCGAACGCCATCACGCACCCGGTCGCACGCCGTCTCGCGTCCGGGCGTGGGGACCGTTTCGAACGCTCCGATAGCGTCACGTACTTGCCCCGGCCGCCCCTTGACCGGACGATGGAGTACCTGGATCGCCGCGTGGGTCTGGTGAACGACCGCCTCGAAGCGCTCGTCGAGGCGGTCGACCCACCGGAACTCGCGGCGGAACTCGATCACGTCGCGCTCTCCGGCGGCAAGCGGGTTCGCCCGGCGGTGACGGTGCTCACCTGCGAAGCGGTCGGTGGCACGCCCGAAGACGCCGTCGACTTCGCCGTGGGGATCGAACTCGTCCACAACGCGTCGCTGGTCATCGACGACATCATCGACCGCTCCGAGGTCCGGCGTGGGACGCCGAGCGCGTGGGCCGAGTTCGGCTACGGACCGGCGATCATCGCCAGCGACGGGCTGTTGGGCGAGGCCTTCGCCCTCTTCTCGGAGAACGAACGCGCCATGCGCATCGTCGCGGAGGCGATGGTCGAACTCGGCGAGGGCGAGGCGACGGAACTGGTCGCCCGCCCCGGCAACGAGGCGGAGTACATGGAACTCGCCCGACGGAAAACGGGCGTCCTCTTCCGGGCGGCGGCGGAACTCGGCGCGGTGGCCGGGGGCGCCGACGCCTTCACCGTCGAAGCCCTCGGCGACTACGCCGAACGCGTCGGTATCGCGTTCCAGATTCGGGACGACGTGCTCGACGCCACCGCCGACGCCGCTGACCTCGGCAAGCCGACGGGGCAAGACGCCGAGATGGGTCGCCCCTCGCTGGTGCAGGTCACGGACCTCTCGCCGGACGAGGCCAACGCCCGGGCGCAACGCGAGTCGGATCGGGCGCTCGCGGCGCTCTCGACGGCCGACACCGAGGAGGTCGACGCCGTGGAGTATCTCCAGGACCTCGCGGAGTTCGTCGTCGTGCGGGAGCGTTGAGGCGGCCGTGGTAACTGTTTTCGCCAGTTCGCATCAGACGGGGTCGGCGCCCGTCGGGTAGCGCGACTCCGCGAGCGCGAACGTGAGCGTACTCAGGACGCCCAGCAGGGTGCCGACGGTCAGCGCCACCGCGAGGTCGGTGAGCGTGAGCGCCGTCACGCCCGGGACGGGTGGTAGGAGGAACCCGGAGACGGCGTAGAGAACGATGGCGATGGCGACGACGTAAAACGGCGCGTTCAGGTAGCGCCACTTGAATCGGTCGGCCAGACACTCGTCGGTCACCTGCCCCAGACTACTGGTGATGCCGGCGGCGGCGAACCACCGGATGGCGCCGTTGACGAGCGCCGCGAGCACCGTCACGGCGGAGGGGTCCCCGCCGACGCCGGCCTCGACGGTGCGAAGGGTCTGGACCCCCTCGGCGCCGCCGACGACCAGCAGGGCCGCGGCGACGACGTACGTGATGATCGTCACCCGGCCGGCGTAGAGGAAGTTCCGGACGCGTTCGGCGGCCTCGTCGACCGTCGCTTCGAGGCCCAGCCCCCGGAACAGCGTGTAGAGGCCGAGGAGCGCGGAGATGAGGCCGAGGACGGCCGCGCCGGGCACGTCGAAGAACGTCGCGATGGTGACGAAGGGGTAGATGAGCAGGAGGATGCCGAGCGGCACCAGCAGGGTGCCTCGCGTCTCCGGGTCGGCGAGCACCTGCTTCACGGTGTAGTACATCGACTCTAGATTCTGGGCCTGCCGGACGACCACGCGGCGGACGCTGTCGACGGGCACCCGCGACCGGATCACGGGGAGGACGGACTCGTCCTGGGCGCCGTCGGTGATGACGATGGCCCGGACGGACTCGCCGGTCGAGAGGCCCGCCAGCACGGTGTCGACTTCGTTTCCCACTTCGCGCGTCGCCCGAACCTCGCTGCCCTGTAGCCCGGTGACGGCGGCGACTTCGACCTCCTCGGACTCGCTCGCGCGCAAGTCGTCGAGGACGTGCAACCCCTGGAACATGACGTTCACGTCCGAGTCCTCGGGGTCCGCGGTGGCGAGGGCGACGGCGGCGTCCCGAACGGCGTCTCGGCCGACGACCGGCGTCTCGATGCCGGTCTTGCGGCCGAGGTCGTCGTCGAGGTCCACACAGAGCACGAGGAGCACAGTCGGACGTAAGCTACCCGCGTATTTCTGTTTTCGGGCCTGCGATGCGGTGGGACGGGGCGCCGGGCGACCCCCTACGTCAGGAAGAATATCAGGACGCTGACCGCCATGGCGACGAGGATGATGACGGCGGCGAGTGCCCCGCCCATCGAGACGACGGCGTTGGCGTGGCTGGCGAGCGTCTCCGTGCGGTCGTTGCCGAAGACGGTCACCGTCGTGCGCTCGGTCGCCAGCCCCGCCTCGACCGGTTCGAGGTCGTCGACCCCCGCGTCGACCAGTCGCTCGATGGTCGCGACGAACTCGCCGTGGTCGATGGCGGCGCCGACCTGATTGTCCGCCTCGACGGTGTTGACGATGTGCGTGTCGGTCGTCATCACCTCGGCCACGTCGATGGGTCCGCGGGCGGTCACCGCGTCGACGACGCGGTCACGAAGGCCGGGCACCATGTTGTTGCCGTCGACGAGGACGTACGCGGTATGCTGGTCGCCGACTTCGACGACGGCGACCCGGACGCCGAGGGGACCGATGCCGTCGAGGGCGTCCCAGTCGGTTCGCTCCCACGCGACGCCGAGGCGGATCGGGCCCGTCGGTGCCTCGCTCAGTCGCTGGCCCGCCTGCTTCGCGGCGGTGATCATGTCGAACGCGCGCTGGCTTCCGGGGGTGACGTGCCCCAGATCCTCGCCCTGCAGGCCGTTGTTGGAGTTGTGGGCGTCGACGAGAAGCACGTCGTCGAGGCCGACGGTCCGGGCCTCGGCGGCCGCCGAGAGGCCGACGCCGTACTCCACGTCGTCGGCGAAACCGGGGGCGTAGGTGGCGACGAGGAGGGCGTCGTCGCCGAAGGCCTGCCCGAGCATCGACGCCTCGCCCGACCGCGTGCGGACGCTCCGCGTCGCTTCCGCCGAGTACGCGAGGTTCGCCTGTGCCGCGTCGATGGCCTCGAGAATCGAGTCGACTTCGCGTTCGGTGACGAGGTTGAAGTCGTGGCCCGCGGTGGCGTGTGGGGGAAAGACGAGGCCGTCGGTGTGTTCCGCGACGCGGACCGGGAAGTTCCCGCCGCCGATTTCGCCCATCGGCCCGGGGTGGATCATCGGCAGGACGAAGCGCGCCTTCTGCGTGCCGTCCCGGCGACGGAAGGCGAGGACGGTGACCGGCACGATGGCCTCCTCGCCGAGTTTCTCGAAGAAGTCCTCCAACTCCCGTGACCCCTCGGCGACGTGACCGACGAAGCCGCGGATGAAATCGAGGACGGAGACGCCGAGACTGCGTTGCCACGGGCGGTCGATCACCCGGACGAAGACGTAGACGCCGCCGGCGTAGAGGACGCACATGATCGCGAGCAACCGGAAGTGGTGCGCGTCGATGACCCAGAGTTCCGGCGGGGCCTCCGACGCCCGCGACAGGTAGGGCATCAGGTAGGCGTCGACGAGGGGGCCACCGAGTTCCAGAAAGCGGACCGTCCCGCTGTAGACGAACAGAAAGAGGGCGGAGACGACGGTCTGGAGACTGGCGGGCACCGCGGCGATGAGGAGCGAGGACTGCGAGACGGCCATGACGACCAGCAGTCGGAAGGCGAAGATGGAGGCGAGTGCGATGACCAGGGCGTCGTAGACGAACGTCTGGCCGAGGGGCGTGAGGAGGGCGACGATGCCCGCGCCGATGACGATGGCGACGAGGATGACCTCACAGAGGAGCGCCAGCAACGACGACCGGTTCGGGGTGAGTTTCCCGCCGACGAACCGGTCGACGCCGGTCGTCCCGAGGGAGGCGATGACCGTGGGCAGGCCGATGAAGAAGATGCCTTGCCAGGCGTCCCGGCCGAGGATGAGCAGGTTGCGCCAGGTGGGATCGGTGCTGCCGGAGTCGAAGGCGGCGATGCCGGCCATGGCCGCGATGGCGAGGGCGAACCCGAGGCTGGCGTACCAACTGGGGGCGGTGAAGATGTACCGCGACAGTCCTGCGAGGTCGGACTGGGTCGCCGTCATTCAGTCGCTCGGACGAGACGGGACGTGGTAAATCCCTCCCTTCACGGTAGTCGTCGTCACTGTTCGCCGGTGGATCGCCCGGTCCGGCGATCAACCGGTGACGACTGCCGACGCTTACCGACAGCGCTCGATGAAGTTCGCGAACAGTTCCTCGCCCTCTTCGGTGTGTGCCACCTCGGGGTGCCACTGGACGCCGTAGAGGTCGCGGTCCGTGTCGCTCATGGCCTCGATGTCACACACGTCGCTCGTCGCGGTGTGGGTGAAGCCGGTGGGGAGTTCGACCACCTCGTCGGCGTGACTCGCCCACACGCGCGTCTCGGGGGCGAGCGAGCCGACGACGGGGTCGTCCTCGTCGAGGATG
>Ga0207797_1001669_pt1 | contig 15963 bp, 17 predicted proteins | sample PRCRCaboRojoPR_6_FD_187275 | JGI IMG/M metagenome (GOLD analysis project Ga0207797, IMG submission 187275) | Marine sediment microbial community from Cabo Rojo, Puerto Rico - PR CR 10% Liquid 1 (SPAdes) | ecosystem: Environmental > Aquatic > Marine > Coastal > Sediment | place: Cabo Rojo, Puerto...
GGTCGAGAAGGCCGCGCGCATCGCCGCCCACCAGCTCGAGGTCGACCCCGCCGACATCGAGTTCGAGGACGGCGAGTTCCACGTCGCCGGCGCCCCGGACCGATCCATCGGCATCAAGGACGTCGCCCTGCAGTCCTATCTCGCCCACGACATTCCGGACGACATGGAACCGGGTCTCGAGGCGACCTCGTTCTACGACCCCGAGAACTTCGTCTTCCCGTTCGGCACGCACGTCGCGGTCGTCGAGGTGGATCCCGACTCCGGCGAGGTCGAGTTCGAGCAGTACGTTGCGGTCGACGATGTCGGCAACCAGATCAACCCGAAGATCGTCGAGGGCCAGGTCCACGGCGGGATCGCCCAGGGCATCGGCCAGGCGCTGTACGAGGGGGCGGAATACGACGAAAACGCCCAGCTGTTGACCGGGTCGATGCAGGACTACGCCGTGCCGAAGGCGTTCCACGTCCCGGAGATGGAAACCGAATCGACGGTCACGGAGAGCCCCCACAACCCGCTGGGGGTCAAGGGCGTCGGCGAGGCCGGGACCATCGCCTCGCCACAGGCGGTCGTGAACGCCGTCGCCGATGCGCTCGAACCGTTCGGCGTGGACAGCATCGAGATGCCGCTCACGCCGGAGCGCGTCTGGCAAGCCGTGAGTGACCAGGCCGCGGCCGATGGGGGTGAGGAGTGATGTACCCGGATCAGTTCGACTACTACGAGGCCGAGTCGGTCGACCACGCGATCGAGTTGCTCGAAGAGCACGAGATGGCGGAGACCGAGCTGCTGGCGGGCGGCCACAGCCTGCTACCCGCGATGAAGACCGGGCTATCGAGCCCGGACGTGTTGATCGACCTCGGCGGGGTGGCCGAACTCCACGGCGTCTCCGTCGAGGGCGACTCGATCGTGATCGGTGCGATGACGAAGTACAGCGAGCTCCTCGATACCGATGCCGCCCACGATCACGCCCCGGCCCTGACGGCCGCGGTCGAACAGGTCGGCGATCGGCAGGTCCGCAACCGGGGAACGGTCGGGGGCAACCTCGCCCACGCCGATCCCGCCTCGGACCTGCCCGGTGGAGCGTTGGCCTCGGACGCCACGCTCGTCGTGCAGGGGCCTGACGGCCAACGCGAAGTCGGCGTCGACGACTTCTTCTTCGGCATGTACGCCACCGACGTCGGGCCGGCCGAAATCCTCACGCGGGTCGAGGTCCCCTCGGCTGGCGATGCCGTCGGGGCCTATGCGAAGAAGCCCAGCCCGTCGTCGGGCTACGCGATGGTCGGAGTCGCCGTCCAGCTCGAGGTCGACGGCGGGTCCGTCTTATCCGCCCGGGCGGGGGCAAACGGGGTGATGGATCACGGGGTGCGGCTCGAGGCCGTCGAGGATGCCCTCGAGGGTGGGCCGCTCGACGATGACGCGATCGAGCGTGCGGGCGATGTGGCCACCGACGGGCTGGACACGGCCATGATGATGGACGACCTCCAGGCCTCCGGCGAGTTCCGGGCCCAGCTGCTCGGCGTGTACACGAAGCGGGCACTGCAGTCAGCGATGGACCAGATCTCCGCCCCGGCTGCGGCCGACTGAACCACCTGCCTCTCGCTCGCTCGAGCACTTCGACGTTACGTTGGCCGGGTCGATGATGTCCGGCCAATCGGGCCGTGTCGGTTCGTGGAACCCTCGAGAGCACACCCTGTCTATAAAGCTCGTCCAGCAGATGTTCGCGTTGCCCTCCTCATTTGTCCATTTTTATCTTAGATAATTTTACTTTCTCAACTAATAGGGATATCGATCCCTTCATATGTAGGTTCTGTCCGGACACCAGTAGTAGGGGCACGAAAATGAGCACGATTCCAGTTCAAACGCGTAGACGCCTCCTGCAGGCGGTCGGCCTCGGGACGGCCGGGGCCGTGGCCGGCTGCGTCTCGGCGCCGACCCAGTCCGTGAGTCGTCCGAACGACGACCAAACCCCAGCCGCATCGAGCACGAACGCCGCCATCGATCTCGACGTCGACCGTATCGCCGCAACCCCGACCGCCATCCCGTCGCCGATCACCCGTCGGTCGGCGGAGACGGTCGAGGCCCATCTCACGACCCGCGAGCTCGTCTCGGAGGTGGAACCGGGCGTCTCCTACACCGTCATGACGTTCGACGGCCGGGTCCCGGGACCGATGGCCCGCGCCCGCACGGGCGATCAGGTCAAGATTACAGTCACGAACCACGAGTCGAACTCGATGCCCCACAACATTGACCTCCACGCGGTACGGGGGCCGGGCGGCGGGGCGGAGGCGACCCTCGTCAAGCCTGGCGAGACCAAGTCCTTCCAGTTCAAGGCCACCTACCCTGGCCTGTTCGTCTATCACTGTGCCGTCGCGAACCTCGACGACCACATCTCGAGCGGAATGTTCGGCGCGATCCTCATCGAACCAGAAGAGGGCCTCCCGGCGGTAGACCACGAGTTCTACCTCGGCCAGCACGAGATTTACATGAAGGGGCAGGCGGGCGAGAAGGGCCACCACGACTTCGACTTCTCCGCCATGCTGCGCGAGGACCCGGCCTACGTCCTGATCAACGGCGAGAAGTACGGCATCGGTCCCGATGGCTACAACGACATGCAGATGGAGGTCGGTCACACAGCCCGCGTCTACTTCGCCGTGGGTGGACCGAACATATTTTCGAGCTTCCACCAGATCCGGGCCGTCTGGGACGAACTCTGGCCGCAGGGCGCGATCGACAGCGACCCTCACCGGTACGTCCAGACGACGCCCGTCCTCCCGGGGTCGACCGTGATCGCCACGCTCGAGGCCCAGGTGCCGGGCCCGATCAAACTGGTCGATCACGCCCTCTCGCGGGTGGCGCGCAAGGGCTGTCTGGCGGTCATTGACGTCACGGGGCCGGAAAACACGGAGGGCTTCAATGCGATGTCCGGCCCCGCGGAGCCGGCCGACACTGGCGGCGAGTTCGACGGGTGGTTCAGCGACGTCGACAACTTCGACGGCGTCGTTGACGAGACCGGCTCCTCGACGGTCCAGGTCGACGTCGGATCGCAGGCCAACGGCGGCGCGTTCGGTTTCACCCCGGCCGCGGTCAAGGTGCGTCCGGGAACGACCGTCGAGTGGACGTGGCTCGAGGGGATGCACACCGTCGAGGCCGAGGACGGCTCGTTCAAGAGCCAGATGACCGACGCGGCCGGCCACACCTTCGCCCAGACCTTCGACGCCACGGGCGTCTACCAGTACTTCTGCCTCCCGCACAAGGCGATGGGCATGAAGGGCGCCATCGTCGTCGAATGACCTGAATCGGCGTTCTCAAGATTTACTCGGTCGAAGTAACCTCGATCCGGCTGCCGAAATACTTCGAGAGGACCGCCTCGACCGACGTCGCCCGAAACTCGTCCAAGTTCGCCGCGATCGCCGCCTTCAGTTCCTCGAGATACTCCTCGTCGGTCTCGAAGGCCCGGAATTCGACGCCGACCACACGGACGTCGAGGGTCTCACCGGCCACCGACCGCATGTGGTCCGATGACGACATCTCGCCCCGCCAGAGGTGATCGCGGAAGAACAGCCACCCGTTCTCGGGCGGGGGCGGGGCCTCGTAGCGGAGTTGGGTTTCGAACTCGTCCGGGCTCACGGACACGCCGGGGTCGGGATCGAGCCGGAATCGGACCGAAAACCGATACCGGGCGTCCATTAGCGCGTGTCGTCGAACAGTTCCGCCATCTCGATGTCCTTGTCGGTGATCCCGCCCTCCTCGTGGCTGGTGAGCCGAATTTCGACCGTTTTGTACCCGATAATGATTTCGGGGTGATGCCACTCTTCTTCGGCGATCTCGGCACACTCGGCGGCGAAGTCGACCCCCTCGAGGTAGTCGCCGAATTCGTAGACGCGGACGATCTCGTCATCGACGCGATCCCAGTTCGACGGGAGCGTCGCCTCGATCTCGTCGTCGGAGAGGAGTTCGGCCATACCCGGATCCATGGCCCGCCAGCCGAATAAAGCCACCTCAGTCGACGGTAACACCGGTCACCTGGTACCCCGCCGCCTCGACGTCACGGAGGATCGACTCGTGATCGTGGCTGGCCTCGTAATAGATCACCACGTCGAAGGTCCCGTCCCGGAGCAGCTGCTGGCACTCCCAGACGAATTCATCACCATCGAGCGTTAGCCCTTGGTGCTGGTTGAGACCGAACCGCTCGTCGTCGTTCCCGGAATAGACGTAGGTGTTGTCGGCCTCCCCGGCGTGGTCGGCGATGATGTCGCCGATCTCGATGGTGGCCTGGTGGAGGGCGGCCTCGTCGTCCGCGCCGAACTCGGTGTGGAGGATGAGGCCGTTAAGCTCGATCTCGCCCGGTTCGAGGAGCGCCCGGGTCCGTTTCCGGAGGTCCTCGTCGAGGGGATCCATTGCTCGGGCTTCCCGACGGCGGCTAATACGTCTCACGGATAGCGCCGCGACAAAAAAGCACATATTACCCCACGTTTGATATTTCAACAATGCTGAACTGGTTGCGCCGACGCGTGTTGCGCGGGTACGAACTCCTCCTCCGCCGAGAGCTCAGCGGGGCGCCGACCCACGTCGCGATCATCCAGGACGGGAACCGCCGGTACGCCCGTCGAAACGGCGCCGACGCCCCCGAGGGTCACCGGGCCGGGGCGGATACGACCGAAGAGGTCCTCGACTGGTGCGACGAACTCGGCGTCGAGGAACTCACGCTGTACGCCTTCTCGACCGAGAACTTCAACCGGCCAGCTGTGGAGCGCGAAGCGCTGTTCGATCTCCTCGAGGAGAAGCTCTATGAATTCGCCGACGCGGACCGCGTCCACGAGTCCGGCGTCTGCATCCACGCCATCGGGGCCATCGAGAAACTGCCCGACCGGGTCCAGGAGGCCGTCAGGTATGCCGAACGACGTACCCGCGGCTACGACCAGTTCCGACTCAACATCGCCCTGGCCTACGGTGGTCGGACCGAGCTGCTCGGGGCGGCGCGAGACGTGGCCGAGGCGGTGGCGTCGGGCGATTTGGACCCCGACGCCGTAGACGTCACCACGATCGACCGGCAGCTCTACGAACGGCCGATCCGCGACGTGGATCTGATCATCCGCACTGGCGGCGACGAGCGCACCTCGAACTTCCTCCCGTGGCACGCCAACGGGAACGAGGCGGCCGTGTTCTTCTGTGCGCCGTACTGGCCGGAGTTTTCGAAATTCGACTTTCTCCGCGCCATCCGGACCTACGAGTCGCGAGCCGATTCCTGGCGGCGCACTCGGGCGATGCGGGCCGTCGCCCTCGTCCGCGCGGTGGCGAGCGCCGAACTCGATGAGGCCCGCGAGGTCGCCACCCGCCTCCGCGAAACCCTCCCGAGCGGCGAGGAGGGGATGGTCGAGGAGCTCGAAGCCGGCGAGGCCGAACCCGCCGACTAACGGCCGAACCGCCGCTGTCGCTGTTTGAACGCGAGCAGCGCCCGCAGGTAGTCACGCCGCCGGAAGTCCCGCCAGTTGACGTCGGTGAAGTAGAGTTCGGAGTAGACCGACTGCCAGATCATGAAATCGGACAGCCGCTCGGCCCCGGTCTTGATGACGAGGTCGGGCTCGACCGGAAACACCAGCCGCTCCTCGATGTCCGTCTCGTCGATGGCGTCGGGGTCGAGCTCGCCCGACCGGACCTCCTCGGCCAGCGCCCGGACGGCGCCGGCGAACTCGTGTTTGCCGCCGAGGCCGATGCTCACCCTGACGGGGGCGTCGGCCCGTTCGGTGTCGTTCGGCCCCCTGACGGCGAGGGAGCGGGGGGCGTCGACCGCCGCCAGCTGGCGTTCGAGCGTGTCGACGACCGCCTCGTCGAGCACGCTCACGTAGACGGCGACCTGTTCGGCGTCGTACTCGAAGGCCCAGTCCAGAAAGCGTTCGAGCGTCTCGTAGGCCCCCTGTTCGAGGAGGTCGCGTTCGGTGATGACCAGGGCCACCGTCGCCGGCGGGTCGCCGGAGTGCCGGCGAACGCGAAACCCGAGGTACCGCTCGTAGAGCCCCACGGTCGGCGATGGGGGCCACCGGTGCTAAGCGTGGCGAATCCGGCCGCCAGGGGGCGAAAAGGCGGAAGCGGTAAGTAGGCCTCGGGGGAACGCCCGGGCGTGCAGTCGAGCGTTCGGCGGGCGGTGGCGTTCGCCCTGGTGGCGACGCTTGCCCTCGCCGCCCCGGTCGCCGGCGCGCTTGCCGCCGTCCCGTTCGCGCTCATCGCCGTCGCCGGCCGGGTAGTCTCGTCCGGCCCCCTCTTCGACCTCTTCGCCAGGCCGGGCGACCGACAGGCGGGTGAGCTCCGCGGCCTGGTCGGGTTCTCGCTCGCGGCGACGGGCCTCGCCCTGCTGGCCTCGCTCACCAGCCTGTCCGCCGGCGCGTTCGCCGCGGCCGTCCTCCTGCTGGCCTACGGCAACCTCATCGAGCGGGTCGTCTGCGTCACCCACGAAACCGCGATCCGTCGGGTCACGGCCTTCAGCCTCGGTGGGGCCATCGCCGCCATCGGTGGGCAGGCCGCCGTGGCCGCGATCGCAGCGATCTCGATCCAGCCGGCCACCGCCGTATTTCTCGGCGTGAGCGGCGGGCTGGTCGGCGCCCTCCTCCGAGAGGTGTTCCCGGGCCGGGACGACCCGTTCGTGATGGTCGCGGTCGCGGTGATCCTCTGGACGTTCACCGCGATCAACGTCGCGATCGGCCCGGTCCAGCTGGCGATCGCCGTGGCCATCGCCAGCGCCTTCGGCTACACGTCGTGGTATCTCGGGACGGCCTCGGTCACCGGGATGCTCACCGGCGTGATCGTCGGGTTGCTGACCATCGTCCTCGGAGGGTACGGCTGGTTCGCCATCCTCATCGCCTTCTTCGGGCTCGGGGGGCTGGCCTCGAAGTTCCGCTACGAGGAGAAGGCCGACAAGGGCGTCGCGGAGCCGAACAAGGGCGCCCGGGGTGGGCGGAATGTCCTCGGGAACGCCGCGGTCGCGCTGTTGGCGGTCGTGGCCTTCGCCGCCAGCGGTCCCCTCGGCGTCGACGCGTCGCTGTTCCTGTTCGCCTTCGCCGGCAGCGTCTCCACGGCAATGAGCGACACGTTCTCCTCGGAGATCGGCGTGCTCTTCGACGACCCGGTCCTGATCACGACCTTTCAGCCGGTCAAGACCGGGACCGACGGGGCGATCACCCTCGAAGGGAGCCTCGCCGGCCTCGGCGGGTCGATCGTGGTCGGGGGGCTCGCGGTCGTCGCGCTCGACGTTTCGCTCGTCGGGGCGGTCGTCATCGTCTTCGCCGGGATGGTCGGCATGTTCGTCGACAGCCTGCTCGGGGCCGCCGCCGAGGGTCGGTGGATCGGCAACCAGGGCGTGAACTTCCTCGCGACCCTCGCCGGGGCTTTGGTCGGGGCCGTCGGTGTGGTGTTCGCCTGAGGCGTTACGGGGCGGGGAGTTCGTCGAGCGTTCGGAGCTTGACGCTCGTCGGCCGCTTGGTGAACTCGCCGAGGTCGCGGGCGATGACCTGATCGACGCCCCGCTGGGCCGCGATATCGAGGAGTCTCTGTGTCGCGGTCCCGTCGATGACGACGGTGGTGGGGACCCGGTCGGCGGCCTCGATAGCGTCGAAGGCCTCGTCCGCCGGGACCTCCACCAGTTGCGAAAAGTCCGCATCGAGCAGCCGAGCCGTGTCCGAACCGGTGATCGATTCGACGTGGCCGTTGAGGGTGTCGGGCGCCACGTCGGTCGGTTCCGGGGTCACCGGATCCGGGGCCGGCATCGTGCTGCCGTCCGTCGCCGCGGTGGCCGTCTCGAGCTCCTCGACCTCCTCCTCGGGTTCACTCACGTAGACGTCGTATGGCACTTTCTCGCGGAGGGCGCGGTGGACCTCGTGGCGGTCGAGCGTCTCGACTGACCGGCCCTCCGGGGCGACCGCGACGTAGTCGACCTCGCCGACCTGATCGAGTTCGCGGAGGATGAGGTCGCCGCCGCGATCGCCGTCGAGGAACGCCGTGACGGTTCGGTCGCGGGTCAGATCGGCGACGGCATCGGGCACGCTGGTCCCCTCGACGGCGATGGCGTTCTTGATGCCGTACTTCAGGAGGGTGAGCACGTCCGCCCGCCCCTCCACGACGATGACGGCGTCGCTCGTGGCCACCCGTGGCCCGGCCGGGTACCCTTCGTACTCGGTGATGCGTTCGACCCGGATGCTTTCGCGGACCTCTTCGATGAGTTCGGTGCTCGACATGAGGTCCTCGTCGAAGGCCGTCGCGAGGAGCTCCTTGGCCCGGTCGATGACCTGGCGGCGCTTGGCCCGGCGGACGTCCTCGAGGTTCTCGACGGAGAAGCTCGCCTCGCACGGCCCAACCCGCTCGATCGTCTCGAGCGAGGCGGCGAGGATCGCGGTCTCCACCTTGTCGAGGCTGGTCGCGATCGTGACCTCGCCGCGAGAGATCCCGGCCTCGGAATCGATCGTGACGTCGATCCGGCCGACCTTCGACGACTGTTGGAGGTCTCGGAGATCGAGGTCGTCACCCAGCAGTCCTTCCGTCTGCCCGAAAATCGCCCCGACGACGTCGCTCCGCTCGACGATGCCGTCGGCCGTGATATCGGCGTGAATCAGGTATTTTGCCGTTTCGTCCATGGTCCCACCTCGGCCCGACCCCCACCAGGGTCGGACTGGTTCCTATCGGGAATATGAGGGACGGGCGCACTAATAGGCTTCCGAAGGGGACCTCAGAATAGGGGTTCGCCGCGAGTTTCCCGGCCGAAGGCCAGGACGACCAGGCCGCCGAGGGCGAACATGACGGCCAGCGGCGTGAGCGCCACGAGATAGCCCGTCGAGACGAGCGCGCCGGCCAGGATCGGGCCGATCACGGCTGCGACCTTTCCCACCCCACCGGCGAAACCCATGCCGGTCGCCCGGGCTTCGGTCGGGAAGAGCTCGGGCGTGTAGGCGTAGATGGCCCCCCAGGCGCCGAGGCCGAAGAAGCTCGCCGCGAGGAGGCCGAGCAGGAACGGCCAGAAGCCGCTGAGGCCGACCCCGAAGAGGGCGACGCCGGGCATGGTTGCGGCGAAGATGAACGTGAAGATCCCCGAGAGGACGAGGTACCAGCCGAGCGTTGGTTTGCGGCCAATGCGGTCAACGAGGTAGGCCGCGCTGAGATAGCCCGGGATCTGGACGATCGCGACCAGCCCGAGGTAGAGGTAGATGTTCCCGACGACGCCCGCGGCGCCGACGGTCTGAGGGAGCCAGATGAACACGCCGTAGTAGCCGAAGTTGATACCGAACCACGCGGCCGCGATCATGAGCGTCTGCCGGCGGATGTCGACGTCGAACAGCCGGGAGATCGGGGGCGTGGGTTCGAGCGAGAGCTCGTCGGCGTCGATCGGTTCGGCCTCCTGGTCGTTCATGTCGGCGATGGCCTCGATCCGGGCGTTCGCCTCGTCCACCCGGCCTTCCTTGGCGAGGAAGTATGGCGTTTCGGAGAGCTGTGAGCGGATCACGAAGACCAGGAGGGCGGGGAAGGCCGCGCTCAGGAAGAGGATCCGCCAACCGGCGACCGGGCCGACGCCGGACAGGGCGATCGCGCCCGCTGGATCCGTCAGCGCCGAGAGGAAGACCCAGGCGAGGACCACGGCGATGATGTTGCCGATCGGCCAGAACGCGTCGAGGTAGACGAGGTAGCGGCCCCGTCGGTTGGTTGGGAGGTGTTCGGAGAGGTAGGACGTGTCCACCGCGAGCGCGCCCCCGAGGCCGACGCCGGTGAGGAACCGGAGGGCGAACCCCGAGTAGAAGCCGACGGCCAGGGCGGTGAGGCCGGCGAACAGCGAATAGGTGAGGACAGTCCACTGGAACGCCGGCTTCCGGCCGTACCGGTCCGCATACCAGCCCCAGCCCCAGTTGCCGACGATCATGCCCATAAGGCTCGCGCTGCCCAGCAGGCCGGCGCTCAGCCCCGTCAGCCCCCAGGCCCCGATCAGGACCGGGAGGGTGAAGCTGATGATGATGACCTCCATGCCGTCGAAGGCCCAGGCGCTGCCACAGATCGCGAGCAGGCGGTGATGAAACCGCCCGACGGGGATCTGGTCGATGACCTGTGAAACCGAGACTGTTCGCCCGCTCATGGTTGAGTGAAGCCGGCTAATCGGAGCGTGCGTATAAACGTTCGGAAAATATACTTCTATTTCGAGTATTGAAGTAGAAATTTCTTCAATAAGGCTCACAGGCCGATGTCGGTCGCCCGAAAGAAAAGATCGAACTACAATCTTTAACCGTCACAGCCGGGTAGTCCGCCCATGCAAACCCACATCGTCCCGGTCGGCTTCGACTACGACCGGCTGATCGCCCCTCTCATCCGGGAACAGCTCGACGTCGACCGGGTCATCCTCCTCGAAGGGGCCGTGGGGAGCGAGGCCAACGTCGAATACTCCCAGCGGCTGTCGACGAAGCTCGAAAAGGACTTTCAGAACCTCCTCGGGGCCGAAACGGCACGGTTCGTCGTCGACGACGTCTACGACTACGACGCCGCCTTCGAGCAGGCCTTCGACGTGATCAACGATGAACTCGACGCCGACCGGGAGGTGTGGGTGAACATCTCGGCGATGCCGCGGACGGTGAGCTTCGCCTTCGCGACGGCCGCCCACTCCATCATGGTCGAGCGACAGGCCGATCGTGACCGCATTCACACCTACTACACCGCCCCCGAGAAGTACCTCGAGACGGAACTCGCCGAACAGCTTCGCACCGGCGTCCGCCTGGTCGATGACCTTGACCTCGACGACGAGCGGGTCTCGGACTGGGTGGGCGCGAGCCAGGAACTCCTCGAGGAGTTCGACGAGCGGGGGACTACGATCGGGGCGAAAAAGATCGGCGACAGCCACATCGTCGAACTCCCTGTCGCCTCGTTCTCCAACGTCGAGCCCTTCGAGGAGGTCATCCTCTTCATGCTCGGCGAGCACGGCGAGTTCTCCTCGGTCAGCGAGCTCGCGGAGAACCTCGCGGCCGAACTCGGCGAGGAATACACCGACAGCTTCCGATCGAAGGTGATCTACAACGTCGATCGGCTCGGCCCGGGCGGCAAGGGCTACATCGAGCAGGAGGAGCGAGGGAAATCGTACCGAACCCGCCTGTCGCGGATCGGCGAGCTCTGGGTCCGTTCTCACGCGGGCCGGGAAACCGACCGATTGGGCTGACGCGAAGTTTCATGCACACGGGTCGCGAGCCTTCTGGCGACCAGCGATCATGCCCGAGGACACCTCCCACCCCGACCGAACCGAGTATCAGCGGTGGCACGGCCTCACGATCGACTCGGTCGCGGACGGGGTGGCGACCGCCCGTATCCCCTACGACGAGAAGTTCACCAACCCGTTCGGCGTCGTCAACGGCGCCGTCATCGCGGCACTCGTCGATGTAGCGAGCGGGGCGGTCCTCAGACAGGGGTTCGACAACCCGCGGGATGGCTATCTGGCGACCGTGGAGATGGACCTCAAGTACCTCCAGCCGGCCGCGGACGACCTCACGGCCGAGGTCCGGGCCGTCCACGCCGGCGAGACCATCGGGGTGACCCAGGCCACCGTGGAAGCGGGGAACGTGGACGATCCCGTGGCCATCGGCTCGACCGTCTACCGGCTGTTTCGGGGATAGCCACACGGGTAGTTAAAGTCAAACTATCGACACGTCTATGTAGCACCGCATGGTATGATATGGCATGGCACCCCAGCCACTGGCGATCCTGGCCGCGGTCGCGGGCCTGTTCGGGCTTATCGTGCCGTTCGTGGCGCTGGCGATCCTGAGCCTCCGCCGGGACGAACACTCACCAAAGGCGCTTCGAGACGCGTCCTGACCCTCACGAGCCCGATTCGGTGCCGGCCGCCTCGAGCTTCTTCACCCGCGTCGCGAGGGCGAGGAAGGTGGCTGCCAACGTGAGGACGACCGCCGCGGCCGCCGCGTACTCGTGAGCCGGGGAGGGGTGGCCAACCCCTGCGCCGACGAACTGGGGCGGCACCCAGGTGTGGTGGAGGTTGCCCCCGAGCGGGACGAAGTAGTCAACCAGGTCGTTGAACCCGAACCAGATCGCGGCCACCGCCACGCCCGACACGGTGAATTCGGCGTAGCGGTGGATGAGGAACGCCTCGACGACCATCGCGAGATGGCTCCAGAAGAGGAAATTGTACATCGCGGGGTGGAGGTCAGAGAACCCACCCTTGAACACGAGCAGGACGAACGGCGTCCAGAGGCCGAGCTTGATACACCCGTAGAACGCGAGGGCGTTGAGCCACTCCCTTGACTGTCCGAGCTTCCACGCCCCCAGGGAGAGGGCGATGAACAGGGTCGCCATCGGGCTGTCAGGGACCACTGGCCAGGCGACGATCGGCTCGTAGGCGAACTGAAACCGGTAGTACCAGAACCCGAAGACGGTCCCTATCAGGTTGACAGCGACGATCGGCCAGGCGAGCCGGAGGCCGAGATCCTCGAGCCATCGCGGCAGGGGCGCGAGATACCGGGGAAGGGGATCGCGATCGGGCAGCGCGGCCATCGTCCCTCCCTTCGGCGACGCGGGCAAAGGAATGACGATTCCCCCGTTTACGTCCGGAACCCGATGACGAAGGCGACCACCATGGCGATCCCGAACAGGGAGAGCAGGTAGTCAACCCTGTCGAACGCGATCGAGACCGTATAGGTCCGCTGCCGGGACCGGCCGAAATCGCGCACCGTGAGCGCGTCACCCAACTCATTACCGTATCGGATGACGGCAGCGAGGAACGGAATGAGCATCGGGATCCGTCGACGCGCACGGGCCAATGGGCCACCCTCGAAGGTTAGCCCACGGGCCCGTTGGGCGTCCTCGATTCGTCGGAATCGGTTCCGGAGCTCGGGGACGAGCCTGAGCGTCAATGAGAGCATGAACGCGAAACCCCAGGGGAGCCCGAGGCGGACGAGCGCGACCTCAAAAGCCTCGCTGTCCGTCGTCGTCGCAAACCAGGCGGCCACGCCGGCCAGGATAACCAACCGTCCCGCGATGACGGCTGAGGTCGTCAGCCCGCCCGTCGACAACGCCAGCGTGAACAGGCGGAGATCGACCGACCAGAAGACTGTCCCGCCGACGTAGAAGAACGAGTTCAGGACGAGAATGATCGGAACGAGGAGCCGCAGGGGCGAGAGGGAGCGAGCCAGATCGACGATGCCGTAGCCACGGCCGAAGGCCAGGACCAGGATGACGATGCCCGCGAGAATTGCCAGGGATCGAACGGTCGGCACTACGAGGGTCACGATCGCGACGCCCAGCAGGAAGACGAGTTTGGCCCGGGGATCGAGGGCGGTGTGGTCGAATCGCATTACTGCCGCTCCCGCAGCATGGCGATCGCTGCATCGACGTCCGTCGGGACCCGGTCGAGGTTCTCCTGCCTGGCGAACTCCACCAACCCCGGGGGCCGGATCCCGTTCTCCAGGAGCACTTCCTCGTCACCGAGAACCTCCCCCGCCGGGCCAAGTTGGCGGATGTCGGCCCCAGCCACGATGGCAACCCGGTCGGCGATGGCATGGGCGAAATCGGTATCGTGGGTGCTGAAGACGATCGTGTGGTCGATGTCGTCCAACAGGCCGGCAAGGTCCAGGCTCCCCCGCCGATCGAGCCCCGTGGTCGGCTCGTCGAGGACGAGCACGTCCGGGTCGCCCGAAAGGACCGAGGCGATCGAGACCCGGCGTTGTTCGCCGACCGAGAGCGTGAACGGATTCCGGTCCGCCAGGACGGTCAACTCCATTACCTCGAGCGCATTCTGAACGGCCGGATCGATCGCCAGTCCTCGATTCCGGGGGAAGAAGGCGACTTCGTCCCGAACGGTCGCGGCGAACAAGCCGTTCTGTGGGTCCTCCGGCGCGAAGCCGACGGACCCATCCACACGAACGCTCCCCGAGTCGGCCTCGAGCAGATCCGCGAGCAGCCGGAGGAGGGTGGTCTTGCCGGCGCCGTTTGCGCCGACGATCGCCAGCCGTTCGCCTCGATCGACAGCGAAGGAGACGTCAGCGAGGACGCCATGGCCGTCATAGGCGAACGAGAGGTCGGTGACGTCGATCATTGACCGTCGACCTCGAGTCCGGTCGGGCCGAGTGGCAGCCGACCTTCCGTGCCCGGTTCGGCAAGCCCCAGCTCCACCTCGAGGTGAACGGGCACCCTCACGCCGGCGTCGATCAGGTCCCGAAGGACGGTCCGCGGGGGCCCGCTGGCGATCACGGATCCGGAATCGAGCAGGGTAACGTGATGGGCGCGGACCAGCAGGTCCCGCAGGTCGTGTTCGGCGATGACGACGGCCCGCCCGGCTTTCCGGAGCCGGTCGAGGGCCTCCAACACGAGCTGGGTGTTCGCGTAATCCAACGGCGCCAGGGGTTCGTCCAGGACAATCACGTCGGGGTCGGTCACGAGGATTCCCAGCAGGGCAGCCTTGGCCACCTCACCCCCGGAGAGCTCGTTGACATCGCGATCCAGGAGGTGTTCTGCCTCGAGCAGGTCAGCGTGGGTGGCGATCCGGGAGCCGATTTCCGCGGGTTCGACCCCGCGGTTTTCCAGGCCGAAGGCGACGTCCCGCCGGACCGTTTTCCGGACGAGCTGGGTACGGGGCGTCTGGAACACGTACCCCACATCGACCCCGTCCGTCACCTCGCCCTCGACGGTCAGACCGGGGTTCCCCTCCAGGAGTCCCTTTAGGGCCTTCAGCAGGAGCGTCTTCCCGCTGCCCGGTGGCCCACAGACGACCGCCGTCTCACCGGTGTCGACCGAGAACGAGACGTCGTCGAGCAGCGAGGACCCATCCGTGGCGGTAACGGTCAGACCCGTTGCCGCCAGCGCGGTCATCGAAGCTCTGGCAAACGATCTTCGAGGGCCATCGAGAGCGGATACGCCACGGCGAAACCGACGACGGCCTGGACGATGTCCATCGGGAGCTCGTTCCCGATCGCATACGGCCCACCCACGAGGATCCAGGCCGCCACGAAGTAGCCCACGATCATGAAGGGCGCCCCGAGCGCCACGGCGATCGCTTTACTCAGGCCGCTCTCCCCGGCGACCTGGCCGACGACGAACCCTTCGAGCCCCTTGACGACGAACGTGATCGGTGCCCACATCCCGTATCCGAGGAGGATATCGGCCGCCGCGGCACCGACACCCCCGGCGAGCCCCCCGACGACGCCGCCGAACAGGAAGGCGGCGGTGTAAATGACGATCTCGCCGACGTTGAACACTCCCGGACCGATCGGGATCGTGATGACCATCGTCCCGATCGTGGTCGCTGCAGCGAACACGGCCGACATGGCGATCACGTTCGGTTCGCTGAGTTGGGCGAAATCGACGTCCAAGATATCCTCGAAGCGGGTCATGGGTTACGCCCGGTTAGGAAGAACCCGGGATTAGGCGTTTCGGACGCGTCACCGTTTACCGTCCGATATTCCCTCAGGTCCGACGATAGGCGTCGGCCTGTTCGAGCGTCCCTCGACGTTCGAGCACGCTCGGGGTTCGACAGACCCCGTCAGCGCCGGTGACCTGGGGGATCACGCAGTTGTTACAGCTCTCACACACCACGCGGTTGTCCCCGTCGAGGATCCGAGCCGGGAGGCGCGGCTCGGCGTAGAACGGCCGCCCCATCCCAGCGGCGGTCGCCACGCCGCCGTCGAGCAGCCGATCGATCTGTTCCCGGGAGCGGATGCCACCCTCGATGAGGACCGGGATCGAGACCGCCTCCGAAACGGCCCGGCAGAAGGCCTCGTTCCACCCGGGCTCGAACGAGTAGCGACGCGACTGGAGCCGGTTGCCGAGGGCGACTAGTCTCGCGCGGATCGGGCCACCGAATACCGACGAATACGCATTCCGAAACCGGTCGTCGTTCCACGAGCGTGCCGGGTAGGCCCCCCGGACGATGCTTGCATCCCAGAACACGGACGTCTCGACCGGGACGAGGCCGTCGAAGCCGATGGCCTCCAAGCGCTCGGCGATCGAGAC
>Ga0207797_1001670_pt1 | contig 15950 bp, 14 predicted proteins | sample PRCRCaboRojoPR_6_FD_187275 | JGI IMG/M metagenome (GOLD analysis project Ga0207797, IMG submission 187275) | Marine sediment microbial community from Cabo Rojo, Puerto Rico - PR CR 10% Liquid 1 (SPAdes) | ecosystem: Environmental > Aquatic > Marine > Coastal > Sediment | place: Cabo Rojo, Puerto...
ACGGATCCAAACGCGGTCATCGGTATCGAGAATACCCCGGTCGGGACCGGAACGACGCGAACGATGTCGACGTTGACCAATCAGTTCCGACAATCGACCTCGCTTACGGTTCGACTTACCGGGAGTTCGGCTGATCATGCGACGCTCTATGTAGGGGGGGTCGACCATGGCGATTCGGCTACGCTCAATTCCATCCCCACTGGGGGGAACGAGTCGGTCCGCGCCGCGGTAAAATGCAGGGACTCGCTCGTCGGGAGCAGCCTCACGTACGAAATCGACGCCTCCGGGCCCGGGATCAATGGGTCGATCCAGGACCGATCTGTCTCGATCCATCGGTATTGCCTCACCTGGTATACGGACAATGATTGGGACAACGGATCGGTCGATCAAGGCGTCGTTCACGCGAACTATGGCGATCACACCGCGGAGGACCTCGAACCGGGCTATCCGACATCGGAGACGGGATTGGTGGCCTACTGGCCGTTCGATGAGGACTCGGGTTCCACGGCGAACGACGTGGTGGGTGGTCACGATGGATCGCTAATCGGGCCGCCAACGATCGGGTCTACGGGAGTTTTAGGGACCACTGGATACGATTTCGATGGAGGTAATGACTACGTTACCGTCCCAAACGACCCGGCCCTGGAAATGAACAACACGAACGAGGTGACAGTCTCGATGTGGGTCAACAAGGACACCGCCCAGTCTGGGTGGATCGCCCTCCTCCAACACTCGGATCAATCATATAACCTACAGTTCAATAACGGGAATGAACCTGCGTTTACGATCTATGATGGAGGCTTGAACACGGCCTATAGTGGAACGCCCCTAACCAACGGGGAATGGTATCACGTCGCCGGGACGTTCGATGGCTCGACCCTCACGATCTACCTAAATGGAGTCCCGCAAGGGACATCGAACGCCGCATACATCAGTGACGGTGGCAGTTTCGACATCGGGATTGGTGAAAATCTGGATGCTACGGGTAGGCGCTTCGATGGAACGATCGACGAGGTGCGGGTCTACAACCGCTCATTGTCACCTACAGAAATCGAACGGTTGGCCGAGGGTTCGAGTCCCTATGATACGACTGCAGAATGGAACGGAACATACACCACAGGATGGGAATCGGCCGATAACTCACTGACGGCGGTCGACCTAACGCTCTCTGACGTCGTCTCTGAGGTGAGTGGCGGATCGGTAACCGTATCGGTGGAGTCGGATACTGACAACGATGGAACCCCAGAGGAGACCAGCGATCCGATTTTTCTAAATGGATCGACAGGACCATACACGGTTTCAGGGCTTTCGACTGACAACGACCGTTTCCGCCTGCAAGTAGAATTGAACACGTCCACGATCACGACGGCGCCCTGTTTCTCGGGGGCGACCCTCTCGCCTGGCGACGGGTTGAATGTCGGATCCCGGAGCGGGTGTAGTCAGACAAACGTCACGGCGAACCAGGACCCGACTGCTGGCTACTCGTACTCTCCCCCGAGCCCGAACACTACCGACACAGTCGCGTTCGACGCCTCATCATCCTCCGATCCCGATGGGACAATCGCGACCTACAAATGGGATTGGGATGGCGATGGTACTTACGAGAACTCGACGACGAACGCCACGATCGAGCACGTGTTTTCTTCACCAGGTGATTACAACGTCACGCTTCAGGTCGTTGATGACGACAGCGCCACTGATTCCGCATCTCAGACGGTGACGGTCACCGTTTCAAGTGCCCCGCCGAAACCCCGATTCTCATACGCGCCGACGAACCCGGATCCGGGCGTTCCGGTCGCGTTCGACGCTTCAAACTCTTCAGACCCGGATGGGACGGTCGTAACGTATCGGTGGGACTGGGATGATGACGGAACCTTCGAAAACGTCACCTCGAGTAGTACCATCGACCACACCTTTGCGGGTCCCGGTACCCACAACGTAACCCTCGAAGTGGTCGACAATGCCAGCGCGACCAATACGACGTCGCAGTCAATCGTCGTGGGGACCCAAAGCCCGACGGCTAACTTCACGTATTCGCCGGACAGTCCGTCCCCATCAGATACGATCACTTTCGATGCGTCGAATTCATCCGATCCCGATGGAACGGTCTCCACATTCAAGTGGGACTGGGATGACGACGGCAATTTCGAAGATACGACATCGAGTGCGACGATTAACCACAATTTTGCCACGGGCGGCAACTACAGCGTTACACTACAAGTTGTCGACAACGAGAACGCCACTGACAACATCACGAAGACCGTTTCGGTGGCGACCCAGCCGCCGAGAGCGGACTTCACTTATTCGCCGATCTTCCCCGACCCCGGCGAGTCGATCACATTCGATGCCTCGGCCTCGTCGGACCCCGACGGCACCATCGCCTACTACGAGTGGGACTGGGATGGTGATGGCGTCTACGAGACGAACACGACGAGCCCAACAACTAACCACAACTTCGCCAACGGCATCTACAACGTGACCCTGCGGGTCACAGATAACGACGGCGCGACGAACTCGACGAACAAGACGGTCACAATCATCGTCGTATACATCGATGAGTATAACGATCAAGACGGCGGGAATGATACGATCCCGCCGGGCGGCGGTGCGATTGGTGACGTGTTCAACTTCCCGGACATGCAGCAGGATGACGATGTGGCTGGAACCTGGGAAGACCGGTACGTGAACTTTGGCTTCTTTGACTTCTATCTCCAGTTGAACGCGGGCGGTGTGATTCGAAACATCAACCCCAACGCGAGCAACTACCGCTTCGAAATCGACTACCGGCTCCCGACAAGTGGCTCTCACTCTGCCGATGTCACGATCGTTGCATCCAACGGTACCGCGCTACAGACCTTTACGCTCACCCACCAGGGAGCCACAACCACGCAGGAGAATTATACTCTAAATAGCGCCTCAACGACCTACCTCAAGAACAACGGCGATCTCTACTTCACGATCGAAAATGGCGGAGACGACGGATTGGTCGTCACTACCGACTTCATCCGCATCCGGGCGACCGACAATAACCCCTGACATCGGGCAAGTCACCTAGTTTATTTCCAACCCGACACAATTCCGCCGCATGCCCGGGGTCGAGGCGGAGCTGCTGAACCTCCTCGCGGTCTTCATCCTCGCCGGCGTGGTCGGGATCGCGGTTGCGAAGATCGGCCGGTTCCCCTACACCATCGCGCTCCTGCTCGCCGGGCTCGCCGCATCGATCGCCGGCGTGGAGTTCGGGGTCGAGCTCTCCCATGACATCATCCTGCTCCTCCTACTCCCACCCCTATTGTTCGAAGGGGCCGCCACGACCGACCTCGAACGGTTTCGGGCCAACATCGTTCCGATCCTCGCCTTTGCCATCCCCGGCCTGATCATCGCCATCCTGCTCTTGGGATTCATTGGCCAGGCTGCGTTCGGCTTCCCCCTCCTGATCGCGCTCCTGTTCGCGTCGATGATCCTACCGACGGATCCCGTTTCGGTCCTGGCGCTCTTCGAAGAACTCGGTGCGCCAGAACGCCTGTCCACCATCGTCGAGGGTGAAAGCCTGCTCAACGACGGAGTTGGCGTCGTTATCTTCAGCGCCCTGCTCGCGCTCGTGACGGGGCCGGCCTCCTCGTCGGCAGTCTTCGACGCGGCGACCGTCATTGACGTCACGCTCGGCATCACCGTATCGAGCCTCGGGGGGCTCTTCGTCGGGCTCGCGACCGGCTACACCGTGTACCGGGTAATGATCAACCTCGATGAACACATGACCGAGATCGTCCTGACGGCGATCCTGGCCTATGGGAGCTTCCTCCTGGCCGAGCACTACCTCCACGTCAGCGGCGTCATTGCCACGGTGGTCGCCGGACTGTTCATCGGAAATCGGGGGGCTGAATACGCGATGAGCCCCCAGACGAAGATCTCGATCTTCAACACCTGGGATACAGCCGCCTTCATCGTCAATACGTTCATCTTCGTCGCGATCGGGGTGAAAACCCCTATCCACCAACTGGCCGCCCACTGGCGGCTGATCGCCATCGCAATCGTGCTCGTCCTCGCGGTTCGGATCGTAACCGTCTACCCGATTGCCACCGCCGTTAATCAAGCCATCCCGAGCCGGATTTCGCTCGCCTATCAACACGTGATCGTCTGGGGCGGGCTCCACGCCTCGATCCCGATTGCGCTCGTCCTCGGGCTGCCGCTTACCCTCGACAACGGCGCCCCCTTCCCGTTTCGCGAAGAACTCAGGGCGATGGTCTTCGGGGTCGCAGCGTTCTCGCTGATCGGCCAAGGACTTAGCATGGAACGACTGCTCAATCGGCTGGGCGTCGTAACGCGAACACCCGCGGAGGAATTGTACGAGCTGCTGGTCGGTCGGGCACGGGCGGTCGATAAAGCCCTCGAGGCGGCCGAGGACCTCCGATCGGCGGGACAGCTCTCGCCATCGGTATACGAGGACTTTACGACCGAATACGAGCGGGAAAAGGGGGACCTCAACGAGGCCATCGGCCAGCTTCTCGAGGAGCGACCGGAGATCCGGCGAGAGGAGCTCCTCATCGGCGAACGACAGATCCTTCGCGAGGAAAAGAGCGCCATCATGGACGCCATCCGGGCGGGCGTGATCTCGGACGAGGTGGGTGAGCAGCTCCTCGAGGAGGCTAACCTCAAGCTCGACCGCGTCCACTCTGGGGAGTCGACCGTGGGCGGGCACGAGCAGGAGGGCTACGAGGAGTTCTGGCGGCGGCGGGCCGCGACGTTCGGCCTCGAGGCTGCAGAGATCGACGAGGAGATTGAGACCGAGTAAGCGAACTTCTTAGTCGACCGGGAGAGTCTCATCGCCTATGTCCCTCCGGAAGACGCCGTTGTTCGAGCGCCACGAGGCCCAGGGTGCCCGCTTCACCGAGTTCGGCGGGTGGAGCATGCCGGTCGAGTACGAATCGATTACGGCCGAGCACCAGACCGTTCGTGAGGCAGCGGGGAAATTCGATGTCTCACATATGGGACAGGTTCGGGTACGGGGTGCTGATGCGGAACAGTTGCTCCAGCGTTTGACGACGAACGACATCACGGCGCTCGAACCCGGTGACTCTCACTACTCGATGATCACCAACGAGGCCGGCGTGATCCTCGACGACACGATCGTCTACTGCCTCGCCGAGGAGGACTACCTGTTCATCCCAAATGCCGGCCACGACGAACAGATGACCGACCGCTGGATCACCCACCGAGATCGGTGGGACCTCAAGGCGACGGTCGACAACGTGACAGAAGCGTTCGCCATGGTCGCCGTCCAGGGGCCCGAGGCGATCAGCCTCGTGAACCGTGAAGCCAGCGAGTCGGTCAAGGGGCTTTCCCGGTTCGAGATGAGGGAGATGGCCGTGGCCGGCGTCGACTGCCGCGTCGCCCGGACGGGCTACACTGGCGAGGATGGCGTCGAGATCCTCCTCCCGACCGAGCACGCCCCTGCGCTCTGGGACGACCTCGACTGCGAGCCGATCGGGCTCGGTGCGCGCGATACCCTCCGGACGGAGATGGGCTACCTACTCTCCGGTCAGGACTTCCACCCGGAGGACGAACCCCGGAACCCATACGAGGCGGGCGTTGGCTTTACGGTTCAACTCGATACCGACTTCGTTGGCCGCGACGCCCTCGAACGGGTTGACGCGGAGGGCGTCGAAGAGCGGTTCATCGGCGTCATGCTCATCGACCGGGGGATCCCGCGGCACGGATACGAGGTGCTCGAACCGGGCGGCGAGTCGATCGGTCACCTAACCAGCGGGACGATGTCCCCCACCCTCGGCGAACCGATCGGGCTCGGGTATATCGATGTCGACCACACCGAACCGGACACGCTCGTCCACGTCGAGATCAGGGACGAGCCGAAAAAGGCAAAGATCCGGGCACCGCCATTCCTCCCGGGCAAATGAGCTACGAGATTCCTGACGACCGGCACTACCTGGAGACGCACGAATGGGCACTCGTCGAGGACGGATCGGCGACGATCGGTATCAGCGACTTCGCACAGGACGAGCTCGGCGACATCGTCTTCGTCGAACTGCCCGGTGAAGGCGACGCGGTCGCACAGGGCGAGGACTTCGGTGTCATCGAGAGCATCAAGGCCATCTCGGACATCTACGCCCCGCTTTCGGGAACCGTTACGGCCGTCAACGACGGACTGGAAAGCGCCCCCGAGCTGGTCAACGACGATCCCTATGGCGATGGGTGGCTTATTCAGGTTGATCTCGAGAATCCCGACGAGGTCGATGACCTCCTTGACGCTGACGGTTATCGGGCACAGATCGAGTGACGGTCACCCCGGCCCATACAGGGCGTACATGACGCCGTCGTGGTCGCCGGCGAAGACCATGCCGTCCGAGACCACCGGTGTGGTATCCAGTCCGTTCGATGGTCGGTACCGCCACCGTTCGCGTCCCGTCGCTGCATCGATGGCGTAGATCCGATCGGTTGCGAGATAGAGGACGCCATCGGCGACGGCTGGTGAGGCCTCCTGGAGATAGCCCGTCGGGAAGAACCAGTGTCGATCGCCGGATTGGGCATCCAAGGCATACAGAGGTCCGTCGCGCGGGCCACCGAATACCATCCCGTCCGCGACGGCAACCGACGAGTTGACCTGGGTCTCGACCTCGGCGGTCCACTGGGTTGATCCATCGCCGGTCGAGACCGCGTGTATCGTCCCAAACGTCTCCCGGTTTTCCTGAATGTCATCGCCGTCTGGGTTGGTCAGCGGCCCGCCCCCATCGGTGGTAGTGATGGAGCCCACGTAGACCGTTCCATCGACGACCGTCGGCGAGGCAAAGACAGCATCACCGAGCTGTCGTTGCCATTGGGTATCGCCCGACAAGGTATCGAGGGCGTAGAGTCGCCCATCCATGCTCCCTACGTAGACCGTTCCGTCGGCGACCGCTGGTGTCGACCGGCCGATCGACCCATCGGTTTCGAAGCGCCACTGCTCCTCGCCCGTGGACGAAAGCGCGTAGACGACGCCGGTGTGGTCACCGAAATAGAGCTGGCCGTCCTGGGCCGTGACCGAACACATCACGCCGACATCGTCCTGCCCAGCCGCCGTTTGGAACTGCCAGAGCCGGCGGCCGTCCTGGGCCGCGATGGCCATCACGACGCCGGCAGACGTCCCGATGTAAACCGTCCCATCGGCGATGGTCGGCGAGGACCCACCAGCGAACCTGCCGACCGTGGTCCGCCACTGTTCCTCGCCCGTGAGCGGATCGATAGACAGGAGCGCGACCCGATTGTTGGTTTTCGTGTACAGCCCGGCCTCGCCAAGTGTAGCGGAGTCGTGGCCGAACTCCCCCTCAAACGTCGCGGTCCACAGCTCACCAGAGAGTGATTTCGGCCCGACGGCCTCCGGCCGGTGGCCCGAGTTGGCGGCATCATACTGAAACTGCGGCCAGGTTCCGGAGATCTGGGTTGGCTGTCCTGGCCCCGGTGTCGTTGGCGGCCGTTCAGTCCCTTCCGGCGGATCGGTGTCCGGTGGTCCCGGCGTTCCGGGGGACGGAGCCGGTGACACGCTTACCGTCGGGGTCGAGCCGCCCGACGAGCCTTCGGTCGGGGTCTGTTCGGTGGAGAGACGGAGACACCCACCAAGACTCGTCAGCCCCATCGCGACCGTCGCGAGAAACCGTCGACGGTCAGTCTTCGAATCCGACATGTCCTCCACTGGGGGCGCACACCCCCCACCCATTAATGTCCCGGCCTCCATGGCTGGTGAAAATGGTCCGCCGGCGGCCGTTCACCGGGGTCGAAGCGCTGATATGGCCGGCGAGAAAACCACAGGACTATTCCATGACCCGCCAGCGAGCCCATGGTCAATCCCGTGGAGGCGATGGGGCGTGACCGACGGTAGCCCGTTTGCGCCGCACACGGCGGCCGAAACGTCGGCCATGCTCGACGCCATCGGGGCTTCCGACGTCGAATCGTTGTTCGACATCCCCGAGACCGTCAGGTACGACGGCGAGTTCGGCATCGAGGCCCACGACGAGCAAGGAGTCCGCGATTCGGTGGCCGAAACCCTGGGGAACAACGACGACCTCATCGAGTTCCTCGGGCGAGGCCATTACGCCCACTACGTGCCATCGCTGGTGGACCACCTCGCGGATCGGTCGGAATTCCTGACGTCGTACACTCAGTACCAGCCCGAGGTCACGCAGGGCTTTCTCCAGGTCCTGTTCGAGTATCAGTCGATGCTGGTTGAGTTGACCGGGTTGGCCATCGCGAACGCCTCGATGTACGACCACGCGACCGCGCTGGGCGAGGCGGCGCTCTTAGCCGGCCGGGTCGGAGCGACCGGCGAGCGGGTCCTCGTGCCGGATTTGATCCGGGCGGAACGCCGTCGGGTCCTCGAGAACTACGTTCAGGGGATCGGCGTCGAGGTGGCGACCTATCCCACGACAGACGGTAACGTCGACGTGGAGGGGCTCAAGGCGATGGCGAACGACGGGGTCGAACTGATCTACGCCGAGAGCCCGAACACCCGAGGCGTCATCGAAGAGCACCTGGATGCGGTTGCCGATATCGCCCACGAGCACGACGCCCTTTCGTGTCTCGGCACCGATCCGGTTGCTCTCGCGTTGCTCGAACGGCCGGCCGACGTCGGCATCGACATCGTGATCGGCGACGCGGCCGCCCTGGGGCTGGACACCGCCTACGGGATGGGGTTAGGGATGTTCGCCTGTCACGAGGAATACCTCCGGCAGGTCCCGGGGCGGCTCGTCGGGGCGAGCGAGGACAGTCGGGGCAACCGGGCCTACACCCTCACGCTTCAGACGCGGGAACAACACATCCGCCGAGAACGGGCGACCTCGAACATCTGCACGAATCAGGCCTGGGTCGCGTTGCGGACGGCGATGCACATCGCCTCGTTGGGCGCAGAGGGGCTCCTCGGGCTCGCCGAGCAGTGTGTCGACCTTCCCCGAACGCTGGCAGAACGGCTCAACGGCATCACGGGGCTCCAGGCCCCGGTCCACGACCGCCATCACTTCCGGGAATTCGTCGCGCATACGGACCAGCCAGCCCGGGCGATCGCCGATGATCTTGCGGCCGAAGGGTTCGCCGTCCACGCGGTCGACGAGCACGAACTTCAGCTGTGTGTGACCGATCACAATGCCCATATGATGGGTGATCTGGTGGCCGAACTGGAGGTGCTGGCATGAAGTACGACCAGGCCCGGTGGGACCGCGAGGGCGACGTCTACGAGCCGCTGCTCGCCGAGAAGGACCAGACGAGCGTCGCGGTTGACTCCTCGCTTCCGGACGATCTCACTCGCGACGAGCTGACCCTGCCATCGCTGGAAGAGCCAGAGTTGGCCCGGCATTACACTCGGCTGTCCCAGATGAACTATGGGATCGAGTCCGGGCCCTATCCGCTCGGCAGCTGTACGATGAAGTACAACCCGAAGTTCACGGAGGACCTCGCGGCCAATCCGAAGGCCGCCGTCCACCCCGACCGCGAACCCGAGACCATTCAGGGGGTGCTCGAACTCCTCTACCGGTTACAGGATTATCTCGGGCGGATCGGCGGGATGGACGCCGTGACCCTCCAACCGGCCGCCGGGGCCGCGGGGGAGTTTACCGGTATCCAGATCGCCCGCGCCTACCACGACCACAACGGAGAGGGCCACCGCTCGGAGATCATCGTCCCGGACAGCGCCCACGGGACCAACCCCGCGAGTGCGGCCATGGCCGGCTATGACGTGGTGGAGATTCCGAGCGAGGAGGGGCGGGTCGATCTCGACGCGCTCGAGGCGGCGCTCTCGGACGAAACGGCGGCGCTCATGCTGACCAACCCGAACACTCTCGGACTCTTCGAACGGGAGATCGAAGCCATCGCCAAGCTCGTCCACGACGCCGGTGGGCTCCTCTACTACGACGGCGCGAACCTCAACGCGCTCCTCGGCCGGGCCCGACCGGGCGACAAGGGGTTCGACATCATGCACTACAACGTCCACAAGACGTTCGCCACGCCCCACGGGGGCGGTGGCCCCGGGGCCGGCCCGGTCGGCGTGTTGGACGAGCTAGCAGAGTTCCTCCCCGAGCCGGTCGTCCGGCAAGATCCGGATGGTCGCTACGAGTGGCACGAACCCGAGCACACCATCGGCAAGGTCCACGGGTTTCATGGGAACTGGCTCGTGCTCATCAAGGCGGTCGGCTATATCATGCGGCTGGGTGATGCGGGGCTGGCCGATGCGAGTGCGAAAGCGATCCTCAACGCGAACTACCTCGCCGAGCAAATCGAGTACGAGGTCCCATATCGGCCGTTCCATCACGAGTTCGTCGCGAGCGCTGGCAACCAAGACGCCGCCGAAGTCGCCAAGCGGATGCTCGATCATGGCGTCCATCCTCCGACGACGAAGTGGCCGACGCTTGTCGAGGAGGCGCTCATGACCGAACCGACCGAAATCGAGACGAAGGCTTCGTTGGACGAACTGGCCGATGCGTTCAACGCCGTCTGGGAGGAGGGGTCGGAATCGTTCCCCGACGCGCCCCATCGCACCACCGCCGGGCGCATCGACCAGGCCTCGGCCGCCCGGAACCCACGGCTGTCCTGGCAGAATCTTTTCGAATAATCGAGTTAGTCGATCATCTCGACGGCCACCGCGACCAGCGCCGTCACCAGGAACAGGCCGGCGATGAGGCCGAAGGCGCTCGCCACCGTCGAGTAGTCGATCACCGCCCCCAGAAGCGCCGGGGCGATCAACTGGGCGAGCGCGGCGGCGGAGAACACTACACCGAAGCCCTTACCCACGGCGCCGGGTGGCGAGAGGGCGTTGACGAGCCGATCGCGCGACGGAAGGGCGAGGCCGTTGAACAGTCCGATGGTGGCGAGGATACCGATCGCGACGAGGCTGGTCGGGACGAGCCCGCTCACCACTGCAAGCCCGGTGCCCACCGCGGCGAACACGACGACCACCGCGATCACTTGGGCCGGAGCATAGCGGTCCGCGAGGTAGCCGCCGACCAGCACGCCGATGGCCGCGAGCACGAAGAACGCCGTGAGGGCGGAGTTGCCAGCCGTCTCCGAGAACCCATACCCGTCGATGAAGAGAACAGGAGTGAACGTCTGGATGCCGACGGAGGCCATCGTGATGAGTACAAACAACCCGAACACGAGGACCATTCCGACCGTGAGCATGGCCTGGATGGATGAATCCTCGTTCTCCCCATCGCCAACGGATCGGTCGCCCCGGTGGCCCTGGTGGACCGGCTCGAGCAGAAACCAGGCGAGAACGGCATAGCCGATCCCGAACCCCCCGACGGTGAGCAAGGCCATCCGCCAGTCCGCCCAGGCGGCGATGGTCCCGACGACGATCGGCGCGGTCGCATACCCGGCGTACCCTCCGAAGGTATGGATCCCGAAGCTCCGCCCCTCGGCCTGTCCGGTCGAGACCGCATCGAGGAGGGCATAATCCGCGGGGTGGAACGCAGACTGTCCGATCCCCGAGACCAGGGCGAAGGCGAGGACCGCGAGATAGGACGGGGCCATACCGACCAATCCGACGCCGATTCCGGTCAGTGCAGTTCCGGTGAGGAAGACCGGTCTCGCCCCGATGCGGTCCACGAGGTCGCCGACGGGGATCTGGAGAAACGTCGTGACGGCGATCGCAGAGACGATCAGCCCGAGTTCCGTGTTCGACAAATCGAATGCCGACCGGAGGGCAGGAAAGAGCGGGGGAAAGACCAAGAGGTAGAAATGCGAGAGGAAGTGACCGCCGGTGACGAGACCAACGACCGCTTTCCAGGACCCACGACGGCGAAACGGGTACACTGGGACGCGTATTTCGTCGTCGGCGATAACGGTGTCGAACCTGATTCGACCCGGGGCTTGCTAGACCTTATTATTCGACCGCCACCATGTTAACAACATGACCGTCGTGAGCGTCTCGATGCCCGATGACTTGCTGTCGCGGATTGACGAGTTCGCCGACGAACACGGCTATACGGGTCGGAGTGAGGTCGTCAGAGAGGCTTCCCGAAACCTCCTGGGTGAGTTCGAGGACCGTCGGCTGGAGGACCGCCCGCTCATGGGCGTCGTCACCGTCCTGTTCGATTATGAGACCACGAACGTGGAAAATCGGATGATGCAGCTCCGCCACGAACACGAGGACCTCGTGACCTCGAACATCCACACCCACGTCGGTGGCGGCAACTGTATCGAGCTGTTCATCCTCGAAGGGACGCTCGCCGACATCTCGACGTTCGTGGGGAAGGTCCGAGCGACCAACGACACGCTAGTGGTGGATTACTCAGTGATTCCTGTCGACGAAGACCCAATCGAGCAGGTGTAGGACGGTTCTTCGAGCGGTTCACGGTCGGTTGGCTTCGGTTGCCACGCTCCTGTGAGCTATCGGACCTTTCCGGCGTCGGGTGATTTTTCCCGTTGGGGTTGAAGGACCGGCGAAAATTTTCGATATATCGGAATACGGTTTATGAGCCGGTGTAGAGACATCACCTCGGGCCGATAACCTGGAAAACCGTCGCCGATCAAGCGGATGCGCTGGAATCGATGCTGTCGACTAGAACGAAGCCGTAGGAGCAGTCGGGACAGGCCCACTTCGTCTTCTCGCCGAGGTGGAGCGTGGTGCTGGCCGATCGATAGAAAGTCCGCTCCTCACCACACACCGGACAGTGGTGCTCCAGCTCCATCGCCATAGCCGGGTTAGAATCGGGGGGCCATTGAAGATTCTGATTCACCGGTTCGAAACTCGAGAGTGGTGAGGATATATCACGTCAGTTCAGGTCGAACCCCTGAACTGTAATTGCGATGTGTTCGCGTTACTCCGATCTCCACGGCGAACAGACCATCCAGTCAATATTACCAGGGAACGTTTACGCTGAGCTTGAGTTTCCTAGTCGGTCCAGTCTGTTATGGTTCAGCCTCGGCGAATTCCAGGATTGGGGATTTCCAAGAACGTAGTGATGTCCAGGATTATTATTCTATTACACGCGCGCGACGCGTCCAAAGGTCATTCTCCAATAACCGGTGCCGATGACTCTCGACACTCATACTCAATCTTTCCGAGAGGGTCGAAGGGCCGATCCGTACGCTTCCCCCCGATGTTCGAGTCGGCCGGTAAGGAGGGGCTCGGAGTGGTAGGCCCTACCGAGGAAACTCGGCCACGATCATACCTGAAACAGATGTTCCAGGACGAATGATGCGATCCCGGATCCAATGCCTTGGCGGTTAGTCCGGATGTGACTGCATCAACGACCATTGAAACGGTCGGTCACCCCGGGCTGTATCAGTTGTACCCTCGGGCTCGATCGCTGAAATCTGGATTTGTCTTATCGAGGGTCGTCAAAATCGCACAACGCCGGCGCCCCACCTCGAACACATAAACCCCATACTAGGATATCAAACGGCCCCCCGGTACCCAACTCCCTCAAACCCCGAAAATGGCTGGATTTACCAATCGCGGGAAATACAGCATCCAATCGAGATCACGGGAATTCCCAAGTCTCACGGCAGTAAATTCGGAAGCCAACATTCAAATACAGGTCCCCCGGCTGACCCACTGTGACCAGGTCGGACGATCGAGGAGGCACAGACCAAGGCTCGATATTTGCCGGCCACGCAGGGCGAATGCTCATTTTACTTACGTTCGGGTTAGCCACCGTCAAACTCGGCCGCTACCTCCTCCCACCGCTGCTCCCCGAGGTAATCGAGACGCTCTCGATCTCATCAGTCGAGGCCGGCATCGCCCTCTCGACGATCACGCTGCTATATGGCCTCTTCCAGTATCCCGGTGGCCGATATGCCGATCGATTGACCAGGAAAACCGTACTGGTGGCTGCATTCGCATTTATCCTCATCGGCTATTTCGTCCTCAGCCAGTCGTTCCATTATTACGTGTTACTACTGGGCGCGGCCGTGATCGGGATCGGCATGGGGCTCTATGGCCCTACTGATCGGGCAGCTATCTCCGACCTCTTTACCCGTCGTCGAGGACTCGCCTTCGGGATCAACGTCACCGGCTCGGAGATCGGTGGGGGTCTCGCTGCTGGGTTATCGGTCATCGCGCTCATGTATTTCGGCTGGCGGGCGGCCTTCCTCGTCGCGTTCGTGATCGCGGCGGTCCTCGTCACCCTCATTCACCGCTGGGGCCGTGGACCCTACCGAATCGAACGGGTTCCGCTCGGACTTCGCGACACACTACGGAGGTTGGCGGCTGGTGAATACCTCCCGATCGTTCTGGTGTACGTGCTGTTTTCGTTCATTGGCAACGGAGTTATCGGCTTCCTTCCGACCTTGTTGCAGGTCGATCAGGGGTTCTCGTCCACCCAAGCCAGCCTGGTTTATGCATCGGTCTTCGTTGTCGGTCTGTTATCCAAACCCGTTGCGGGCCAGTTGAGCGATCGAATTCGTCGGCTCACAGTGGCCATCGGCTCGTTCGTCATGGGGATCGCGGGATTGGCGATTCTCATCGCCGCGACCTCGATCCCGATAGCCGTGTTAGGAACGGTCGGCTACGCTATCGGCCACCGGTCGTTCCCCCCAGTAATGCAAGCCTACCTCATGGATCGGTTTCCGGATGAAACGATGGCCGGCGACCTCGGCGCGATCCGGACGGTCTACATCGCCATCGGGAGTCTCGGGCCGACCTATGTCGGAATTGTCGCGACAAAACTGAGCTATACCGCCGCATTTACCGGGTTTATCGTGTGTTTCGCGATCGGGATCGGCCTGTTAGCCTTCCAGTGGATCAGGCATCGGCCGGCGTGAGTTTGGCTCATTTGCACGCCAACAGGAGATAGAACATCGCGGCGACGAAACCACCGGCGGTGAATCCAGCGAGATTGGCCTCATGCACCGGAATGTCATATGAAATGAAGTGGAGTGCGACGGCGACCCCGACGACGAACCACAGCCAGAGCGTGGTGATCACGATCCAGAGCGGGACGTCGACGTCCCGGTACATTCTGGCAGCGCGTTTCCGTCGGGTCATGAACGGGTCGTATCGAAAACGATGTGGGCATGGCTTTTCGGTGTGTTGTTCCCCCGGACCGACCTCGGTGCCTAAGTGAACCGGCGGCCAGGCTAGCGCATGACCATTTACACCCGCCGCGGTGACGAGGGGCAGACCGACCTCCGGGACATGTCCCGGGTGTCGAAATCGTCGGCGAGGATCGAGGCTTACGGCACGCTCGATGAGGTGAACGCGTTGATCGGGGCGGTCCGGCCGACCGGCTACGACGACGTGGACGGCTATCTCGAATCGATTCAGAACCACCTCCATATCGCCCAAGCCGACCTCGCCAATCCAAATCCCGGCGAGGATGACCCCGTTGTGAGGGCCGAACACGTCGACCAGCTCGAGGACTGGATCGACGAGGTCGACGAGGAACTCGAACCGCTTCAACGGTTCATACTCCCCGGCGGAAGCGATGTCGGGGCAATGCTACACCACGCCCGGGCAGTCTCCCGACGGGCCGAACGACGGGTCGTCAAATTGCTCGAAGAGGAATCCATCGATGGGGCAGTCGAGCCGTACGTAAACCGCCTCTCCGATGCGCTGTTCGTGTTCGCCCGACTGGTCAACATGCGCGACGGCGTCCCGGAAGAGAACCCCACCTACTGACTTCCAGCAGGCAAGAATCGCCACAAGGGTTTTGCTGGTTCTCGACTTTAATTCTGATATGAACAAACACTTCGAAGACACCCGATATTACCTGAAGCGTGCCGTGAAAACCGCCGGCAAAGGCGTCAGTGAGGAGCTCGAACCCATCGAGGCGAAGGTCCGTGAGCTCACGGGCCGTGAGGAGGAACCCGAGCCCAGCCGCTTCGACGCAATCCGTGACGACCTCGAGAACCTCGAGAAGAAGGCTGAGGGCGAAGCCCGCGAGGCCATCGCCGACGCCCGGAAACGGCTCAAGGAATACCGCCAGAGCGCGTAGCACTCCCCGACGCGGAACGTTTATTGTCGCCACTAGGAT
>Ga0207797_1001671_pt1 | contig 15950 bp, 17 predicted proteins | sample PRCRCaboRojoPR_6_FD_187275 | JGI IMG/M metagenome (GOLD analysis project Ga0207797, IMG submission 187275) | Marine sediment microbial community from Cabo Rojo, Puerto Rico - PR CR 10% Liquid 1 (SPAdes) | ecosystem: Environmental > Aquatic > Marine > Coastal > Sediment | place: Cabo Rojo, Puerto...
GAGGACGTCTTCTACCTCCAGAGCCGCGGCCTGGACGACGACGACGCAAAGCAGATGATCGTCGCCGGCTTCATCGAGCCGATCACCGAGGAGTTGCCGATCGAGTACGCCGTCGAGCTGAACCGCCTCATCGAACTGGAGATGGAGGGCAGCCTCGGATAGCCCATGAGCACGCAGGTACACGCAACCCTATCGGCAGCACAGGTCGAGGCGATCAGCGACGCCCACGACGAACCCGAGTGGCTCCGCGAGCGACGCCTCGCGGCCCTCGACGCGCTCGAGGACCTCGACATGCCCGACGTCATCCGGACGCCGGGCCGGGACTGGACGAACCTCGACGCGCTGGACTACGAGACGATCGTGGACCCCGAGAACCAGGCCGAGGAGAAGGAGTGGGTCGGCGACGAGGACGTCGACGTCCTCCCGATCCACGAGGCGATCGAGCGCGAGGAGTCCCTCGTCCGCGACCGCCTGGGCAAGGTCGTCGACCCCCACCGGAACTACCTCACGGCCCTCTCGACGGCGCTGTTCACGACCGGGACGGTCGTCTACGTCCCCGAGGGCGTCGACGCCGAGGACGTGACGATCCGGACGACGATGAACTCGCGGTCGCTGTTCAACTACACGCTGATCGTCGCCGAGCAGAGCAGTTCCGCGACGATCCTGGAGCGGCAGTCGACCGGGGACGCCGTCGACGGCGAGCGCTACTACAGCGGCATCGTCGAGGTCGTCGCCGACGAGAACGCCCACGTCCAGTACGGCTCCCTGCAGAACCTCTCCGAGGAGACCTACAACTTCCAGGTCAAGCGCGGCCACGCCGCGACCCACGGCACGGTCAACTGGATCGACGGCAACATCGGCTCCCGGCTGACCAAGACCAGCGTCGAGACGCGACTGCTGGGCGAGGGCTCGGAGTCGAAGATCGTCGGCGCCTTCTTCGGCCACGGCGACCAGCACTTCGACCTCGGCAGTCGAGTCTGGCACGAGGCCGAACACACCACCGCGGACCTCGTCACCCGGGGCGTCCTCGACGACACCGCCCGCTCGGTCTACGAGGGCGTCCAGGACGTCGGCCGGGAGGCCTGGGACACCAACTCCTACCAGCGCGAGAACACGCTGATGCTCTCCGAGGAGAGCGAGGCCGACGCCAGCCCGAAGCTGATCATCAACAACCACGACACCGAGGCCAGTCACTCGGCCACGGTCGGCCAGGTCGACGCCGAGGACCTCTTCTACATGACCTCGCGGGGCGTCGACGAGCAACGCGCGAAGGACATGCTCGTCGAGGGGTTCTTCGTGCCCGTCCTCGAGGAGGTCGCCGTCGACGAACTCCGCGAGGACCTCGAGGACCTCATCGCCGCGCGGCTGCGCGGCTGACCTAGTCGGCCGTCTCCGAGGACCGGTCGGCCGACCGGAACGAGCGGCGCTCGGCCAGGTGGCGGTGGAGGTACCGGTAGATCGGATAGAGGTAGTCCTCGATGCGGCCGGAGACGCCGCTTGAACTCGCGTACACCAGCACGGGGACGTCCGCGGCCCGCGCCAGGTCGATCGTCCGGTCGGGCGTGCTGCCGAACACCCAGCGCCGGAGGCGGCGGTTGCGCGTCGCCCCGATGAGGAGCAGGCCGCCGTTGCCGACCGCCGTCGAGACGAGGCCGTCGGCGACCGTCGCGGCCTGCAGGTTGTGCACCTGCAGGGACTCCACGTCGGTGAGGGCGGCCACCGTCTCGTCGACGGACTCCTCGACGCCGCCGGCGCGGGGGTCGACGCTGATGACGTGGATCTCCGCGCCGGCCTGGCCGAGCCGGTTCACGAGCGGCAGGAGCGCCGTGTGGTGGGGGCCGCCGCCGGAGCCGACGTTGATCGTCGAGAGGTCCTCGACGGCGTCGACGTTGCTGGTGAAGAAGACGTCACAGGGGGCGTTGTACTCGACGGTCTCGGCGATGGCCTGGTGTTCCTCGGGGAAGCCCATGAGGATGCGGTCGGCGCCGTCGTTGCGGGCCGTCTGGAGGATGTCGAAGGCGACGTCCCGGCAGACGTGACCCTCGACCGTGTAGTCGGCCTCGCAGTCGACCTCGGCGAGCAGCTCCTCGATGCGTGCCGTGCGTTTCTGGGCCGTCTCCCGGACCACCTCGTTCGGCGTCTGGTCCGGGATGTGTGTCACGTTGAGGACCTGGACGAGCGTCTTGCGGTCGGACCCCCGACCCAGCATCTCCGCGAGGCGAACGTAGGGCACCGCCCGCTGGGGCCTGGCGACCGAGACCAGGATCCGGAACGCCTCGTCCGACTCCGTGGTCTCCTCGGCGCCGCCGGCGGAAGCTGGCGTTCCACCCCGGGCGGTCGCCCTCGCCCGGGGGACCACCTCCTCGGCCAGCTCCTCGATGTGGGGGGCGCCGCCCCAGACCAGGTAGGCCACGACGAGGACGAGCGTGAGGAGCAGGCCGGCGACCACGCCGACGCCCGGTAGCCTCGAGATGAGCGCCAGGTTGGCCAGGATGCCGATGACGGGCAACACCGGGACGAGGGGCACCCGGAAGCCCCGCTCGATGTCGGGGAACTTGCGGCGCGAGTAGATGAGGGTCGCGTTCACCACGGCGAGGGGGACGAGGAGGTTGAAGGTCGCGAAGCCGGTGAGTGGCTCCAGGCCGAGGACGTGGACGGGCAGGATCCCCTCCTCGGAGAAGAGGGTGAGAAAGACGGTGACGAGGCCGACGATCGTCGCCGTGGCCGTCGTGACGCTCCAGAACGGCGTGCGGTAGACGCGGTGGATGCGCGCGAACCGCCGGGGCGCGTGGCCCTGGGTGCCCATCAGCGAGCCGATGCCGCTGGCGGCCAGGATCGACGCGTTCGAGGCGCTCACCATCGAGAAGATCGCCCCGGCGACGATCAGGTACTGTCCCGCCGGGCCGAGAAACGACGCGGCGACGGTCCCCATGGCCGTCTCGCCCTGCGCGAGCACCTCGCGGGGGACGGGCGCGTTCACCATGCCGACGATGACCAGCACGTAGAGGACGGTGACGGTGACGATGCTGGCGGCGATGGCCTTCGGCACGGTCTTCCGGGGCTCGATGATCTCGCCCGCGCTCGCGGCGATCGCGGAGAAGCCGAAGAAGGTGATGAACGCGAGTGCCGCGACGGAGACGATCCCCACGGGCTCGGCCTGGAAGCTACCGGCGAACTGCTGGGTGGCCCGTCCCGGCCCGACGAAGGCGATGGCCCCGGCGATGAAGACGAACAGGACGCCGACCTTCGCGCTCGTGATCAGCAGCTGGAAGAGGCCGGACTCCTCGGTCCCGCGGGCGTTCAGGGCCCCCAGGAGCACGGCGGCGACGATGGCGACGCTGCCGTGGGGGAGCACCCGGAATGAGGCCGGGAGGACGAACTGGAAGAACCACTCGTCCATCGTCGCGAGGTAGAAGGCGGTCGTGCCGGTGTAGCCGAGGAACAGCGACACGCCGACGGCGGCGGTGAGGCGGTCCCGGCCCTCGAAGGTCCGCGAGCAGAACAGATAGCCCCCGCCGTTCTCGGAGTAGATCGAGGCGAACTCGGAGTAGGAGGCGGCCGTGATGGCCGCCACGAGCGCGGCGATGACGAAGGCGACGACCGCACTCGAGCCGATCCGGTAGACCGCGGACCCGGAGAGGGAGAAGATACCCGCCGCGATCATCGTCCCGAGCCCGATCGCGAAGGCGATCTTGAAATCGAGCGTGCGGGTGTGCTCTACCATCGTTCCCGCCTGTGACGGGGGGAGGGAAAAAACGCGCGGACGACGAAAGTCGGATGCCCGTTCCGCCACAACCGGGGGTATGTCCACCCTCCCCCCGGGAACGGAGCCGGGGCGCGTCGCGCTTCGCGTCGGGGACCTCGGCCGGCAGGTGGCCTTCTACGAGGACGTGGTCGGCCTGTCGACGCTCGAGCGGAGGGACGGCGGGGCGACGCTGGGCGTCGACGGGACGGCGTTGCTGGAACTCGACGAGCGAGCGGCCCTCCCGCCCCGGTCCCGCGAGGAGACGGGGCTCTTCCACACCGCCTTCCTGCTTCCCGACCGGGCGGCCCTCGGCGACGCGCTCGCCCGCGTCGAGGCCGACTGGGAGCTGTCCGGAGCCTCGGATCACCTCGTCAGCGAGGCCCTGTACCTGGCGGACCCCGAGGGCAACGGGGTCGAACTCTACTGCGACCGGCCCCGGGCCGAGTGGACCGTCGGCGAGGACGGTCGCATCGACATGGACACCCTGCCCCTGGCGCTGGACCCGATCCGGGCGGCCGGGGCGGGTGCCGACGGCGCACCGCCCGAGACGGCCGTCGGCCACGTCCACCTGGAGGTCTCGGACGTCGAGGCCGCCCGGGCGTTCTACGTGGACGACCTCGGCCTGGCCGTGACGGCGACCTACGGGGCCGAGGCGATCTTCCTGGCCGCCGGCGGGTACCACCACCACGTCGGCGCGAACACCTGGAACGGCCGATCGGCGCCGGGCGAGGGGCGCGGGCTGGACTGGTTCGAACTCGTCGTGCCGGACGGGGCGACGCTCGAGGCGGCCGTCGAGCGACTGGCTGGGGCCGGTCGGGAGCCGACGCGCACGGGTGGCGAGGTTTCGGTCGCGGACCCCGACGGAATCGAGCTTCGGCTGCGCGTCGCCGAGTGAGTTTCCAGCGAAGGCTTTTGCCCCCTGACCCGCAACCGGGGGGTATGAGCCCTGACCGGGCCGTCCTCCGGCGGGCGATCGACCGCGGGGAGGAGGAGGGCGGCAGCGTCGAGTTCAAGGAGCGGCTCACGAAGGACGTCCACCTCGCCGACGGCCGCCTGGAGAGCCTCGCCGCCCAGTTGCGCCACCGCGTGCTCTCGGGCGACGGCGAGGCCACCTACGTCGTCGGCGTGACCGACGACGGCGGGATCGCGGGCATCGAGCCGGCGGCCTTCTCGGAGTCGATGGACGTCCTGTCGCTGTTGGCCGACGAGGCCGGCGCCCACATCGAGGACGTCGAGACCTGGGGCGTCGGCGAGGACGGGCTGGTCGGCGTCGCCACCGTCCGCGAGGGGGCGGTCCTCGAGGACGACGAGCACATCGTCGTCGGGACGGCCGGCCACGTCGACCACGGCAAGTCCACGCTCGTGGGGTCGCTGGTGACGGGCCAGGCCGACGACGGCGAGGGTGGCACCCGCAGCTACCTCGACGTCCAGCCCCACGAGGTCGAGCGGGGCCTCTCCGCGGACCTCTCCTACGGCGTCTACGGCTTCGACGAGGACGGCCCCGTCCGCATGCAGAACCCCCACCGCAAGGGCGACCGGGCGCGGGTCGTCGAGGAGGCCGACCAGCTGGTCTCGTTCGTCGACACCGTCGGCCACGAGCCCTGGCTGCGGACGACGATCCGGGGGCTCGTGGGCCAGAAGCTCGACTACGGCCTCCTGACCGTCGCCGCCGACGACGGGCCGACCAAGACCACCCGCGAGCACCTCGGGATCCTCCTGGCGACGGAACTCCCGACGATCGTCGCGATCACCAAGACTGACCTCGTGGACGCGGAGCGGGTGGCCGCGGTCGAACGGGACGTCGAGCGCCTGCTCCGGGAGGTCGACAAGACGCCGCTCCGCGTGGAGCGCCACGGCGTCGACGCGGCGATCGAGGAGATCGACGAGACCGTCGTGCCGGTCGTCACCACGAGTGCCGTCTCGGGCGACGGCCTGGACGCGCTCGACGAGCTCTTCGCGCGCCTCCCGAAGACGGTCGGGGGCTCGACGGCCGAGCGGTTCCGGATGTACGTCGATCGGACCTACAACGTCACCGGCGTCGGCGCCGTGGCCTCGGGGACGGTCAAGTCAGGGATCGTCGAGGCCGGCGACGAACTGCTCATCGGGCCCATGCAGGACGGCAGCTTCCGGGAGGTCGAGGTCAGGTCGATCGAGATGCACTATCACCGGGTCGACCGCGCGCGGGCCGGCCGGATCGTCGGCATCGCGCTCAAGGGGGTCCGCGAGGCCGACGTCGAGCGCGGCATGGTCCTCCTCCCGCGGGACGCCGAGCCGACGCCCGTCCGCGAGTTCGAGGCCGAGGTCGTCGTGTTGAACCACCCGACCCGGATCGGCGACGGCTACGAGCCCGTCGTCCACCTGGAGACGGTCAGCGAGGCGGCCGCCTTCTATCCCGAAGACGGCCAGCTCCTGCCCGGCGACACCGGCGAGACGCGGATCCGCTTCAAGTTCCGGCCGTACCTCCTCGAGCCGGGCCAGCGGTTCGTCTTCCGGGAGGGCCAGAGCAAGGGCGTCGGGACGGTGACGGCGGTCCACGGCCCGGACTAGCCTCACCGCCAGGGCGGGTCAGTCAGGTCCGCGAGGGTGTCGAGCGTGTAGTCCGGCCGGGGGTCGGGATCGCCCGTGGCGCCGTCGGGCAGCCACGCCGACCGCAGGCCCGCCGCGTGGGCGCCGGCGACGTCCGAGTCCAGGGAGTTGCCGACGTGGACGGTCCGGGCCGGGGCCGTCTCGAGGACGGACAGTGCCCGGCGGAAGGGTGCCGGGTCGGGTTTGGCCGGGGCGTCGTAGCCGCCGTGGACCACCGTCTCGAAGCGGTCCCGGATGCCGAGGGCCTCGAGCTTCTGGCCCTGCATCTCGGGTGGGCCGTTGGTGACGGCCGCGACGCGGTAGTGCTCGGTCGCGTGGTCGAGGGCGTCGCCGGCGCCGTCGGTCAGGTGGACCTGGGCGTGGTCCCGCTCGTCGGCGTACGCGCCGGCGACTGCACGGCCCACCGAGGGGTCGTGGCCGGCGTCCGTGGCGAAGGACGCGAAGCACTTCGCGCGGAGCTCGCGAACGCCGTCGCTGGCAGCGGCGAACTCCGGGAAGCGAGCCCGGTAGTCAGCCGCGGTGAAGAACGGCTCGACGCCAGCCCGTTCGAAGGCCACGTCGAGAACGTCGGCGATGGTCTGCGTGTAGGTGCAGATCGTGTCGTCGATGTCGAACAGCACCGCCTCGACCGGATCGGTCACGGTCGCTGGTTGGGGCCCGGCGACCAAAACGTCTCGCTCTCACCGCAGCCGGTACCCGTCGCCCGTCGCCGTGGCAGCGCCGAGCGCGACCAGCCAGTCCAGCAGGTTGGCGACCCGCTCGCGCCAGGTCGTCTCCCAGTCCGGCGAGCGGCTCCGTTCCCAGTGGGGCACGGTCTCGCGGACCGCCTCGAACGCCGCATCGGCCGTGACCGGCCCGTCGGCCGCCGCGAGGGCGTCCCGGACCTCCCGGGCGGGGAAGACGTTCGCCACGAGGCGCTCGGCGAGCGTGGCGGCGTCGGGGTCCTCGCGAAGCCGATGGTAGCCGCGCTCGGTCTCCGCGGCCAGCCCGAGGGCCTGGCAGAAGGTGAGCCACTCCCGGGCGGCGTCACGGGAGGGGACGTCGGTGCGATCCCGGATCCGGGTGCAGCAGTCCTCGACGGTCCCGGGGACGAGCGGGAGGGCGTCCCGGACCGCGAGGAGGAACGCGCGGTCGCGTGCCGGGGGGACGATCTTGTAGCGCACGGTCACTCGAAGCTCTCGGCCAGGACGCCCTCGTCGACCTCGCCGACCGTGCGAGTCTCGCCGCCGATCACGTCGACCGTGACGGCCGCGGGGCCGAACAGGTCGACGGGGAGTGCGGTCATGTCCCAGCCGACCTCGTCGAAGATGGCGGCGAAGGGGCGGCCGTACTCTTCGCCGGCACTCGAGGCCACCTCGTCGAACCGGTCGAAGGGCTCGTCGACGACCAGGTGGACGCGGCCGCCGTAGGCCAGGGCGTCGTTCGTCAGCGCCATCGCCATCGACTCGTCGGCGGCGACGGGGGCGACGGGGGCCCGGCCGGAGACCGAGCGCACGTCGAGTGGGTCGTAGCCGAGTTCGACCAGGCGGTAGGTGGCGAGTTCGGCGGCCCGGGCCGCCGTCGCGACGCTCCCCGTCAGGGAGGCCGTCGCGTAGCTCGGCAGGAAGACCGCGCTCTCGGGGACGCCGGCCGTCTCGGCGACGTGGGCCGCGACGGCCTCGTCGGGGAGTTCGTCGCTCTCGACCGCCAGGACGGCGAACTCGCTGTCCTCGCGGTAGCCGACGCGGTCGTAGACGTCCTCCGCGGCGACGAGCGCCCGCGCCGGCCCGGCGCCCAGCCCCTCGAAGCCGTCGACCGAGAGCTCCCAGCCGGCCTTGCCGGCACAGAGCAGGGCGAGGGCGGGCTGGTCGGTCGAGAGCTCGACGTGCGTTCGGGGCGCCTCGGCGACCCGGTCGACCGTGGTCTGGACCGTCGCCAGCCCGGCCGTCTGGATCTCCGCGAGGAGGAGCCCCGCCTCCACGCCGCCGGGGTGCTCGACGCCGAAGTCGAGGACGGCGGCGTCGCCGGAGAGCGGGTGGACCGCGACCCCGAGTTCGTCGGCGAAGTCGATCGCCTCGTCGACGAGCTCGGTGGCCAGTCGATTGAGTGCGTCCATGGCGGGCCTTCGGCGCCCCGCGCCTAAAGAGTCCGCGAAGCCGGCTATCGGCCGCCGCGGGGCTCCCGGCCCAGGGCCGCCTCGACGGCCTCGACCTTCGCGGCCATCGGCTCGTCGGTGGTCCGCTTGTCGTCGATCTTGAGGAGCGTCTCGACGCGGTCGGCGTCGACGGCCTCGTGGGCGGCCCGGGCCGCGTCGAACAGCTCGGCCGCGTCCTCCGCCTCGATCAGCGTGCCCATCGGCGTCGTCTCGTAGGCGACGCCGGCGTCCTCGAGTGCCTCGACGGCCCGGGCGATTTGCTCGGCCATGCTCCCCTCGATCACCGGGGCGACGGTCAGGAAGCCACTCGCGGTCATGCCCCTTCCTTCGGCACCTGGCCACCTAACGATGGGGGCTCACTTTGCCGTCAACCGGACCAGGCGATCGTCGCCGGAACGGGGGAACCCCTCGCCGGAGCGGCCGTCGCGGTTCGAGGTGATCGCGTACAGGGAGCCGTCGGGGGCCTGTTCCAGGTGGCGAACCCGGCCGAGGACGTCCGTCATCGCGGGCTGGGAGGCGACCCGGTAGGCGTCGTCCAGCCAGTCGCCGTCGTGGTGGGTGACGTCCGGGCCCGTCGGTAGCGTGCCGTCCGGCGGGACGACGGTGACGACGCGGATCTCCTGGCTGGCCAGGGCCGCGATCAGGAGGCGGTTCCGCCAGGACGGCACGTCCTCGCCGGTGTAGAAGCAACACCCGGAGGGCGCCCAGACCGTGTCGCCGGTGCTCAGCAGCGGGCGATGGTAGGGAGAGCCCCGGTACTCGTCGGCCGTCCGCGCGTTGGGCCAGCCGTAGTTGGCCCCGGGCTCGATCCGGTTGACTTCGTCGCGTCGACCGGCCGGCCCGTGTTCGTTCGAGAGGGTGGTCCCGTCCGGGAGCCAGGCGATGCCCTGCGGGTTGCGGTGCCCGTAACTGTAGACGCGCGGGTCCGCCAGGCCGGGATTGTCCGCCGGGGCCGTGCCGTCGGGCTCGAGCCGGAGGATCGACCCGGGGAGCCGCCCGGGATCCTGGGCCATCTGCTCGTTGCCGCCGTCGCCGGTCGTCACCCACAGGTAGTTCGCCGGGCCGAAGCTGACCCGACTGCCGTCGTGGTACTTCGCGCCGGGGATGCCGTCGATCAGGACGACCGCGTTGGAGGCCACGTCGTCGGCCGAGACGTCGAAGTACACCAGCTTGTTGTACCGGTCCCCGCCGTCCATGTAGGTGTAGTAGGCGTAGACCACCGGCGGGTCGGGATAGCCCGGATGGGCGGCGATCCCCAGGAGGCCGCCCTCGCCGCCCTCGACCCACCAGACGACCTCCTCCTGGCTCGTCGGGACCGAGCCGGCGTCGATGACGTCGGCGGGCCTGGCCACCTCCTCGATGTCCTCGCCGTCGAAGCGGAGGATGCGGCCGGTCCGCTCGCTGATGAACACCGAGCCGTCGCCGGTAAAGGAGAGGTCCCAGGGGATCTCGAGGTGCTCGACGACCGTCTCGACCGCGACCGCGTCGGCGGCGGGGCCCGCGGGCGGCGACCAGTCCGGGTCGTACCGGTCCCACGCCGTCCGGTCGTGGGGCAGGGCGAGATCGTAGGGATGGCGGTCGGGGTCGGCCGTCGTCGTGGGGCCGTCGCCGGGCGCTCCGAGACACCCCGCCGTCAGGGCGGCGCCGAGGGCGGCGATCGCACCCCGGCGGGTAACGTCGGGCATCTACCCCTGGCTCGCAGTGGGCCGTCCATAGGTTTTCCGTCCGCCGATCGCGGGTGGATTTAAGGGCCCGCCGCCGGACTCGCCGGCCTGCATGTCCACCGCCACCGTCGTCCACGGCTTCAACACCGCGAACTGGGCGCTCGACAACAGCTTCATGGTCCAGCTCACCGACCCCGGCGAGGCCTACGAAGCGGCCTGTCCGTTCTACCTGATCGACCACCCCGAGGGCGTGGCCGTCGTCGACACGGGACTGAGCCACGACCTGCTCGACGATCCGGCCGGCTACGGGCAGCAGGGCGCCGAACACATGGAGGCGTTCCTGCCGGTCATCGACTACGGCCCCGACATGCACCCGCGGGCCCACCTCGACGATGCGGGCTACGATCCCGCCGCCGTCGACTACGTCGTCATGACCCACCTCCATTCGGACCACGCCGGGCACCTGGACACCTTCCCGAACGCGGAGTTCCTCGTCCACGACGAGGAGCTACGCTACGCCAACAATCCCGTCCCGGTCCAGGACGTCTTCTACCTCGAGGGCGACTTCGACGTGCTCCGCGCGGGGGACTACGACGTCACGCCGATCCACGGCGAGTACGACGTCTTCGGCGACGGGAGCGTCCGGACGTTCCCGACGCCGGGGCACACGCCCGGCCACGTGTCGGTCTCCGTCGACCTGCCGGAGACGGGGACGCTCATCCTCGGCGCCGACGTCGCCCACCAGCAGGACGGCTACGACCGCGAGCACCTCGCGGCGTTCAACCACAGCCTCGCCGAGTCCATCGAGTCACTCCGCGCCGTCAAGGCCCGCGCCCGGGAGGCCGACGCGGAGGTCGTCGTCACCCACGACAACGATCACCTCGAGAAGTTCGAGGGCGGGATCAGGTAGGAGTCCGAGCGGACGCCGATCCCACCCGGGCTGGTCTGACTGTGATGAGCTCACTACCCTCGGTCTCGAGCATCGGTCAGCCCAGGGGTGGGCGTGGCACGTCCTCGCCCAGGACGATCACGATCCGCGGCACGTCGCTCTCGGCCGGACACTCCGCTGCCCGCTCGACCGGCATCGGGCCGGCCACCGTCGCCGCCTCCTCGCTGCTGAGGCCGACGGTCATGTTCGCCGACACCGTCGTACTGCCGGGGATACTGTCCGGGAGGCGATCCCCGCCGACGCGATACCCCACCGGCTCCGGTCGCATCCCGTACTCCGTGCCGGGCACGTAGATGCAGGCGAACGCGTCGGGGACGTCGACTGGTTCGCGAAAGACGAACGGGTTGTCGATCGTCACCGTGCCGACGACGACCTCGCCGCCGCCCTCGATGGCGACCTCCTCGGCCGTGCGCACGTCGTACTCGAGGTCGCCCGCGACCACGTCGGCCCCGACCAACACCACCCCGGCGAGGAGGAGTCCCGCGATCGCGTACTGGGCACTACGCCGGGAGGGCGAGAGGTCTCCCTCGCGGACGAGATAGCCCAACAGGAGGAACAGGGCAGCCGACACCAGCAGCGCGAAGAACGTCCCGTCCGTGCCGACGTCGAATCGCGAGAGCGTGTAGCCGAGGAAGGCGAGGTAGGTCGCCGCCGAGAGCACCGCGAAGACGGGAACGAACGGCGACCGCGAGCTGGCCAGCGCCGCCAGGAGGAGCCCGACGAAGGCGAGCAACAGGAGGAGTGCCCGCACCGTGATCGAGAGCTCGAAGACGATGTCGCGGGCGAAGTACAGGACCGCGGCGACGCCGAAGAGCGCCCCGACGACGTAGAGGACCTTCGCCGGATCCACGTCAGCCTGCATTGTCGGCCCTCCGATGCCCGAACGGAAAACGTTTCGTGGCCGCGTCACCGCCTCGCCGGACCCCGAACGTCACGACGGCCCGGCCACCGCCGCTCCGCGCAACTGGAGGTCCCACGGCCGGACGGACGGAACCCCTTCGCTCGATCACATTGTACAATGACACATCCCTAAGGTCGCGGCGACGGAGTGATCGGCCATGAGCGATCGAGCGGCGGCCCTCGGGGACGCGGAACCGTTCGAAATCACGCACCGGCCCGACGAGACGGACGGCGACTTCGTCCGATTCGAGTCGATCGTCCACCCAGCCCCCGAGGCGGCGGGGACCGACCACGATCTGGATCACGAGCGGTACCTGATCGACAACCCGGACGAACACGTCCATCCCCACCAGCGGGAGGTCATCGAGGTGCTCGTCGGCGAGTACGGCGTCGCGTTCGAGGGGACCGAGCATCGGTTGCGGGAGGGCGAGGACATCACGGTCCCCGAGAACACGCCACACCGACACTGGAACCCGAGCGCCCAGCCCGTTCGGGTCGCCCACGAGCACCACCCCGCCCGGGACTCCGGCGCCCACGCCGCGGCGATGTACGCCCTCGCCCAGGACGGCAAAACCGACGAGAAGGGGCTCCCCAACCCGCTCCAGTTCGCGGTCCTCAACGACGCCTATCCCGGAATCGCGTACTCGACGGCGATCCCGATTCCCGTCCAGAAGGCGATGACCGCGCTGCTCGCCCCGATCGGCCGGGTGGTCGGGTACGAGGCCACCTACTCCCGGGAGGAGTGACGCGGGTCGTCGGTCTCCCATCCCCGCATCTGGACCGACGGAGGGGCCCGCAGCGGACGCGATCTCCGTGAGCCGTGCCGGGGCGCCGCGAGCTTACTGTCACTCCGGCAGGTTCGCCCGACTGCCCGACGGTCGGGCACTGATCGAGCCCACGATCGGAGCGTTCCCGACTGCCAGGCTGGTCGCTACTGCCCCGGGAACAGGAGCAGTCGCCCGGCGATGAACACGAAGTACAGGCCCAGCAGGTAGCCCGCCTCGGTCCGCGTGAAGGCTCCGTCCCGCCAGTATAGCCCGACCCCGAGCAGCGCGACGCCGCCGAGGAGCTTGATCGGGAGGTCCCAGAGGGTGACCGCCGGAGGGACGTAGTACGTGGAGACGACGCCACCGAGACCGAGGCCCACGAGCGGGTTGACGATGTTGCTCCCCACGAGCGTCCCGAGGGCGACGTTCGGCGAGCGGCGGCGGATGGCGTCCATGACGGTCGTCAGCTCCGGCAGGGCGGCGGCCACCCCGAGCGTCACCACGCCGACCATCGACCCGCCGAGGGCGAGCCCCTCGACGACCAGTTCGACGACCGAGAGCAGGAGCGTCGCCGAGAGGAGCACGAGGACGAGCAGGCCCGCGGCGGTGATGGCGTCCCACCGCGGATTCGTGCTCGGCGGTTCCCGGAGCGAGGTCGTCCGTTCCCGGCGACTGACCCGCATGGCGACGTAGGCCAGGTACAGGCCCAGCAGCAGGAGGCCGTCGAGGCGGCCGATCCGGCCGTCCCAGGCCACGGCCAGCGTCGCGGCCAGTCCCCCCAGCATCGGGAGGTAGCTCTGCCGGACGAAGGTCGGCGTGAGGCGGAGCCCACCGTAGCCGACGAGCAGGATGCCGACGAGGAGGAACTGCTGGACGGCCGAGGAACCCATGTTCGCCCCGATGACGACCGCGGACGTGACCTCGTAGTCCAGGACGCCCGAGAGGATGCCCAGCGACGCGATCAGGTGGGCCGAGAGCTCGGGCAGGCTCGTCCCCAGCGCGAGGACGGTCATCCCCACCAGCACCTCGTCGACGTCGTAGTACTCGGCCAGCGCCAGCAGCCGGTCGATCGCCCGCGTCGCCGCCGTCACGAGGGTGTACAGCGCCACCGCCCCGATCGACACCTGGGTGAGGAGTTCGCCCGAGACCGCCATGTCAGCGCTCGGCCAGCCAGGTGTCGTCCCACGGCCGCTCGTGGTCGGGATGGAAGGGCTCGGCCGTCCAGACGGGACAGTTCTCACACTCCCAGATCCGCTTGACGTCGCCCTCCCGGCTCACGACGCCGACGGACGCCCAGGCGTGGGTCTCGCAGGTCTCCGCTTCGGGCATGGGGTGGTGTGGGTGGGCCGGGACGAAAAAGGTGGGCGGAGAGGAGTCGAGATTCGATCCATAGCCGCACGGACTGGAGTCCTCTCGCAAATTCGCTCACAGCCATTCCCCCGTCAGAAACACCACCTGATTTATCGATTCCTGACTCCCGTAATGCGATGCGACGGCCTCGATGATCGAATAGACCGCGTGTGAGGACAGCTGTTGATCTGGGACGAAAAAGACGCCTGCGTGGATTGCAGACTCGAGCGCGGTGAAATCGCTGTCGTAGGAGACGATGATTCGATTCTCGGCGCTCGCGTAGGCAGCGATTTCGGCGTCCTCTGCACCCTCCCCGAGTTTCGGGTGACCCACGACCCGCTCGACGTCGTAACCCGCGGTTCGGAGGCGCGACGCAAGCTGTCGCTCGGTGTTCTGGTCGAGTAACAGCCGGAACGGCATTTAGCAGTCGTCCGGCCCCGTGGCGACGAACGGCTTCGCCGACGCCTCCTCAATTCGCGCCTCCCGCTCCCGTTCGACCGCCGCCATCTCCCCGGGATGGTCGTGGTAGTACGCCAGTGCGTGGTAGACGTCCGCCAGCTCCAGATCGTGACGCTCGGCAACGGTCTCCGGGTCCAGACCCCGGCCCTCGACGCGTTCGTGGACGAAGTGAACGGTGATGCGACTCCCCGCGATGTGGGGCTCGTCGTGGAGTTCCCGAGTGATTCGGGCGGACTGCCTCGACATGGGTGTGGTTAGGGAGGTTTCAGTATAAGAAGTTCGGGGACCTATAGCGAGCGAGGAGTGCAAGGTCAGCGGAGTGATCCTCGGTATCGGAAACCCTGCGGGGACAAACAGAGGCATCAGAGAGCAGACGAGGACTATGCGATCATGGTCCTACATCAAACCGCGACGTTCCTGACGTTCCTTATTCGGCGGTATGAAGCCGAGTATGCATGATTTGAGATAGGAGAATACGACCACGCCCTGACTCTTCAGTGGTCCTACTACTTCCTCCCCGGGGCGGCCCCTTAACCGCATCTAAGCCGTTCACCCGTATATGATCCAAACACTGGCGAAATTCTTCGCTTTTATGCAGGGCGGATTAGCCGTCACTGCGACCGGATATGTAGGATTCAGAATTTCCCTTCTTCTGGAGCAAGTATTCGGTCACGAGACCACCGGAACCCAGGATTTCAAAGTTCTATTCGATGAATTCTACCACTGGTTACTCGGTGGAGTTGAGGATGACGTCGTGACGATGGCCTCGTCTCCCCAAACCACTCAAGCTCTTTTGACCGTCTCAGTCGCGGGAGTAATTGCGCTCTTCGCCATCGCACTCGAACTGTGGGGGATGATTGCCATCACAGGCTTCGCGGTTGCTGGATACCATATCTTTGGAGTTGCCCCGGACATTCCCACGCTGTACGATCTCGTCGTATTTGGCACGACTTTGGTGGCACTCGCGTTGATGGCAAGGGGAAGTGAGCGGGCTCGGTACATCGCTCAGCTCCAGTAAACGGACAGATGAGACGGCGAACGTTCCTGAAAGCGACGGCGGCTGCGCCGCCCGTGAGCAGACGCCGTCGAGTGCTCGCTGGAACGCCGCGGCGCACGGACCTACCTCGTCGTCGACTCCTGAGTCGACGAACCCCCCCGCTGTGTGTCACTTTCTGAAACCGAAACCCATTAATTACCTCGCCGTCCACTGTCGAGTGAGCCGAGGTAGCCTAGCCTGGCCAAGGCGGTAGATTCGAAATCTACTGTCCATTCGGACACGTGAGTTCAAATCTCACCCTCGGCGCTCCTCTCCGTCTCACCCGGCGAGCGCGTGCTGGCGTGTTCGCCCGCACAGCCCGGCAGCCGAGTTCGACCCCGACAGTCGCGTGTGGCGTCT
>Ga0207797_1001672_pt1 | contig 15940 bp, 16 predicted proteins | sample PRCRCaboRojoPR_6_FD_187275 | JGI IMG/M metagenome (GOLD analysis project Ga0207797, IMG submission 187275) | Marine sediment microbial community from Cabo Rojo, Puerto Rico - PR CR 10% Liquid 1 (SPAdes) | ecosystem: Environmental > Aquatic > Marine > Coastal > Sediment | place: Cabo Rojo, Puerto...
CAGGAGATCGATGAGAATATACCTCATTCGCCACGCTCAATCGACCAACAACGCCTCAGGCGATCCGGCCGACCGCGCCTCTGACCCGGCGCTCACCACGCTGGGTCACAGACAGGCCGAGAGACTGGCCGGTCACCTGGCCTCGAGCGCGCCCCGCCTGCCACACATCTTTGACGATCGAGAAGGAGAAGGTTACCGCATCACGCATCTCTACACCAGCCCCATGTGGCGGGCGTTGCAGACAGCGCACCCCTTGGGCCAGGCGCTCGGTCTGGCCCCAGAAGTGTGGATCGACGTCCACGAGCACGGCGGCATCTACCTCGATCACGGCGGGGAGCGAGGAAAGGTAGGGTATCCGGGCAAGACGCGCTCGGAGATCAAGGATACCTTCCCAGAGTTCGTCCTGCCGGAAAGCATCACCGAGGACGGCTGGTGGAACAAAGGGTTTGAGGATTGGACCGGTTGCGCGGCCCGGGCGCTTCGGGTAGGACGGAGCCTGCGCCAGCGCGCCGCCGAGCCGGAGAACGAGGAGCGAGTCGCCATCGTCACCCACGGTGGGTTTATCAACAACCTTTTGAAGGGGCTGTTGGGCCACCTGCCGGGGAAGGGCATCTGGTACGATCACTACAACACCGGCATCACTTGCCTGGATCTGGAGTCGGAGGGCTGGACAGAGACGCGCGTGAGCTACCTCAACCGCGTCGATCACTTGCCACACGGAGACATCAGCTGACCCACCGAGTGCGAGCCACCAAAGGAGACATCTGCGCATGACCATCAAACGCGCGATTATCAGCGTCTACAACAAAGAAGGCATCATTCCATTCGCCCAGGCTCTGGCCGAGCGAGGCGTCGAGTTGATCGCCAGCGGCGGCACGGCCCAGGCCCTCACGGAGGCTGGTCTGCCCGTCCTCGAGGTCAGCGAGTATACCGGACAGGCGGAGATCCTCGGCGGCTGGGTTAAGACGCTCCACCCCGCCATCCACGCCGGCATCCTCTCTCGCCGCACGGAGGCCGACCGGCGCGAACTAGAGCGATTCGGTTGGCAGGAGATCGACCTGGTGGTCGTCAACCTTCATCCCTTCGAGCGAACGGCCGCTATGCCAGGCAAGGCCTCCGAGGACGTCATCGGCCAGATCGATATCGGTGGCGCCGAGCTACTCCGCTCGGGAGCCAAGAATTACGCCCACGTTACCGTGATCTGCTACCCGGCGGACTACGACAAGGTGCTGGGCGAGCTCGAGGAAGATGGAACAATCTCACAGGAGGCGCGCCATCGACTGGCCATCAAAGCCTTCAACCGCACCTCGGCCTACGACGCCGCCATTCGGGACTACCTGATGAAGCCATAGCCGAAGCGCGCTTACCAGCGACTCAAACGTCACCAGACCCGGCGGCTCCTCATTGAACTGTCGGGTTTCACTATCTCGGTGCAACCCCAAAAGGGGATTCTCGTACTATAGGGTAAATGGAGTTCACGCGTGACCGAACAAGACGAAAAGGAGTGGATCAAACGGGCGCGGGCGGGAGACCAGATCGCCTTTGGGAACTTGGTCTCTGCCTACCAGTCACCCGTATATAACCTGGCCTACCGCATGCTGGGTAGCCCGATGGAGGCTGAGGAAGCGGCTCAAGAGGCGTTCATCCGAGCGTACAAGTATCTGAATAGTTACGACATCAACCGCCCCTTCAGCACGTGGCTCCTTTCCATCACATCGCACTATTGCATCGACCTGCTGCGGCGTCGACGGCTCAAGCTCTTTTCGTTAGATGACGAATCGACCGGCGCCTATCGCATCTCCAACGATAGCCCGACGCCGGAGACCGTGGTCCGGAGACGCGAACTCTCGGACCACATGCAGGAGTTGCTCGTCCAAGAGCTCTCCCCAATCGACCGAGCCGCCGTCACTCTGCTCTACTGGTACGATCATTCGTACGAAGAGATCGCTGACGTGCTCGACCTGACGGTAAGCGCCGTCAAATCCAGGCTCTATCGCGCCCGACGGACGCTAGCAGAGGCGATGGAAGGAGAAAATCTCTATGCTGTGTGAAGACGCTCAATACATGATGTCGGCCCGGCTCGATGGCGAGCTACCTGAGGCCGAGATGGAAGGTTTGGACGCTCACCTACGCGCCTGCCGCACGTGCGAAAGCCAGTGGCAGCGCTTCCGAGCGCTCGACAGCCTACTAAGAGAGATCCCGATGGAACGCAGCCCGAACCGCGTGCGTATCGGCGTGATGCAACGACTGGAACGGAGTCAGAAGGCACACCAGGCCCTCCTAGGCGGCACCGCGCTGACGCTTGGGACGCTAGCGTTGGCCGGCATCCTCCTGGCGCCGCTTCTGATGGGGCTGCTAGAGGCAACCGGAGTGGCCCCGGCGCTCTTCAGCGGCGGCCTGACGACCATCGAGCAGCTCATCGGCGTGGGAGAGACACTCGGCCGAGCCTTCTTCACCCTGCTGGAACAACTGGTCTTGCCGCTGGCGTTCCTCAGCCTCTGCGGCCTGATACTGGCTGTGGCCTTCAATCGCCTGTGGGTCAAGGCCGTGCAGCGAGTCAGCTAACCGACTAGAAGAATACCCACAACTTGAAACCGGAGGTAGCGATGAGAAAACCCATCATTTTACTCGCAATGGCGATGCTTATGACCAGCTCTTTCGCCTGCTGCATCTTCCCCACCATTCCAAACATCGATCTACCAGACGTGAACATCAACGTGCCCACGATTGACGTTGGCCCACTAGAGGAAAGGGAGGAGACGATTCCGACCGAGGACGTCGAATCTGCCACAGTCGATGTCCTCTTTGGTGCCGGCGATCTGCACGTCGAGGCCGGAGAGCCCGGGAACCTACTGCAAGGCACGTTCAGCTACAACGTGGAGGCGTGGGAGCCAACCATCACGTTTGAAGACGGCGAGCTAACGATCCGCCAGGGCGATCAGAACCAGGACTGGGGCATCCCCTCAAGCTCGGTTCGGAACACGTGGGAGTTGGCGTTCTCGCCGGAAGTCCCGCTGGCCATCAACCTCGACCTGGGCGCAGGCGATGGCGAACTCAATTTCACCGATCTCCAAATCACGGACCTCGATCTCGATTTCGGCGCTGGAGATTTCGACGTGCGCTTCGATGAGCCCAACCCAGCGGAACTGGAACGGCTGGTGGTAGACGCTGGTGCGTCTCAGCTCGATATGGACGGGCTTGGAAACGCCAGTCCCGAGGAGATGGTCGTCACAGGCGGCGTGGGCGATATCACGCTCGATTGCTCCGGCGATTGGGCCCGCTCCGCCACCATCGACGTGAGCGCCGGCGTCGGCGCGCTGACGCTCCGTCTTCCGGATCGCGTCGGTGCCCGCGTTACCGTCACCGATGGCCTCTCCAGCGTCAGCGCGCCAGATTTCGAACGCTCTGGCGATGCGTATACCAATGACGCCTACGGAGAGACCGACGTAGAGCTCGATATCAGAGTCAGCGCCGGCGTCGGTCAGATCAGCCTGGTCGAGTCCTCCGGCGAATGATAGGAGAATGACGATGAAACGTTGGCCCCTGACACTTATCACGCTTTTGACCGTTCTCTTGCTACCCGCCATCCCTGCCTGGGCGGACGACGGACCAACTGGCGACGGCGTCGTCATCGTCGGCAAGGATTACACCGTCGAGGCGGACGAACGTATCGATGGAGATCTAGTTCTCATCAGCGGCGACCTCACAATTGAGGAAGACAGCCAAGTGGACGGTACCGTCGTGGTGTGGAACGGCAGTGCCGAGATCGAAGGCCACGTCGAGGGCGATGTGGTCGTCTCGCTTGGCGATATCACCCTCGGCCCCGGAGCCGAGATCCAGGGGAACGTGGTCTGTAGCTGGAACTGCGACCTAGAGCGAGACGACGAGGCCCAGGTGGAAGGCAGCATCACCGAAGGCTCGTCCTGGCAAGCGTTCACACCCGAGTTCTCGCCACCCCCCGCCCCGCTGGACTTCCTATCGTCCGGTCTGGAGACGCTCGGCCGGTGGATATATCGTCTGGCGCGCGCCGTCCTCTCAGTGCTGGTGCTGGCCGTCATCGCCGGACTGTTGGCAGCTGTCTGGCCCCATCAAACGTCGGAGGTCACCCGCACGGTCCGTGGCTTTCCGTGGGTCAGCGCAGGGATCGGGCTCCTGACAGCCCTGGCCGCCTTCATCCTCGTCGTCGCGCTGGCGTTAACCGTCTGTCTCGCGCCCTTGGCCATCCTCGCCTCGCTGGCGCTGGGAGCAGCCGCCGTCTTCGGCTGGATCAGCGTCGGCGCTTTGCTGGGAGACCGTCTGCTGCGTAGCCTCAACGTCCGGGGGATCACGCCGCTATGGGCCGCAGTCTCCGGCACCCTGGTCATCACGCTGATCGTGGTGATGACCGACCTGACGCTGAGCTTGATCCCCTGCCTCAAGCCGCTGATCTGGCTGGTCACGCTGGCCCTGGGGGCTGCCGGGCTGGGAGCGGTCATCCTGACCCGCTTCGGCACCGTTGCCTACCAACCGCAAGCACCCGCAACACAGACTCCGACCCTCTCGCCCACCGAGCCCAGCGCCGAGGTGGAGCCTTTCGACGAGTCGTAAGTCAGCGATCGCAAGACAAAGCAGAGGAGGCTCCATTGGGAGTCTCCTCTTTTCGCGTCAGAGGCCGTCAGCTCAGTAGAAGACCTCCATCTCGCAGGCAGCGCAATCGAGGCGCAGACGGTAGCGATGCCCATCTTCATCGACCAGGTAGAGGGGCTCCTGGAGCTTGGCCCGTTCACCGCACAGACCGAGCTGATCCAACGGGCAGTACCGGGTGCGCATCACGCACCGATCGCGCATATCCAGCCCAGATTCAGCCGCCGGTTCGATCTCCTCCACGTCGTGGCGCCGGTAGAATGCCACCGCCTTCTTGTTGAGCGCGTTGGCGCGATACGAAAGCGGCTTCTCCGGATAGGGCACGTCGTTCCTCACGATCGCACGCCGGATCACCGGACGGTTATCCAAGCGGGTTGCTTCCAGCGCGTCTAGCGTCCGGCGTCGCAGCGCATTCAGCGCGGAAAACGGTAGGAAGTAGGGCCTCGGCCAATCGAGTACCACCTTTTGGCAGGCAAATGGCGTCTCGCCAGTCTTACTCAACTGCTGGCGCGCGTTCTCCACCGCCTGCTCGGGCTTGCGCGCCTCCTCGTGGGGATGGTCCAGTCGACGGGTAGCGGCGTTGCTATCCTCATCCACCGCGGTCAAAGTGAAACCCCGGTCATCCACGCCTAGCGTGAGTGTGACGCCAATCGTGCGCTCGGCCCGGCCGGCACCTAGCTGGCTCAGGAAGGCGTGATTGTGGTTGCGATAGATCATCAGTCCCGGTCGGATACCCGCCAAATCGTCAGGCTCGATCACGCGACCGCGCGCCACGTTGACCCGAGTACCCTGCAGCTCACCAGCCTCGTCGAAGAAGCTGATCCCGTCGCCATTCTGAAGCCTCTCCGCCCCGGGCGCCATGGTGAACGTCCGCCTGTCCACGCGCTCGACGCGCCCGATCGGCTCCCCGCGCATCTTCGGCGTGTCGATCGATCCCGGTGGCTCGGCGCGCCCGTGGAGGAAGTAATCCGTGTAGCCACGATTGAACGTCTTCTGTAGGTCCACCTGGAAGTCGATCCGACTCCTGCCAGAGGAGGAGCGTTCGATACCTCGCGCCGCGACCAGTCGTTCCACGCGGCGGTTGTAGACGCTGACTACATTCTTGACGTAGAGTTCGTCCTTCAGGCGACCTTCGATCTTGAAGGACGCGACCCCGGCATCGAGCAGTTCGTCCAGATGTTCAATGCGCTTCAGGTCACACAGAGAAAGCAGGTACCGATCCTCGATCAACGCGTCACCCTCGGCATCGACCAGCCTGTACCGCCGCCGACATGGCTGGGCACAGACGCCGCGATTGCCGCTCCGCCCGCCGACGGCGTAGCTCATGTAGCACTGGCCGCTGTAGCAGACGCAGAGCGCTCCGTGGACGAAGGCTTCCAGCTCGATCGACGTCTGCTGACGGATGGCCCGAATCTGGGCCAGGCTCAGCTCGCGGGCCAAGATGGCGCGCTGGAAGCCAACCTGCTCCAGAAAAGCCACCCGCTCCGGGGTATGGTTATGCATCTGCGTGCTGGCGATCAGGGGGATGGGAGGCAAGTCGCATTCCAGCAGCCCCACGTCCTGCACGATCACGGCGTCCACGCCGATCTCGTCGAGCTGGTGGATCAGTCGCACGGCCTGGCTCAGCTCGTGGTCGTAAAGCAACGTATTGACCGTGACGTAGACACGGGCCCAGTAGACGTGCGCGTACGCCACCAGAGCGGCGATATCCTCCAGGCTGTTGTCGGCTCTGGCCCGCGCGCCGAACTGAGGCGCGCCGATGTAGACCGCGTCTGCGCCGCAGTCGATGGCCAACCGACCGCTGGGCAGGTCTTTTGCCGGAGCCAGGAGCTCTATTCGTTCCATTCGACAAACCGTGGGGGGATATGCGTCGCCAGATAGACCGTCTCGCTGGGACAGTAGAACGGCACGCCGTTGGCGTGAGCTGCCCCGGCGCGCACCGTCAGCACGATCGGCTCAGCCCCGTGGCGCGCGCCGACCTGGATCGCCATCTCCTCATCGGGCGAAAGGTGGACGTATTGGCGCTCCATCGGCTTAAGCCCCTCGCGGCGGATGGCTGCCAGAGCCCGGAGCGAGGTGCCGTGATAGAGGATAGGCGGCGGCACGCACGGCTCGTGGACGATGATCTGATCAAAGGAATGACCGTAAAGCGCACGGATGCGGTTATCCCGCACCTCGAAGCGGGTCTTGCCATCACCCGATCCCTCCTCGACCACGGTCATCACGTCGGCGCGGGTGGCCCAGCGAAAGTTGGGCAAGCCATTAAGGATCTCCAGCACCTCAGAAAGCGGCGCCCAGCCGTGCTCGTCGACGGGCAAGGCAAACCGCTCCGGCTGATGGCGCAGGATCAGGGCCAGAAATTTGCTCAGTTTGATCAATCGTCGGCGATCGTTGGCAGTCATTCTCTCACCTCTGAGACGGTCGATTTCTCGCGCCCGGGCACCACGAGATGGAGCGCCTTGGGGGCCACGCCAACGGTCACAGTCTGTCCGGTCAAGAACGTCAAGTGGTCCGATTCAATCCCATCGGCGAAGACCACACCACCCTGCCCCATCTCCGAGTGAAGCACAAGCCGGTGATCTGTCTCCAGGATACCCACGTCCAGCGTCGTGCCAGTGTAAATGGAAGGAAACGGTTCACGCACAAACCACGCCAGGCAAGGCTCTTCAGGCTGGGGGAGATCGATCCCAAGCTGGCGTTGCTCGGTGATCGATCGGACCCAGCCACTGCTGCCGGTCCCGGTGGCACAGATCACGCCGGAGGACGACTGCCGCTCTTCGCGATCGGTCACCTGAATGCGGTAACGCGCCGATTGATGGGACTGATGACCGACGAAGATCTCATTCAGCGCCAGGAGCTGCTGGCCATCCTCCCGTTCCGCCAGGGCCATGACGCGGTACTCGATCCGATATCCGCTGCCGGTCCCTTCGATGACCCATGCCAACAACGACGGTATGACCGCCGGGGCATGTTGGCAAAGGACACCATCGTATCGATCGGCATCGGGGTTGATCCCAACAGTCAGCTGCCCATCCAGGTATTTGGCGACGTTGGGCACCAGCCCATCCTGTCCGACCACAACGACAACGTCATCCGGGGCGAACAGAAACCGATCCAGGTCCCCTCGATCGACCCGCACACGTCGCTGGTCGGCCGGGATCGCGGCTACGACGGTATCCAGCGCCGAGCGAACCCGCTCGTGGATCGACTCATACTCGGCGATATCTTGCTCTCTAGATCGGAGATAGAATCGCGCCTGGCCCAACGTGCCATGCTGCTCCAACAACAATTCGATCGGTGTCTTACGTGTGACCAGCACAAGACGTGGGAGAGTGGAATCCTTCATTCAGGAATCACATCCTCATCCAGCAGCAGACGTTGCAGAACTCCGCCCAGCAGATCCGGCGTCAGGTTGAGGTGATTGATGGTCTCAATCTTGTCGGCGAAGCGTTGTGCCGCCAGACCCAGAGCCACGGCAGAAGGCACAGCTTTCCAGAGCTCGACACGACGGGCCTCGGCATCCGTCTCGACCTGCAGGCGTTTTCGCTTGGCTTCCAGCTCCGCCTCCGCCTGAATGCGCCGGCTTTCGGCCCTTCCGCGCGCGGCGATCGTCGCCCGCTCCGCCTCAGATTCGACGGCAGCCTTCTGACGCTCTGTCTCTTGCCGGACGGCCAACATGTCATTCGCCCCCTGCTGCTCAATCAACCGCTCTTGTCGGCGAGCCAGCTCGATCTCGGTCGCCAACTCATTCTCCTTGATGGCCCGTTCTTTCTCCACGGCTAGTGCACGGCGCTGGAAGGTCGCCTCATCGGCCTTCTGCTGGATCGCCTCCCGGGTGGGTGTCTGGAGCGCTTTCTCCAGCTCTGGGGTCGGTGCGATCTGATCGATCTGCACACTAACCAGGTCGAGCCCAACCTCTTCAAGCGCCGGGTTCTCCAACAGAGCCTTCTTGAGCGCTGCTCGCGTTCGATCGGCCCCGGAGCGAACAATCTCCGTCACGGGAAGCTCGATCAGACATACACGCACCGGGTGGCGGGACCAATTGGCCCATAGGTTGTTCAATCGCTCCAAGGGCTGTTCGATCCAGGCGCCATTGGCCAACGAAATGCTGAAATTGACGTGTTTGGCCGCCTTTTTCGGATCCTGAACGCGGTAGAGCAACGTCACCTGCACCATGATCTCCTGAAAATCCGCAGATCGCTCGTGGAGCAGAAGCGTGGTCTCGATATCCTCAACGGGCACCTGGGCCGCCGCAGCCGAAAGAGGAAGAAACCAATAAGCAAGGCCCGGCCCGCTACGCGCTAGCTCACCGCGTCGATAGTGCAAAATATACTGATTTGGCTCCGCTCTCAAATGCCGCAGGAACCCCAGACGACTGATGTGTGCCATGAAACACCTCCACTAGTAGGCCTATTCTAGATCGGCGCGGCGCCCTTGGAATCATCTCGGTAGTGACAACCGCGGCTTTCGCGGTTGTGCTGGGCCGCCTCCGCCACCAGCAGCGCCGCCTGGACGCTGTGACGCAGCCCAATCAGTGGATCGCTCAGCCGCGTCCGGCGGTAGAAGTCCTCGACTTCCTCCTTGAGGTGGTTGAGATCCTGCAGGGCACGGTCCAACCGCCGCCCCGAGCGGGCCAATCCCACGTAGTGCCACATCGTATGCTGGATGGTCCGCATGTCGCGCCAGATCAGCGCCGGGTCCGCCTCCTCCTCCAGCCCTTCCTCCTCCCAGTGCGGCACCTCCTCCACCTCGACCACGCGTCCCACCCCGTGTGCGATGACGTCGCGCGCGGCGCGGTCTCCCCAGGTCAGCCCCTCCAGGAGCGACGTGCTGGCCAGGCGGTTGGCCCCGTGGAGCCCGGTGCAGGAGACCTCGCCCACGGCGTAGAGGTTATCCACCGTGGTGCGGCCCCAGGCATTCGTCCAGACGCCGCCGCAGAAGTAGTGAGCCGCCGGGACCACCGGGATCGGCTGGCGGGTGATATCGATCCCCAGCTCCAGACACCGATTGTAGATCGTGGGGAACCGCTCGCGGATCCGATCGGCCGGTAGCTCCGAGGCGATATCGAGCAAGACGTTGGAGTAGCCATGGGCGATCATCTCGTGGTGAATCGCCCGCGCCACCACGTCACGCGGGGCCAGGTCACCCCACTCCGGGGCATACTCCGCCATGAACGCCCGCCCGTCCGGCGTGTAGAGATGGCCTCCCTCACCGCGGACCGCCTCTGAGATGAGGAACCCCTCCCCATCCCCAGTCACCGCCAGGGTGGTGGGATGGAACTGGACGTACTCGGCGTTGATCACCCGCGCGCCGGCGCGCCAGGCCATCGCCAGGCCATCGCCACGGGCGCCCTCGGGATTCGTCGTGTAGCGGTAGATGCGCCCCAGACCACCCGTGGCCAGAATCGTCGTTCGGGCCAGGTAGCGATGGACCTCACGGTGCGCCTGGCGAAAGACGTACGCCCCGTGACAGGCGATCGGCTCGTAGATCGTCATCGGCTCGCGCGCGTGGTGCGGGAACGTGATCAAGTCGACCGCCGTGGCGCCGGTGATGATCTCCACGTTAGGCTGTTGTTGCAGGAGCGCCACCAACGCCCGGATAACCGCCTTGCCCGTCGCGTCGCCGACGTGGAGGATACGGTCGCGCGAGTGCGCTGCCTCACGGCCGTAGGCCAGTGTGCCATCGGGGTCGCGGTCGAACGCCACCCCCGCCCGCTCGATGAGCAGGTCGCGCACGAGCTCCGGGCCCTCCTGTGCCAGGATGCGCGCCGCCGCGGGCAAGCTAAGCCCGGCCCCGGCCTCCAGGATGTCCTTGACCAGAAGCTCCGGACTATCCTCCTCACCCAAGGTGACGATTCCACCCTGGGCGTAGCGGCTATTGCTCTCCTGGGGCTCCTCGGCGCGGTTGATGACGGTGATGTGGCGCTCGCGGTCCTCGGCCAGCTTCAGCGCCGCACTGGTCCCGGCGATCCCACAGCCGATGATCAAGACGTCGGTCTGACGGGGCATCAGCTCACCTCCAACATCCGCTCCAGGGCCACGCGAGCATGGCGAGCCACGCCATCGGGGACGGAGATCGGATTGACCATCTTCCCCACCACCAGGCCCTCCAACACCCGTGCCAGCTTCTCCACGGTGACGCGGTTCATCGTGCGGCAGAAGATCGGCTCCGGGGAGAGCGAGGCGACCAGCTGCTCCGGATGGCTCTTCTGGAGCCGATTGACCAGGTCAGATTCGGTGCCCACCGCCCAGTGCGTGCCGGGGGGCGATTCCTCGATGCGTTGGATGATGTAGGCTGTGGAGCCGGCCTCGTCGGCCAGATCGACCACGGCCATCTCGCACTCCGGATGGACGATGACGCGAACGTCGGGGTCGCGTCGGCGCCAATCCCGGACGTGTTCCGGCTTGAAGCACCGGTGCACGTTACACCAGCCGCGCCAGAGGTAGATCTGGGCCTGGTCGAGCGCATCGGCGGTATGGCCACCGTTGGGCCGGCTGGGGTTCCAGATCAGTGTCTTATCCAGCAAGACCCCCATCTTCTTGGCCGTGTTCCGTCCCAGGTGCTGATCGGGGAAGAAGAGGACGCGCGGACGCCGCTCCAGCGCCCATTGGAGAACACGGTCGGCGTTAGAGGAGGTACAGACCACTCCGCCGTGCTCGCCACAGAAGGCCTTCAGGTTGGCCGCCGAATTGACGTAGGTCACTGGCGTGACCTCATGCTCCACGTCCATCAGCTCACCGAGTGCCGCCCAAGCCTCCTCCACGTGCGGACGAGCGGCCATATCGGCCAAAAAGCAGCCCGCCTCCCGATCGGGCAGCAGCACAGTCTGGTCCGGCTGAGCCAGGATGGAGGCGGTCTCGGCCATGAAGTGGACACCGCAGAAGACGATGGCGCGCGCCTCCGGCGTATTGGCCGCCTGACGGGCAAGCTTGAGCGAATCGCCGCGGAAATCGGCGAACTGGATCACGTCGTCGGTCTGGTAGTGGTGCCCCAACACGACGACCGACGAACCGAGCGCCTCCTTCGCCGCCCGTACGCGCTCAACCGCTGGTATCGTTTCTCTCTGCTTGACGTTGGGATGCATCGGATCCTCCTCAGTCTAATAGCATGCTCAGGTCGAGCGCCGGCGCCGAATGCGTCAGCGCGCCGATGGAGACGTAATCGACGCCGATGGCCGCAATCCGGGCCACCCGTCCCAGATCAACGTTGCCCGAGGCCTCCAGCGGCACGCGCCCGGCGGCGAGCGCCACGGCGTCCCGCATCTGATCCAGGGTCATGTTGTCCAGCATGATCCGATCGGGCCTCAACGCCAGCGCCTCCTTCAACTCGGCCTGATTCTTGACCTCGACCTCGATCGGCAACTCCGGGTAGGCCGCTCGCGCCCGCTCGATGGCGGTAGTGATCGAACCGGCAGCCTCGATGTGGTTATCCTTGATCAGGATCATATCGTAGAGCGCCATGCGGTGGTTCTGCCCTCCGCCGGCGCGTACGGCATACTTCTCCAGCACCCGGTAGCCGGGATGCGTCTTGCGCGTATCGAGAATCACCGTGCCAGACTCCGCGGTGACGTCCACAAAGGCGCGGGTCAGGGTGGCGATGCCAGAGAGTCGCTGGAGGAAGTTAAGTGCCATCCGCTCGGCTGCTAGCAGCTCGCGGGCGGGACCCTTCACGCGGGCGACGAGAGCGGTTCGATCGACGCGCTCGCCATCGGCAACCTCCGGGGAGACGCGAATGCGCTCATCCACGCGGGCGAAGGCCTCCGTCACCACCGGTAGCCCGGCGATGACGCCCATCTCCTTGGCAAAGATCCGCCCTTGAACTACCAGGTCATCGGGCAGGGTGGCTATGGAGGTGGCGTCGCCCGGCCCGATGTCCTCGGCGATGGCTAGGTCGATCAATGGCCGTGCGGCCTCCAGAAGCTCCTTCATCGTACGTCCTCGCTTTCCTCAGCGTCCCCAAAGGGAAACTGGCAGATGGGCGGCATTGCCCGTTTATGCCAGGCACTGCGGATCATCCTGCGCACCTTATCCAGCGTCTCGGGGTCGATACAGTCCGTCTCGCCGGCCTCGATCGCTTTCAGCACCCGATCCAACGCCTGATAGGTGATCCCCAGCTCGCCCTCATCGGTCTGACCCGGCCAGAGACCGCCGGAGGGTGTGCGCTCGACCACCTCGTCCGGCACACCGACCACGCTCGCCAGCTCCCAAACCTGGGTCTTGTAGAGATCACCCAGCGGCAGGAGGTCAACGCCGCCGTCGCCATACTTGGTGAAGTACCCCACCATCAGCTCGGAGCGATTGCCGGAGCCAAGCACCAGATAGCCATTGGCCTGAGCCAGGTAATAGAGCGCGGTCATCCGGAGACGGGGCTTGGCGTTTGGGGCAGCCAGGGGATGGTCGGTCGGCGGGAGCGCAGCAATCAGCGCGTCGTAGGCAGGGGCCAAGTCGATGGTCCGAGTGGCGATGCCGAACGTATCGGCCACCAGATGGCCCAACCGCGCATCGTCTGGCCGGGAGTGACAGGGCAGCAGCGCCCCGAGCACGTGTTCCGCACCGATCGCGCGCACGGCCAGTCCGGCGGCAGTGGCCGAATCAACCCCCCCGCTCAGGCCAATGACGTATCCCTCCGCCCGCGCGGCGTTCAGTCGATCACTCAGCCAGTTTGCAATGTGATCAGCCCAAGCAATGTGATCCATCTCATTCCCCTGACGAACGGCCTAGCACTTAGTGTATAAATTACACTAAGTAGTATACTCCTGTGGAGGGGGTTTGTCAAGAGATTGCCTACGCGAGAGGCCCCCACAATGCCGCTGCGTAAGCCCACTCTCGTCCGATCCATTACAGTGATGCCTCATAGCCGCCAAGAACCACGCAGACTTTGTCCGACTTTACCCATGCGCCACTCGTGGTATAATGAGCCTGAGCCAGAGCTGGAGGAGGATAGGCGATGATTGAGGTAAAAGTCGATAGCATTCGCATCAGCCTGATGTCCGAGCACCGCGTCATTATGCTCAAGGTGCTGGATGAGGATCGATACCTGCCGATCTGGATCGGTCCGTATGAGGCCGAAGCAATCGCCCTGCGGCTCCAGCATCGACGGACCCCGCGCCCGTTGACCCACGACCTGCTGAAGAATATGATCGCCCACCTGGGCGGCGAGGTGGCCTACATCGTGGTCAACGACATGCGCAACGACACCTACTACGCTCGAATCCTCGTCGACGTAGACGGTGAGCAGATGGACATCGACTCGCGTCCCTCGGACGCCATCGCGCTGGCCGTGCGCGTCGAAGCACCTATCTTCGTCGAGGAGACCGTGATGGATGAGGCTGCCATCACACCCGAGAAGGACATCACGGAGGGCGAGGGCGAGGGAGACGAAACCCTGGACGCCTTCCGTGACTTCATCGACACACTCGATCTAGACGACTTGCCCATACAGTAGCCCGTAAGGACCGCCCCACATGCCTGCGCCCGATAAGATGGTGCCTCAAAACGTCGAGGCAGAGGAAGCCGTCATCGGCTCCCTGCTGATCGACCCAGAGGCGCTCTTCAAAGTCACGACGTTTCTCAAACCCGACGACTTCTACATCCAGAAGAATGGCTGGATCTACGAGGCCATTCTGGCCCTTCACGAGCGGCGGGAGCCGACGGACTTTGTGACGATATGCGACGAGCTGGAGCGGCGTGAGCAGCTAGAAGCCGTGGGCGGCGCGGCATACATCACCCATCTGATCAATGCTGTCCCCAGCGCTATTCACGTCGAGACCTACGGCCACATCGTAGAGCAAGCGGCGATTCGACGACGACTGATCGATGCCGCCAGCGACATCGCGCAGATGGCCTACAAGGAAGATGAGTCGGTCGATTACACCGTAGACAAGGCGGAGCAGACGCTCTTCGGCGTCTCTCAGCGGCGCATCACCCGCGACCTGACGCCCATCAACACGGTGATCCACGACTACTTCGACCGCATCGAGTACCTGTACGACCATCAGGGCGAACCACTGGGCGTCCCCACCGGCTACAAAGATGTTGATCGCCTGTTGGGAGGCTTCCAGCGCTCCGATTTCATCATCATTGCGGCGCGTCCCTCGGTGGGCAAGACGTCACTTTGCCTCTCGATGGCGCGCAACGCCGCGCGGTTTGGCAAGCGGGTGGCCATCTTCAGCCTGGAGATGTCATCGGAGCAGATCGTCCAGCGCATCATCTCGGCCGAGACGGGGATCGGCACGCAGCGACTCCGGCTGGGACAATTGGAGGATAACGAGTGGCCCATCTTCGTGGAGGCCACGGGCAAGCTGGCCGACCTGCCGATCTACATCGACGACACCCCGTCCATCTCGGTGCTCCAGCTCCGGACCAAGGCCCGCCGGCTGGCCGCCGACCACGGGCTGGATATGATCTTCATCGACTACCTTCAGTTGATGACCGGCGACGTACGCTCGGAGAACCGAGTGCAGGAGGTTTCGTACATTTCGCGCTCGTTGAAGGCCATCGCCCGCGAGCTGGACCTACCCGTGGTCTCGGCCTCTCAGCTCTCGCGCGCCGTCGAACAGCGGTCGGACAAGCATCCCATCCTGGCCGACCTGCGCGAATCGGGTTCGCTGGAGCAGGACGCGGACGTGGTGATGTTCATCTACCGCGATGAGCTCTACAATCCAGACACCGAGTTTCCCAACATCGCCGAGATCATCGTGGCCAAGCACCGGAACGGCCCCACCGGCACGGTGCAACTCTTCTTCCGCAAGCGGCTGGCCCAGTTCCTCGATGCGGAGACCCACCAGGAGCCGCGCCCCGTCAACTTCTAGGGCCGACGTTGACTCAAAGCGCCCTCACAGCCTGGACATCGACGCTCGCCCAATCACCGATCGCGTCCTAGGAGCCACTGGGCGATGTCGTGAAGTGCCTGGGCCGCTTCCCCATCCAGATCCGCAGCCTCCAAGGCAGCCAGCGCACGCCGGTGGTGCATCTCCGCCAGGCGCTCGGCGTAATCGCGGCTCCCTACCCCTTCCAGCAAGGCCCTTGCCCGGCGAACGTCACCCGCAGAAAGAGGCTCATCCCGCCGAAGGAAAGCCTGAAGGCGAGCGTTACGCTCCAGTCCGTGGAGAATGGGCAGCGACTTCTTCCGCCGAACGATGTCGGCGCCGGCGGGCTTGCCGGTGACGGCCGGATCTCCCCACACCCCCAACACGTCATCCTTCATCTGGAACGAGAGCCCCAGGTGTCGCCCAAAGGCATGGAGCCGTTCTCGCCGTTGAGAAGAAGCCCCGGCGATGAGTCCTCCCATCTCGCAGGCGCAGGCCACCAGGGCCCCC
>Ga0207797_1001673_pt1 | contig 15938 bp, 15 predicted proteins | sample PRCRCaboRojoPR_6_FD_187275 | JGI IMG/M metagenome (GOLD analysis project Ga0207797, IMG submission 187275) | Marine sediment microbial community from Cabo Rojo, Puerto Rico - PR CR 10% Liquid 1 (SPAdes) | ecosystem: Environmental > Aquatic > Marine > Coastal > Sediment | place: Cabo Rojo, Puerto...
CGTCGCGGCACGCCGTGGCGAGGCCGACGAGCACGACGACCTGATCTCGATGCTCCTGACCGCAACCGACGAGGACGGCGAGTCGATGCCGGAGGAGCTCGTGCGCGACGAACTGATGACGTTCCTGTTCGCCGGCCACGAGACGACCGCGACGGCGCTCACCTTCACCTGGTTCCTGCTGTCCCGCCACCCCGAGGTTGAGCGAACGCTGGTCGCGGAACTCGACGAGGTGCTCGACGGCGAGCCCCCCTCCTTCGAGGACCTGCCGGACCTGGAGTACACCGAGCAGGTGCTCCGGGAGGGGATGCGGCTCTACCCGCCGGTTCCACAGATTCCCCGTGACACGACCCGGCCGGTCGAACTGGGCGGCTACTCGTTGCCCGAGGGCGCGACCGTCGCGGCCTGCCAGTGGACGGTCCACCGCGACGGGGGCGTCTGGGCGTACCCCCACGAGTTCCGCCCCGAGCGGTTCGCCGGCGCCGACGACCGCCCGCGGTTCGCGTACTTCCCGTTCGGCGGCGGTCCGCGCCGGTGCATCGGCCAGCAGTTCGCGATGGTCGAGGGGAAGCTGATCCTCGCGACGCTCGCCCGGCGCTACCACCTCGACCTCGTCTCCGACCCCGACGTCGACCTCTCGGTGAGCATCACGACCCGGCCGCTCGACCCGGTCGAGGCACGCGTCGAACCGCGGGACGGCGGCTGAGGCGCCCCGGCCGCGAGTCGCCTCCTCGCCGCTGCCGCTCGGAACCGGTCGACGGGCCGGCGAACGCGAACGCGACGCGGACCAGTGCCGACCACACCTGACGCCACGGGCGCCCTCGTCGGCAGGTTCAGGTGACCGAGCGCTGTACCGCCCGCCGTGCCCTCGCTCGGCGTGACCTCGTTTCGGACGCTGTTCGGGGAGGACGCCGACGTCCTCCGCGACAGGAACTTCCAGCTCCTGCTGCTCGCGAACGTGATGGGACCGCTCGGGCCGGCGCTCGTCTCCCCGGTGCTCGACTCCCTGCGCGGGCCGTTCGGGGCCACCGAGACGGCGATCGGCCTGCTGATCTCGGCGTACATCGCGCCCGGGATCGTGATGATTCCGCTGGCCGGCGTGCTCGCCGACCGGTACGGCCGGCGGATCGTGCTCGTCGTCGGGCTGGTCCTGTTCGGCGTCGGCGGGACGACGATCGCCCTCACCACGGACTTCCGGGTGGCGCTCGCGCTCCGGGTGGTCCAGGGGATCGGCGCGGCCGGGATCGTGCCGGTCGTCATCGCCAGCATCGGCGACGTCTACGAGGGAACGACCGAGGCGACGGCCCAGGGACTGCGCTTCACCTCCTCGGGCGTCTCGCAGACCGTCTTCCCGGCCCTCGCCGGCGTTCTGGTCGCGGTCGCGTGGCAGTACCCGCTCCTGCTCTACGGGCTCTCGATCCCGATCGCAGCCACGATCGCCCTCCGGTTCGACGAGCCGGCTCGCGTCCGTGGTCGTGGTCGTGGCAGTGACGGTGACGATGACGGTGGCGGTGGCGGTGACGATGACCATGACGATGACGGTGACGGTGACGGTACCCCTGGCGAGGGGACCACGATCGGGCGGCTCGCCCGGTTCGTCGCCCGGCCTCACGTCCTGGCCCTGCTGGTCGTCTTCGTGACGCCGCCGTTCCTCTACATCGGGTTCCTCACGTACGTCTCCGTGCTCGTTCGCCTGAGCGGCGGGACGCCGGGGGAGGCCGGGCTCCTGGTCGCCGTCAACAGCGCCGTCTTCGCGGTCGCGGCGAGCCAGGCCGGCCGGATCACGGCGCGCTTCGACAGCCGACTGTTCCCGCTCGTCGGGACGAACGCGGCCATGGGACTCGGGCTGGCGATCGTCGCCGTCACCCCGCTGGTCGTCGTCGCGGGCGTCGGCGCGGCGATCCTGGGCGTCGGGTTCGGGATCACGCTCTCGATGTACCGGAGCATGGCCACCGGGCTCGCCCCCGACGACCTCCGGGGCGGCCTCGTGAGCCTCGCCGAGTCGGTGATCAGGGTCGGTGCCACGCTCTCGCCGATCGTCACGGGAGCGGTCATCGCGCTCGCCGAGCCGACTCTCGGGTTCGCGGCCGCGACCCGGTGGACGGTCCTCGGGGTCGGCCTCGTCGCCAGTGGCGTCGGCATCGCCGGGCTCCTCGTGATGGACGCGACGGCTCCCGAGCCCGACGGGGCCGACGAGGGGACCGCTCCCGAGCCCGACCGGTAGCGACGGGGTGTCCCGGGTCGGCCGGCTCGACGCCCGGCGGCGGGTGTGGTCGGTCGAGGCGGTGCGGCGAGCGACGCCACCGCCCGACCGCGAACAGTTATGACGCGACGCGGTGAACGCCCGACAATGGGCAGTGTCAGTTTCGACTTCGCCGGCGAGACCGTGATCGTGACCGGCGGCAGTTCGGGGATCGGCCGGGAGATCGCGCTCGAGTTCGGCGACGCCGGCGCGACGGTCGTCAACGCCGACGTCCGCGAGGACCCGATCGAGGACGCGTTCACGGTACCGACCCACGAGGCCATCCGCGAGGCCGGCGGCGAGGCGACGTACGTCGAGGTCGACGTCGCCGAACCCGACCAGCTCCGCGAAGCGGTCGCGACGGCGCGCGAGTACGGCGGCGTCGACGTCATGGTGAACAATGCGGGCATCTACACGCGCGGACCGCTCCGGACGCTCGACCCCGACGACTACGACCGCGTGCAGGACGTGAACGTCAAGGGCGTCTTCTACGGCTGCCAGGCGGCGGCCGCGGACATGATCGACCGCGGGGTGGAGGGCACGATCCTCGTCAACTCGTCGACGGAGTCCGAACTCGCCGAGCGCGACCAGGTGCACTACTCGGCGTCGAAAGGCGCGGTGAAGATGATCGTACGCGGCGCCGCACGCGAACTGGCGGAGTTCGGCATCCGCGTCGCCGCGGTCGCGCCGGGCCACATCGACACGATCCCGGGCGGGGGCGACACGGGGGCCACACAGGAGTCCCACGACGCCGGCGAACTCCTGAAGACGGTGCCGCTCGGCCGGGTCGGCTCCGTCGAGGACGTCGCGCCGGCGTTCCTCTTCCTGGCGAGCGACGCCGCGGACTACGTCACCGGCGAACAGTTCTTCATCGACGGCGGGCTGCGGACGTACTGACCGTCCCCCCCTCGGACCGACACCGGTCCGTGTCGTCGAGGCACACGCGAGCCGCAGGGTGACGGCGTCGCCGGACGCGTTCCCGTCGATCCGGACCAGCCGACGGAGTCCGACAGGGGGTGCGAGGCCGACGAGGCGCGACACGAGCGACCGACCGGCCCGCCCCGACGATCCGACCCGCCGAACGCCCGGTCGGGTCTCGATCCCTTGCCCGAACAGCAGTATTTATAACGATTAATGACACGACAGTCGATCGGAGGCCGCGACACCGATGGGAATCCGGGACTACCTCTCGCTCACCACGGACGGCGGTCGACGCCGGGTCCACTACGAGTGCAAGGAGTGCGGAACGAACCTCGAGCGCGACGCGGAGGGCTGCCCGAACTGCGACGGGGAGGTAGCCGTCTACGAACTCTGAGGTCGGTCGGACTGCGTCGACCCGGGCCGTGGAGCCGCAGCAGGCCGCCGGGACCGACCCGAGTCCGCCTGGCGGGGGACCGACCGGGCCCTGCAGCCGATCGAACCCTGCCCATCCACGACGTGAGCCGGGACGCGGGTACGGTCACGCGAGCCCCGTTCTCGCGGGGGCAGTCGGCCCACGGGGGCGCAGTCGGGCGCGGGATCGACCTCCTCACGAGGACGGCGACGATCGCGGACGCGGCGGCGCAGGGGGGACGGCACCCGGCGAGGTTCACCTCCCGGTCGCTGCAACGTTGCGGTCGACCACAAAACACATGCCAGGTCACGACGTACCACGGACCGACGGAGGTGGTGGCCACGCTCGCAACTGACGATCCCATCACCGGCGACACCAGGCACCGCGACTCGACCACTCCCGACCCGACCGATCCAGGTTTTTCGCGCACCCGGCGGGTAGCGTCCCGTCGATCCGATCACCGACGCGCCGGCGAGCACGGGCGGCGCGAGGACGAGCAGGTAGACGACCGGCGACCGTCGCGGTCGCGTACAGCAGCCAGACGTACAGCGGTCCGGTCAGCGCGCCGGCGAGGTAGTGGACCGCCAGCGCGAGCCGTTCGGGTGCCGCGCGGGGTGGCGGCCGGTGAGCACGCCGGCCGCCAGCCGTCGGACGGGATGCGACGCCCGTTCGCGTCCGGGCTGCTACCGGTCCTCGCGGACGGGGTTCTCGTCACCCCAGCCGCGCGCGAACGAGCCGGTCGACGTTGTACAAGAGCACCCCGACCGAGACGAGCGTCGTCGCGAGGTAGACGACCAGCTGTGGCGGGCCGGACGTCGCGCCCCCGAGGGCGGCCCCCGCGAACCCGACGAGGGTGAGCTCGACCCACGTCACCAGGATCCGCGAGAGCAGGTGCGGCCCGTCCGACGACTCCGTCCCCCCGCCGATCGCGTCGAGCGAGTCGAGTGACGGCGACACGGTCAGTACGCCTCCGAGGGCCGTGCCGGCCCGCTGAACGCCGAGTAGAGGACGACGAAGTAGGTGGCGACGAGCGGCAACAGCAGCGCCGCGCCGATCGACATGAGGTTCAGGGGGAGCGTCGAGACGATCGCCTCGTCGACTGCGAGCCCGCTCGCCGGGTCGATCGTCGGGAACAGCAGGAGCGCGACGACCGCGACGAGCCCGTAGGTGAGCCCGGCGCCGGCCGCGAGCGCGAGGTGGTCGCGCCCGCGCCGCAGGGCGACGACGTAGCCAGCCGCCAGCAGGACGGAGAGCACGACCAGCGCCAGCACGGGCGGGGTCGCGACGGCCGCCGCGACCGCGGCGGACGCCAGCGCAAGCGCGCCCAGCGAGGCGAGAACGCCCACGAGGTACGCGACCACTGCCGCCTCGCCGTACCGGCGGAGCCCCTCGCGGAGCGTCCCCCGCGTCTTCACGCGGAGGAACGCGACGCCCGAGACGACCGCGAGCGCGACGACGGTCGCCCCGACGACGGCGCCGGCGAGGGTGAGTGAGCCGGGGCTCCCGGCGACCCAGTTGCCGACGAACGCCCCGAGCAGGAACGGCGCGAGGAGGCTGCCGGCGACGAACGACCGGCCCCACCACCGCTGCCACGCCTCGTCGTGGCGCTGCTCGTACATCTCCGGGGCGAGCCCGCGCAGGATGAGCGCCCCGAGGATGCCGAACATCAGCAGGTAGTGCCGGCTGAAGAGGTCGGCGTAGACCGGCGGGAAGGCGGCGAACAGCGCCCCGCCGAAGACGACGAGCCACACCTCGTTGCCGTCCCAGAACGGCCCGATCGCCGCGAGGATCGTCTCGCGCTCCTCGTCGGTCTCGCGGGTCGCGAACAGGATCCCCGCGCCGAAGTCGAAGCCGTCGAGGAAGAGGAACGTCGCGAGGATGGCGAACAGCAGGGCGAACCACAGCGCCGGGAGCGGCAGCCCGAACAGCGGGCCCGACGCGAGCCACGAAGGCGTCGCCTGTGCCGGCGCGAGCTGTGCCAGCCCCGCCGGGGCTCCCAACGACGCCGTCGCCAGCGTCGCCGACGGGAGCGACGCCGACCCGGCGACGAGCGCCGCCGGGTCAGTCATCCCCGGTCACCCCTGCGGGCGGGGCCTCCGGGCCGGCGGGGCGGTCCGCGGTGGTGCGGAGGTCGTCGCCGCCCGGCGGTCCGCCCCGAATGATCCGGGCGATCACGTACGCGTACAGGCCGAGCAAGGCCGCGTAGACGAGGACGAACCCGGCGAGCGTGATCGTCGCCTCCGTCCCGGTGAGCCCGGGCGAGACGCCCTCGCTGGTCCGCATCACGCCCTGGATGACCCACGGCTGGCGGCCGACCTCGGTGACGATCCAGCCGAGTTCCACGGCGAGGATGCCCAGGAGACTCGAGGCCATCAGCGCCTTGTGGAGCAGGCCGTCCTCGAAGAGTTCGCCCGACCACCAGCGGTAGGCGCCCCAGAACGCGAGCAGGATGAACCAGAACCCCATCCCGACCATCGCCCGGAACGACCAGAAGACGATTGCGACGGGCGGGGCCTCGGTCTCGAACGAGTTCAACCCGCGTATCTCGGCGGTCGCGTCGCCGCCGCTGGCGAGCCACGAGGCGCCGCCGGGGATGCCGAATCCGAACAGCTCCTTCGCGCGCGGGTCGGTGATGTCCGACAGCTGTGTCGGGAAGGCGATGATGTACTCGGGGACGTACGACTCGGTCTCCCAGACGGCCTCCATGGCGGCGAACTTCTGCGGCTGGGTCTCGTAGACGTGCCGGGCGTAGAGGTCGCCGTGGAGCACCTGTAACGGCGCCGTGATCAGCAGCGCGACCAGCGCGATCTTCAGCGTCGTCTCCCAGAACCCCACGTGCTGGATCGGGTAGCCCCAGACGTGGTGGCGGAAGACGTAGTAGGCCGCGACCCCGGCCATGAACAGCGCCACCGACTCGACGGCGGCGTTCTGCATGTGGACGAACATGAAGCCGAACCGGGGGTTGGCGTACGCCGCCACGGGGTCGGTGAGGTGGACGATCGTCCGCCCGCCCTCCTGGGCGAGTTCGTAGCCGCGGGGCGTCTGCATCCACGAGTTCGCGATCAGGATCCAGACGGCCGACAGCCAGGTCCCCGCCCCGACCGCGAGGCTCGACACGAAGTACAGCGCGTTCGAGACCCGCTCGCGACCGAAGACGAACACGCCGAGGAACGTCGCCTCCAGCATGAACGCCATCATCCCCTCGATGGCCAGCGGCCCGCCGAACAGTTCTCCGGCGGCGGTGGCGAAGGCCGCGAAGTTCGTCCCGAACTCGAACTCGAGGACGATCCCGGTGACCGTCCCGACGACGAACGAGACCGCGAAGACCTTCGTCCAGAACCGTCGCAGCTGCTCGTAGATCGGTCGGTCCGTCCGGATCTCCTTCCAGGTGAAGTAGACGAGGAAGGGCGCGAGCCCCATGCTCATCACCGGGAAGACGATGTGGACGATCGTCGTTACGGCGAACTGGATCCGACTGGCGATGACTGGGTCGACCATGTGTGGTGAGTCGTGTACTGACCGTGACGCACTGCCCGGTCGCGCTCCCGATACGCCGCTCAGGGCTTCGACGGAATAACCCGTCGCTTGGTCCTCGACAACGGTCGCGAACCGGCATCGTCGACCGTGATGGACCCCTGTTCGACCCGGAGGGGACGGCGATCGGGGACGCGTCGGCGGGGGCACCGTTCGGGGACCCGGCTACGGGGTGTCGGCAGCGATCGGCGGAACTCTCGCGCCGAAGGACGTGAACCTGGCGGCGAATCCCGCCGGCTGGAACGCCGTCGATCGGCACCGGCACGGTCGTCGTACGGCCTGATCGATCCGGGGCGAGCGCCTCGCCGACGCCACCGGATGGTGTAGTGTATGTATTGCACACTTCTATGCAAACGATAAAGGGGCGGAGCGCGTACGGGCACCCATGAGCCCGACCGTGGCGGTCATCGACGCGTCGGTGGGCGAGACGCCGGCGGAGGCGAACTTCCGGCGGGAGCTGGACGCCGAGGTGGACGTCTACAAGGTGAGCGAGGGTCAGTTCCCGCCCTCGGTGTCCGCGGCGGCGTGGCGCTACGACGGCGTCGTGATCAGCGGGTCACAGACGTCCGTCTACGACGACCGCGACTGGATCCACGAGCTGACCGAGTGGTTCCGGCGCGTCCACGCCGCCGACGTGCCGACGCTCGGCGTCTGCTGGGGCCACCAGTTCGTCGCGCAGGCGCTCGGCGGCCGCGTCGTCGACATGGGCGAGTACGAACTCGGCTACTGCTCGATCGAGCGCGTCGGCGACGACCCGCTCTTCGAGGGGGTGCCCGAGCGGTTCACGAGCTTCGAGACGCACTCCGACCGCGTCGCGGAGCTGCCCGCCGGTGCCGCGACGCTCGCGCGCAACGGGTTCGGCGTGCAGGCGTTCCGCGTCGGGAGCGCGTACGGCGTCCAGTTCCACCCCGAGTACGACCGCGAGACCGCCGAGTGGGTGACCCGGAGCAAGGACCTGCCGGACGACCGGATCCGGGCCGTCCTCGACGGGATCACCGACGAGGCGGTCGCCGACGCGGCGGTCGCGAAGGAGGTCTTCGCGAACTTCCTCGCGATCGCCGCGACGCACCAGCCGGTGAGCAACGGACCGTGCACGAACTGACCGGTCCTCACGCCGACGACGTGCGGGCCCCTGTCGCCGACGGGAAAGCCACCGACCCGGGTGCCGACGCAACTCCCGCCACGGGACGGGACGACGCCGCCACGGGTGATCCGCCCCGCGACGGCGACCGGCCGCCCGCCAGGGTCGGCGAAGGGCTCCTCGACGAGGAGATGGGGCCCAGCTCCGCGCTCGCACACCTCTACCGGGGCGAGCTCCACCGGACGAAGTTCTGGCGCGAGCGGCTCGACCGGACGACGAACTGGGCCGTCGTGGTGATGGCGGCCGTCCTGACGTGGGCGTTCTCGAACGACTCGAACCCCCACTACGTCGTCCTCGTCGGCGGCCTCGCGGTCGGGCTGTTCCTGTTCGTCGAGGCGCGCCGGTACCGGGCGTACGACATCTGGCGCGGTCGGGTGCGGTCGCTCCAGCGGAACGTCTGGGCGCCCGGGCTGGACCCCGACCGCGGTCCCGCCAGCGAGACGTGGCGGCGCGACCTCGCCGACGACTACGCGGAGCCGACCGTGAAGATCAGCCTCGAGGAGGCGCTCGCCCACCGGCTCCGGCGGGTCTACCTGCCGCTGTTCGGCGTGCTGGCCGTGTCGTGGGTGCTCCGGGTCACGGCGTTCGCGGGCGCCGCGTGGCCGGCGAGCGCGCGGATCGGGGCCGTCCCGGGGACGGTCGTGACCGGGCTCGTCGCCGCCGTCGTCGGCGCCGCAGTCGTGGTCGCCGTCCGGCCCCGGACGTGGCACGCGAGCGACGAACTCCGGACCGAAGCGATCCGGGGCGAGCGCTGAAGCGGCGCCGGCGCCGGCGCCGCGACGTCGACTCGCGAACGGAACGGCTTTTGTAGTCGTGTAACCGAACTGCACGTATGAACCGGAACGTCGGTTCGACGGACAGGATCGCTCGCATCGTCGCCGGCGCCGTTCTCGGCGCCGTCTCGCTCGGTATCCTCGCCGGCGGCACGTCGCTACCGACCCTGCTGTCGCCGGTTCTCGGGGTCGTCGCGCTCGTGCTGCTCGCGACGGCCGCGACCCGGACGTGCGGACTGTACGCCGTTCTCGGCCTCGACACCAGCTGACGCGGGGTCGACGGCCTCCCGCCGGCTCATCGCGGACCGTCCTGCCGCGCACCGACGCCTCGTCGCCGGACCGTACCGGGGCTCGTCGGCCGACTCTCGGTTGTTCGTGTATTGCACAAGATTTTACCGGGTAGGGGTCGTAGTGATGGCCATGCCCGATTCGATGAGCGACTACCTCCAGGCGGACATGGAGTGCGAGGGGTTACTCGAGTGTTTCTACGGGCTCACGGAGCTCGACCGGGCGGTGTTCGGCGTGCTCGCGAGGGAGGCGGAACCGCTCACCGTCGACGAGGTCGCCGAGGCGGTCGGCCGCGAACGGTCGACGGCCTACCGCTCGATCCAGCGGCTCGTCGACGCCGACGTCGTCCGGAAGGAGCAGGTCAACTACGAGCAGGGCGGCTACTACCACGTCTTCGAGCTCGAGGGGTCGGACGAGGTCGCCGGCCAGCTCCAGCGCATGCTCAACGACTGGTACGCGAAGATGGGACAGCTCATCGGCGAGTTCCGCGAGACGTACGAGGACCCGACCACCGAGGAGCCGTCGACGGAGGACCCGGCGACGGCGACGTCACAGAACTGAGCTACCCGATCGCGTCCCACCGCCGGTAGAGGCCGAGCCCGAACGCGAGGACGAACCCGCCGACGACGACCTGCCTGGCGAGGGTGCCGACGTCCCCGGCCCTGGCGGCGACGAGCCCGCGGACGGCCATCACGGCGGTGACGACGAGAACGAGCGCCAGCACCGCCCGGCGTGTCTCCATGCGCGTCCTCGGCGACCGGTCGACAAGCGAGTTCCGTCGGCGTGGACCAACCGACGACCCCCGGTACCGGAACCGGGGACTCCGGGCACCGACCCATAGTATTGGAATCACCGCACAATATTTGTTCGCCGGGTGCCAACGTCCTCCCATGCGAATCGTCTTCGCGACGGACCTCTCGGACGCGAGCGAGGCGGCGATCAGGTCGCGTACGTGTCTGGAGTGTCTCGACAACATCGGCGTCGAAGAGATCCACCTCCTGACGGTCGTCCCCGACAACGTGTCCAGCGGCCTCCCGGGGATGGACGTGGCGACGAACGCCAAGGAGGCCCTCGGGACCCAGCGGGAAGTGTTCGAGTCGTTCGGCTTCGACGTCGAGACGCACGTCGCCCGCGGGACGCCCCACCGGCGGATCAACGGCCTCGCCGAGCGGATCCAGGCGGACATGATCGTGATCGGCTCGCGCGGCGAGAGCCCCCTGAAGAACCGACTGATCGGGAGTACGGCCCGCAACGTCGCCCGGACCGCGGTCCGCCCGCTGCTCGTCGAGCGGATCGAGAAGCAGGACGGCACACACCAGGTCGCCAAGGAGCACCTGTTCCAGAACGTCCTCTTCGCGACCGACTTCTCGGAGAACGCGGAGCGCGCGTTCGACTTCGTCCCCCGGTTGCGGGGCGCCACGCAGCGTGCGACCCTGCTCCACGTCCGCGGCCGCGAGCAGAAGGAGACGGATCTGACCGCCGAGGAGGCCCGCGAGCGGCTGGCGGAGCTCGCCGACGAACTCGAGCGCAGGATGGGGATCGAGGTCGCCGTCAACGTCCGCGAGGGCGGGGTCGTCGACGAGATCCTCGCCGAGGAGGAGCGCGTGGGCGCCACGACGACGCTGCTGGGTGCGCGGGGCCAGAGCCGGCTCCGGCGGCTCCTGCTCGGGAGCACCTCCGAGTCGATCGTCGCACAGGGACGCGACAACGTGCTGCTGGTCCCGCCGGCGTCGAACCCGCCGCGGTGACGGGCTTTGCCCCGTCCGCTGTGACCGGTCTCGCCCCGCCGCGGACTACGCCCCGTCGTCGAGTTCCTCGGCCGCGTCCCGGAACGCCGCCTCGACGACCTTGCTCAGCGTCGGGTGGGCGTGGATGGCGCCGGCGACGTCGTCGACGGACGCGCCCAGGCGCATCGCGAGCACCGCCTCGTGGAGCAGCGTCGACGCCTCGTAGCCGATCGCGTGGGCGCCCAGGATCTCGCCGTCGGGCCCCGCGAGCACCTTCACGAAGCCGTCGTCGAGTTTCTTGGCCCGCCCCATCGCCGAGTCGGCGTAGTCGGCCCGGCCGACCACGTAGGTCGCGTCGTCCGCCCGGAGGTCCGCCTCGGTCGCCCCGACGCCGGCGACCTGCGGCTCGGTGAAGATCGCGTGGGGCATCGCCGAGAGATCGATCGCCCGCCGCTCCTCGTGGACGACGTTCGCGATCGTGTGGCGGGTCTGGTAGTCGCCGGCGTGCTTGAACAGCGCCGTGCCGGCGACGTCGCCCTGCGCCCAGACGTTCTCGGCGGTCGTCTCCAGGTAGTCGTTCGTCTCGACGAACCCCCGGTCGTCGACCGCGACGCCCGCCGCCTCGAGGTCGAGCGTGTCGCTGTTCGGTCGGCGGCCGAGCGCGACCAGCACCTCGCTCCCCTCGACGGTCAGCTCGGCGCCGACCTCCCGCTCGGTGCCGTCCTCCCGCTCGGCGCGGACGACGTACCCGTCGCCCGCGGCCTCGACGGCCGTGACGAGGTGGCCGGTGTGGACCTCGTGGCGGCCCTCGGCGATCGTGGTCAGCGCCTCGGCCACCTCGCGGTCCTCCCGGTGGACGAGCACGTCGTTCTTCTCCACGATCGTGACGTCGGTGCCCATCGACTCGAAGACGTAGCCGAGCTCGACCGCGATGTAGCCGCCGCCCAGGATCACGAGGCTCTCCGGGAGGGACCGGCGGTAGAGGGCGTCCTCGCTCGTGAGGTAGTCCACGTCGTCGAGGCCGTCGATCGGCGGGACGACCGGCCGGCTCCCCGCGGCGACGACCACCTTCTCGCCGGTGACGTCCTGCCCGCCGAGTGCGAGCGTGCGCTCGTCGACGAAGCGAGTGCGCTCGTCGAACAGCGTGAGCCCGTCGGTCTCGCGGTACCGCGCCGCCATGTCGTCGGCGATCCCGCCCAGCAGCTCGGCCAGCTCGTCGACGACGGCGGCGTGGTCGACCGACTCGAGCGTGGCGTCGACGTGGAACCGGTCGGCCGCCCGGACGTCGTTGACCGCGTTCGCGGCCTGGATCAGCATCTTCGAGGGGTTACACCCTCGATTGAGACAGGTCCCGCCGAGCGGTCCCGGCTCGACGAGTGCCGTCTGGAGGCCGGCGTCGGCCGCGGCCGCCGCGACGTTGTTACCCGTTCCACCGCCGATGACGATGACGTCGAAGTCGCTCATCTCGCTCGTCTGCCTCTCCCACGAGCACGGACAACAAGCCGGGCCGTCTTCCCGGTCGCGGCGCACGAACGACGCCGTCGGGGCTACTCCTCGTCCGTTCCGTCGACCCGCTTGCTCACGTCCAGCCGGTACGACTCGAGCACGTCCCGGCCGAGGAGCACCGGGTACGACATCCCGGCCCGGTCGGCGACGCTCGCCGTGACGGTCCGCCACCGGCCGTTCACCCGGAGGTCGACGTCGACGAGCGGTCGGGTCTCCGAGCCGCCGCCCGTCCCGGACCGAACCCGTGTCGTGCCGACGAGGGGGCCGGCGCCGATCCGCCCGGCGAGTCCGGTGTCGACGCTCGTCCGCTTCGCGCCCGTGTCGGACTTGGCGACGACCCGCTCGGCGTCGTCACGGCCGCTGACCCGGATCCGCGTCGTGTAGCCCAGCACGTCCGCGTTCCCGTCCCCGTGCCCCTCGACGGGCGAGGGCTTGCAGTCGGGCACGGAGTCGTCGAGCGTCGACGCCAGCTCCCCGACCCGCGCGTCGTCGACGCCGCCGCCGGATCGCTCGATCGCCAGCCGGGCGATGTGGGGTGCCGCCGACACGCCGGTCGCCTCGAACAGCCCCTTGAAGCCGGCGGTGGCGTTCACCTCGAGGACGTACCAGTCGCCGTCGACCGGCAGCAGGTCCACGCCGGCGAGATCGAGGCCGAGGACCGCCGTCGCCTCCCGCGCGAGCCGGCGCGGCTCCTCGCCCAGCTCGTCGGTCACGTCTGCCACGTCGGCGCCCAGCGCGACGTTCGTGCGCCACTCGTCGGCGGGGGCACGGCGCCGCATCGCCCCGACGATCCGGTCGCCGACGACGTACGCCCGGACGTCGAACGGCCGGTCGTCGCCGCTCTCTAAGAACTCCTGGAGGAACGACTGCTCGTCGTCGATCGTCGGCGCCACGGGTTCGTCCGGCGAGACGATCGACATCCCGCGGCCGTTGGTCCCGATCGTCCGCTTGTGGGCGGCCCTGTCGGGGACGTGCTCGGACCACTCGTCGATCGTCCGGGTCGAGCGGCCGAAGAAGGCGTCGGGCACCGGTAGCCCGGCCGCTGCCAGCCGGACGCCGGACCGGTACTTGTGGAGCGCGTTCTCGACGGCGCGGGGCTCGTTCAGGACCGGTGTCGTCTCCCCGTAGAGCGCGGCGAGCTGGAGGTCCTCCAGCTGCCGGTCGCTCTTCGTGACGAGGAGCCGGTTGACGAGGACGTCCACTCGGGGCGACAGCGCCACCGAGCCGTCCTCGATCCACGAGGTGACGTTCTCGTCGCGGATCCAGACGGGCTCGTGGCCGAGCGCTCGAACCGCGTTCAGGATCGCCTTCGTCTCCTTGCTGTTGTGCGGGCTCAGGACGCCGACGCGACGCCCCGACGACGCCGCCGTCGATCGAGCGGTCCCGGTCGAGTGGGTCGCACCCGTCGGCCCCTCCCGCGGTGGTGAATCGGGCGGAGTGCTCGTCATTGGCTCGTTCACGTATCTGTGCGCTATCGACTAAAAACGGGTTCCGCGACCGTGCGGACGACGTACACCCGCTCTGTCGATTTAACACCCTGCGCAACGGGTGACACACCAGCATGAGCGACCGACAGTCCGGGGCGTTCACCTACGACGGCGGCCGCGTGGAGCCGGGCGAGACCGCCGAGTTCCGCTACGCCATCAGCGAGACGTACCTCGGGGACCCGGTCCGGATCCCGGTCACGATCGTCAACGGTCCCCGTCCCGGCCCGACGGCGTTCCTCTCGGCGGCGATCCACGGCGACGAACTCAACGGGATCGAGGTGGTCCGCGAGGTCGCCCAGGAGTGGGACCCCACGGAGGTCTGCGGCACGCTCGTCTGTCTCCCCGTGCTGAACGTCCCGGGGTTCATCGCACAGGAGCGGTACCTGCCGATCTACGAGCGGGACCTGAACCGGGCGTTCCCGGGCAAGCGGGGGAGCACGAGTTCGAACCGGATCGCCCACCGGATCTACCACAACTTCGTCGCGCCGTGCGACTTCGGGCTCGACTTCCACACGTCGACCCGGGGCCGGACGAACATGTTCCACGTCCGGGCCGACATGGACGACGAGGAGGTGGCGCGGCTCGCGCGGGCGTTCGGGACGAACCTGATCATCGCCGGGGAGGGCTCGGAGGGCATGCTCAGGCGCGAGGCGACCGAGGACGGGATCCCCACCATCACGATCGAGATGGGCGAGGCCCACCGGTTCGAGCGCGACCTGATCGAGCACGCGCTCGAGGGCGTCCGGAGCGTCTTCGCGGAGTACGGCGTCTACCCCCAGGAGACGGTCCGCTGGCCCGGCTGGCGGACGGTCGTCGACGGGTGGGACCAGAAGACGTGGCTCCGCGCCGACGCCGGCGGGATCGTCGACATGCACTTCGACCGGCGCGATCTCGTCCACGAGGGCGAGACGATCTGTACGATCACCAACCCGTTCAAGTCGGCGGCGACCACCGTCGAGGCGCCGTTCACCGGGATTCTCGTCGGCGTCCTCGAGAACCCGGTCGTCTACCCCGGCAACCCGCTCTGTCACCTCGTCACGGTCGACGACGTCCGGCGACGGATCATCGAGTCGTCGGACGCCGGCGGGGTCGGCGGGTAGCAGTCCCGGACGCCGCCCGAGGCCCAGCGGTCGGCGGACGGGTCGCGACCGCCGCCCGCACCGCTCGCGTCGGACGGGACCGCGCCGTAGACTCGTCGGCTGGCCGGTCGCACCCCGGAATCGGCACACGCCGAACGAACGTTGAGACCTCCGGAGACAGTATTGCGTTTCGTGTCCAATACAGGAACGACGGACGTATCGATCGACGGAGCCGTGGACGATCGGGATCGGCTGGCCGTCGGGCTCGGCGTAGCGGCGTTGCTCGCGTTCGCGGCGGTCCTGGCGGTCGGCACAGCCGCCGGACGGAGCACGCTGGTCGGGATCGTGCTGTTCGCGTTCCTCGCGATGGGCGGCGGCGTCGCGCTCCAGCGGTACGGGACGTTCGCGACGCCGTCGCGCCGGCTGTGGGCGTACGGGCTGGCAAGCGGGGCGATGCTCGCGAGCGCGGCGGCCCTCCTCGCGCCGAAGGCGATCGGCCAGCACCCCCAGTACGGTGGGTTCGCGCTCGCGTTCGGCTACCTGCTGGGCTACGCGGGCCACGAGCTCGGGCACCTCGTCACCCACCGCGACCTGCCGGTGAACGCCGCCGTGGCCGAGCTGACGCTCCACGCCGCGCTGGCCGGGAGCATCATGGGCGTCGTCTACGGGACGCTGCCGTCGCTGACGCCGCTGTTCGGCTACGGGATCGTCGCTCACAAGCTCCCGGCTGGGTTCAGCGGCGCCGAGACGCTGGCCCGCGACGATCTCCCCCGGGCCGTGATGGCCCTCCCGGCGGCCGCCGTCGGGCTCGCGGCCGTCCCGCTGTCGATC
>Ga0207797_1001674_pt1 | contig 15936 bp, 17 predicted proteins | sample PRCRCaboRojoPR_6_FD_187275 | JGI IMG/M metagenome (GOLD analysis project Ga0207797, IMG submission 187275) | Marine sediment microbial community from Cabo Rojo, Puerto Rico - PR CR 10% Liquid 1 (SPAdes) | ecosystem: Environmental > Aquatic > Marine > Coastal > Sediment | place: Cabo Rojo, Puerto...
GCCGATGTTCTCCACGGTCGGCTACATCTGGGAGAACAACGAGATCCTCCGCATGGACGAAGACGAGTTCGTCGAGCACATGTTCGACAACCTCCCGTCGAAGCCGCCGAACTACGAGACCGTCATCGCGACGAACGCCGGCGAGTACACGCCGGAGGACGAGGACGAGGAGAACGAACTCGAACTCGGTCCCAATCGCTGTGCTGCGACCGAAGAGAGCGCCGTCGCGGACGACTAAGCGACCCGCGAACCTCACCGACACCCCACCACGCTACCGCGAACTCCGATCGCGGTGACTGGCTCGCACCCACCGATCTGACGCTGCGTCGCGTCGGCGTCGTCGGTCCGGTCGCGGCCACCATCCCACCCGCGTCCGACTCGTCGCCCTCGCCCCCCTCGACCGGGCGATACGACGGGTGACCGCCGACGCCCACTCTCTTCCCCACCGCTTTCCGCGTCGTTCGACTCACCCCGCGAGCCGACGCTGGCGGCACGCCTCACCGGCGTCGGTCAGTAGGGCGGCGATTCCGCCTCGACGACCGCCGCGAGGTCGTCTAGTTCGTCGGCCAGCAACACGAGCAGGTCGTCGAGCGTGACGATGCCGACCAGGTCGCCGTCGTCGGTGACCGGGACTCGACGGACGCTCCGCCGGCGCATGCGTTTGATCACTCCGCGAACGCTGTCGTCGACGCCGACGTGAAACAGATTCTCCTCCATCACGTTCCGCGCCAGCAGTTCCTCGGCCGGCCGGTCGCTCGCGACGCCGTAGACGGCGACGTCTCGGTCGGTGACGACCCCCCGCGGCTTCCCGTCGTCGAGGACGACGACGCTTCCGACGGTTTCGTCGTGCATCAGCTGTCCGATATCGTGAAGCGGAGTGTCGGGCGTGACGGTGACGACCTCGGTTCGTGCTACGTCCTCGATTGGCATAGCGAATCCCGTCCGAGGAGACGGCCTCCGACGGCATAAGGTTCGATGCCGGTCGAGCCCTGGCAAATCGGTCGCGCCGGGGCGACCTGAACGATTTTGGTCCGTCCCGGCGTAGTGACGGCCATGCAACAGGAGGAGTTCCTCGACAGGGTGCGCTCGAAGAGCGGCGTCACGGACCGAACCGACGCGACGAGGCTCGTCGAGGCGACGCTCGCGACGCTGGGCGAACGCATCGGCGCGGACGAGGCCCGCCAGCTCGCGGCCCAGCTCCCGGGCGAGTTGAAGGAAGCGGTCCCGGAGGGGCCGGCCGAACGGTTCGGCGTCGACGAGTTCCGCGACCGGGTCCGTGAACGATCGGCGCTCGGCGAACGCGTCGGCGACGACGAACTGGCCGTCGTCTTCGAGGTGTTGAGCGCGGCGGTCAGCAGCGGCGAACTCGCCGACGTCCGGGGTCGCCTCCCGGATGACTACGCACGGTACTTCCCCGAGTGAGTTCGGTACGAACCCCCGCGAGTCGCCCGCTGGCCTCACGCGAGTGCCATCAGGATCGCTCTGTCACTCGATGTCGATCTCGTGGCCCTCTTCGGCGGGTTCGGCCTTGGGGAGTCGAACGGTGAGAACGCCGTTCTTGTACGTCGCGGTGACGTCGTCTTCCACGACTCTTTCGGGAAGCCGGATCGAGCGACTCATCGCGCGGCGCGTTCGCTCGTGTCGCAGGTAGTTCTCCTCTTGCTCTTCGGTTTCTGCCTCGTGTTCGGCCGAAACCTTGAGTTCGGTGTCCAGGACGGTGACGTCGATCTCGTCTTTCTCGAAGCCGGGCAGGTCGGCGGTGACGACGAACTCGTCGTCCGTGTCGGCGAGGTCGATGCTCATCGAGCGCATACTCTCGTCGCCGGTCCACTCGAGGGAGGGTTCGTCCTCCCATCGACGCGCCGCGTCCTCGAACTGGTCACTCAGCTGTTCGAACATTCGCTCGATGTCTCTGAACGGGTTCCGTCTGTCGATCATGGCTGTCTCCGGGCGGCTACCCACCCGTTCTGACCTTCGCTAGAAAACCGATTAAAGGTTTCTCCCGTTGCACGAACGCGGGAACGGGCGACGGGCGAACCCCCTCGATCGCGCCGACCGGCCCCGACGACCGGATCCCGGTCCCGACGACCAAATCCAGAGGAGGACGCGAGTGCGACGAAGCCGAGACGACCACTCGAGAGGTCTGACGTATCGACTATTCTCAGTAACTGAGGATGGGGGATACGTCTTTCCCGGGAGGTGACCTACCTTCGGACGGAGGGAGTCTTATGAACATCGCCGATATGATATCTTCCGAGTTTACCAGGTTCGACGTCGACACGCCGGTCTCGAAGCTCTCGGGTGCTTTCGACGACCCGACGTTGAAAGCCGTGATCGTGACCGACGACGGCGAGTACGAAGGGGTCGTCACGCGCCGTCAGCTCACGTCGTCACACCGCGAGCCGAACGCGAAGATCCGGTCGCTGGTCTGGCACGTCCCGACGGTCGAGCGAACCGAGGACGTCCGCGAGGTCGCGAGGCTGATGGTCGGGAGCGACTCGAAGGTGCTGCCGGTGGTCGAGGGGAGCGACCTCGAAGGCGTCATCGCGGCCGACGACCTGCTCGAGGCGGTCAAGCCGAACTTCGGGGTCATCGAGGTCCGGCACGTCTACAGCGACGACCTCGTGACGGTCGATCCGGAAGAGACGCTCGGCGACGTGCTCCACGTCCTCCGCGAGAACAGCATCACCCACGTCCCGGTCGTCGACGGGGACGACCTGCGGGGCATCGTGAGCCTCCACGACATCATGGGGTTCGTCACCCGCCCCGAAGAGAAGTCCACGGGCGGCGAGGGCGACTTCCAGACCGGTCGCTCCCACGGCGGCTTCGGCGCTCGAGAGGGCGAGCGCGCAAAGATGCTCGACCTGCCGGTCAGAGACGTGATGACCGACACCGTCAGCACGACCACGCGGACGACGCCGCTGGACGAGGCGCTCGACGAGATGCTCGAGATGGACGCCTCCTCGCTGGTCGTCGTCGACGGGAGCGGAGCACCGACGGGCATCGTCACGAAGACCGACGTCCTCCAGTCGCTCACGTGGGAAGTCGGCGGCAACCGCTCGGTCAACCTCAATGGGGTGGATCTGCTCGAGGACATGAGCTACGAGGAGGTCGTCGACATGGTCGACGACTTAGAGCGGAAATACCGGAAGATGAACGTGCTGGAGGCGAAGATCCACCTGCACGAACACGACGAGACGCTCCGGGGGACGCCGCTCGTGCTCGCGCGGATCCGGCTGTACACCGACAAGGGGACGTTCATCGCGTCCGACGAGGGCTACGGGGCTCGCCACGCGATCAACCTCGCGTACAACGCCATCGAACGGAAGATCCTGAAGGGCAAGACCTACGGCGAGTCCAAGAAGCACCCGGACGAGGAGTACTGGGAGAAGATCCACGGCTGGTACCTGAGCGGCTGAGACAGCCAGGCGCGACGTTCGAAGACGCTCGCGTTCGGCCCCACCACGCCGCCTCGCGGACTGCACTTATTGTGTTGCTCTGCCAATAGGTAGCCATGGCGACGCTCGACGAGGTTGCCCGGACCGTTCTCCGCGCACGGTATCTACGGCAGGACGCGACGGGAACCGTAGTCGAACGACCCGAAGAACTGTTCGCTCGCGTCGCCGGGAACCTCGCGCAGGCGGAAGCCCGCTACGGCGGCGACGTGGCCGCGACCGCCCGGCGATTCGAGCGGACGATGGCGAACCTTTCGTTTCTCCCGAACTCGCCGACGCTGATGAACGCGGGGACCGAACTGCAACAGCTCGCGGCCTGCTTCGTTTTGCCCGTCGAGGACTCGCTCGAGTCCATCTTCACGGCGGTCAAACACACCGCGCTGATCCACCAGAGCGGCGGCGGCACGGGCTTTTCCTTCTCCCGGCTCCGCCCCGAGGGCGACGTCGTCAAGAAGACCGGCGGGGTCGCCAGCGGCCCGCTGAGCTTCGTGCGGGTGTTCGACGCCGCCACCGAGCAGATAAAGCAGGGCGGCCGTCGCCGCGGCGCGAACATGGCGGTCCTCGACGCGACGCACCCGGACGTGCGCGAGTTCGTCACCGCGAAGCGTGAGGAGGGGACGCTCCGCAACTTCAACCTCTCTGTCGCCACCGACGCCGACTTCTGGGACGCCTACGAACGCGACGCGGCGTACGACCTCGTGAACCCGCGGACGGGGGAGCCGGAGGGGTCCGAATCGGCCCGCGACCTGCTCGAGCTGATCGCCGAGACGGCATGGGAGACCGGCGACCCCGGACTGCTCTTTCTCGACGCCGTCGCGGAGGCGAACCCGACGCCCGAGCTCGGCCGGATCGAGGCGACCAACCCCTGCGGCGAGGTGCCGCTGTACCCCTACGAGGCGTGCGTCCTCGGCTCGGTCAACCTCGGCGAGATGACCGACTGCGGCGCGGTCGACTGGGAGCGGCTCCGCGAGACGGTCCACGTCGGCGTCCGACTGCTCGACGACGCCATCGAGATGTCCGAGTTCCCGCTCCCGGAGATCACGGAGATGGTCGAGAAAAACCGGAAGATCGGTCTCGGCGTGATGGGCTTTCACGACATGCTCGTCGACCTGGGCGTCCCCTACGACTCCGAGGAGGCGGTGTCGGTCGCAGAGGAGGTGATGCGGTTCGTGAACGACGAGGCGCTCGCGGCCTCCCGGCGACTCGCCGCCGAACGGGGCCCCTTCCCGAACTGGGAGCGGTCGGTCTACGAGAGTCCGGTCCGGAACGCGACCCGGACGACCGTCGCCCCGACCGGGACCATCTCGCTGATCGCCGGCTGTTCGTCGGGCATCGAACCGATCTACGGCGTCGCCTACGAGAAGCGAGTGCTCGGCGGACTCGACGTGGTGAACGACCGGTTCGTCGACGTCGCGAGAGATCGGGGGTTCTACTCCGAGGAGCTGATCGACCGCCTGTTCGACCGGACGACGATCCGGGACGTCGAGGCGATTCCGGCGGACGTCCGGCGGCTGTTCCAGACCGCCCACGACGTCCCGCCGTCCCGTCACGTCGAGATTCAGGCCGCCTTCCAGCGCCACACCGACAACGCGGTGAGCAAGACGGTGAACCTCCCGCAGTCGGCGACGGTCGAGGACGTGCGTGAGGTGTTCCTGCTCGCCCGCGACCTCGGCGTGAAGGGCGTGACCGTCTTCCGGAGCGGGTCGCGCCGCGAACAGGTGCTCGGCGAGGACCCGCTCAAGGAGGAGTGCGTCGGCGAGTGCGACTACGTCGGCGACCGAAGCGAGCGGGCGTGACTCTCAGATCATCAGGTCGTCGACGGTCGAATCGTCAGACCATCAATTCGCCGTAGGTCGAATCGTCAGGCCATCAATTCGTCGTAGGTCGACCGGAGCTTGTCGAGTTTCGGCGGGATGTGCATCGAGCAGTAGGCCTGGTTCGGGTTCTTCTCGAAGTAGTTCTGGTGGTACTCGTCGGCCCGGTAGAACGTCTCCAGCGGTTCGACCTCGGTGACGATGGGGTCGTCGTAGGCGTCGCCGGCGTCGAGTTCCTCGATTTTCGCCTCGACCGTCTCACGCTGGTCCTCGTCGTGGTAGAAGACGGCCGAGCGATACTGCGTGCCCACGTCCGGTCCCTGTCGGTTCAGCGTCGTGGGATCGTGGACGAGAAAGAAGACGTCGAGCAGCTGCTCGTAGGCGACCGCGTCGGGGTCGTACTCGACCTGTACGACCTCGGCGTGGCCGGTCTCGCCGGTGCAGACCTCCTCGTAGGTCGGGTCGTCGACGTGGCCGCCGGCGTAGCCGGAGACGACCGACTCGACGCCCCGAAGCTCCTCGAACACGGCCTCGATACACCAGAAACATCCGCCGGCGAGCGTGGCGGTCTCGGTCTCGCTCATGGCCCGTCGTAGGCACCGGGAGGGCAAAGGCCCTCCGACACCGGCGGCGGTCGCCCGCACCGGAGAGGGCGCGCCAGAGACCGCCGGCTCACAGCACGACCGGCCAGAGCACGCGACTCAGCACGTAGACGAGACCGGTCGCGACCAGGACCACCACGGCGTCGAGCAGCACGCCCGCGCGGAGCATGTCCGCGCGGGTGACGTACCCCGAGCCGTAGGCGATGGCGTTCGGCGGCGTCGCCACCGGGAGCGCGAAGCCGTAGCTCGCGGCGATCGCGCCGGTGATGGCGAGAAAGACCGAGGCCTGCTGGCCGGTCGCGCCGAGCGCCTCGGCGTAGACGGGGCCGACGTTGACGAGCAGCGGAGCGAGGATGGCCGCCATCGCCGTGTTCGACGCGAGTTCGCCGACGGCGACGGTGACGGCGACGATGGCGAGCAACACGACGAGAAGCGGTGCGTCGCCGAGGGCACCGAAGGCCACCGTCGCGAGCCACCGCGTCGCGCCGGTCGCCGTGAGCGCGTTCGCGAGCGAGATGCCCCCGCCGAGCAGGAGGAGCGTCCCCCAGTCGATGCCCGTGAGTTCGTCCCACTCCGCGCCGCCCGAGAGGATCAGCGCCGGAATGGCGTAGAGACCGACCACGACGTAGTAGAGCGCCCCTTCGTGGCCGACGGTACCGAAGACGCTCGGACCAGAACCGCCAAAGAGCGTGACGAACCACGGCTCGGGGAGCCAGTCGCGAAAGAGGAATCCGAGGCCGCCGAGCAGCCAGAGCCCCGCGGTCGAGGCGAAGACGGCGACGACGCGCCGGGCGCGGGGAGAGAGCGGCCCCGCGTCCCGCAGCGACTCGCGGGCCGAGCGCCGGGCACCGCTCACGTCGGTCACGCGCGGCGGGACGGCGACGTACGTCAGGAGCCACCACGCGATCGGGAGCGTCACCACCACCATCGGGAGGCCGACGAAGAGCCAGTCGACGAAGGTGATCCGGACCCCGAGCAGTTCGGCGAGTTGCCCGACGACGATGGCGTTGGGCGGCGTGCCGATGAGCGTGCCGACGCCGCCGAGACTGGCGGCGTAAGCGATGCCCAGGAGGAGTGCGACCTGCAGGTTCGTGGCGTCCTCGCCGTCGTCGGCGGTGGCGACGTCGGTCACCTGCGAGACGAGACCGACGGCGATCGGGACCATCATCGCCGTCGTCGCGGTGTTGGAGATGAGCATCGAGAGGAGGGCGGTCGCGACCATCACCGCGAGGACGAGTCGCCGCGGCGAGGTGCCCAGCGAGACGAGGATGTGAAAGGCGATGCGCCGGTCGATTCCCCGGGCGGTCAGCGCCTCCGCGAGCATGAACCCCGCGAGCAGGAGGAAGATGACCGGGTCGGCGAAACCGGCGACTGCGTCGCCGAAGTCGGCGTAGACGCCCGTGAGCGTGAGCAACACGGGAACCAGAAGCGCCGTGACCGAGAGCGGGACGGCGCCCGTGATCCACAGCACCGCGGCGACGACCATCGTCGCGACGGCGTACTGGCCGGCGGCAGTCAGGTCGCCGCCGAGCGGTGCGACTCCCACGAGTACGCCGCTCGCGACGGCGGCGGCGAGCGAGACGACCGCGGCGGTGCGTTCATCGACCACGGGGGCACCTCGCTGCCGGACGGCGGCCGCGAGTCAACGAGAGGCGAACCCGACCGGGCCGTGATCGTCGCGTCACTGGCGGACCGTCTCGTGTCGAGAAGTTAACCGTTGTCCCCGACGACCCGCGGTCGCGTTCCGAAGCCGGGACTCGGCGAGCGGGCGCACCGCGCGATTTCGACGGAATCGCCCGACTGTGTCCGGTCGTTACAACTTCGTTGGAATCGGGGTGAGATATTAATGTCCCGCGGGTCGTTTGCCAACGTATGAGCGAGACGTTCGTCGTCATCGGCGGAGACGCCGCGGGGATGAGTGCTGCCAGCAAGGCGAAGCGAGACCGTCCGGACCTGGACGTGATCGTCTTCGAGAAAGGCGAGTGGGTATCCTACGGGGCCTGCGGGATGCCCTACTACGTGAAAGGCGAGATCGACTCGCTCGACGACCTCGTGTCGGTCACGCCCGACCAGTTCAGAGAGGAGCGCGACGTCGACCTTCGACTGAACCACGAGGTCGTCGGCATCGACCCGGAGGGCGAGACTGTCACCGTCGAGACGGATGGTGAGACCTTCGAGCAGGCGTACGACCACCTGCTGGTCGCCACCGGCGCGCGCGCCATCGAACCGCCGTTCGAGGGGATGGATCTCGACGGCGTCTACACCATGCACGACATGGACGCCGCGGGCGAACTCCGGTCGGTACTCGACGAGCGCGAGGACCTGGAGTCGGTCGCGGTCGTCGGCGGCGGCTACATCGGCATCGAGATGGCCGAGGCGTTCCGCGAGCGGGGCCTCGACGTCCACCTCTTCGAGATGCTGCCTCACGTCCTCCAGCCGTTCGGCGAGACGGTCGCCGAGACCGTCGAGGACCACCTCGTCGAGGAGGGCGTCGACATGCACCTCGAGACTGCGGTCGAGGGCTTCCTCGGCGAGGCGTCCGTCGACGCCGTCGACGTGGGCGACGAGCAGTTCCCGGCCGACCTCGTGCTGGTCGGCGTCGGCGTCGCGCCCAACAGCGAACTGGCCGAGGAGGCGGGCATCGAGGTCGGCCCGACCGGCGCCGTCGCGACCGACGAGTACGGCCGCACCAACTACGAGAACGTCTTCGCGGCGGGCGACTGCGCCGAGGCCCGCAACGTCGTCACCGGCGACCCCGACCACGTCCCGCTCGCGCTCACGGCGAACCGGGCGGGTCGGGCCATCGGACAGACGGTCGCGGGCGACCCGACGCCCACGGGCGACATCGCGGGCACGGCTGTGGTGAAGGCCTTCGATCTGGAGGCCGCCCGGACCGGCGTCATCGACCACGACGCCGCCGAGGAGGCCGGCTTCGACCCCGTCTCACAGACCATCACGAGTGCCTCCCGGGCGCACTACTATCCCGGCGCGGAGGACCTGACAGTGACGCTCACCGCGGACCGCGAGAGCGGCAAACTCCTCGGCGCGAGTATCGTCGGCCGGGAGGGAGCCGCAAAGCGGATCGACACGGTGGCGACGGCGCTGCACAACGACAACACCGTCGAGGAGGTCGAGTACCTCGATCTGGCGTACGCGCCGCCCTTCAGCCCAGTCTGGGACCCGGTCCTGACGGCCGCGAAGGTGCTCAACGGGAAACTCGAGAAGCTGACGGCCGAACCGGCCGGCGACTGAGATGCCCCGCAGCGAGCCCTTCGAGCAGTTCACCGACCGGTACGAGGAGTGGTTCGAGCACCACGAACACGAGTACGACGCCGAAATCGAGGCGCTCTCGCGACTCGTCTCGAATCCGGAGGCCGGACTCGAGATCGGGGTCGGGAGCGCGCGCTTCGCCGAGCCGCTGGGCTTCCGGTACGGCGTCGACCCCGCCGGCGAGATGCTCGACAGGGCCCGCGACCGCGGCGTCGAGGTCGTCAGGGGCGTCGCCGAGGCGCTCCCGTTCCGCGCGGGCGTCTTCGACGCTGCGCTCATCGTGACGACGATCTGTTTCGTCGACGACATTCCCGCGACGCTCGCGGAGGCGCGTCGCGTCCTCACCGAGGACGGGCGGCTCGTCGTCGGCTACATCGACAGGGAGAGCCCCGTCGGCGAACTGTACCAGGAGATGAAAGACGAGAACCCCTTCTACAGACACGCGACGTTCGTCTCCACCGAGGAGCTGGTGGCGTCGCTCGAAGACGCCGGCTTCGGGGAGTTCGAGTTCGTCCAGACGGTCTACCATCCGCCGGGCGAGGTCGGTCCCGACGAACCGGTCGAGTCGGGCTACGGCGACGGGTCGTTCGTCGGCATCAGCGCCCGGCCCGTCTGACCCGCGTTCGTCGCCGCGGACGCGGCGGCGCCGCCTCGCGTGCGCTCCTGTTCAGAAGAGGTCTCGGCGGCCGGCGATCACGTCGTCGGTGAGCGTCCCGACGTCGTCGAGTTCCGCGGCTACCGCCTCGCGGACGGCGGTTTCGTCGGCGTGCGTCGTGGCGACGTACGCGGCCGCCGGATCGGATATCGGCGCACCGATCTGCGAGAGCAGGTGAACCTCGGCGTAGCCGGCCCCGAGGTCGTCGTGGATCCGGGTCGCGGCGTCGCGGGCGACGAGGTTGTAGAGTTTGCCGACGTGGCTCACCGGATTCTTCCCGGCCGTGGCCTCGAGACTCATCGGTCGGTGCGGCGTGATGAGCCCGTTGACCCGGTTGCCGCGGCCGACGTTGCCGTCGTCGCCCATCTCCGCCGAGAGACCCGTGACCGTGAGATAGATCTCTCCGCGCTCGGGCCTGTCGGCGGCGTTGACCGTGACCGCCACCTCGCGGTCGGTGTGGTCGGTCGCGTGGCGACGGGCCGCGTCCGCTATCGTCTCCGTGACTGCCACGTACTCGTCGACGTCGCCGACGCGTTCGGCGACGACGGCGGCCGCGACGGTGAGCCGAAGTCGGTCCCGCGTGCCCACGCCCATCACCTTCACGTCCTCGCCGACCGCCGGATGGGCCTCGCGGACCGCCGGTTCGACCGATCGAACGGCGCGCTCGGTCGAGGAGAGCGGAGCGTAGCCGACACCGTAACTCGTGTCGTTCGCGCGCGGCGACTCCGCCTCGACGAGTCGCTTCAGGTCGCTCGTCCCCTCGCCGATGCGCGACGCCACTTCGAGGTGTTCGGGCGCGAGATGCTCGGCGGTGTCGAGGAGATACTCGCGGGCGGCGGTCGTCGCGAGGTCGTGGACCGGAATCGACGTCCCGCGGAACGTCGCGGTCGCCCGTCCGCCCAGCAGGACGTAGATGGGCGTCTGGACGTCGCCGCCGCCGAACGCGGGCGACGCCCGCCCGGCGACGATCTGGACGTTGTCCGTGTTGTGGTGTAGCACGCGCCCGAAGTGGTCGCGGTACCACGTGGAGAGCCGGCGCGAGACGGCCTCGGCGACGCCGTCACAGAGCGTGTCCGGGTGGCCGAGTCCCTTCCGCTCGACGATCTCGATCGGACGGGACTCGGTCGGGTCGCCGTCGACCCGAGCGAAGGCGAACCGGGAGTCGTCCATACCGATTCCTTCGGCGCGCCGCGTGCTTAAATCGGAGGGCGTTTAAGTCGGTTCGGTCCGAAAGCGGGGTCGATGCTCGTCCTCGGGGACGCCCACGCCGACGACCCCGCGCGCCGTCGCGCGCTACTGGCCGCCTACGAGGCGGCGGACGCCGACGTCGCCCTCCAGACGGGCGATCTGCTGACCTACGAGTTGCCGACCCCGACGTGGTTCGTCGCCGGCAACAACGAGGCGCTCGACGTGATAGAGCGTCTCCGCGGTGGCGACACCGAGGGGACGAGAAACGCGAACCTGCTGGCGAGCACCGCGGTCGAACTGGCGGGGCTCCGGGTCGCCGGTCTCTCTGGCAACTACGCACCGACCCGGTACGGGAAGTCACGGTCGGAACTCTCCGGCGGCCGGCGCCGTCACTTCGTGCGCGACGACGTGGAGAGACTGCGCCGCCTGGACGACGTGGACGTGCTACTCACGCACGAGGCACCACACGGCGTGCTCGAAACCGACGGCCACGACGTCGGCTGTCGACCGGTCGACGATCTCCTGCGGTCGCTCGCGCCGGATCTCTGTCTCGTGGGGCACCACCACGAACACGCCGAAGCCCCGTTCGGGTCGACCCGCGTCGTCACGCTCGCACCGGCGTGGGAGTCGTACTACCTGCTCGACCCGGAGCGCCTCGAACTCTCGCGACGGACGACGCCGAGCGCGCGAGCCGAGGATTGAAATTCGAAGGTCGCGCCCGTCGCGAGTTTCGTTTCGAAGCCGGCGAGCGCGGGCGGTCGTCAGTCGCCGCCGACCAGCGACCTGAACCGCTCGACGAGGCCGCCGCCGGACCGCGCGCGCTCGACGGCGTCGTCGAGGTCCGCACGCGACGTGACACCGACGAACTCCGCGACGCGCTCGTCGCCCCGGTAGACCAGCGTCGTCGGCGTCTTCCGGACCCCGTGCTCCTCGGCGGTCGCGAGGTCGTGCTGGATGTCCACCTCGCGAACCGTCACCTCCGGGTGGTCGGACGCGACGTCGCCGTACTCGTCTCTCTGCTCCGCACAGGCACTACAGGTCTCCTGTGTGAACAACAGGACCTCCACGTCGGACATACCCGATCCTACGACCGCCCCACTTTTGCGGATTTCCCCTGTGATACTGAAGCGACGTGCCGTCGCCGACGGGAGAAACACGTACGATAGCTGTTTAGATTATACTAATATTTAATTAGTATTTTAACGTATAATTATATCGATATCTGGATAGTGAAGTGCTGTAGCGTGATTACAGTCCGTTGTTGCCGAAGTAGATCGACAACAGAACGATCGGTTCGATTCGTTTCCAGTATCGCCGAATCGAGCCCTCAGAAGGTCCACAGCAGTAGATGCTTGCGATCCGGTATGAGACATAACTAATCTGGTATTATTTAGGTATTTTTTCTGATACGGATCTCTCACTCCGACGCGGTGAACGGAACGGTCGGTTCAGGCGTCGAGGACCTGCGGGGAGATTCGAGTCGCGATCCGAGAGAGAGCGCGAGGACCGGTCACGCCTCTTCGGCGTCGAGTTCGCCGTCGAGGAACCGCTCGCCGCGGTCGGTGACGCGGTAGACGACCTCGCTGGAGACGGACTCGATCAGACCGTTCGCCTCGAGCGCGCGACACCGGTCGTCGACGTAGTTCGGCAACATTCCGAGCCGACTGGCGACCAGCGTCGCGTAATCGGGCTGTTCGGCTCTGAGATCACGGAGGATCGTTTCGTCGGCGGTCGTCATCCAGGCCGGCCGTGCGTCGCGAGGCTTCGATTCGGACATTCGTAGCTCTGAGTGGTGGTAACAGTTGACACTCTCATGAATCTTGGGGTCGCTACAGTAATTGGGGGAGAACCGCTCCGCAGGACGACTACCGGGGGGTGTGGGGGCCGGTCGCTTCCCGGTCGGGCGTCTCGACGCCCTCGACGGCTTCGACGGTGTCGGTCGCCTTCTCCGTCTCGATGTGCCAGCGCTCGACGTCCGCCTCGTACCGTTCGAGCGTCTCGCTCACGGTTTCTTTCAGGTCGTCGTCGTTCACGTTCACCTCGAAGACGTATCGGGCCCCGCCGCCGGAGCGGCCGATCCGCTGGAGGTTCGCACTCACGAGTTCGTTGTCGAAGTAGAAGGGGGCGACGAGCGTCATCAGGCGCTTGTAGACGACGTCTTCGAGGGAGCGCACGGCCTTCCGACTCACGGAGTCCGCCGCCCGAACGAGATACCGAACCGACCCGCGCCACGCGGTCACCGCGTCGGCGGCCTCGTCCTCGTCGAGTTCCTCGTACGCTCGCGAGAGCACCTCGCCGGCCTTCAGGACGTCGTCTCCGGGCGTGCTGTCCGCCTGCTCGCCCGGACCCTCGTCGAGATGCGCCTGCGCGGCCGTCTTCTCGCGGATGTCCTCCTCGATGCGTTCCCGCGCCTTCGGTCGCCACTCGTTCCACTCCTCGAACGCGTCGCAGTCACAGCCTGCGGCGTCGAGCGCCGCCGTGATTCGTTCGCCGTGTTCGACGACGTCTGACCAGTCACCTCGGATCTCGAATCCGGACACTGTCTCTTGCATTGATGTGCGCTCCGTGGGTTACCGCTCCGCGAAGACGTCGGAGGTGGCGAGCTCGTTGACGCGCGCGGCCGTTCGACTCGCCAGCAGTCGCAGCGCGTTTCGGGCCTCGCCGCCGTCCTCGCGGACGACCATCGGGTCGAGGGCGTTCGCGCCGTCGCGTTCCTCGTTGGTGCGCGGGAGCTGGAGCCGTCCCAGTCCCGGCACGCGAATGCCGCGCCCGTCGTCGTCCTCGTCGTCGGTCGAGAGCGTCCCGACCGCGGGATCGATGGGTATCCGCCCGAGCACCGGGACGCCGAACTCCTCGGCGAGCCGTTCGGCCCCGCCGGCGTCGAAGATGTCGTGGGTCGACCCGCAGTCCGGACACTCGAACCCGGCCATGTTCTCGGCGACGCCCAGCACCGGCACCTCGTAGTTGGCGAACCCGCGAAGCCCGCGCCGGGCGTCGTCGACCGCGACCGCCTGCGGCGTGGTCACGATGACGGCACCCGTCACCGGGAGGTGCTGGACCAGCGAGAGCTGGGCGTCGCCGGTGCCCGGCGGCATGTCGACGACGAGATAGTCGAGCGCGCCCCACTCGACGTCGTCGAACAGCTGTTTCACGAAGTCGTCGACCAGCGGGCCCCGCCAGATGACCGGGTCGTCCTCCTCGACGACGAACCCCATGCTCATCGATCTGACGCCGTGGCCCTCCCGGGGCACCATCGTGTCCTCGAACGTCGCGTCGGGCTTGCGCTCCCCGAGACCCAGCAGCGCCGGCGCGTTCGGGCCGTAGACGTCCGCGTCCAGCAGGCCGACCGACGCGCCGGCGTCGGCCAGCGCCACCGCGAGGTTCGTCGCGACGGTGCTCTTGCCGACGCCGCCCTTGCCGGAGGCGACGGCGACGACGTTCTTCACGTCGGGGATGAAATCGACGCGCTGACCGGGGTCGGCGGCCGACGCCTCCCAGGTCACCGTCACGCGGTCGACGCCCTCGACGGATCCCGCCGCGGTCCGGATCTCCCGGTCGAGGCGCTCTCTGAGAGACGCCGACGGGGTCGGGAGCGTCACCGGTACCGTCACCGACCCGGCCTCGACGCGCAGGTCGCCGACGCCGTCGATCGCGACGAGGTCGGCGAAGAGGAGCTCGCGGCCGACGGCCGCGTCGCTCAGAGCCGCCATCACTGCCGATTCGACGTCGCCGTTCGGGTCCGGTGGGCGCTCTCTGACCATGGCTGTCGTTGGGTCCTGGCCGCCCGGGTCGGGCGTCCAGTGAGTCTCGCGTAGCTCAGTCGGTCGACGGCATAAGTGTTGTGCCGATCAGCGCTCGACGGCGTCGATCAGCGTCACGATGTCGTCGAGATAGCGCATCGCCTTCCAGACGTCGACCAGCCCGCTCATGAGCGTATTCTGGGAGAGTCCGTCGGGGTAGATGCGCTGCTCGATGAAGATACGGGACATCTCCCGGAAGACGACGTTCTGGCCCTGCGGGTTCCGGAAGCCGTAGATGACCGGCGACTCGTTCATCGTCTCGCGGACGCGCGCGACCAGTTCGTTGCGGTCGCCGTCGTCCATGGCCTGAATCCGGTCGCGGATCTCCTCGCCGTACTCGATCTCCTGTCCGATCATGACTGGGCCGTCGGGATTGCGTCGAATGACGTGAACGAGGAGATTGGACATGTCGATGGTGTAGTTGAACTCCGCCGACGGGTCGGGGTGGGTGTCGACGGCGTCGACGAGGTCGTCGTCTATCCAGGCTCGGATCGTCTCGGCGGTGACGTCTGCGGACATGAATTGGCGGACGGACCCCCGATAGTTGAGTGTTACTACCGAACGCGGTACCGCGTGGCGAAGCAGTTAAACCGCGCCGGTCGATACCGCGTCTCATGGCGGATCTCACGCTCGCCCTCGATTACGACGCCCTCGAACGACTGGCCGACCCGGCCGCGGCGGTCGACGACGCGCGGCAGTGGAGCGAGAACGTCTGCTTCGTGACGAATCGACCCGCACACGTTCTCACGACGTTCCAGCGGACCCACGACCTCGAACAGGACTACTACGTCGACCCGGAGCCGGTAGAGGCGAGCCTGGAGACCATCCGTCTGCACTTCGACACCGGCCGCTACGTCTACGTCGGCGTCGACGAGGCGTCGGTCACGCTTCCCCACGACGCGTGGGAGTTCCGCCACGTCGAGGACGCGGCGGACGCGGCCGACTGGTCGCTCACAGAGCCCGCGCCGGGAGAGGAGTCAGACCCCTTCGACGGCGGGTCCGACTGGCCCTAGTGTCGCTTGACGAGGACGCTCCGCCCGCACTTCGGGCAGGTCACGTACTCGTCGTCGCCGTCGTACGAGAAGCGAGTTCCACAGCTCGGACAGTTGATCTTGACCTGTTGCATGTTCTCATCCACCAATTCAGACAACT
>Ga0207797_1001675_pt1 | contig 15934 bp, 8 predicted proteins | sample PRCRCaboRojoPR_6_FD_187275 | JGI IMG/M metagenome (GOLD analysis project Ga0207797, IMG submission 187275) | Marine sediment microbial community from Cabo Rojo, Puerto Rico - PR CR 10% Liquid 1 (SPAdes) | ecosystem: Environmental > Aquatic > Marine > Coastal > Sediment | place: Cabo Rojo, Puerto...
CGGGGGCGTCGGCCGGTGGATGGGATGGTTCGGCGGCGGGGCCGAAGGGCTCGAGGTGGAGGTGGCCCCGGCCGAGCGCCGCGACATCACGCAGGTCGTCACGGCCTTCGGGCGGGCCCAGCCCGAGGTGGAGGTCACCATCAGCCCCGACGTCTCCGGCGAGATCGTGGAGCTGCCGGTCGAAGAAGGACAGATGGTGCAGAAAGGCGACCTGCTCGCCCGGCTCAATCAGGAGAATCCGCGGGCCGTGGTTGAACAGCAGCGCGCTAACGTGTCGCAGGCCAAGGCCACCCTTGCCGAGCGGCGGGCCGATTCGCTCTCGGCGCGGCTGGACTTTGAGCGTCAGAAGGGCCTGTACGAGAAAGGCGTGATCTCGGAAAGCGAGTTCGAGAACTCCCGCTCGCAGTATCAGCAGGCCGTGGCGCGCCTGCAGGCCGCCCGGTTCCAGGTGCAGAGCGCGCAGGCCAGCCTGCAGGACGCCATTGAGCGCCTGGAGAAAACGCGCATCTACGCTCCGATGAGCGGAACGGTGAGCACCCTCAACGTGGAGCAGGGCGAGCGTGTGGTGGGCACCGAGCGCGTTCAGGGCACCGAGATGATGACCATCGCCCAGCTCGACCAAATGGAAATGGAGGTGGACGTCAACGAGAACGACGTCGTCAACGTCTCCATGACGGATTCGGCCTCCGTCGAAATTGATGCGTATCCCGACGAGACCTTCCGCGGATCGGTGACGGAGATCGCCAATTCCGCCCGGGTCAGCAATCAGGGCACGCAAGACCAGGTGACCAACTTCCCGGTGAAGGTGCGCATCCACGGCGTGCAGAACATCGAGCCGACGCTCGCCAACGGCGGCACCGGCGAGGGCGTCACGCGGCCCGAGGTGCCGTCGGCGCCGCGGGTCATGCCGAAGCTGCGGCCGGGCATGAGCGGTACGGTTGAAATCTATACGCAAACCACGCCCAACACTGTGGCCGTGCCCATTCAGGCCGTGACGGTGCGCGATTTCAACAAGGTGCGCGGCGGCAGCGACGGCAAGGCCGCCAGCGGCCAGCCCAAGGAGGACCTGCGTAAGGTGGTATTCGTGGCCGAGGCCGATTCGGCCCGCATGGTGGAAGTGACCACCGGCATCGCCGACGAGACGCACATCGAGATTCGCTCCGGCCTCAGCGGTGGCGAGCAGGTCATCATGGGTCCGTACAGCGCCGTGAGCCGCGCGCTCTCACCGGGCGACAAGATCCGCATCCAGTCGGAGAACGACCAGGACGGTAGCGTCCTTGCCAGCGGCCTGTAATGTTGCAGCGGCCTGTAATGTTGATCGCATCCGCTCCGCCTCGCGTCTCCCGCGTCCTTCAACGAGTCCCGTTTTCCCTCCATGCGCGACCACGCTTCCGCCCCGACCGCTGCCGCGACCACGTCCACCGACGGCTCTCTGATTCAGCTGACGGATCTGAAGAAGCGCTACCTCATGGGAACCGAAGAGGTGTGGGCGCTTGACGGCATTACCCTCAACGTAGAGCGCGGCGAATACCTCGCCATCATGGGCCCCTCCGGTTCCGGAAAGTCTACGCTCATGAACATGGTGGGCTGCCTCGACACGCCCACGAGCGGGACCTACATCCTGAACGGGCAGGATGTAAGCACGCTGTCGGACGACGAGCTCGCCGAGATTCGCAATCGCGAGATCGGGTTCGTCTTCCAGACCTTCAACCTGCTGCCCCGGGTGGACTGCCTCCGCAACGCTGAGCTTCCGCTGATTTACGCGGGCCTCTCGAAAGCCGAGCGCCGCGAGCGGGCGGCCGAAGCCCTTCGCAACGTGGGCCTCGGCGACCGCATGGACCACCGCCCGAACGAACTCTCGGGGGGGCAGCGACAGCGCGTTGCTACGGCACGGGCCTTGGTCAACCGGCCCTCGATCATTCTGGCCGACGAGCCGACGGGCAACCTCGACACGGCCACGGGCGACGACATTATGATGCTCTTTGAGTCGTTGTACCGCCAGGGCAATACGCTGCTCGTCGTCACACACGAGGAGCCCATCGCCCAGCACGCACGGCGCATCATCCGCCTGCGCGACGGCAAGCTGGAGCAGGACCTCGCGGTTGAGAATCCGGAGCTGGCGGACGTCGACGTGCAGGTGTAGCAGACAGCGCGGGGCCACCGGCGGAGTTGTGCCGGTCGTCTAACGTTTCGCGGGCAAAGAATCCTCGCGGCGGGCGTGTGGGTTTGCTTCTGTGACTCTCATCCGCTGCTTGCCCCCCGCGCATGCCCGCCACGTCGACCGACGCCCCTTCCAGCGACGAACAAGGCGACGCTCCCGCCCTCAAGCCGAAGCGGCTGTGGACGGTGCTCGCCCGCATCTTTCGTCTGAGCCGCCCGTACCGCCTGCGTCTCTACGGCGCGCTGGCCCTCACCACCGTTGGCTCGCTCATCGCCCTGGTCGTGCCGCTCGGGCTGCGAGAGCTGCTCGACGCCGTGTTCGAAGAGGCCAACCGCGCCCAGCTCGACCAGCTGGCGATCGGCCTGTTCGTGCTTTTTCTGGTGCAGGCCCTCGTGTCGTTCGGCGGATCGTACGGCCTTCGTTGGACCGGGGAGCGCATCGTGGCCGACCTGCGGAAGCGGTTGTACCGGCATCTGCACCGGCTGCACCTCGGGTTTTTTGCCGACCGACGCACCGGCGATCTTACCTCTCGACTCACGAACGACGTCGGCTCCATCCGTGAGGCCGTGACGCGCGCCCTCGCCGAGATGCTCACGCAGAGCCTGTCGCTCGTGGGGTCGGTCGTGCTCATGGTCGTGCTGAACTGGCGCCTCAGTCTCATCATCTTCCTCGTCGTGCCGGTCGTAACGGGCGCGGCCATCTTCTTCGGGCGAAAAATCCGTCAGCTCTCCCGGCAGATTCAGGACCGACTGGCGGATACCACGGCCGTGGCCGAGGAGGCGCTGGCCTCAATCCGCGTCGTCAAGGCGTTTGGGCGGTCGGGCTACGAGGTGAACCGCTACGCCGAGGCCGTCGAGGACCTGTTCGACCGATCCCGCATGCGGGTGTTCGTCTCGGCCCTGTTCTCGTCCGGCGTCGGGTTTCTCTTTTTCGGCGCGCTGGTGGCCATTTTCTGGTACGGCGGCACCGAGGTGCTGGCGGGCCGCCTCACCGCGGGCGACCTCGTGGCCTTTATCTTTTATGCGTTCAACATCGCCCGGAGCGTCGGCGGCATGTCGCGTCTCTACTCGACGTTCAACAGCGCGGCCGGCGCGACGGAGCGGATTTTTGATCTGCTGGACACGGAGTCGCACATCCAGGATGCCCCCGACGCGCCCGCCCTTCCGCCCGTGCACGGACGCGTCCGCTTCGAGGCCGTGACGTTCGCCTACGAGCCGGGCACCCCGGTCCTGCACGGCATCGATCTGGACGTGGCTGCGGGCGAAACCGTGGCACTCGTGGGGCCCAGCGGAGCCGGGAAATCGACGCTCGTCGGCCTGCTTCCGCGGCTCTACGACCCCCAGCAGGGACGCATCACCGTGGACGGCCACGATCTGCGGGACGTCACCCTCCGGTCGCTGCGCGATCAAATCGCTGCGGTGTCGCAAGAGGTCCATCTGTTCAACGCGAGCATCCGCGAGAACGTCCGTTACGGCCGCCTCGATGCGTCCGATGCTGCGGTGGAACGGGCCGCACGCGCCGCGAACGCGCATGGATTTATCACCGACCTCCCCGAAGGCTACGACGCGGCGGTGGGCGAGCGGGGCGTCAAGCTCAGCGGCGGACAGCGGCAGCGCATCGCCATCGCACGGGCGTTGCTTCGCGACGCGCGGATTCTGCTGCTGGACGAAGCGACCTCGTCTCTGGATTCGGCCTCCGAGGCGCAGGTGCAAGAGGCGCTCGATCAGCTCGTGGAGGGACGCACGACGTTCGTCATCGCACATCGCCTCTCCACCGTGCAGGACGCCGACCGCATCGTCGTCCTCGACGAAGGACGCATCGTGCAGACAGGGACGCACGCCGCGCTCGTTCACCAGGACGGCCTCTATCGCGATCTCGCGCGTCTGCAGTTCCAGACGGAAACGGTGGGGTGATGCAGTCTCCACACCGCGACTCGATGCGGCGAAGACAAGGCGCTCGCAGAAGGGCTCCGGTGGGAAGGAGGGACGCGGGAGACACGGGCCTCACTCCTGGAGGTCGTCGAGGGCGACGGTCATTTCATCGCCGACCGGGTGGTTCTCGACGTTCTGCTTGAGGGATGCGATCTTCGTCCCGATCTGCCACGACACGGGAGCATCCGGTTCCTGGAGCACGCGTCGCATGAGCAGGAGCGCGCGGCTGTAGCAGGCGCCGGCCTTCGCAGGCTCTTCGCGTTCACGGTGCGCGTCGCCCTGGAGCGTGAGCAGCTTTGCCAGCGTTTGCGCGGCATCGGCCAGAAATCGAGAGCCGTCCGTGCAAAGCGCGAGCAATCGCTCCGGAGGAAGCGTGCGCAGATCCTCGGCCGATCCGTCAAGGTGCTGGGCACAGGCCTCGTCCACCGCCACGATGGCGGCGTCGTACTCTCCGTTCGCAACAAGCTGAACGACGTTTGCCAGCGCCTGCGCCAGCTGCTGGATCTGCCGCATCAGCACGTCACGCTCAATCATAGCACGGCGGGACAGGGGGAGGAGAGAACGGAGTGAAAGATGTACGGGAAGCGCAGGACAGCGTTCGGAGGAGACGCGCGGGAGACTGCGGGAGGACGTGGGCGGGCTTCAACGCGGAACGCCACAGTGCAGAACCCACAACGAAACCCGCCCGCCCCCGGACGGTGCCGAGAACGGGCGGATGGATTCATGATCCGTTGTGATTCAGATGGTTACGCCTTACGCGTCATCGTCGTCCTCGTAGGCGTACGTGTCTTGCACCGAGCGATCCTGCTTGTGCACGATCAACTGGCTCGGCATGTGCTCCTTGGCGACGTCCCGGGCAGCGCTGAGTGCTTCTTTTTTCGTCTCATGCACGCTGGTGGCGTTCTTGTTGCCCTCGCGCATCACCGCCCAGCCGTCGTCGTGCGGCGTCACGTGATAGACGACCGTGTCCACATCTTCGCGCTGCGCATCGAGCATGGCCGACAGCGCGTCGAGCTTCGACGACAGATCACCCACCTTCTTCGATAGGTCCTGGACCTCATCGCGCGTCGGCACGCCGATCCGGTTCAAGGTTCCGCTAAACGTGTCCGACACCGCCTTCTCAACCGACTTCGTGGCGTCGTCGATACGTCGCGTCACGCCTTCGGTCAGCGACTCCTGCTGCTTCTGCAGGTTGCTGGCGGCGTCCTCGATTTGCTGGCGGCGTTTCTTCTCGTAGTCCTCGCCGCGCTCGACCAGGTTGCGGAACACTTTATCGCCCTCCTCCTCCAGGCGCGACAGCGCGCCAAGCCCGGCGAGCCAGATTTCCCGAGCCCGGGACGAAACCTCTTCCGGCAGGTTGCTCACGTCGATGGTTGTACGGCGCTCAACAGCCGCTTCTTTTTTGTCGGCAGTCATGGTTCCACCTCTTGGTTTTGTTCAACAGGACGGACGAAATGGGAGGACGGCATACCTTCTTGTTCCGTCCATTTGCTTTTATAACGCATCGCGTCATTCGTTCCCGAGAACCCTGACGCGCTGCGTTATTGGGTCGGATTCATGGCGGCTTCCAACTTCCGAGGGGGGAATGTGAACGCGGGGAATGCGGACCGTGCAATACGACGGGGCCGGTTCTTGAAAGGCCGCGAGGCCCACGGATGCGGCTCAGAGTGAAGGTCATCCGCGGGTGTTCTCCTCCACACCTCGACACGCCTGGATTCCCACCCACCATGCTGACAACCTGTCAGGAGAAGCCGAGTTGGCATTGGTTTGGCACCAGACCGTTGACGACATCATGCGGTATGCATCCGGCGGCGAGGCCCGGCGGCCGGGCGCATTCCGCACGTCCGTGTGCTGTACCAACGACCGAGAATCGACACATGAATCTGCAAAAGTTTACCGTTAAGGCGCAGGAGGCCGTCCAGAAGGCCATGGATATTGCGGCCTCCCACAACCACCAAGGCATCGAGCCGCCGCACGTGCTGGAGGCGTTCCTGAGCGATCCGGACAGCGTCGCCGTCTCCATTCTTCGGCGCATCGGCGCCAGCATCGACCGGCTGCGCCGCACGGCCGACGAGGCGATGGAGAAGCTGCCAGAGGTGACGGGCGCCAGCGTCTCCGGCCAGTACCTGGGCGACGAGCTCAAGAAGGTGTTCGACCGGGCCCGCGCCGAGGCCGACATGATGGACGACGAGTATGTCTCGACCGAGCACATCCTGATCGGCCTCGTCGAGAGCAAGGGCGCCGTCGGCCAGGCGCTGCGCAACCAGGGTGCGTCGAAGGACCAAGTGATGGAGGTGCTCGAGGATGTGCGGGGCGGACAAGGCGCCGACGATCCGCACGCCGAGAGCCGTTATGAAGCGCTCGACCGCTTCGCACGGGACCTGAATGAACTGGCCCGCAAGGGCAATATCGACCCGGTGATCGGCCGCGACCAGGAGATCCGGCGCGTGCTGCAGATCCTGTCGCGCCGCACGAAGAACAACCCGGTGCTCGTGGGCGAAGCGGGCGTCGGCAAGACGGCCATCGCCGAGGGCATTGCGATCCGCATCGTGCAGGGCGACGTGCCCGAGAGCATGCAGTCGAAGCGGATCGTGGCGCTCGACATGGGCGCGCTCGTCGCCGGCGCGAAGTATCGCGGTGAGTTCGAGGATCGGCTGAAGGCCGTCGTGAAGGAGGTCTCGGAGTCCGACGGCGAAATCGTGCTGTTCATCGACGAGCTTCACACGCTGGTCGGTGCCGGCGCCGCCGAGGGCGCGATGGACGCCGCCAACATCCTGAAGCCGGCGCTGGCGCGCGGCGAGCTCCGTGCGATCGGGGCGACGACGCTCGACGAGTTCCGCAAGAACATCGAGGACGACCGCGCGCTGGAGCGCCGCTTCCAGAAGGTTTTGATCGAGGAGCCGAGCGTCGAGGACACCATTTCGATCCTTCGCGGTCTGAAGGAACGCTACGAGGTGCACCACGGCGTGCACATCCAGGACAGCGCGCTCGTCGCCGCGGCCGACCTCAGCGAGCGCTACATCACCGACCGGCAGTTGCCGGACAAGGCCATCGACCTGATCGACGAGGCCGCCGCGCAGATCCGCATGGAGATCGACTCGATGCCCGCGGAGCTCGACCAGCTGGAGCGCGAAATTCGTCAGCTGGAGGTGGAGCGCGAGGCCGTCAAGCGTGACGAGGACGACGAGAAGCTCGCCGAGATCAACGAGCAGATCGCTAACCTCGAAGACGAGCGCGACCAGCTGCGTGCCCGCTGGAAGCAGGAGAAGGACCTGATCCAGACGGTCCGCGACGCGAAGGAGAAGATCGACGAGCTGCGCGTCAAGGCCGAAAATCTGGAGCGCGAGGGCAAGTACGATCAGGTCGCCGAGATCCGGTACGGCGAGATTCCGGAGCTGGAGAAGGAGGCCAAGGAGGCCAACGAACAGCTCGACGAGATTCAGCAGAACGGCGCGCTTCTGAAGGAGGAGGTCGACGGTGAGGACATCGCCGGGATCGTCTCCAACTGGACCGGCATCCCCGTCTCGAAGATGATGGAGAGCGAGCGCCAGAAGCTTCTCCGCATGGAAGAGGAGCTGTCCGAGCGCGTCGTTGGACAGCAGGAGGCCATTCAGGCCGTTTCCGACGCCGTCCGCCGCGGACGCACCGGTTTGCAGGAAGGCGACCGGCCCATCGGCTCGTTCATCTTCCTGGGCACCACGGGCGTCGGCAAGACGGAGCTGGCGAAGACGCTCGCCGCGTTCCTCTTCGACGACGAGAAGGCGATGGTGCGCATCGACATGAGCGAGTACCAGGAGAAGCACACCGCCAGCCGCCTCATCGGCGCCGCGCCGGGCTACGTGGGCTACGAAGAGGGCGGCCAACTCACCGAGGCGGTCCGCCGCAAGCCCTACTCGGTGGTGCTGCTCGACGAGATCGAGAAGGCGCACCCCGAGATCTTCAACGTCCTCCTGCAGGTGCTCGATGACGGACGGCTCACCGACAACCAGGGCCGTACGGTCGACTTCACGAACACGATCATCATCATGACCTCGAACATGGGGTCCGACATCATTACGGAGCGCATGGACCAGGTTGACGGCGGCTACCTGTCCGACCGCGAGCAGCAGGAGCTCGAGGAAGAGCTCCTCAAGATGTTGCGGAAGCGGCTGCGGCCGGAGTTCCTCAACCGGATCGATGAGGTCGTCACGTTCCGCTCGCTCTCGCGCGAGCACATCCGGCAGATCGTGGAGCTGCAGTTCGAGCGCATCGAGCGCCTTGCGGCGAAGAACCACGACCTGACGATGACGCTCAGCGACGACGCGAAGGACTGGATCGCCGACCGTGGCTACGACCCGGCCTTCGGCGCCCGCCCGCTGAAGCGCGTCATGCAGCGGCAGGTGTCCAACGAGCTGTCGAAGGAGCTGCTCGACGGTCGCATCGAGGACGGCGACACCGTCCGCATCGAGCTGGCCGAGGACGGGAGCGGCCTCACGTTCGAGACGGTGACGCCCGCTGGGACGGAATCGACCGCCGACGCCGCCGAAACGGGCGGGGACGGGGCCGCGACGGTCGGGACGTAGGGTCTTGGTACCGCGCACCCGGCGTTCGCGCGTCGTCCCTCGCCGTCAGTCGTTCGATGGGTTCCCCAACACGAACACGCGGGGATACAATCCGCCCATTTCGATGACGCGGACGTGGCGCACGTCGAACAGGCCCGTCTCGCTCAGGGCGCGGTTGAACGGCCCCTGCTTCAGCACGAGGATGACGACGCGTCCTCCGGGGCGAAGCACGGCGGCCATCTGCTCCAGGACGCGCCGGTAGAAGGGAAAGAAGCGCATCGAACTCCCGATGCGGATGCCGAAGGGCGGGTTCGTCACGATCAGGTCGGCCGTCACATCGTCGAAGGTTTCGGACAAGTGCCACACGTCCCCCTCGCGAATGTCGATGCGAGGGGCGACCTCTTCGAGATCGGCGTTCTGGCGGGCCCCATTGACGGCGTCGGTGTTCCAATCGTTGCCGTAACCGCGCGTGTCGGGCCAGAGGTCGGCCGCTTCCAGCAGGATCGTTCCCGAGCCGCAGAACGGGTCCAAGAGCACGTCGGGGGCCTCCGTGCGGGCGAGTTGGAGCAGGGCGTACGCCACGTTGGCTTTGAGGGCCGCACGCGGCTGGAAGCCCCCGAGGTGGCGGCGGCTCAGGGCCTCCTGCGTGTGCTGAATGCTGATGAGTCCGCGATCGTCGTGCACGTCGACGCGCACCTCCAGGTCGAAGTCTTCCAGATCCACCTCCGTGTCGTACCGGTCTTGCAGCCCGGCTCCGGCGGCACGCTGCACGTCGATGCTCGTGAAGTCGTGCTCCCCGTCGCGGATGCTCGTCACCCGAAACGTGGCGGCTGTGTCCATCGCGGGCACGTCGGCCTCCGCCAGAACCGATCGAATCGCCGGTAGCGGATCCTCGTCCGGTACGGCGAAGGTGTAGAGCGGCGCGAGAATGTGGTGCACCGACCGCATCTGGCGTGCGACCGGCCGAAGATCGGCGGGCGACGCGGTGCTCTCGACAAGCGCGTAGCTGTTGAGGTCGAACGGTTGCGTCTCGGCATCCGTCATCTCCAGGCCGGAGGCGGTGCACCGGCGCTCGAATTCATCGACGACGACATCCTCCAGGCCCATGTTCGTCGTAAAAAGGAGAAGCGTGTGATCCGGAGAGCGCAGGGGGCGAAGGGACGCAGAGCGATCGATCTCGGAGGATGCCGTCATGGTAGGCGACGAAGCTGCGGAAAGTAGGCGGAGGATCCGTAACGCAATCCATCGACGGGGAGGTTCGTTGGGGAAGCGCCGTCCCCTCGGGGAGGAGATGATGCGGCCCTAAGTGCAGTCAAACATCACACTGGGGTTTGCCGCCAGGAACGGTCCGCGCGACGTATAGAAATACGATGAATGACGATTCTTATTTACATTCATGTAGGTTTGTATTTACTCCCTTCGATCGTGTGCCGCTGCGCTCGGCTGGATCCGGCCAAAAATGAACCCGACGAGCGAAGCGACTCATGCAATAAAAAGATCACGGCAGCGATGACTCGGGCTGACGCCGGCTCGGGTCCGAAGGGCGTCGGCGGTGGGTTGGCATCAGCACGAAGACTTTCGGTGGGGAGAATTTGCCGTTCGCGACAAATCCACGCGACCTTCTTTGCACGCCTGAGAGGAAACCGTGATGTTTCACTGCGCATTTGCACCGCGCCTGTTGTGGCTCCCTCCGTTCTGGACGGGGCGGGCCCCGCACGGAGGCTTCGTGCACATGCGTCCAGCCGCGAAATCGCTCCGTTCATTCGCATCCACGCTCATAGACACCATGGCGCACGACGATCTCCACCGTGAACTTGGCTTCTGGGACGCGTTAACCATCGGGGCGGGCACGATGATCGGAGCCGGCATTTTCCTGCTCGCCGGCGTGGCGCTCGAGCTGACGGGGCCGGCGGCCATCTTCTCGTACCTCGCCGCCGGACTGGTGTGCATGATCACGGCGGCCAGTGCCGCCGAGCTCGCCACCGGAATGCCGACCTCTGGCGGCGACTATTACTTCGTGTCGCGTTCGCTGGGTCCTGCACTCGGGGCGATCTCGGGCGTGGGCATCTGGCTGAGTCTCACGTTCGCCATCTCCTTCTACCTCTTCGGCCTCGGCGAATACCTCTCGCAACTGCTTCCGGTGACGCCCTTCTGGGGCGCGTTTCTTGGAGGGGTCTTGCTGACGGGCCTCAACGTGTACGGTGCGAAAGAGTCGGGCCGGATGCAGGTCATCGTTGTGCTCACGCTTTTGGGCATCCTGGGCGTGTTCTGCGTGCTCGGGGTCCTGCAGATGGAGGGCGACAACTTCACGCCGTTCTTTCCCTTCGGCACGGCCCCGGTGGCGTCGACGACGGCCCTCGTGTTTGTCTCGTTCCTGGGCTTTGTAAAGATCGCGGCGGTGGCAGAGGAGATTCAGGAGCCGTCCAAAAACCTGCCGCGCACCCTCATCGGCTCGGTGGCGCTCGTGACGCTCCTCTACGTGGTCATTCTGCTCGTCATCGGCGGCATCTTTACGCAAGAGACGATCGGGAACGTCCGCGACCCACTGACGCAGGCGGCACGCGCTCTGGCTGGGCCGGTGGGGGCTGGAGCCATCATCTTCGCCGGGCTCCTGGCCACCATCTCGTCGGCAAATGCAAGCATCATGGCGTCCTCGCGCATCAACCTGGCCATGGCGCGCGACCGCATGGTGCCCAACGCGCTGAGCACCATCCACGAGACCTTACGCACGCCACACCGCGCGATCCTGCTCACGGGGGGGCTGGCGCTTCTCTTCCTGCTGATCGAAAGCCTGGAGGACCTGGCGAAGATCGCGAGCGTCCTGCAACTCTATAGCTACGCGGCGCTGAACGTGGGCTGCGTGGTGCTGCGGGTGGCCAATCCTGCCTGGTACGAGCCCTCGTATCGCACACCGCTCTTCCCGTTTGCGCAGGGCCTGGCGGCGGTTGCCTGCATCGGCATCATCCTGTACTCGGGGCCCTTCGCGCAGATCGCCATTGTTGTCCTCATCGTGGCGAGCCTGGCGTGGTACGCCCTCTGGGCCCGCGAGCGGGTCGCGATTGAGCATGCGGTGCCCGCGTTCCGCGAGCAGTGGGCCGAACAGGGGATGGGCGCGCTCACGGCCCCCGCGCCCGTCTTCGCCGTCGAACTCCCGGAGGCGCTCACCCCGGCCGAGCGTGCCATCGATCCAACCGATGCCCGCCGCGTCTCCGTCGCCTTGGCCAACCCGGCGCACGAGTCGGCCCTGCTGCAGTTGGGACGGCTCATTGCGACAGGGGCATCGAGCGGCGGTCACGTGTCGGGACTGCACCTGGTCCGCATCCCGCTGCAGACGCCGCTCAAGGACGCCGCTGAGCAGTTCACGGAGCGTCCATCGGTGGAGCGTACCATCGCCACGCTGGTGGAGCAGGCGGAGGCGCGGGCTGTTGACAATGGCGCGGGCCGCCCGCTGCACGAGACGACGATCGAGTCCGTCGTCGATGTGGCGCACGACGTGTTCAGCGGACTCGTCCGCGAGACGCGCAACCAGAACTCCGACCTGTTGCTCATGGGCTGGCAAGGAGGCTTCAACGTCGGGCGCATCTACAACAGCCCCGTCCAGCGCATAATCACGAAATTGCCGGCAGACATGGCGGTGCTCAAAGACCGTGGTGTGGAGTCCATCCAGCGCATTCTGCTGCCGTGGGGCGGCGGGCTGCACGCCCAACTCGGCCTGGAGGTGGCCCTTCGCATCGCCGGGGCGACGGGCGCCCGAATCGACCTACTCCGCGTGGTGCGCGAGGACGTGGATGTTGAGGCGGAGAAGGACGCCCTCGCCGAGATGGTGGCCGACCTCGTGGGGGAGGTCGACGTTCACTACCTCGTCCAGCAGTCCGAAAGCGTGACGGCAGGCATCGACGCGGCCTTCGCGGGCACCGACTACGACCTCACCATCATCGGTGCCTCCCGGGAGTGGACGGTTCGCCAGGTGCTGTTCGGCTCCATCCCCGACGTGGTGGCCGATCAGGCGCCCTGCTCGGTTCTCATGGTTCGGCGCTACGTGCCCGACACGCTCGCCGTTCGCGCCGCCGAAGGCTTCAAGCGCCTCAAGGAGTCGGCCGGGTTCACGACCTCGCCCGAAGAAGACACGATTCGCTCGTAGGCGTACGACCGGAGACCGTCAATCCCGCGTCCAGGGCAGGGGCAAATCCAGGTCCTGCGGAGGGGCGTCCGACGTGCAATCCACTCCTGAATGCTCATCTCGACCGTGCCGATCGGCGAGCGGAGAGAGCCCCCATCGCCACTTGAAGGGGCAACCGCGACGAGTTCCGGCTTCCGCGCGAAAGGACAATGCCGAAGGGGTAGAGTGAACGCAGCGAGGTCAGGGTCGCAGAAATGCTGTTATTGCGGCCCGTGCAAAAACGCCTTCTCGAGTTCGGAGCCCGTCGCGTCTGCCCTCATGGCGCCGACCCCCCATCTCTCGGGTCGGTAACGACTGTTTTTGGGAGGTCGTAAACCGTTGCGATTCGGAGCGCGTACGTCTACGTTGTGATCCCTCCATCGCTGCTCGCACCGTCGCTCTCCGTCCGCACACATGGCGCAGTCCGACACCACCACGAAAAAGGGCAAGACGCCGCTCATGCGGCAGTACTATGCCATCAAGGAACGCCACCCGCAGGCGATCCTGCTGTTTCGCATGGGCGACTTTTACGAGACGTTCGACGAGGACGCGAAGACTGTGAGTCGGATTCTCGGCATCACGCTGACGACCCGCAACAACGGGAAGTCGGAGGACGTGCCGATGGCCGGGTTCCCGCACCACGCCGTGGACAGCCACCTGCCGAAGCTCATCCGCTCGGGGCTGCGCGTGGCGATCTGCGAGCAGGTGGAAGACGCCTCCGAGTCGAGTGGCAAGGTCGTGGATCGCGACGTCGTGGAGGTCGTGACCCCCGGCGTGTCGTTCCGCGACCAGCTCCTCAGCCCAAAGCAGTCCAACTTCCTCGCGGCCATCCACTTCGGGACGGGGCGCAACAAGGACCGGATCGGCTTCGCGTTCATCGACGCGACCACGGGGGAGTTTCAGGTGACGGAGGCGCAGGCCGACCGGCTGGAAGACTTGATCCAGACGGTCAATCCCGCGGAGGTCATCCTCGACAAACGGCGGCGTGATCGGCTCGACGCTGCGCTCCGCAACCAGCCGTTTACGGTGACGCCGCAGGAGGACTGGGTTTTCACCCACGACTTCGGGTACCAGGAGCTGCTCGACCACTTCGAGACGCACTCGCTAAAGGGCTTCGGCGTCGACGACCTGGAGCATGGCCTCGTCGCGGCCGGAGCGGCGCTGTACTATTTGGGCGAGACGCAGAAGGGCAAGCTGCCGCACGTCCGCCAGATCCGTCGCTTCTCGGGCGAGGAGCACATGGCGCTCGACCCGCAGACGAAACGCAATCTGGAGCTCGTCGACGCCATCCAGAGCGACGCGTCGGGGCCGGACGGCACGCTCGTCGGCATCCTCGACGACACGCAGACACCGATGGGCGGTCGCCGCTTGCGCGCGTGGCTGCTGCGCCCGCTGCGCGACGTCGAGCAGATCCACTGGCGCCTCGACGCGGTGGAGGCCCTCTTCCAGGACCGCGCCCTGCGCGAGGATCTGCGCGAGCAGCTCCAGCAGGTGGGCGACCTGGAGCGCCTCGCGGCCAAGGTGGCGACGGGCCGGGCGAAGCCGAGCGATCTCATTGCGATCAAGCTCACCCTCCGCCAGATGCCGAAGGTGAAGGCCCTGCTGGAGGGCACGGACTGCGAGACCCTGGCCGCCATCGAAGAGCGGCTCACGCTGTGCCCTGACGTCGTCGACCGCATCCAGAACGCCCTCGTCGACGACCCGCCCGCCAAGATCAGCGAGGGCGGCCTCATCCGCGACGGCTACTCCGAGGAGCTCGACGAGCTGCGCACCATCGCCTCGGAGGGCAAGGAGTGGCTCACGACGCTGGAGAAGGAGGAGAGCGAGCGGACGAACATCCCGTCGCTCAAGGTCGGGTTCAACAAGGTGTTCGGCTACTACATTGAGGTCACGAACACCCACACCGAGAAGGTGCCGGACGACTACGTCCGCAAGCAGACACTCGTCAACTCCGAGCGCTACATCACGCCGGAGCTGAAGGAGATGGAGGAGAAGATCCTGACGGCCGAGGAGAAGATGGAGCAGCTGGAGCAGGAGCTGTTCAACGAGCTCCGGATGATGGTGGCCGAGCACACGGGCACGCTTCAGCAAAACGCCGGTCTGCTCGCCCGCCTCGACTGCTTCAGCGCCCTGGCCGCGGTCGCCGACAAGAACGACTACGTGCGCCCCGAGGTCGACGACAGCTTGACTATCGACATCGAGGAGGGGCGCCACCCGGTCGTTGAGCAGACCCTGCCGCCCGGCGACCCGTTCGTCCCCAACGACGTGGAGGTGGACCCCGACGACGATCAGATCCTCATCATCACCGGGCCGAACATGGCGGGGAAGAGCGTAGCGCTGCGGCAGGTCGGGCTCATCACGCTGCTCGCACAGGTGGGCAGCTTCGTCCCGGCCGACGCCGCCCACATCGGCGTCGTCGACCGCATCTTCACGCGCGTCGGCGCGTCCGACAACCTCGCGGCGGGTGAGAGCACGTTCCTCGTGGAGATGAACGAGGCCGCCAACATCCTGAACAACGCCACGTCGCGCTCCCTCATTCTGCTCGATGAAGTGGGCCGGGGTACCTCGACGTTCGACGGCCTGTCGATCGCGTGGGCCATCGTCGAGTACCTGCACGAACGGCCCGAGGTGGCAGCCCGCACGCTCTTCGCCACGCACTACCACGAGCTCAACGCCATGGCCGACCGCCTGGAGCGGGTGCGCAACTTCCGCATTCAGGTGGCGGAGCACGAGGGCGAGATTGTCTTCCTGCGCAAGCTCATCCCCGGCGGCGCGGACCACTCCTACGGCATCGAGGTGGCGCGTATGGCCGGGCTGCCCGACACCGTGATTGCCCGCGCCCACGAGGTGCTGCATCACCTGGAAAGCCAGGAGCTGAAGGTGGGCGGCGCGCAGGACGGCGAGGCCGACGACGCCCCCGAGCAGTCCGGCGATGGCATCGCGGCGAAGAAGGGCGACGCCGATGCCGTGCCGTCGCTCGACGAGAGCCAGGCCGGGCAAATGCACCTGTTCGGCGGGCCGGATCCGGTGGGCGAGGAGCTGAAGGAGAAGCTGAGCGGCATCGACCCGAACCGCATCACCCCCGTGGAGGCGCTCATGAAGCTGGCCGAGCTGAAGGACGTGCTGAATGGCGAGGAGTGAC
>Ga0207797_1001676_pt1 | contig 15931 bp, 13 predicted proteins | sample PRCRCaboRojoPR_6_FD_187275 | JGI IMG/M metagenome (GOLD analysis project Ga0207797, IMG submission 187275) | Marine sediment microbial community from Cabo Rojo, Puerto Rico - PR CR 10% Liquid 1 (SPAdes) | ecosystem: Environmental > Aquatic > Marine > Coastal > Sediment | place: Cabo Rojo, Puerto...
TTCCCGTGATGACGAGACCCACCCCGGGGCGCGAAAGCTCCAGGACGGAAAAGACGCCGCCGCACCCGGTCGCGATGTCCGTGGCCCGGCCCACGTGGGCGGCGTCGATGATCAGGGGAATGGCGCGTGTTGCGGCCACCACGGCGCCTTCCTCGACCAGGGTGTTCGAGTGCCTCGAGGCGCAGGTGACGTCGGGAACGAGGTTGAACGCGACCAGGCTTTCCACGTTCACCTTGAGGAGCCCCGGGTGGGCCGCCAGGAGGGCGATCTTCCCTTCCGCCGGCCGCTCGTCGAACCGGATTCCCGGGCCGGCGAGGGACCCTGCGAGGCGCAGGGCCGCCTCGTCCTCGTGCATCTCGCCCTCGGCGATTTCCAGGACGTAGAGGTGCTCCTTGCCGAGCCGCCTCAGGTGCTCCACATCCTCGGGCCGGATGACCTGCCCCTTCTTGAAGGCCGGCCCCTTGAACTGCCCCGGCCGGATCTCGGTGACGTCGTGGGCGAGGACCTTTCCCACGGCCTCGTCCACGGTGATCATGGAGGCGGAGGTCTTGTGTTTTGAAGGCATGGGGCCTCTCGTTTCCCGTCGTGACGGGCCCGTCACGCGCCGGGAAGGTGGTTTCCGGGGGATCGCTGCTAGACGCGCACAGCCATCAGGTCGCGCGCGAGGACCAGCTCCCCTCTGTACGCTTTTCGGCACCCGGCCGCGATGTCCACGCTCAGCACCTCGGGGTAGAAGTGGACCAGCAGGAGCTTCCCGGGCTCGGCCGCCGCGGCCACCGCTCCCGCCTGCTCCGGGCTCAGGTGGCCGTTCGCCTGCATCTCCTCCGGGAAGGAGCACTCCAGTATAAGGAGATCGCACCGCTTTGCAAGGTCAATCAGCCCCTCGCTGGGCCCCGTGTCCCCGGAGTAGACCAGCGTGCGACCGCCGGGCGTCTCGATGCGGTAGGCCAGGCTGCGCTCCGTGTGGGGCACGGGGCGGGCGCGGACGGTGAGGCTTCCGAGGCTCCGGGGGCCCTCCTGCTCCAGGGGCCATTCCACCAGCGTCATCAGGTCGCCGGGGATGTCGATCCACCGGCCGTAGGCCTGCTTCAGTGCCGCCACAAGGGAGGAGAGCCCTTCCGGGCCCGCGATCCGGAACGGGGTCCGGGCGGCCAGCACCGGGGGGTGCCGCGTGGCAAAGAGAAAGTGGGCGAGGTCCGCCGTGTGGTCCGGGTGGAAATGGGAGACGAGGACCTGGTCCACCGCACTGTGGTGGACGCCGGCGCGGGCAAGCTGCCGGAGGGTGCCCGGGCCCGGGTCGATGAGGGTGATCTCCCCCCGGCATCGTAGGATAAATGCAGGGCTGGACCGGTCCACGGAGGGCTGTCCGGTCCCCGAGCCGAGAACGACAAGGTGGGGTTCCAAGGGGTGCATGATCGGACCTCTCTGAAGGCACAAGGGTGCCATGCTCGCACAGATCTGTCGTTTGCAACAACGGGCGGTGGTTTCGAGGCGTTCCCCTTTGTAATTGTATAATGATCAAAGGGTATTAACAGGGAGCACCTCCATCCGGTCCCCGAGGCGGATCGGATCCCGGAGCCCCGCCCCGGCCGGGCTTTTTCCTGTCTATTTTTCCTTGACAGCCCACGGGATTTCGATATAAAGGGGCTTGTTCCAAATTGCACAATATAATAAGCGGTTATCATATAAAGGATTTCGGCGCCTGTGCGCCATCATCACGACTGAACTCAAAAGGAGGACTGTCCATGTCGAAGCTTGTTTCACCGCACGGAAAAGAAGAAAGGTTGATGCCTCTCCTGCTCGAGGGCGATGCGCTCAAGGCGGAGGAGGAAAAGGCCAAGTCGCTCAAGCAGCTGACCTCCACGTCCCGGGAGACCTCGGACCTCATCATGCTGGGCATCGGCGCGTTCACGCCGCTGACCGGGTTCATGGGCAAGGCCGACTGGCAGGGCGTCTGTGACAAGTACCTCATGGCCGACGGTACGTTCTGGCCGATCCCCATCACCTTCTCCACGGACGACGAGGACGTGAAGGAGGGCGACGAGGTGGCCCTGAAGGACCAGGACACAGGGACGATCATCGCCACCATGCAGGTGACGGAGAAGTACATCATCGACAAGGAGCACGAGTGCAAGCAGGTGTTCGGCACCACGGACCTGGAGCACCCGGGCGTGGAAAAGGTCATGGCCCAGGCCAAGTACAACCTGGCCGGTCCGGTCAAGGTCATCAGCGAGAGCTTCTACCCCGAGCAGTTCAAGGAAATCTATCACCGCCCCGCCGAGTCGCGCAAGATCTTCGACGAAAAGGGGTGGAGCCGGGTGGCCGCCCTGCAGCTGCGCAACCCCATGCACCGTTCCCATGAGTTCCTGGCCAAGATCGCCGTGGAGGTGATGGACGGCGTCTACATCCACCAGCTCGTGGGCAAGCTGAAGCCGGGCGACATTCCGGCGGACGTGCGGGTCCGGGCCATTCAGGCCCTGGTGGACAACTACTTCGTGCAGGACACCGTGGTCCAGGGCGGGTACCCCATGGAGATGCGCTACGCCGGACCGCGCGAGGCCCTGCTCCACGCCACCTTCCGTCAGAACTACGGCTGCAGCCACATGATCATCGGCCGGGACCACGCGGGCGTGGGCGACTACTACGGCCCCTTCGACGCCCAGAAGATCTTCGACGAGATCCCCGAGGGCGCGCTCAAGTGCAAGAACCTCAACATCGACTGGACCTTCTACTGCCACAAGTGTGACGGGATGGCCTCCATGAAGACCTGCCCCCACGGCAAGGAAGATCGGATGCTGCTCTCCGGCACCATGGTCCGCAAGACCCTGTCCGAGGGCGGGGATCTGCCGTCCGAGTTCTCCCGCCAGGAGGTGGCGGACATCCTCAAGGACTACTACCAGAACCTCGAGGAGAAGGTCGAGGTCAAGCTCCACGGCGCCGCCACCGGCGAGGTGAAGGACAAGTAGCATTGCAACCCTTGAAATGCGGAGGCCCCTCCCGGCGAGGGGCCTCTCAACCGTTGATCCCGAGCGTTTGAAAGAAAGGAGGTGTCGACCGAGCCAGACCACCAGTCACTTTGACACGCGAGGTAGTTCCCAAACTGAAATCTCAGGAGGTGTTCAAATGCCAAGCTATGTGATTACCGAAAAATGCGACGGTTGCAAGGGGCAGGACAAGACGGCCTGCATGTACATCTGCCCCAACGACCTCATGGTGTTGGACAAGGAAAAGATGAAGGCCTACAACCGTGATCCCCAGATGTGCTGGGAGTGCATGTGCTGCGTCAAGATCTGCCCGCAGCAGGCCATGGACGTTCGCGGCTACGCCGACTTCATGCCCATGGGCGCCAGCGCCACGCCGCTGAGAGGGTCCGAGGACATCATGTGGACGGTCAAGTTCCGGGACGGCTCCGTCAAGCGGTTCAAGTTCCCCATCCGGACGACGCCGGAAGGTGCCGCCGATCCCTTGGGCGGTTACGCGACCCACGACGACCTGAACAGCGAAGCCCTGGCCACCGAGCCCGAGTCCCTCGGCATGGACGCGGTTCCCACGAGATAAGAAGGAGGATTGAATCATGGCGAACTTTGAGACTATAGAAGTCAGCACCGACCTCCTGATTCTGGGTGGAGGGTTCTCCGGTTGTGGTGCGGCGACGGAAGCGGCCTACTGGGCCAAGAAGAACAACCTGAAGGTTACGCTCGTGGACAAGGCCGCCCTGGACCGCAGCGGCGCCGTGGCCATGGGTCTTTCCGCCATCAACCAGTACGTGGGCATCGGCGAGGGTGACAACACCGCCGAGGAGTACGTCCAGTACGTGCGCCAGGACCTCATGGGCATCTCCCGCGAGGACCTGGTCTACAACATCGCCCGTCACGTGGACGGCACCGTCCACATGTTCGAGAAATGGGGCCTCAAGATCTGGAAGGACGAGGAAGGCAAGTACGTCCACGAAGGTCGGTGGCAGCTCATGATCAACGGCGAGTCCTACAAGATCCTCATCGCCGAGGCCGCCAAGAACGCCCTGGCCGACGCCGGCGGCGAGATCTACGAGCGCATCTTCATCGTGGATCCCCTGATGGACGGCAACAAGTGCGTGGGCGCCGTGGGCTTCAGCACCCGCGAGAACCAGTTCTACGTGTTCAAGGCCAAGGCCGTGATCGTGGGTCTGGGCGGCGCCGTGCACGTGTTCCGGCCGCGGTCCGTGGGTGAGGGCTTCGGCCGCTCCTGGTATCCCCCGTTCAACTCCGGCTCCAGCGCCTACTTCACCATCCTGGCCGGCGCCGAGATGACCTGCCAGGAAGTGCGCTTCATCCCCGTGCGCTTCAAGGATGCGTACGGCCCGGTGGGCGCGTGGTTCCTGCTGTTCAAGTCCCGCGCCATCAGCGCCGAGGGCGGCGAGTACATGGTGGTCCGCAAGGAGGAGCTGAACAACTGGGCCCCCTACGGTCTGGCCAAGCCGATCCCGGCCAACCTGCGGAACTATTTGGGCATGCTGGACGTGGATGCCGGTCTGGGGCCCCTGTACATGGAGACCCATGAGGCCATCCAGAAGCTGGCCGACCAGTACAAGGACGACCCCAAGGCCTTCAAGAAGAAGATGAAGGAGCTCGAGAGCGAAGCCTGGGAAGACTTCCTGGACATGACCATCTCCCAGGCCATCCTCTGGGCGTCCATGAACGTCTACCCCGAGCAGAAGCACTCCGAGATCGCGGCCTGTGAGCCCTACTTCATCGGCTCCCACTCCGGCGCCAGCGGCGCCTGGGTGAGCGGTCCGGAAGACCTCGACACCCCCTACAAGTGGGGATACGCCAACATGACCACGGTGGACGGTCTCTTCGCCATCGGCGACGCGTCCGGCGCCTCCAGCCACAAGTTCTCCTCCGGTTCCCACACCGAGGGGCGGATCGCCGGCAAGGCCGCGGTGAAGTACATCGTCGAGAAGGGCGGTGAGCCCAACGTGGACATGGGCAAGGTGGAAGAGCTCAAGGCCAAGATCCTGAAGCCGCTCGACCTGGTCGAGCAGCACAAGGATGAGCTCACCGACGTCGAGGTGAACACCAACTACATCATGCCGAGGCAGTTCCTGCACCGCCTGCAGAAGATCATGGACGAGTACGCGGGCGGCGTGAGCTCGGCCTTCAAGACCTCCAAGGCCCTGCTCGAGCGCGGCATCGAGCTGATGGCGTACCTCCAGGAGGACTCGGACAAGCAGGGTGCCCGTGACCTCCACGAGCTGATGAGGGCCTGGGAGAACTACCAGAGGATGTGGATCGCCGAGTCTCATCTCCGCACCATGCTCTTCCGCGAAGAGACGCGTTGGCCCGGGTACTACTTCCGCGCCGACACGCCCAGGATGGACGAGGAGAACTGGCACTGCTTCGCGAACTGCAAGTACGATGCGGGTTCCGGTGAGTGGGAGATGATGAAGAGGGACGTCTGGAACATGCCGGGCGTCTAAGCCCCGCGCGGACAGACCTCTTCCACAGAGCGGTTGATTGACCGGCCCCGGCCGCCCCCGCGAGGGGCGGCCGGGGTTTTTTGTCGGCGGGTTGTCCCCCTCGTCCCGGAATCGGAAGTGCCTGGAATGCGGGGGCTTGACCGGCCGCTGAGGCCGGTGTGCAACCAGGGTGCGGAGACCCTCTAAGTGGCATTGCTGCTGGAGGATTTTCAGCAGTTTTTGTTTGCAATCCCGATTCACTTTTTGTATATAGAGCCAACCCTGAACCGGGTGCCCATCCCCTCGTGTGCCGAGCGGACCGGCGATGGTATGAGAGAAAGCGGCCTCGACGAGGGGGCCGTTTCCTGGATATTCCAATTAGCCTTAGGAGGATGAGCATGGCAAACAACGAGACCCAAAGTATCCTGGTGGTCGGTGGCGGAATGAGTGGGATGACCGCCGCGATTGAAGCGGCCGAGGCGGGTTACGATGTCTACATCGTGGAGAAAAACCCCTACCTCGGAGGGCGCGTGGCCCAGCTTCACCACTACTTCCCGAAGCTCTGCCCCCCGTACTGTGGTTTGGAGATCAACTTCCGGCGCATGAAGAACAACCCGAAGATCCGTTTCTTCACGCTCGCGGAGCTGGACAAGGTCTCCGGTGAAGAAGGGAACTTCGACGTCACCATCAAGCTGAACCCGCGGTTCGTGAACGAGAACTGCACGGCCTGCGGAAAGTGCGCCGAGGCCACCACCATGGAGATCGACAACCCCTTCAACTACGGCATGGACAAGATGAAGGCGGCTTACCTTCCCCACGAGCTGGCCTTTCCCATGCGCTACGTGATCGATCCCGCGCTGGCCAAGAGCGACGAGGCCCGGAAGGTCAAGGAGGCCTGCCCCTACGACGCCGTGGACCTGGACATGGGCGTTCAGAGCGTGGACCTGAAGGTGGGATCCATCGTGTGGGCGAGCGGCTGGAAGCCTTACGACGCCAACAAGCTGGACACTTACGGTTTCGGCGTCTTCCCCGACGTGATCACCAACGTGATGATGGAAAGGCTCGCCTCCTACTCCGGTCCCACCGCCGGCGCGATCCTGCGTCCCTCCAACGGCGAGGCCCCCAAGAACGTGGCCTTCGTCCAGTGCGCCGGCTCGCGGGACGAGAACCACCTGCCCTTCTGCTCCGGCATCTGCTGTCTCGCCTCCATGAAGCAGGCCACCTACGTCCGGGAGCAGTACCCGGACGCGAAGATCACCATCTTCTTCATCGACATCCGGGCCACCGACCGTCTCGAGGACTTCTACCGGAAGGTGAAGGAGGACGAGAACATCGAGTTCTTCAAGGGCAAGGTGGCCAAGGTCACACAGGACGAATCGGGCCAGGGACTGGTGCTTCGAGTGGAGAACACCGCCACGGAAGAACTGGAAGAGATCCCCGCGGATCTGGTTGTGCTGGCCACGGGCATGGAGCCCAACACGGCCGACGCCCCTCTCCCCGTCGAGGTCCCCTACGACGACTACGGGTTCGTGGCCTCCCAGAACGCCGCCCCCGGCGTGTACGCCGCAGGCTGTTCGCGGACCCCCATTTCGGTCTCTGAAGCGGTCCAGGATGGGACGGCGGCGGCCCTGAAGGCCATTCAATCCATCGCGAGGAGGTAAGCTCAATGGAAGACAAAAAGATCGGAGTCTACATCTGCACCGGATGCGGCATCGGCGATGCCCTGGACATAGAGAAGCTCGGCGAGGAGGGGACCGAGGACCACACCCCCGCCCTTTGCAAGAACCATCAGGCCCTCTGCTCCAAGGAAGGCGCGGACCTGATCAAGCAGGACATCGAGTCCGAGGGCGTCAACACGGTCGTGGTGGCGGCTTGCTCTCCCCGCGTGATGTACGATGTCTTCGACTTTCCCGGCTGCATCGTGGACCGCGTCAACCTGAGGGAGCAGGTGGTCTGGACCCACCCGCCCCAGGACGAAGACACCCAGATGATGGCCGAGGACTACCTGCGGATGTCGCTGGCCAAGGTCGAGCTGATGGAGCTTCCCGAGGCCTACAAGCCCGAGGAGGAGATGTACCGGGACATCCTCGTGGTGGGGGGCGGCATCTCCGGCATGACCGCGGCCCTCGAGACGGCCAAGGCCGGGTACAACGCGGTCCTGGTGGAGAAGGAGCCCGAGCTGGGCGGATTTCAGAGGAAGGTCGACCTGATCGCGGCCTCTCCGTACAAGGACATCAAGGACAACGACCTGAAGCAGCTCATCGACGCGGTGAACGGGAACGACAAGATCACCGTCTACACCGGGGCCGCCGTGGAGAAGTCCGAGGGCGGCCCGGGCGTGTTCAAGGTCACCGTCAAGCAGAACGGCACCAGCAAGGAGCACGGGATCGGGGCCATCGTGAACGCGGCGGGCTGGGTGCCCTACGACCCGCAGAAGCTCGACGAGAAGCTCGGGTACGGGAAGTCGCCGAACGTGATCACCAACATGCAGTTCGAGGAAAACACGTCCGGCGAAAAGGTGACGCGTCCCGGCGACGGCAAGGAGGTCAAGAGCGCCGCATTTCTGCAGTGCGCGGGCCAGCGGGACCCGAACCACCTTCCCTACTGCTCCTCGGTCTGCTGCACCACGGCCCTGAAGCAGGCCCTGGTGATCAAGAGGCAGGATCCGGACGCCGACGTGTTCGTGATCTACAAGGAGCTGCGCACCCCCGGGCAGGCCGAGGACCTGTACCGCAAGGCGCAGGAGGAGGGCGTCACCTTCATCCGCTGCCAGGACCCCGAGGTCAAGGCGGAGGGCGACAGCGTCACGGTCGAGGCGGAGGACGAGCTCCTGGGCGAAACCGTGACCCTGGACAACCTCGACCTGGTGGTGCTGGCCACGGGCATGGTGCCCGTGAGCTCCTTCGGCCGGGACGTGGCCAAGGAGGAGGTGGAGGAGAGCGAGGGAGAGGAGCTGGAGGACGTGCCCCTGGACGTGATCCGGCGGTCCAACATCCTGAACCTGACCTACCGGCAGGGACCGGAGCTGCCGGCCCTGAGCAACGAGTTCCCCGACTCCCACTTCATCTGCTTCCCGTATGAAACGCGGCGCACGGGCATCTACGCGGCCGGCTGCATCCGAAGGCCCATGGGCCGGGCCGTCGCCGTGGAGGACGCCGCGGGCGCCGCCATGAAGGCGATCCAGAGCGTCGAGCTGACCTACCAGGGGTCCGCGGTCCACCCCCGCGCCGGGGACATGAGCTTTCCCGAGTTCGCCATGCAGCGGTGCACCCAGTGCAAGCGCTGCACCGTGGAGTGCCCCTTCGGCGCCATCAACGAGGACGAGAAGGCGAACCCGCTGCCCCAGCCCACCCGCTGCCGGCGCTGCGGCGTCTGCATGGGGGCTTGCCCCGAGCGGATCATTTCCTTCAAGAACTACTCGGTGCGCATGATCGGCAACATGATCAAGGCGATCAATGTGCCGGAGGAGGACGAGGAAAAGCCCCGAATCCTGGTGCTCGCATGCGAGAACGACGCCTATCCGGCCCTCGACATGATGGGCCTTCGCCGCATGCAGTACAACCCCTGGATCCGGGTGATTCCGCTCCGGTGCCTCGGTTCCATGAACCTGGTCTGGATCGCGGACTCCCTGTCCAAGGGCATTGACGGCGTCCTGCTGCTCGGATGCAGAAGCGGCGACGACTACCAGTGTCACTTCATCAAGGGGAGCGAGTTGAGCCAGATCCGGCTGAGCAAGGTGTCCGAAACCCTCAACCGCCTGGCCCTCGAGTCGGAGCGGGTGCATTTCGACACGGTGTCCATCATCGACTACCAGCACCTGCCCGAGATGTTCGAGAAGTTCATGGAAACGATCGAGGAGGTCGGCCCCAACCCCTTCAAGGGCTGGTAGGACCGTTTTCCGTTGTTTGCCTGTCCCCGGGCGTCTCTCGGAAGGGCGGCCGGGGATCGAGGATAGGGAATGTGAACCGAGCAGGAGGACGATGAACATGAGTGTCAAGGTTGATCCGAATCTGATGAAGGAGCTGAAGGAATTCGGCCTGAAAGACGCCGGCAAATGCTACCACTGCGGAAACTGCACGGCTGTCTGTCCTCTCTCCACCGAGGAAACCCCGTTCCCACGTAAGCTGGTCAAGTGGGCCCAGATGGGACTGAAGGACAAGATCCTGCAGAGCCCCGAGCCCTGGCTCTGCTACTACTGCGGGGACTGCTCGGACCGCTGCCCCCGGGGGGCGGATCCGGGCGAGACCATGATGGTGATGCGCCGGTACCTGACGTCGGAGTACGACTGGACCGGGTTTTCGAAAAAGTTCTACACCTCGGAGAGGTTCGAGATCGTGGCCATCGCCGTGGTCGGCCTGCTCGTCGGCCTGGCCATGTGGCTCTTTCACGCCGAGAACCCGAACATGGAGCACGCCTTTCTCAACTCCGTGTGGCCGGCGCCGGCCATCGAGATCGCCGACCTGATCATGGGCGGTATCCTCTCCGTCCTCCTGCTCAGCAACACCTGGCGCTGCGTGAAGTTCACCATGGGGGACCTGTTGAAAAAGATCCCCCTCGAGATCTACATCAGCCAGGCCAAGGAGCTGATCATCCACTTCATCACCCAGAAACGGTTCGGGGAGTGCAGCGACCGGACCCAGTGGATCGTGCACCTTCTGATCATGACCGGGTACAGCACGGTGTTCCTGCTGGTGGTGGTGTTCCTGGCCGGCGGCATCCACGTGGTGGGGCTCTCCTGGGACAAGATCGCCTTTCAGCGGGACGTGATCTACCCCTTCTTCCACCCCGTCCGCCTGCTGGGCTACTACGCCACCTTCGCCATCCTGTACGGGACCACCTACGCCATGATCGGCCGGCTCAAGAAGAGCAAGGCGCCGTACAAGAACTCGCACCCCACGGACTGGATGTTCCTCATCCTGCTGCAGCTCACCACGCTGACAGGGATCTTCGTTCATTTCACCCGGCTGCTGGACTGGCCCATGACCACCTACGTGCTCTACGTGGTGCACCTCATGGTGGCGGTGCCCATGCTGGTCCTGGAGGTTCCCTTCGCCAAGTGGGCCCATCTCGCATTCCGGCCCGTGGTGATCTTTCTGACGAAGGTCAAGGAGGCCTACGCCGAGCAGCAGAAAGCCGCAGCCTGAGACCCAGCCGGGGGGAGGAACCCCCGTGTGACATCGGAGCCAAACCCCGGGACGGCTCGAGGCGGCCGGGGTTTGGCTCTGCTTTTTCGCCGTGCCTGAACAAAATCGTGCGCTCGGCTTTGCGATGTGCCGAAGACGATTTAACTTGTTTGCCGGCGGGACGAAGGCGTACCGCCGGACGGGAGCCGAAGAAGGTCGTCCGTGTCCACACGCGGGCCGACCGGAACGGCAAGGAGATGGCCATGAACAAGGAAGAACGCCCCGACTGCCCGCACTGCGGCAGGCGGCTCAAGAAGTGGAAGACCCCGCCCATGTCCACCTGGGAGAGCGATTACCAGTGGGTGTGCTTCAACGACGAGTGTCCCTACTTTGTGCGCGGCTGGGAGTGGATGATGGAGAGCCAGAACGTCAAGGCCTCCTACCGGCACTGTCTCGACCCGAATACCGGGAAGACCGGCCCGCTCCCCGCCTGGTCCTACGAGGCCCACAAGGACAACATCATCGAGGAGGAGTAGAAACCCGCCCAAGCAAAGAGAGGCCGGCATGATCAAGGTGGGACGCAACGACCCCTGCCCCTGCGGCAGCGGGAAAAAGTTCAAGAAGTGCCATTTGGGCCGTGAAGACGAGCTCTCCTTCGACGGGATGGAGGAGTTCACCGAGGAGATGAGCCGGATGATCACATCCCTGCGCGAGGTGAGCTACGGTCGGTGTCGGGAGATGGCCGACAGCCTGGACATCCCCGGGCTGACCGGGAAGGACCTCGGGGTGCGGTTCGTGGACCTGAGGGACTACCAGGGGCTGAACTTCTACGGGACCGGCGGGGGTAAGGCCACGGAAGAGAAGGGCGGAAGCGTCTTCATCAACTTGAACAAGACGCGGCAGACCGATCCCCGTCACGTGTACATTGCGGTGTCGCGGGACATCGACGACTCCAGCCTCGTCCACCAGCTGGCCCATGTGGTGGACTACCTGGCGGGGTCCGGGATCATGCCCGGGCTGCAGGACCCCCTGAGCTACGAGGTGGACGTGCCCGTGGAGCATCTGGAGCACACCCGGGAGTTCGGGTACTGGCTCCGATACCTCAAGGACCGGTTCGATGTCGAGCTGGACGCCGACGATGCCATCATCGACTTTCTTTACGAAAGCGGCCGGCTTCTCGAGGGCGGGCTGATCGAAAGGAAGGACGGGCCGTCCATCCGCACCGGCTCCAACGCGATCCTGACCTACCTGGCCGAGCACCAGCAGGAGCTGGACGCCCTGATCCGGGAGCGCCCCGGCTACATTGGAGAGAAATAGGGGACGTTCTTGCATAATTCGATAACTCCATCTCTGATTTCCTTTCCAAGAGAAGGGTGAAAGGGCCTCGAGTGATCCGCTGACGTTGGAGGGGGAGAGTTATCGAATTATGCAAGAACGTCCCCTATTGGCGGACCTTCATCGTGTCCTCCCCGAACAGGGCGAACCGCAGCCAGTCGAAGGCGAACAGCATCAGGGCGGTGTCGTCCGAGGCGATGCGGCCGCGGGTGTCCGCGTCCACCTCGAAGCGCTCGAGAAAGGGGCTCTTGAACACGAAATCCCGGAACCGGTCCAGGTTGTAGGAGGCCATGTAGAACATGGCCAGCTTGCGCTCCGCGTCCGCCTTCGATCCCAGGCTCCGGGTGCTCGTGAGGATGCGGAGCCACTGATCGTTCATGGCGTTGTAGTCGTCCAGCCCTTCACTCGACATCCACTCCGCGGCGGTCCATTCCCGCTCTTCCTCGAAACCCCGGCAGTGGGACTCCCGGACCAGAAAGAACTTCTCCCGCGCCGGCTGATCCGCCCCGCCCAGGTTCATGGCGGCGCGGCCCAGCGGGTAGATGCGGCAGGCGCCGGGCCGATCCTCGTAAATCGTGCAGCCGTGGGGGGTCACGAAGGGGCAGCTCCGCCGCTCGTCCTCGTTCATGAGAAGGCGGATGACGGGAAACCGGTAGGCCTCGTCCAGCTTCGGCTCGGTATACCGGTCGATGAACTCCCCGGAGGCGAGCCCCAGCCGGTTCTTCAAGCGGACGATGTCGTAGGGGGTGAGAATCAGGCTCAGGTCCGCGCAGCAGTCGGTGAAGCAGGGTACCCCCTTGTGGCAGGCAAAGCGGAACGGTTTTTCCCCGATGGGGAAGAACGTCGTCTCTTCGCGGGCGTCGCTCATGTCCGGCCTCCGTCCTCTGTCCCTCATTGGTTTTCGGTGGGCGCGGCGTCCGGGCGCACTCGAAACAGGATCTGGCCGAACACCCCGAACTTGATCCAGTCGATGCCGAACTTGAGGAGCTCCTCGTCGCTGCGTTTGATCTTCTCCACGGTGACCTCGTCCACCTCGAAGCGGTTCAGAAACGAGCTCTCGAACACGAACGCCCGGAACCGGTCCAGGTTGTACAGGGTCATGAACACCATCTTCCCCACATCCGGGTTCTCGATGTCCGCCTGGACCGCTCTCATGGGGTTGGTGACCTCGGAGAACTTGGTGTTCATCCGATCGTAGGGAACGATGCCCTGGTCCACCAGCCAGTCCGCAATCCGCACGGCCTCGTCCTCCTGCAGCCCCTTGCACTTCTCCGGGTCCGCGATCAGCTCGAACATGCCGTCGCCGCTCATGTCCAGTGGGAACATGCGGCAGGGCCAAGGCCGGTCCTCGTAGATTCGGCATCCCTCGTCGGAGACGAAGGGGCATCGCTTGTCGTCCTCGTTCATTTTCAAAAAAACCAGCGGAATCAATTGGTTGTCTCGTCCGACGAGGACGGCGTGCCGGTCGAGGAACTCCTGGGAGGTGATGCCGAGCGCGTTCTTGAGACGGAGGACGTCGTACGGGGTCAGGGCGATGGTCACGTCCTGGCAGCACTGGGTGTAGCAGGGCACGCCGGGGCCGCAGCGAAAGCGGAAGACCTGCTCCGGGTCCATTTGGGGTTTTCGGTCTCTGGGGTTCTCCTGGTTCTCGTTCATGGGGCCGGTTCCTTTCCTTTGGTTTTGCAGGGTTGGCGGCTTCGCAAGAGCCCGCTCAACCGCCGTTGAAAGCGATGCAGGGGCCCGAAAGCCCGGGATCCGGACGCGTCGGAGGCGGATGAGTGAACAGATCGTCCGGGCGGTCATTGAATTCGCTTGACGAGCGATTGCCCCTGCCTTTATTAGAGGGGTCTATAACAGCACCCGCATTCAATGGTCAACACTGTTCGAAGCAGGAGGTGAAATGGCGATGGGAGAAGAGAGGACCTTGTCGATCGTGAAACCGGACGGCGTCTCCAGGGGGTTGGCCGGCGAGGTCATTCGAAGGATCGAGGAGGCGGACCTCCGGGTCGTGGCCATGAAGATGATCCGGATGAGCAAGGCGCAGGCCATGGGGTTCTACAAGGTCCACGAGGGGCGGCCGTTCTACGAGAGCCTGACGGATTTCATGTCCTCCGGGCCCTGCATCGTCATGGTGCTCCAGGGCGAAGACGCCATTCAGCGCTACCGTACCCTGATGGGCGCCACCAACTACAAGGAGGCGGAAGAAGGAACCATTCGGCATGCCTTTGCCACGGATATCGAGAAAAACGTCGTGCACGGATCAGATGCCCCGGATACGGCCCGATTCGAAATCGGCTACTTTTTCAGTGAGTTGGAGATTTCGGGGGTCTGAAGCGACGCCCTGCTTGCCGGCCTCACGGCAGCGCTTGTCCCCGCCTCATGGGTCAACGCTTTCGGGCCCGCTCCCCGAACGGGGGGCGGGCCCGCATTTGATTCGGCCGGCAGGATGGTCTACAGCGTACGGTCGTCGTTCCGGGACGAAAGTGGGACCCGGTGTGGCCGGAACACCGCTCAGGAGGCTGGTTGTTCCTCCTCGGACGACTCGGAGCCCTTCAGGTTCTTGACCTCCTCCTTCAGGCTCTCGACCTCGCGCTGCAGTTCCTCCTCACGGTTCGACTCGAAGCTCTCGGAGGCCTTCTTGTCCTTGATCTCCTCGATTCCCAGGTAGGTCGCCAGAGCACCGCCCAGGACCAGCATGACCGGTACGCCGGCCATCAAAGCCTTGATGAAGAGCGGAAACCAGATGATCAGCCCGATGATCCCGAGCACCAAGGCGGCCAATCCACCAACCAATGCCATCATGTTCTACCTCCTTCATGTCTGTCGTCGTCAACAGGCCGTTTCCGATGAATACCGAGCGGCACCCAACAGATGAATCTTCGAGGGAAATAAGACAACCACTACCGGATCGCGGGGGGAATGTCAAATCAAAATCTTCCCGGACCGAGGTCAGGGAGGGGGATTCGCACGCTCCAGGGAGCGGTTCCTGGAGGGCGGGACCCGCGCAAGCCGCCGAATTCAGGGCGGCTTGCTTTCCCAGGCGTGATGGTGTCGCAAAAAGCCCTGACCTCGAGACCTGCCCGTGGCATGACAACCGGTTACAACGCTACCCGCGGCGCGTGAGCAGGTTTTTGCGAGCGCGCCCCAGGGGTCCGTCGGTCGCGGGAGCGGTCGGCGTGTTTTTTTTCTTGCATTGGCCTTGTTCCTGTGAGATATTTTTCAGCTTATGAAAATCCTGGAGCCGTTCGGAGCGGACCCCCGGGGAGCGGGGCCGGCCGTCCGCTGGAAAATCTCGTGAGGAATGGCATTTTGGTATTGAATTTCATTTCTTGCAGAGTTATCGTTAGTATTTGCTTTCCAACGGGATGGAAGCCAGCGTAGCTCAGATGGCAGAGCAACTGATTTGTAATCAGTGGGTCGGGGGTTCGATTCCCTTCGCTGGCTCCAGCGAGAAACCACTGTGGAGAGGTTCCCGAGCGGTCAAAGGGAGCAGACTGTAAATCTGCCGGCTCAGCCTTCGGAGGTTCGAATCCTCCCCTCTCCACCATCCTTCGAGGCCCCGGAAGTCCGACGGCAACGAGAGCGGTTCGGCGGGAATAGCTCAGTTGGCTAGAGCGTCAGCCTTCCAAGCTGAGGGTCGCGGGTTCGAGTCCCGTTTCCCGCTCCATGAAACACCATGCCTTCCCCGGCGGGGAGGATTCAGGCGGCCGGCGGCCGCCGCGGGAGGAAGCTGCTTCTTTCACCCCGAGCCCACGTAGCTCAGTTGGTAGAGCACATCCTTGGTAAGGATGAGGTTCACCGGTTCGATCCCGGTCGTGGGCTCCACCCTTTACGGCGAGCACGCAAGAGGACGCCGCGAGTCACCGTCGATTTCTCGCCGCAGCCCAACGGCGCGACGAACTGTTTGTTTGCATGATCGAGGAGGGAGACCATGGCTAAGCAGAAGTTTGACAGGAAGAAGCCGCACGTAAACGTGGGAACGATCGGTCACATTGATCATGGCAAGACGACCCTGACGGCGGCGATGACGAAGCAC
>Ga0207797_1001677_pt1 | contig 15926 bp, 11 predicted proteins | sample PRCRCaboRojoPR_6_FD_187275 | JGI IMG/M metagenome (GOLD analysis project Ga0207797, IMG submission 187275) | Marine sediment microbial community from Cabo Rojo, Puerto Rico - PR CR 10% Liquid 1 (SPAdes) | ecosystem: Environmental > Aquatic > Marine > Coastal > Sediment | place: Cabo Rojo, Puerto...
ACCGCCGGCACCAGCTGGGGAAAGAACTGCCTCATGGCCCAGCGCTACCGGCTACTCCGCCGGTATCACGCCCTTCTGGCGCAGCATGGCGATCACCCTCTCGGCGCTCTCCTCGGGTGAGAGCTTCGAGGTGTCCAGCACAAGCTCGGGGCTCTCCGGCTCCTCGTAGGGGGCGTCGATGCCGGTGAAGGACTTGATCTCCCCCGCCCTGGCCTTCTTGTACAGTCCCTTGGGGTCCCGGTCCTCGGCCACGTCCAGGGGTACCTTGACGTAGACCTCGAAGAAGTCACCCTCCTCCTGTATCTTCCGGGCACCGTCGCGGCCGGCCCGGTAGGGGCTTATGAAGGCCAGCAGGTTCACCACACCGAAGGAGGTGAAGAGCTTGGCCACCTCTGAGATGCGGCGGATGTTCTCGGTTCTGTCCTCCGGGGAGAAGCCCAGGTCGCTGTTGAGCCCGTGTCGTACGTTGTCGCCGTCGAGAATGGCGGTGAGGACGCCCATGTCATGCAGCCGGGAGGCCACGGCGTCGGCCACCGTGGACTTCCCCGAGCCGCTGAGGCCGGTGAACCAGATGGTGGCGCCCCTGTGCCCCAGTATCTTCTGCCTGTCATCCCTGGTCACCTGGTGGTAGTGCCAGGTCAGGTTGCGGTCCTGTGGTGATGGCTTGCCCATCTTGCTCCAATCCGTACCATTTTGGTATGTTTACTGTCGGCCGGAAAGCGGGGTCCCTCCCCCGCTTTCGAAGAAGTGCTATGATAATCGATGGCAGACGCATCTCGCTAGCCGCGGAAGAGCATCCCGCGCAGAGAGCCTAGACGGAGAAAGGAAGGTAACTTGGTTTCCAGGGATACGATACGCCGCAATCTCGACAGCTGCCTCACCGACACCACCGGCCTGGAGCTGCCGGGAAAGGTGGAGGGAAAGGTCCGGGACATATACGACCTGGGCGACAGGCTGGTGCTTATCACCACCGACCGCCAGAGCGCGTTCGACCGGGTACTGGCCCAGGTGCCCTTCAAGGGACAGGTGCTGAACATGGTGAGCGCATGGTGGTTCGAGCAGACCGCCGACATCGTGCCCAACCACGTGATCGACGTACCCGATCCCGCCGCCACCCTGGCGCAGAAGTGCAGGCCCTTTCCGGTGGAGTTCGTGGTGCGCGGCTACCTCACCGGAAGCACCAGCACCTCCGCCTGGACCCTCTACGACCAGGGGGAGCGAAACATCTGCGGCAACGTCCTGCCCGACGGGATGCGCAAGAACCAGCGCTTCCCCGAGCCCATCATCACCCCCACCACCAAGAGCGACGAGCACGACGAGTCCATCACCCCCGAGGGCATTGTCCAGCAGGGCCTGATGACGGCCGAGGACTGGGAGAAGGCCTCCTCCATCGCCCTGGCCCTCTTCAGCCGGGGAATGGAGCTGGCCTCCAGGAACGGCCTGATACTGGTGGACACCAAGTACGAGATGGGGACCGACGAAGAGGGCAACATCGTCCTCATCGACGAGATCCACACCCCCGACTCCTCCCGGTACTGGCTGGCGGACTCCTACCAGGAGCGCTTCGAGGCCGGCGAGAAGCCCGAGAGCATAGACAAGGAGTTCCTGCGGCTGTGGTTCCGCGAGCGCTGCGACCCCTACGCCGACGAGGAGCTCCCCCAGCCGCCGGACGACCTGGTGGTGGAGCTGTCGTCCCGGTACATAAGGCTCTACGAGATGATCACCGGCACGGAGTTCGAGCCGGCCACGGGTGATCCCATCAGGCGTCTCAGAAGGAATCTGTCGGATCTGGCCTGACGGCCACGACTGCAGCAGGGAGGGGCGCCGGGCCGAATCCGGCGCCCCTCTTCTTTCCGGCTAGCCCAGAGACTCCTCTATCTCCCTGGCCCTCTCCCTGATCCTGGAGGCAGGGGCCATCACGAACAGGCACTGGTCGTCTCCCCTGGCCCGGCATCGGATCTCCTTGGCCTCCAGCTTCAGCCCGAAGGCCTCGCCGCACCAGCCGGCGGAGTATCCGGCGTTCATGTGGTCCACGGGCTTGTCGGTCTCTATTCCGTGGTTGATGAATGCCCGGGCCTCGTATGAGTTGGGATGGTCGTAGACCAGCAGGAAGCTGTCGTCGGGCGCCGGTGCGCTCTGGGGCAGTATCTTGACCTTGGCGTATCCGCCCATGGCGAAGGCTACGGGTCCCAGAGCAAGACGAAGCGCCGGGTCCTCTGCCCCCGTCTTCTCGAAGACGTACCTGGCGTCGGCGCTTCCGCAGGCCTTGCCGAACTGGTAGATGATGGTGGGGGTGCTGGCACCGAGAACCTTCTCCAGCTGCCTTCTCAGGGCCACGGCCATGGAGTCGCCGCGGTACATCACGTAGCGCTCTCCTGCGATGGAGACGTCCCCCTCGCCGCTGCTCACCTCCAGCTGCTCGAAGATGGGCTCCAGTAATCCCTCGGCGCTCTCGAAAAGACCTTCGAACGGCTCCGGACATTCCACGTACCTGGGCATCTGTCCTCCCGAACCTGGGTTGTCATCTGGTGTGATCTTCGCGGGATTCAATGCGGCGGCGGGTGCTCCGGATGAATTGATACTCAGGCTGCTTGCCATCCGCAAAGACACGGGGACGGCGCTAGTCCTCGAACAGGTCTCCGGAGCTCTCCTCGCGGGCCTTTCTGACGGCGTCCGAGGAACGCTTCCGCAGCCTCTCGGCCTCCTCGATTATCTCGTCGAGGCTTCCCGGCTCGGCGTCATCCCCATTCTTCTCCGCGGCGGAGGGCTCTTCTTCCGGGGCTTCCTCAGCCGAGTCCGAAGCGGCAGCGCCTTCGGGGTCTTCGGCCCCGTCCGCACCGTCGTCGGCTCCGTTTCCGGAGGGCTCTTCCTCCTCCTGCGGCTCCTCTTCATCCAGCTCCACGGCCTTGATGCTGCTTATCTCCTTCTTCCCCCCCAGGCGGACGCCCTTTGCGTCGGAGCCGGTGACCCGGACCTCCGACTGCAGTATGGAGTCCTTGAACTTCCGCATCCGCTTCGTGCGCTTGAACCAGAACTCCAGCCGCATGCCCTCCCGCTCGGTGAACAGCATCAGCTCGCCGCCCTCGGGGATGTAGCGGTACTCCTTCTCCATTATGTAGCCGCCGGTGGTGAAGCGCTTCACGTAGGACAGGCGGCTTTCGGTGTCGCGGTAGACCACGGTGAAGACCTGGTCGCGGTCGGCTACGCCGCAGTAGACCACGTCCCCGTCCACGTAGCGCTTCTCCTCCACGGGAATGGCCGTGTACGTACCGTCTGCCAGGAATACGAAGATGCGGTCGTACTCGGAGGCGCTGAAGGTCCTCTCGCCCTTGACGTCGGTGCCCACGTAGCCCTGGCCAGGATCGAATCCCACCTTCAGGTTGCGGCGGGCGATCTTGCGGACGTTGATGTCGCTGAAGCTCTCCATGCTGGTGAGCCGGGGCCAGCGGGACCCGTACTTCTCCAGGAGGTCCTCTATGTAGGAGACCGTGTAGGCCTTCACGTCGGAGAGCTGCTTCCTCACCTGCTTTATGCGTCCTCTCACCTCGCCGATCTCCTCGCGGTGCGACTCTATGTCGAAGCGGGATATCCGGCGGATGTGCAGCTTCAGAAGCCTCTCCACGTCATCGTCGGTAAGCTCCCTGGGAAGCTTCTCCAGCCAGGGCTCCAGGCCGTCCCGCACCGCCTTCCGGATGGCCCCCAGGGTATCGCACTCCTCGATCTCCTTGTAGATGCGGTTCTCGATGAAGATCTGCTCCAGGGTCAGCCAGTGCTCGCGGTCCTGGAGGTCGCCCAGCGAAAGCTTCAGCTCGGCGCGGAGTATCTCAACCAGGCCGTCGGTGCACCACCGCAGCAGCTCCTCCACGGTGGACTCCACCGGGCCCCCCTCCCGTATCACCATCATGCTGGCGCTGTGGGACATCTCGCAGTCGGTGTGGGCGTAGAGCCTCTTCAGGCCCTCCTCCTGACTGACTCCACGGCCCAGCCGTACGTGTATCTCCACCTTGTCCGCGGTGTAGTCGTCTATGGAGGAGATCTTCAGCTTCCCCTTGCGGGCCGCCTTCTCCATGGACCGGATAACGCTTTCGGTGGTGGTGCCCCAGGCCAGCTCCCGGATCACCAGCTCCTTGCTCCCCTTCTTCTCGATCCGGGCGCGGTTGCGCACCCGGCCCCGGCCGGAGTCGTAGTCCTCCACGTCCATGGTGCCGCCCTGGGGGAAGTCGGGGTAGAGCTGGAAGTCCCGGCCCTGCAGGTAGTCGATCTGGGCCCGGAGCACCTCCTGAAAGTTGTGGGGCAGTATGCGGGTGCTCATTCCCACCGCAATGCCCTCCACTCCCAGCAGCAGTATGGCCGGGATCTTGGCCGGAAGGACCACCGGCTCGTCGTTTCGGCCGTCGTAGCTGGGCAGGGTCTCGGTGATGCGGTCGTTGAACATGGTCTCCCGGGCCAGGTCGGTGAGGCGGCACTCGATGTAGCGCGGAGCGGAGGCATCGTCGCCGGTCAGTATGTTGCCGAAGTTGCCCTGCCGGTCGATGAAGTAGCCGCGGTTGGCCAGGCTCACCAGGGCGGCCCCTATGGACTGGTCGCCGTGGGGATGGTAGCGCATGGCGTGGCCGATGACGTTGGCCACCTTGTTGTAGCGGCCGTCGTCCATCTCGTGCAGCGACCAGAGGATGCGGCGCTGCACCGGCTTCAGGCCGTCCCGGGCGTCGGGTATGGCCCGCTCCTTGATCACGTAGGTGGCGTAATCCAGGAAGTTGTCCCTGAACAGCTGTTTTAGAGCCTTTTTCTTGGTCATGGGATGGGTGTCACCTCAGGTTGGACATGATGAACTCGCGCCTCTTGGGGGTGTTCTTGCCCATGTAGAAGCGCAGCATCTCGGGGACCTCCTTGAGCCGGGAGATGGACACCGGCAGCAGGCGAATGTCGTCTCCGATGAAGCGGCCGAACTCCGCCGGCGATATCTCCCCCAGGCCCTTGAAACGGGTGATCTCCGCCCCCCGGCCCAGCTCCGACATCGCCGCCTTCCTGTCCGTCTCGCTGTAGCAGTAGATGGTCTTCTTCCTGTTGCGGACCCGGAAGATGGGGGTCTCCAGTATGAACAGGTGCTCGTCGAGCACCAGGCCCTCGAAGAAGTGCAGGAAGAGCGTGAGAAGCAGGTTGCGTATGTGCATCCCGTCCACGTCGGCATCGGTGGCTATCACCACGCGGTTGTAGCGCAGGCCCTCCAGGTCGTTCTCTATGTTCAGCGCCCGCATAACGTTGTAGATCTCGGCGTTCTTGTACAGCGTGTCGCGCCGAAGGCCGTAGCAGTTCAGGGGCTTGCCCCGCAGGGCGAAAACGGCCTGTGTGTTCACGTCCCGGCTGGCTATCATGCTGCCCGCGGCGCTCTGGCCCTCCACCAGGAACACCGTGCTCTCCTCTGCCCTCTCGTCATCGTCCCCGTAGTGGATCTTGCAGTCCTTCAGGCCCGGAACCCGTATTGCCGTCTTCTTCGCCCGCTCCCGGGCCTTCTTCTTCACGTTCTTCAGCTCGGTGCGGATGCGCTGGTTGGACTTCACCTTGTCCATCAGGGCCTCGGCAAGGTCGGGGTCGCGGTGCAGGGCCTGCTCCACCTCGGAGCTGACGGCCTTCACGATCCAGCCGCGGATGTCGGTGTTGCCCAGCTTGGTCTTGGTCTGCGACTCGAACACCGGCTCCTTCAGCCTCACGGAGATGGAGGCGATGATGCCCTCCCGGACGTCGGTGCCCGCGTAGTGGTCCTTGGCGTAGGCGTTGACACCCTTTGTGATGCCTTCCTTGAAGGCGGTGAGATGGCTCCCGCCGGCGCGTGTGTACTGGCCGTTGGCGAAGGACAGGTAGCGCTCGCCGTACTCGGTGGTGTGGGTCAGGGCGAACTCCAGCTCCTTTGTCCGGTGGTGGATCACGTCGTAGAGGGCGTCGTCTCCGGCCTCCTCCTCCAGCAGGTCCCGCAGGCCGTTCTCGGAAACGTATGTCTCGCCTCCGAAACTGATCTTGAGCCCGGCGTTGAGGTTGGCGTAGTGGCGGATGCGGTTGACCATGTACTCCGCGTCGAAGGCGTAGTCGCCGAATATCTCGCCGTCGGGCCGGAATTCCACCAATGTGCCGTCGCGGCTCTTGGTGGGCCTCTCCTCGGAGCTCAGCAGCTCTCCGCGGCTGAACACCGCCTCAAAGCACTTGCCGTCGCGGTGGCTCACCACCCGGAAGTGCTCGGACAGAGCGTTCACCGCCTTGGTGCCCACGCCGTTGAGGCCCACGCTGAACATGAAGACATCGGTGTTGTACTTGGCGCCGGTGTTTATCTTGGAGACGCAGTCGATCACCTTGCCCAGGGGAATGCCCCGGCCGTAGTCACGGACGCTCAGCTGGCCGTCGGAAAGCTCTACCCTTATCCGGTTACCGTGGCCCATGATGTATTCGTCGACGGCGTTGTCCATCACCTCCTTGAAGAGGACGTAGATTCCGTCTTCCGGATGGCTGCCGTCGCCGATCCGGCCGATGTACATCCCCGTGCGAAGGCGGATGTGCTCTATCGATGAGAGCGTCTTTACCTTGCTCTCGTCGTATACAGCGGCGCCCGCCGAAACGCTGTCAGCCATTCATCACCACCACATGTAGCGTTTTCCCTCGTGAACATTCACATCATGTTGGGCCTTCAGCCTAGAAGAGGCTCACGCTCAACAACATGTTGCGTCTGCAGGCCCAACGCTTACTATATATCCGTTGAAGGCCCCGTGCGCAAACCTCCGCGGGCCCCCTCGGCAGGCCGGCAGGCGGCTGAGTCTAAGGCCTCGGCTGCGAGGGTGCAAGCCCCGGTATGTCGCCGGGCACGAGATGTGGCTATGTTCTTCCGGGAAGGCAGCCGCAGACTTCAACGTGGAAGGGTTCCATGGCGGCAAGGGCGCTGGTCGCGGCCATCAACTGGAACGGCGCCCGGATCATCGGACCGATGCTGGAGTCGCTCATGCCCCAGGTGGAGCAGTCGGGGTGCCGGCTGCTGGTCTTTGACAACGCCTCCGAGGACGGCTCGGAGCTGCAGGCCCGAAGGGCCTTCACCGATACCCCATGGGCCCATGTGGTCCAGAGCCCGAAGAACCTCGGCTTCGGCGAAGCCGCAAACAACATCGTGATGGGGGCCGAGGAGCCGGTGGTGGTTCTGGCGAACACCGACACCGTCTTCCGGCCTGGAGCCCTGGAGAACCTGCTCGCCTGCATGGAGCTCCGCCCCCGTGTGGGCGTCGCCGGGCCCAGGCTGCTCTGGCCCTCCGGGGACCTGCAGCCCTCTCAGAGGGACTTCCCCTTCCCCGGCAAGCTGGTGGTCGAGCACCTTCCGCTGCTGCGCCGGCTTTCGGCCAGGTACTCCCGGCACCGTCGGGGGAGGGCCGTGGACTGGCTTGTGGGAGCGGTGACGGCCGTCAGGTCCGAGGCCTTCCGGGAGGTGGGGGGCTTCAGCCCCAGCTTTGCCTTCTTCCACGAGGAGACCGACCTCCACTTCCGCCTTGCCGAGGCAGGGTGGACCGTATGGTTCGAGCCCTCCTCCGAGGTGGTGCACCTCGGCTCGGTCTCCGCCCGCAAGCGGTACGGAGACGATATCACCCTCCGCTACATACCCGAGAAGATCCGCTTCCTGCGGCTGCACGGCTATCCCCTGTCGACGACCCTGTTCAGTGTGATGATGTCCGGCCTTCACACCTTCCGGTGGGCGGCGGGGATGGCCAGACGTTCGCTGGCCCTGAGAGACCCGCGATACCGGGCGGTTTACTGCCGATCCGCCCTCCGGCTTCTGTGGGCGAAGACGGCCGGCAACGGCAGATGATGGAGCATTGCCACAGCCTGACGGCTTGAGGATACTGTGGACGTAGCAGCAATGCAGGGGGATGCGGGTATGATCAGGGTCTTCAGACCCTCCTACGACAGTCGCGAGGAAGAGGCGGTGTGCGATGTTCTGCGCAGCGGCTGGGTGGGGCTGGGTCCCAAGGTGGAGGAGTTCGAGCGCCGCTTCGCCGAGTACTGCGGCATCCCCCACTGCACAGGCACAAGCTCCGGGACCGCCGCGCTGTGCATGGCGGTCCGGCTGCTGGGCATCGGAGCCGGTGATGAGGTCATCGTTCCCGCCATGACCTTTGTCTCCACTTCGCACGCCGTGGTTCTGGCGGGAGCGCGGCCGGTGTTCGCAGACGTCCTTCCGGACAGTCTCAACATCGACCCCGATGACGCGGCCCGACGCATCGGGCCCCGGACCCGCGCCATCATCCCCGTGCACTACGGTGGACGGCCCGCCGACATCGACGGGCTCCTGGAGGCCGCCGACGACATACCCCTGGTGGAGGACTGCGCCCACGCAGCCGGCGCAAGACATGCCGGCAGGCACGTGGGCGGCTTCGGCGCCATCGGCTGCTTCAGCTTCCACGCCGTAAAGAACCTGGCCATGGGCGAGGGCGGAGCGGTCGTCATGGACGATGGCGGGCTGGCGGAGCGGGCCGCGAAGATGCGCTGGCTGGGTATAGACAGGAGCACCTGGGACAGGACCGGGCTGGACCGGGAGTACTGGTGGGAGTACACGGTGGATGAGGTGGGCATGAAGTGCCACCTGGACGACATTCATGCCGCCATCGGCCTGGTTCAGCTGCAGAAGCTGGAGGAGTCGAACCGGAGGAGAGGGCAGATCGCCGGGCTCTATCGAACGGGTCTGGAGGACATGGAGGAGGTCCGGCTGCCGCCGAGGGTGGCTGAGGGCGACGTGTCCTCATGGCACATGTTCGTCATACAGGCGGAGGAGCGTGATGATCTGAACGTCCATCTGGCGGAGCGCGGAATCCAGACCGGGGTCCACTACAAGCCGGTCCATCTCTACCCATGTTACGGGCAGAAGCAGAGTCTCCCGGTTGCGGAGAGGGCCTTCGAGAGCATCCTCACACTGCCCATGTACCCCGATCTCACGGATGACGAGGTGCAGAGGGTGGTGGAGTCCATTCGGGCCTTCTACCGCCGGCCATGATGACTGGGGGTCGGCGAAGGGTCCGCAGGGAAGGGCCAGAACCATGCGGATAGTCTGCATGTGCGGCAAGGAGATTGGCCGGCTCCTGGCGGAGATGCTGCTGGAGAGCCCCCATGAGATCCGGTTCGTAGTGAACCCGGGAGAGGAAACCGGGCAGTGGTACGGGACTCCCAGGGAGCTGCCGATAGAGGAGATGGCCGAGGATGAGGTCCGGGATTACCGCCCCGACATCATAGTGGTGGCCTTCTACGACAGCATCCTGCCCGAGGAGATCTACGGCCTCCCGGAGCTTGGCTGCTGGAACCTCCATCTGGGGGATTCGGAGCGCTACCGCGGCGCCTACCCCAACATCTGGGCGCTGATGAGCGGAGACGGTGAGTACGCCGTTACGCTGCACAGGGTGAACTCCGTGGTGGACGGAGGGCCGATACTGGCCAAGCGCAGCTTTCCCATCGGGAAGGGCATCACGGGCAGGGAGCTCTACGATCTCATGACTCGGCAGGGCTTCGAGCTCTTCGGCGAGTGCTGGGACGACATCCTGTCGGGAAGAGCCCTCTCCATGACCAGGCCGCAGAACGACAGCACGGCCGTGACGCACTACCGGAGCGAGCTGTCGCACAGCATTGACGCCTCCGGACAGGTGGGAGACCATGTGCGGGCCCTCACCTTCCCCCCCTTTCGCCCTCCGGTCCTGCTGATCGGGGGCAGAAGGTACATCGTACTGCCGGAGGGCTACGGAGACGATGAAACCAGCCGCAGTGATCCCGGGGCCGGCTCCTAGGGAGGCTGCTCTTCATTCAGTGCGCTGAGAGCATCCCTGGTCCGCAAGAGGCATTCATCCAGCAGTCCCTCCGCCCGGGCATCGCCCAGGGCGCCGGCCAGGAACCCTCTCTGCCGCAGGACCGCGGCCTCCATCGCAGGCCCGATATCCCCGCCACCCGGAATCGAAGCAAGCTCGGCGGCGATTCCGGTAATGGCCTCCCGGTATGCGGCGTTTATCTCCTGCCGGGGCGCCCCGGAGGCCATGGCCAGGCAGAAGGTCTTGCAGAGAAGCCCCGCCCGCAGCTCCAAGACGGAAGCCGAGGCCGGGCCGGACAGAAGCCGGTCCATCCGGGCCAGCATGCCCCCCGGCGGCATCAGCTCGTCGCATTCGACAAGAAGCCTCCCAGCCATGGGACCGCCGATCTCCACGGCGATCCTCTCCAGTGTATCGATTCCGGACTGGGGCCTCCTCAGACAGGAGCTCCTGGCCGATGAGAAGGCCCGGTACGCGCGGAGGTCGAGTTCCAGGGCACAGTTGAAAAACGCTTCCAGATCATCCAGATGTGAGTCCGGGCCGGCAGCAATCGCCATCTGAACGCCGGCCACCAGATGATCGCCGTGCCCCGGCCAGAGCTGAAGCAGGGGAAGGCTCAGGCAGCGCAGGTCCCAGGTGAGCTTTCGGGCCTCCTCAAGAGCGGCAGTGTCCCCGGATCGGGCACAGGACACGCACCTGGCGTATCGGTGAAACGGGGCATAGGCCCCCGTTCGGCTGAGCAGGTCGGTGCATTCGGCGTAGACGTCCTCCCCGCGTGCGAGCCGGCCGAGCAGTTCTTCGGCTCCTTCCGATGCCTCCGCCTCCGCCTGCAGCATCCGCTCCATCCTGACCAGAAGCGAATCTCCCACCGGTGCCATGATGTCCAGGGTAACACGCACCAGAGAGTCGGAAGGCAGACCGGTTTCCCTCAAGGCCAGGGCCATGTTGTACTGAAGGCTCTCCAGAACCCTCTCCACCCTCCTCCGCCCCCCCTCCGACCCGGCCGATTCGGCCAGGCCGCGCATGAGCGCGGTTCGGTTGAGACAGGTGATCAGCATCCAGGCGTCGTATCCCTCGGAAAGAGGCGACACGGTAATACCGAGCTCCCTGCAGTACTCCCTGCTGTGAGCCCTTCTTAGATAGATCATCGACAGGTCCTCGAGTGCCCGGTCGAACATCCCCAGCTTCACACAGAGGTGTGCCCGGTTCATCCTCATCTCGGCGAACTCGGGAGCCACCCGGCCCAGCGAATCGTAGGCCGCCAGCGCGGACCGCGCACTCGAAACCGCCTGCTCCATTTCCCCGGGGCTCTCCGCCAGCAGCTCGGCCCGGACCAGGAGAGCGTTGCCCAGGGTAAACGCGGCAGCCATGTCATCTGGGTTTGAATCCAGGGCTTCCCGACTCTGCTGCACGGCCCTGCGGACAAGCTCCAGCCTGCTTCCGGACGCGGTCGAGCCCAGCCTGTCCAGGCACTCCACCTTCGCGGTGTAGAGATGCCGGGAGGCATCCATGAGGCGCATCACGCTGCTCCCGCCCAGAAGCAGGAGAGCCAGCCCCGCCGCCGCGGGCACCGGCGCGGCCCATCGGGGCAGCCTGGCGCCCGTTCTGCTGTCCAGCGCCAGGAAGGCCATCACGGTCAGCAGGAAGACCGATGGGGTCCACCGCAGGCTCACAGACACCAGCGACTCCAGAAGGAGGACGGCAACGGACGCAAAGGCCCCCATTCGCACAGGGTCATGCTCCAGCCCCCACAGGGCTCTCCTGCTCCAGGCCACCAGGAGCGCCAGCCAGAGCAGCAGCCCTGCGACCCCCTCCTCGGCCAGGGTCTCCAGGGGTTCACTGTGGGCATGGGCGGTGTTGTGGCTCACCCCCGCCGCCGCGTAGTGCGGAGACCGGTACAGCGGAAAGGTCCGCTGAAAGGCGCCCGGCCCCCATCCCATCAGCGGCTCGGCGGCGACCATCCTGGCCGTCCCGCTCCATATGACCCGTCTTACGCTGAGTGTGCCCGCGGCATCGAAATCGGCGACACGGCCGCCGAGTAGAAGTGCCGCCAGCACCACGGCGACCACCAGGAGCAGCGCAGTCCTGAGGCCTCTTCCGGGAGGCCCCTCCATTCTGCGCCTGCAAACCGCTGTGATGAGAACCGTAACGCCCACACCCCCTGCTAGGGCGACCAGGCTTGCCCGGGTAGCGCTCATCCGCAGCGCAGCCAGGCAGAGAGCAGCCAGGGCGGCGGCTCCTGTGATCCGCAGCGCCCGCCTTTCCTTTCCTGCGAGCAGCAGGGCCAGCCCGAAGGGCAGCAGCCCAGCCGCCCAGCTGCCCAGCAGGTTGGCGTTGCCGAAGCTGCCGGAGAGCCGGTGGGAGGCCGCGGGATACACTCCAAGCCAGTCCATGGCCCCAAGACCCGTCAGGACCGAGACCGCCAGACCCGAAGCGGCCCCCAGTAGCACCATCCAGGCTGCCCCGGTCCGAAGCCGGCCTTCCAGCAGCACCGTCATGGAGGCCAGGCCCAGGCATCCGGAGGCCGCCAGAAGCAGCCTTATCTCGCCCATGTCGGAAACCGTACCCGACAGCAGCCTGACGAGAATGTAGAAGGGAACGGCAACCAAGAGGGCAAGCAGCGGCCAGCCGGCTCCCCGGGAATCCGCCCCGGAGCCCGCCAGCCGCCATGCGAACAGAAGAAGGAGGATCCCCGACATGGCCACCATGGTCAGCAGTTTGGGCAGTGTGGTGAAGGTGCTTGCCGGCAGCAGCACCAGCGGGACCCCGAATGCAGCTGCTCCCAATACTATGCTGGAAAGACGCTGAGGACGAAGAGTGTTCTCCTTCAGCTCTTTTCGCAACTCTCCACGCTTACTCCTTAGCGGCCCCAAGAGGAGAGACATGGAACTGTTCTCCCCGTCCTGACGGCTCCGAGCTTCTCAGCCCGGCCCTGTACTAGAGTTTGACGCACCTCCGGCTCCTGGTGCTGCCATCGGTGGACAGCTGAATGAAGTACACCCCTGCGGGAATGCGCCCGGCATCCAGGCCGAAGGAGTGGTTCCCCGCCTCCAGGTGACCGCTGTGCAGCACTCGCAGCAGGCGGCCGGAGAGGTCGTACAGCCGCAGGGATGCACTTCCGCTCTGCGGCATGTTCACCCGAATGGCAGTCGCTTCCCGGAACGGGTTGGGGAAGGTTGAGAGTCCGGGCACTGCCGGCCCTGGCGCAGGCGATTGCTGCCGGTGGACGGAGGTCTGCGTCTCTGCAAACCTGAACACGCCATTCTCCTCGCCGCAGCCCCACCCGCTGGTCTCGCCGGCGAAGCAGAAGTCCCGGACGAGGAAGTCAAGTCCCTGGTCCATCTCCGTCAGAGTGCTGCCGCCGTCTTCGGTCCAGAACATGCCGTAGCCGCTGGTGGCCAGGTAGCCCTCCATGGAGTTGAAGAAGTGAATGTCCCTGTAGTCCCAGCCGGTAACGCCCACTTCCTCCCATTCGATGCCGTCCTGGGTCCTGATCAGCGTTCCGTTCCAGCCCCCGGCCCAGGCGGTGCTCCCGTCCAGGGCGAAGACGGTCCACAGGTCCGCGTCCGTGGCACTGTACTGCTCGGTCCAGGAGTCGGAGGAGATGTCGAACTTCACCATGGTGCCGTCGTAGCCGGCCGCGTAGCCGACGTCCGCGCCTGCGAAGTCGACGTCTCGGAACATGCTGGAGACCAGAGGACCCTCCCGGGTCCAGCTCTGGCCTCCGTCGAGGGTGTAGACAATCTCACCCTCCTCTCCCACCGCGACTCCCCTGTCCGCGTCTGCGAAGTCCACGGACCACAGACCCTTGAGCGTCGGTGTGAGGTCGGGGGTGATATCCTCCCAGGTCTGGCCTCCGTCCCCGCTCCCCAGGATCACGCCGTACTCCCCCGCCTCGTCCAGGCCGCAGGCGTAGCCGCTGGAGGCGTCCGGGAAGACTATATCCTTGAGATAGAAGCCGCCGGGCGCATCCTGCAGCTCCCAGTCTGCGCCTCCGTTTTCGGAGTGGATGATGGCGCTTTCCGAACCGCAGGCCCAGACCAGATAATCGTCCACGCAGCACACGGAGCTGATATCGCTGACGGTGACAAGGTCTGTGTGAAGCTCCCAATTGTCCGGCCCGCTGCGCTTGAGCAGCCGCCCCATATCAGCTCCGGCCCAGGCTTCAGCTGGTTGAGCGGGATCGGGTATGGAAACCGCATTCACGTTGGTGTACTCCCCGGCCACCGGACCGATCCCGAACTCCTCCAGCTGCCAGGTATCGCCGCCGTTTGACGTGTACAGAACTCGTGCCCAGGTATCGTAGGTGTCCTCACAGGCGGCGTAGCCTTCGCCTAAGGACGTCATCGCCAGATCAAGGACCGCGTACGGGCCGTCGTACTGGACGGTCCAGCTGTCCCCACCGTCGGTGGTCTTCTGTATGCCGCTGTATCCTGCGGCCCATCCGGTGAGCTGGTCGATGAAACGAAGCGTGTACAGAGGGCTGCCGGACTGCGTGGGAAGCTCCTCCCAGAAGGCGCCCGCCGTCTCCGTCCGCAGGACGCTTCCCGAGGCGGTTGCAGCCCATCCGTGGTTGACGTCCACGAACTGAACATCGTTTAGGGTACCGTTGTATCCAGTCTCCTGGGTGTACCAGGTCTGTCCCCCGTTGGACGTTCTCTGAACATCGTTCGAGCCCACCAGGGCTCCGTAATCGGTATCGGTGAAATGAATGGCATTGAAGCTGCCCGAAGCTCCCGCTTCCTGGGCGGTCCAGGTCAGGCCGCCGTCGGCGGTGTGGAAGACGCTGTCGCTCTGGCCGCAGACCCATCCGTGAAGGGAATCTGCGAAGAAAAGGCCCTCAATGATGTCCATGCCCCATGCCAGGTCACAGGCCACAAGCTCCCAGGTCTGCCCGCCGTCGACTGTGCAGTAGATCTCACCCGTCCAGCCGGTCCCCATCCAGCCGTGATTCGAATCGGTGAAATGCAGGGAGGTTATGGGGACCCCGGTGGGGCTGGGGTGCTGCCAGTACCAGATTGGATCCGCCGCGGAAAGCACCGGGAGAAGCAGAAGTGCCATGAGCAACAGGGCAAAACCTGATGAAGATCTCATTGTACAATCTCCTCCGATTATTTAGCATACGCCATGCTGAAGAATTTACCATCTGTGCGCCGTTCTTGTCAAAGCGGCTCCTTGGAATGGAAGGGGAATCAGAAATGTTGGTCAGACCCTACGGCGATGTGCACGCGGAGCAGGTGGAGATGGAGGGGGCGGAGGGCGTCTCCAAGCGGGTCCTGGCGGGACCGGAGGAGAACGCGCCGAACTTCGTGATGAGGCTGTTCGAGCTGGAGGCCGGCGGCCGGACGCCCCACCACACCCACGACTGGGAGCACGAGGTGTTCGTGATCGACGGCGAGGGCTACGCGGAGAGCACGGAGGGCAGGCGCGGCCTGACCCCCGGGACCGCCGTATACGTGGCGCCCGACGAGCCGCACGGATTCGTGAACACCGGAGATTCCGTGCTGCGCTTCATATGCGTTGTGCCCAGGATGGACTGAGGGGAGGGAATCAGCAGGCTCCGGTAACGCGGGAGTCTCCGGACCTCAGATAGCGGAGGCCCCCCGCAGGCAGCCACACAGCAGCAAACAGCCCCGCAGAGGCCAGAGGCTGGAGGTATACGGGGGAGTCGGGGAGCAGGACGGCGGCAGAAACTGCGGGAACCGCGGCCAGAAACGGCTTCCAGAGCTGCCCCAGCAGGGGAAGGGGCCCTTCCCTGCGAAGCTCCAGGTAGAACAGAACGCACATCAGCAGGTTCGAGGCCACCAGTGCCGTTCCGGCTCCCGGAAGGCCCATCCTCGGCACCAGCAGCAGGTTCAGGCCCACGCTGGCCAGCACTCCTGCAAAACCGATCCAGGCCGCTTGCCGCTGCTTCTCGCCGGCCACCATGCTGGCCACCAGGTAGTTCATCCAGAAGACGAAGGGTATGGCCAGAAGCACCAGTCTGAAGGTGAGCAGGACCTCGCCGAACTCCAGGCCCCGGCGGTAGCTCTCCCCCCAGAGGAAAGGCAGCAGCCTGTCGGACACCGACCAGAGGGGAACCGCCACCAGAAGCGCCAGCCCGGTGACCAG
>Ga0207797_1001678_pt1 | contig 15923 bp, 13 predicted proteins | sample PRCRCaboRojoPR_6_FD_187275 | JGI IMG/M metagenome (GOLD analysis project Ga0207797, IMG submission 187275) | Marine sediment microbial community from Cabo Rojo, Puerto Rico - PR CR 10% Liquid 1 (SPAdes) | ecosystem: Environmental > Aquatic > Marine > Coastal > Sediment | place: Cabo Rojo, Puerto...
GGACGTCCCCGAGATGACGATGCACGACGTCTCCTTCACGGAGGCGATGGTCGCCGGGCGTGACGTCTACGATCTCCCCGACGAGATACGGGTTCTGGGCGTCGAACCCGCCGACGTCTCCGTCGGGGACGAACTCAGCGAGGCGGTCGAGCGGGCGGCCACCGAACTGGTCGGGGTTCTCACCGAACGTATCGGCGGTGCGGACACGGAATCCGCGGCGACCGAGCACACCGGTTCGGAGGGAGATTCGTGAAAACGACGTGGTACTGCGACGACTGCGAGACCCGGATCGACGGCGAGGAGGTCGACGACCACGAGTCGCGAGGGCACCACGTGCGGGGCGTCCTCGTTCCCGATCGGCTCATGCCGAACGATCCGTGGCAAACCGACGCGTACCCCGAGTCACGATCCGACGAGTGAGAGGCTGGGTCGGTCCCGCACCGACCGACGATCAGACCGTCTCCATCTGCCGTTCGAGCTCGCGCAGCCGCTCGACGCGCTTCTCGGTCGGCGGGTGGGTGGCGAACAGTCGACCGACGATCCCCTTGTCGATCGGAATGATGAACAGGGCGTTCATCTCGGCCTCGTCCCGGAGGTCGTCCTCGGGGATGCGGTCCATCTTCCCGGAGATCTTGAGCAGGGCGGACGCGAGGGCGCCGGGTTTGCCGGAGATTGCCGCGCCGCCGCGGTCGGCCGCGTACTCGCGGTACCGCGAGAGGGCGCGAATCAGGACGTAGCTCAGGATCCACACGACCAGCGACACAAGGATGGCGACGATGATGCCCCCGCCGCCCTGGCGGTTGCGCCGGCCCCCGCCGAACAGCCAGCCCCAGCGCACGACGATGAACGCCAGCGTGGAGAGGAAGGACGCCAGGGTCATCACCGTCATGTCGCGGTTCTTGATGTGGGCGAGTTCGTGGGCCAGGACGCCCTCGAGTTCGTCCCGGTCCAGCGTCCGGAGGATGCCGGTCGTCACGCAGACCGCGGCGTTGTTCTTCGACCGTCCGGTGGCGAACGCGTTGGGCGTCTTGCTGTCGGCGACCGCCACTTTGGGTTTGGGGAGGTCGGCCTGCTGGGCCAGGCGGTCGACCGCGGCGTGGAGTTCGGGGTACTCCTCCCTGCTCACCTCGCTCGCGCCCATGCTCCACAGCGTCAGGCGGTCGCTGAAGAACCACTGGACGAGCGAGAACCCGCCGAACAGCACGACCATCATGACGAGGCCCCCGCCGACGTACCACGTCAGGGCGCCCGCGAAGGCGATGAAGAGGGCGAACAGCAGGAACATCGTCACGAACATCCGGACGCGGAGACCCCAGTCCGTTTTCCACTGCATGGGCGGAAATACGGAAGGGAGGCCTAAAACCGTCGCGGTCCGCGGGGCGGCGCCGTGGCGCGATCGGCGGGTCGAATCCGTTCCGACGAAGGCCACGTCCGGTCGTCCCGGCGTCGTCCCTTCATCCCCGCACGTGGCGCCCCACGTCGCCGACGCGATCGCGAACCGCGTCGGTCTCGACCCGCCCGGAGACGTGCACGCTCAGCGCTGCCAGGGCGATCCCGCCGAGGACGTCGATCCCCCAGTGGATCCCCAGGTACATCGTGGAGACGGCCACCGAGGCGGCGAGCCACGCCGCGATGGGGGGCCATCGCGGGTAGACGTTCCTGAACCGGTAGGCGAGGAGGGCCACCGTGACCGAGAGCGAGGTGTGCAGCGAGGGGAGGACGTTCGTGTTCGCGTTGACCTGGCGGACCAGGAGCTGCGACTGCGGCCAGTTCGTGTACAGCAGGGGTTCCACCAGGTCCGGAATGGCGTTCCGGGGACCGTAGGCGACGAAAAGCACGTAGCAGACGACGCCGACGCCGTAGTTCACGCCGTAGGCGACGACCGTCTCGTGGAGCGGGCGAACGTCGTCGTGCAGGAGGTAGATCACGAGCGGAAACGTCAACAGAAACGCGTAGCCGAAGACGTAAATCAGCGAGAAGTACGCGGTCAACGGCGGCGAGGCGACGGATTGGACGCCACCGACGAACCCCCCTTCGATCGAGAGAATGAGTCCGGTGACGTTGACCCCGATGATCCAGGACATCTCGACGCCGACGTCGCGGACGACCCCGTTGATCACCAGCACGGTCGCGAGGACCAGGGCCGTGGGCGCGATGGTCCGGAGGTTCGACTTGATCCGATCGACGGACCCGCCCAGCCGGGTCGGCCCGACGACGAGCAGCACGGCGACGAGGAGGGTGACGGCCACGACGGCGACCAGCTGGAGCACGAGGTCGATCAGTATACGTCTCATATTGTCCGATAGCCTGCCGTTGGTCCGCGGTTATTCGTCGAGCAACTCCCCCTTCGCGTATCGATACCCTGCCTCCCGAAACAGGTCCCTGGCCCGCGATACGTCCAGTTCCCCGTCAGTTCCGGGGAACGGGTGGACCGGGTTCCGACCGCCGTCCCGCCACTGGAGGTCCGACGGAACCCACCCCGTCCCCTGGAGCGGACTCGCTGCCGGTCTGGCGTATCCCTCGAACACCGTCGAGGCGAGGGTTCGCCGGTCGATGATGCGGGCGAGCGCGGTCCTGAACCGGGGGTTCGTGAGCGGTGTTCGTCTGGTGTTGTACCCCAGCAGGTAGAAGGCGTCCGACTGCCCGGCCACCAGATCGAGCGCCGTCGAACGTGCGATCTTCGGCACGACCCCTGCGCCGAGGGGAGTGGCGGTGACGTCCGCGCTGTCGGCGTCCACCATGTCGACGGCGGTGGCGTCCGTGCCGACGACGCCCAGGGTCATCCGGTCGAAGGCGGGCCCGCCCTGGACGCTCTCCGGGAGTCCGGGAACGGGTCCATCGGCGAGGAAGTGGTCGTCGAACGCCTCGAGGATCAGTTCTTCGTTGGGGGTGTTGTCGGCGAACGCGAGGGGACCGCTCCCGACAGGCGGGACGTTGTCGGTCACGAGCGCCTCCGTCGCCGCCCAGATGTCGACGCCCGTCACGGAGGCCCGCCCCGTCCGTTCGCGCCAGACGTGCCGCGGGAGGATCGGAACCGTCAGCGCCCGCCCGACGACCGCCGGGTTGGCGTCGACGAACCGGAATTCGACGGTTCGGTCGTCGACCGCCGTGACGTCGGCGACGAGGCTGATCCGTCCCTGGAAGCGCGGCGCCGGGATGGGGTCGGTTCCGTCCGCCTCGGAGTCGCCATCCCGGTCCGGGTCGAGCGAGGTGTCGGCCAGGAACGCGTACGTGAATGCGACGTCGTCGGCCGTGAGCGACTCGCCGTCGTGCCACGCCAGGCCGTCCCTGAGCTGGAGTTCGAGCGACGGGCCGCCCCCTTCCATGGTGAACGACCAGGAATCGGCGAGCCACGGACGGATCGCCCCCTCGCGGGCACGGTATCCGAGGCTGTCGTACAGGAGGCCCGTCAGCACGGAGCCGCTTCGAAACTCGACCGCCAACGGGTTCAGGTTCTTGGTCGGGCGCGAGTCCGTCGAAACCACCCGGAGATGTCCGGCCTCGTCCGACCCCTTCCCGCCGTCCTCGAGGTCCCCGCTCCGTCGGAGTGCGAGATATCCCATCGGCGCCCTGAGGTCCACGAGCTGCCAGTTCGTGAACCGATCGGTCCGGGCGGCCCTGAGTTCGTCGGCGAACCCGAGGACGGTGAACGGTTGCGTTTCGATCACTCGCCGCTGGAGGTCCTCGACCGTCGCGCGGCGACGATCGTCCCCCGTCCGCCGCTGGCGCTCCAGGAGTTCGTCGACCTCCAGGTTCGTGTACCCGAACGGGTTCTGCCATCCCGGTGTGGTCACGAACCTGGAATGCAACAGCGAGTAGAGCGCGTCCGGGTGGCGATATTCGGCGGGGGTGCGCGTGACGAAGAGATCGAATTCGTTGGTCAGGAGGACCTCCCGGAGGAGGGACTGTTCCGCCATCGGCAGTACGTCGGCGTCGATCCCCGCCTCGCCGAACCACCCCGCGATACGGCGGGCGAGCGGGAGGGCGTACGGATCGGCGTCCGCAGGGAGGGTCTTGATCCGAAGCGATAGCTGGTCGGGGGACTGCCACCCCGTCAGCGCTCGAATCCGGCGGAGGCAGCCGCTGGTGAGGCCGGTGGCGCCGGCGGCGAGGGCGCCGATCGCGGTCCGCCGTCGGAGCCGAGGGGTCACCAACGACCGCGCCATGACATTTCATTTCGCCGTCCCGCCTATTATGACTTCGGAGTCGACGTCGCGCCGCCGTCGCGGGGACGGGGCCGCGGGATCCCTCGAGACGCGGACCTTTTATTCGCCAACGCACTACGGTCCGCCAATGACGAACTCGAGGGCGTTCTGTCCCCGGTGTGGCGATCCCATCGAGCCACGGGGAGCGGACGACGCGGTCGATCCGCTGGGCGAGTCGGGGGTCGACCTCTGTGACGACTGTTACTTCGAGCGGTTCGACCTGGTCGACGCCCCGGACCGGATCGAGGTGCGGGTCTGCTCGCAGTGTGGCGCCGTCCACCGCGGCAACCGCTGGGTGGACGTCGGCGCGCGGGACTACACGGACGTGGCGATCGAGGAGGTGTCCGACGCGCTCGCGGTCCACGTCGACGCCGAGGACGTGACCTGGGAGGTCGCCCCCGAGCAGGTCGACCGGAACACGATCCGCATGCACGCGCACTTCTCGGGGGTCGTCCGTGGGACGGTCCGCGAGGAGAGCGTCGTCGTCCCGGTGAAGATCTCGCGGGAGACCTGCACTCGCTGTGGGCGGATCGCGGGCGACTACTACGCCTCGATCGTGCAGGTGCGGGCCAGGGACCGTGACACCACCCCGAGGGAACGCGGGCGCGCCGAGGAAATCGCCCACGAGGTGGTCGCCGAGATGGAGGCGACGGGCGACCGCGAGGCCTTCGTTACCGAGGTCGGCGAGGCCGACGACGGGCTGGACATCAAGCTCTCGACGAACAGTATCGGCAAGCAGGTGGCCAACCGGATCGTCCGGGAGTTCGGCGGGTCGGTCTCCGACTCCGAGACGCTCGTCACCGAGGACGAGGACGGCAACGAGGTCTACCGGGTCACCTACGCCGTCCACCTGCCGCCCTATCGCCCGGGCGACGTCATCTCGCTGGACGGCGACGACGGGGGGCCGGTGCTGGTGACCAGCGTCCGGGGGAACCTCAAGGGCCGCCGACTGACGACCGGCGCCTCCTTCGAGGCGAGTTACGAGGACGGCGACGCGCCCGACGCCCGGGTGCTGGGCCGGGCCGCCGATGGCGCGGACACGCCGCTCGTTACCGTAGAGGACGCGAACGCCGTCCAGGTACTCGATCCCGAGACCTACGAGGCCAAGACCGTCGCGCGTCCCGACTACCTCGATCCGCACGCCGAGACGGTCACGGTCCTGAAACACCGCGAGGGCCTCCACGTGCTGCCCGAGGACGCGACGGATGAGTGATCCCGATCCGGATCCCGACCGAGAGCGTCCCGGTCCCGACAGCGACGATCCGCTCGCCCTGGTCGTCCCCAAGGAGCAGGTCGACCCGATCCTCGCCGCCCTGCGGGAGGCCGGCACCTACGACGACGAGCGACGCCTGGTCGAACACGACGGTGACCGGATCGCGATTCCGGTCACTGAACCGCCGAACGGGGAAACGCGCTCCGAGGCCCCCGGGGGCGAACTCGTTCGCCAGCCCGACCCGGAGTACCGCGCTCGCGGCCTCGATGACCTCCTGCGCGAACGCGGGTGGGCGGACGAGGCGGTCGCGCAGGTACCGAACTCCTGGGCCGTGCTGGGAACGGTCGTCCTGATCTCGCTCGACTCGGGCCGCGGGGCGGACGGCGAGGGACCCTTCACCGCGGATCAGGAGCGCGAGATCGGCGAGGCCCTGCTGGACCTCCACGGCGGGGCCGACACGGTTCTCGCCAGGGAGGGGGTATCGGGCGAGACCCGCGAGCCGTCGGTGCGGGTGATCGCCGGCGAGGGCGACACCGAGACCGTCCACACGGAACACGGGATCGACTACGGCATGGACCTCGCCCGGGTGATGTTCTCGCCGGGGAACAAGGCCGAACGCGAGCGCATGGGCGCGGTCGTCGACCCCGGCGAGCGGGTCTTCGACATGTTCGCCGGGATCGGCTACTTCACGCTCCCGATGGCCGCCGCCGGCGCGCGGGTCACGGCGACCGAGATCAACCCCGAGGCGTTCCGCTACCTCCTGAAGAACGCCGTCAACAACGGCGTCCAGGACCGGATCGCAGCCTACCGGGCGGACTGTCGGGACGTCGAAACGACGGCCGACCGGGTCGTCATGGGTTACTACGACGCCCACGAGTACCTCGACGCCGCGCTCGACGCGCTCGAACCGGGTGGCGTCGTCCACCTCCACGAGGCCGTGCCCGACGCCCTGCTGTGGGACCGTCCGATCGAGCACCTGGAAGCCGCAGCGGGCGATGCGGGTCGCGAGGTCGCGATCCTCGACCGGCGGCGGGTCAAGACTCACAGCGAGGGCGTGTATCACGTCGTCTTGGACGCCCGCGTCGAGTAGCCGCTACCCAGCGATTCCCCTGCCGGATCTCTACAGGCGGAGCAGGCCGAGTGCCTCGGGGCTTGACCCCGAGGCGGTTCACGGGTTGCTCATCCCTCGCCGACCATCCGATCCTCCTCGTCCCACTCCCGCTCGCGGAGTTCGTACTTCTTGATCTTGCCCGTCGCCGTCGTCGGGAGCTCGTCGATGAACTCGAACCGCCGGACGACCTTGTAGCTCGCGAGGTGCTCGTGACAGAACGCCTCGAGTTCGTCGGTCGAGGCCGGCGGGTCCGCCGGGTCGCCGTTCGCCGGCACGACGAAGGCCTTCGGCGTCTCGCCCCAGTCCTCGCTCGGCGCGGGAATCACCGCGACGTCCGCGACGGCCGGGTGCTCGAAGAGCGCGTCCTCGAGTTCGATCGAGGAGATGTTCTCGCCGCCCGAGATGATGATGTCCTTCTTGCGATCCTGGATTGAGATCATGCCGTTCTCGTCGACCGACGCCAGGTCGCCCATGTGGTAATACCCCTCGACGCGGTCGTCGAACGCCGCTTCGGTCGCGTCCGGCTTGTTCCAGTAGCGGTCCATCACCTGATTGCCGCGGACGACGACTTCGCCGATGGTCTCGTCGTCCCAGGGGACGTCGTTGCCGTCCTCGTCCACGACGCGGAGTTCGGTGCCGAGGTAAGGGAGTCCCTGGCGCTTCTTGACTTTGAACCGATCGCTGCTGTGGTCGTCGAACTTCCGGCGGGCGTCGGACGTGGTGATGAGCGGTCCCGTTTCGGTCGCGCCGTAGACGTGCTTCAGGTACCACCCGAACTCGTCCTCGACGGTCCGGATCGTGGCCTCGGGCGGGGCGCTTCCCGCGGTGGCGATCCGGACGTCCCGGTCGCCCGTCGTCCGGACCTCGCCGTCGTGATCCTCGTAGTGATCGACGAGGAGGTTCAGGACGGTCGGCGCGCCACACATGTACGAGACGTTCTCCTCGACGACGGTCTCGAGGATGTCCCCGGCGTCGACCCCTCGGGTGCAGACGTGCGTGCCGCCGACGCCGGTGATGGCGTAGATGTGCCCCCAGCCGTTGACGTGGAACATCGGCAGCGTCCAGAGGTAGGTGTCGTCGTCGGCGACGTCCTGGTGGTGGGCGATGAGGTACGCGTGGATGGTCTCGGCCCGGTGGGTCCGACACACGCCCTTCGGATCGCCGGTCGTGCCCGACGTGTAGTTGATCGTGATGATCTCGTCCTCCGCCATGTCCGGGCGGTCGTAGTCTGTGTCAGCGGCGGCGAGGACCTCGTCGAACTCCTCCCAGTCGCCGTCGACGGCGTCGGCGTCGTTCGTGACGAACGTCGCCGTGGGCACGTCGTCCCGGATGGCCTCGATCCGGTCCGCGTACTCGTAATCGGCGTAAATCGCGTCGACGCCGGCGTCCCCGAGGATGTACTCGAAGTCGTCGGGGATCAGCCGGTAGTTCAGCGGCGTGTGGATCGCGCCGACCTGCATCGCCCCGAACGCCGCTTCCAGGTGAAAGTGCGTGTTCGGATCGAGCACTGCCACGCGGTCGCCCTTCCCGACGTCGCGATCCTGGAGTACGGACGAGAACCGATCGACGCGCTCGCCGAATTCGTCGTACGTGAACCGCTCCCCGGTCGTGGCGACGACCGCCTCCTCGTCACCGTAGTACCGCCGGGCCCGATCGAGAAACTCGGTGACTACCAGTGGTTTCTTCATCGTGGTCCGTGGTAGCAGTCATCGAGGATAACGCTTTCCCTCGTGAAAGTGCCGGCCGCTCGACTGTGGACGACCCCCAGTGAGCGCCGGTCGCGGCGGGCGTTCGATGAACGCATTTCTGCCGACAGGAGGCCCTTCACCTCGTCGACTGTCCGTGTCGGGCGAGTAACCCGGAACTGCCGTTCCTGGCTCGTGTTGCCGGAGTACGTCGGACCATCCGGACGTCCGACGCTTTTGACCGACGCAGTTCCTCCGCCCCGACGCCACTGCACGACAACGGGGAAGAACGCCCCGTCGCGTGCGACGTGGTGAACGCCGCCGGCGTCGACGTCCCGATCGGAACTCGGTGACGTTGCCAACAACTGGGAATCGAAGGCACGCTTTAACTTACGCGATCGTAACCTTCGTATATGAAGGGGGATCGTGCCGACGACGACACGGGGAATTACTCCGAGTGTTCGCTCTGGGTCGAGTTTTACGTCGAACTGACCGATCAGGAGGACCGGTTACCGTTGGCCGCCCTCGATCTCCCCGCCCGCGTCGTCCGCCAGCACGTCGAAACGGACCGGTGTATCGTCCACCTCGAGGAGACGGACGACTCCGGGTGCCCCAGCGTCGCCCAATTGTCGGTGGATTGCGACCGGAAGTGCGTCTGCAACGTGATGACTGACTGCGGCCACATCCCGCACCTTGAGGAGTATCGGGAGGACGGGATCCTGATCGGGACGCACCTCTCGGACCGCGGGGAACTCGAAGCGCTCGTCGACGGGCTCGGCGACATCAGCGACCGGGTCAGTCTGCGACGGCTCTCGAAGCGAGGTCCGAACTGCGACGCGGATCCCGTCACCGTCGACCTCTCCGCGCTCACCGAAAAACAGCAGGAAGCCGCCGTCCTCGCCGTCTCGAAAGGGTACTACCAGACGCCGCGCCGGACGTCCGTGGATCGGATCGCCGACGAACTGGGCATCACGAAGTCCGCGGTCTCCCAGCGGCTCAGCGCGGTCGAATCCAAGCTGGCCACGGCGGTTTTCGACGACCACGCCGAGGCGTAGGGTTGGGCTCCGGCGACGACGCGTCTTCGAGACGCAGGCAATCACTCCCCGCTAGTCCTGCTGCGGACGGGGAAATCCCCAACCACCGACAGGGATAGCTGCTTCCCGACTCCCTCGAGCCATACCGTCGATGAGAGGGTCGATACGACGCCGCCGGACGCGGGCCGTTCTACCGGCGAGCACGCGGGCGGCGAACGAGCCATCGGATCGGTATGTGGAGTGTATCGAGGGGACTATCGTCCGGCACTCACCGTCCTCCGACCGAGTGTTGTTTGAACAAACAGTCCTGGAACGCGTTCGGCGTCCCGCATCCGATTGGGAACGAGGATGGGTCAGGGGGTCGTCTGCCCCCTATCCCGCCCCTACGGGCCGTTCGGAACGCGCGTAAAAACTGATGACCGCCGGCGTCTCACCGTGTCGTTTGCGCGTGGCGATTCTCATTCGGAAATTTATTATTCTCGACACGGTTTTGATTCGAAATATGTATTTCCAAATGATAGTACGCGAATTACAATGTGATGGCGTCCTCGTTTTCGTCGACCCTTTTCATGGTTCCGTGCCTGGTTGTGGTGGTATTATCCTCTCGTATTACCGCATGTTCGACCTGCCGTACCGCATCCATTCCGCTCCATTCCGGTGCAATGGTGCTTGGTACGTTGCCACATTGTATCAAATTAGCAATACTATATTTTTTCACATATTCTCAACGTTAGGGAGGTTTTATTTATCTATAACAATGGTCCCCTTCGTAGTTCCGGGTTGGCCATGTCAGAGGCCGATTCGCGATCCCTGTGGCGACGGTACCGCTCGATACCAGTGTTTTACCGGATTATGGCCTCGTTGGTCCTGGGAGCGGTCGTCGGGTTGACTGTCGGGGAACCTGCCGGGAAACTAAAACCACTGGGCGACGTTCTGGTCCGACTGCTGAAGATGGTCGTCATCCCCATCGTGTTTCTCACGCTGGTGATGGGGTTGCGTCAGATCCAGCCCTCCAAACTCGGGCGGGTTGGAACGCAGACCGTCGGGGCCTACCTCATAACGACGAGTATCGCGATCGTGTTCGGACTGGGCGTTGCGAACGTCGTCGATCCCGGTACTGGCGTCTCGCTTCCGGAGGGGGCGGAAGCGATGGAGAAGACGCCGCCCGGGCTCTCGGAAGTATTTCTCAATATCTTCCCGCTGAACCCGATCGGGGCCATGGCGGAGGGCAACGTGCTCCAGACGATCTTCTTTGCGATCGTGTTCGGCATCGGACTGGCGTTCGTTCAAAAAGAATCGGAAGAGGGGAGCGTCGTTCACGAGGGGACGAAGACGCTGTTCAGTGTGATCGAGGCGGCCGCGGAAGTGATGTTCAAAATCGTCTGGGGCATCATGGAATACGCGGTCATCGGCGTCTTCGCTCTGATGGCGTGGGCGTTCGGTACCACCGGCCCGGACCTGATCATCTCGTTCGGAAAATTGATCCTGGCACTGACGGTTGCGATTGCCGTCCACATCGGGTTCACCTACCTGTTGATTATCGTAATGGCGCTGGACCGGGAATCACCGGTCGAATTTCTCACCGGAGCGAAAGAGGCGATCACGACGGCGTTCGCGATCCGGTCGAGTAGCGGAACCCTCCCGGTCACGATGTCGAACGCCGAAGATCATCTCAAAATAGACGAGGAGATATACAGTTTCACGCTTCCGCTCGGGGCGACGATCAACATGGACGGAACGGCGATGTATCAGGGCGTCGGCGCCATCTTCGCGGCCAATTTGATGGGGGTCAACCTCACGATCGGACAACAGTTCACCGTCCTCGCGACGGCCGTCCTCGCAAGCGTCGGCACGGCCGGCGTGCCGGGGAGCGGTCTGATCATGCTCACCCTGGTGCTGACGCAGTTGGGGTTCCCCCTCGAGATCATCGGTTTCGTTGCGGGCATCGACCCGATCCTCGATCGGCTGCGAACGATGAACAACGTCACCGGGGACCTCGCGGTCTCCACGTTGATCGGCAAGTGGAACGAAGCGATCGACTTCGAGAGCGGCGTCTGGAGTTCGTGACGTAGCGATCCCGTTTCGGGGGTCCCGTCCCCCGTCGCACTCCCGCGGGACGGTCGGCGCAACACAGCCGCCGACATAATCGCGGACGAACTGGAGGTCAGGACGTCCGCGATTTCACGGCGTCACAGTGCGGCCGAATATGGACCGGCCACGGTGGCGGACGACGACCGGAGGGGGACGCCGGCGAGGACGCGTCTTCGAGACGCTCGGAACCCTCTCACGCTACTTTCGGGGGCAAGTTGCCGACGGATCCGGGACACATCGCCGGAGCTGGACGCTGCCGAACGCCACAGGACTCGGCGTTCGATTCTCCCGGCCCTCCGTTCGGTTACAGTTCCTCGCCGACGTGTTCCCAGAGGACGCACCAGTCTTCGACCGCGATGGACCCCTCGACCTCGACGCAGGCGCCGAACTCGTCGCCGCTCCTGTCCCGGATGTAGTCGGCGCGGTTCGCACAGCACGTCCCCGGCTCGTGTGCGTTGATCTCCTGGGCGCCCTCAAAATCTACGGAGCTGACGCGGATTTCGCCCGCAAGTCGTCGGTGTCGCGCGGTTCGTTCCCGAGCGAGGCCGCCGCCGTGTACCCGTCGGCCACGGGGCCGGTCTCGAACTCCCCCTCCGAGACGTCCGCCGGGGGCTCTCGAGCATCCCCTTCACCATCCGCTTTCCGGGTCCCGTCGAATCGTCACCATTACCGTCTCGTCCTTTTGCCCGCCTCCGCCCCTGCCGTCGCCGGCCTACCCGCTCAACGACGCCGTACCGACCGTCCCGACGAGGTAACGCCACCCCCCTACCCGTCGTGATTCGGTGCCCCGCTCGGTCGTGATCAACTCCCTCGAATAATGCGGTATGTTGTTATGCGTCATGAGTATGTTGTTATGCGTCATGAGATAGAGGAAGGGGAACGATCCCGAGACGCCGGGAACACCCGGGATTTCCAACTGGACCGCTCACGGTGGGGGAGTAGTTTCCGTCGCCGGGAAGTTGATCGCGCTGGCCCCCGATTCGAGTGCGGTTCGTCGGCGTGGTTTTCGGGCGCGAAGCCGGATATCGTGAGGTCGAACCTATCGATCCGTTCCGATCGCGTCCACGACTGCGCGCGCGAGCGCCTCGACGTCGGCCACGTCGGGACTCACGTCCACCTCGATCCCGTATTCGGCGGCGGTCTCCGCGGTCGGCGTCCCGATCGCGCCCACGACGGCGTCGTTCAGCCCGCCCACCGCCGCGTCCCGCACCGTCCGATCCTCGGCGGCGTCCAGGAAGTGTTCGACGGTGAGCGATGAGGTGAACAACGCACCCTCGAGGTCCCCTTCGGCGGCCAGTTCGGTCGACGCTCCGGAGCCCGTCGGCCGAGCCAGGCGGTAGAGCACGGTCTCGTGCAGGTAGGCGCCGGCCTTCTCCAGTCCGTCGAGGAGGACGGCGCTGCCGTGATCGCTCCGGGCCACCTCGACGCGGGCGCCGGCTACCTCACCGTCGAGGGCTGCCACGAGGCCCGTCGAGGAGTACTCGTCGGGGACCAGGGCGACGCGGTACCCGGCCTCGCGGAGGGCCTCGGCGGTCGATTCGCCGATCGCACAGACGGTCGCGTCGCCCGGGTTCCAGTCGGCGCCCGCGACGAGGTCGGCGGCGGTCGGGCTGGTCAGGATCGCGTAGTCGGCGTCCTCTCGCGGCGCCGCTCCCGTCGGTTCGACCGCGAGCATCGGGTCACCGACCGCCGCCGCGCCCAGCGATTCGAGCACTTCTACGGCCGCGCCCAACCGGCCGTCGTCCGGGCGGAAGACGGCCACGGTGGGACGGTCGGCGCTCGCGGGTCGGCCGTTTCCGCGTTCGCCACTCATCCCTCGTCCTCCGCGGCCGCGACCGCAGTCTCGATCAGGTCGGCCGCTCCCTGATCGGCCAGGTCGGCGGCGAACGTTTGCGCGGCGTCGACGTGCGTCTCGATCGGAAGGTCCCGCGAGCCGGCGACTGACTCCTCGCCGTCCCGACTGTAGACCTGGACGGTCGCGTGCACGTACTCGCCCTGGACGATCGCGTAGACGCCGATCGGCGCCACGCACCCGCCCCCGAGTTCGGCGAGGACGGTGCGCTCGACCGTCGTCTCCACGCGTGACCGCGGGTGGTCGATCGCCCGCTGAACGGCTTCCGTCAGGTCCGAATCGAGTCCCGTCACGGCCAGCGCGCCCTGCCCCGGCGCGGGGACGAATTCGGTCGGCCGCAGGCGCTCGTACTCGACGTGGCGGTCGAGACCCAGGCGGTCGATTCCCGCCTCGGCGAGCACGATCGCGTCGTACTCGGTCTCGACCTCCCGTTCGAGCGCCAGGCGTTCGATCTCGGCCAGGTCGTCGAACCACTCCTCGAGGGATCGGTCGAAGGGGTTCTCGTCCTCTTTCTCCCGCGGTTCGGCGTCCTCGTCTGCCAGTGGCGGGAGCTCCTCCCCGGCGTTCCCGCTTTCCTCCTTCGAGGCTTCGAGGCGTCGCGCGTGTTCGCGCTGGAGCCCCGGAGCCAGCAGCTTCTCGATCCGCGTGTCGACGTTCCCGCGAAGGGGTCGGACGTCCAGGTCCCGGCGGCCGTCGAGCAACTGGGCCGTCCGGCGGAGACTCGACGTGCCGACGGTGGCGCCGTCGGGCAGGTCGTCCAGGCTCTTCCCGTCAGCCGTGAGGAGGAGGTCACCGGGGGGTCCGCGCTCGGGGACGGCCACCGTCACGAGGTCCTCGGGCGTCTCCGTCGGCACGTCCTTCATCGAGTGGACTGCCAGGTCCGCGTTGCCGTCCAGGACTTCCTCGTCCAGCGCCCGCACGAAGGCCCCGGTCTTCCCCAGTCGGTGGATGAGTTCGTCGCGAATCCGGTCGCCGGTCGTCTCGACCTCGACCAGTTCCACGTCGAAGCGACGCTTCTCGAGTTCGGCCTTCACCGTGCCCGCCTGTCGCACCGCCAGATCCGATCCCCGCGTCGCGATCCGGACGGGGTCCCGCGTGCTCATGTCCTTCCGTCGGCGGCGGACGGGCAAAAGCGCACCGTGACGGGACGGTAACCACGAGGATCGTTTCGGATACCAACAACCGTATTCCAACGGCTGCGGTTGGTCGGTGTGAGATTCCATGACTGGGGTCCCGTCTCGGCGACCCCTCCGGGTTTTCGGCGTCGTCGCCGTCGTCGCGCTGTTGGTGCTGGCCGGCTGTGGCGACTGCGACGGTGGCGGTGGCGATGGTGGCGACGGTGCCGGGGGCGGTGGCGGCGGTTCGTCCACCGCCGGCGGCGACGTCGGATCGAAGGGGCGCTGAGTTCCGCGTTGCCGTTCACCCCGGACCTACAGCGCTTCCCGGTAGGCGTCGAGCGTCTCCTCGACGTCCTCCTCGTCGTGGGCGTAGCTGACGAACTGGGCCTCGAACTGGTTCTGGCTGAGGAAGATCCCCTGCTCCTTCATCGCGGGCCAGAACAGCCGCCGCCACCGATCGGTGTCGGCGTTGGCGACGTCCGCTCCGTCCTTCGGACAGTACCCGTAGCGCGGGCAGTCGGGCCGTTGGCGGCAGCCGCCCTCGCACTGCCCGTCGGGATCGTCCGGCCCCTCGCGGGTGAAGATCACCTTGAACATCGACCCCGTCCCGGCGACGGTGTACTCGGGAGCGCGATCGGCGACGATCCCGGTCAGTCCCTCGCGGAGCTGCCGACCGAGGGCGTTGACGTGCTCGTACACGTCGTTCTCGGCGGCGAACCGGAGCGTCTCGAGGCCGGCGGCCATCGTGACCGGGTGTCCCGAGAAGGTGCCGGCCTGGAAGACGTCGCCAGAGGGCGTGAAGTGCTCGATGATCTCCGCCTTCCCGCCGATGGCGCCGACCGGGAACCCGCCGCCGACGACCTTGCCGAAGGTGGTCACGTCGGGGGTGACCCCGAACTTCCCCTGGGCGCCCTGGAGGCCGCCGATCCGGAAGCCGGTGATGACCTCGTCGAAGATCAACAGCGCGCCGTGGTCGTCACAGAGGTCCCGGAGCGTCCCGTGGAACCCGTCGATCGGCGTCACGATGCCCTTGTTCGCCAGGATCGGCTCGGTGAGCACGGCCGCGACGTCGTCGCCGTGCTCCTCGAAGACGCGGGTGACGGTCTCCCGGTCGTTGAACGGGACCGGAATGGTGTGTTCCGCGAACGCCTGCGGGATGCCCGCCGTCGACGGGCGCTGGCTGTCGGGGCCGCCCTCGATCAGCGTCGACTCCTGGGCGCCGTGGTAGCCGCCCTGCATGATGACGATCTTGTCCCGGCCCGTGTAGCCCCGGGCCAGCCGCACCGCGGAGACGGTCGCTTCGGTCCCGGAGTTGACGAACCGGACCTTCTCGACCGACGGGACGTGCCGGGCGACGAACTCGGCGAGTTCCACTTCGATCTCCGCGGGGGCGCCGTACATCGGCCCCTCGCTGGCGCGCTGCTGGACGGCCGCCCTGACCGGTTCGGGCATGTCGTGGCCCAGGAGGAGCGGGCCCAGTCCCATCACCCAGTCGACGTACCGGTTGCCGTCCGCGTCGACGACGTGGCCGCCGTCGCCGCGCTCGATAAAGAAGGGGTACGGTTCGATGGCCGCCCGGACCGAGGAGTTGACGCCGCCGGGCATGACCGACAG